>JAANMX010000099.1_pt1 | contig 101018 bp, 93 predicted proteins | sample 7279681 | NCBI WGS metagenome assembly JAANMX01 (sample SAMN14094542, study PRJNA606508) | bioreactor metagenome | isolation source: A lab-scale SPAN reactor treating ammonium-rich wastewater day 351 | place: Ireland: Galway | collected 2018-01-01
CGTTGACGCCGGATTTGTGCGGGAATGAACCGCCGTTAACACAGTCGTCCGGGTCGAGGCCGAAGAGCCCGCCAAACGTCTCGCCGTCCTCATCGACGCGGATAACGCGCAGGCCGGGGTCATCGAGGGCCTGCTCGAGGAGGTCGCGCGTTTCGGCGAAGCCACGGTCCGGCGGATCTACGGCGACTTCACCTCGCCCTCCAGCGCATCGTGGAAGAAGGTCCTGAATCGCTACTCGATCAAACCCGTCCAGCAGTTCGCCTACACGACTGGCAAGAATGCGACCGACAGCACCATGATCATCGACGCGATGGATCTGCTGTACACGCGCCGCTTCGATGGCTACTGCCTGGTAACCAGCGACAGCGACTTCACTGGGCTGGCCGTACGCCTGCGGGAAGAGGGATTGCTGGTCTATGGATTCGGCGAGCAGAAGACCCCCGAGGCATTCCGCAACGCCTGCCACAAGTTCATCTTCACCGAAGTGCTGCGCAAACCGGCTGCTGCGGCTGAAGCCCCTGCGTCGGCGAACGGATCATCGCCCGCGGTCGAGGCCCCCGAGGTGATCCCGGTGTCGGCTACCGCGATCGCGCCCCCGGCTTTTCCGACCGACTTTCTGATGGAAGCGCTCGAGAAATCGGCAGACGATTCCGGCTGGGCTCACCTCGGGACATTCGGCAGCTATCTGCAGAAAATCCAGCCGGATTTCGACTCGCGGCTTCACGGGTACAAGAAGCTGTCTGATTTGGTACGAGGGCGGGAAGATCTGTTCGTTACCGAGGAGCGGGGCGCGCCGGGTGGGACGAGCAAGTTGCTTTATATTCGGGCGAAGAACAAACGGTAGAGGGTGGAGGCGTTCAAAGCGGCCTCGCACATTCGGCCATCAGCTGTCACTCGCCGATTCCACAGAGCCGTCATTCGAGCGACTGGTCCGCTCTGGAATCTGCCAGACGTCTTACGCGAGCAACTCGATCCAGCCGGTACGCTATCGAGTGGCGAGCGGCAACGCAACGCTCAAACAAGTGAGAATTGGGCGCGAGAAATCGAACGCTATGCAGCGCGTACCAATCGAACCGACACCCAGATCAGTCATCCACCACGACGGTATGCGGCACCCTTCCGACCGGCACCGAACGCAGCACTTTGCGGCTCGCAGTGTCGACGATTGACACGTCGTCCGACAGGCCGTTCGCTACGAACAGCAGGCTGCCGTCCCGGTTCAGCGTCGCGCCCCACGCGCGATTGCCCACGAGCACGTAGTCGGTGACCTGGCGGCTCGCGACATCGACGATCGCGATGTGATTGGCGCGGCCGAGCGTCACATATGCGGTCTTGCCGTCGCGGCTCATCGTGATGCCGACGGGGGTGACGTCGTCGGGCCGGAAGCCCTTCGGCTTGAACTCGACCTTCGCCTTGAGCGTGTTCTTCGCGCCGTCGAGCACGGTGACCGCGCCGCCGAGCTCGTTCGTGACCCACACCTCGCCGCCGTCCGGCGTGATCGCGAAGCGGCGCGGCCGGTTGCCGACGACGACGTTCGCGAGGATGCCGTTCGTCGCCGGGTCGATCACGTGCACCATGTTCGCGACTTCGGAGGTCACATAGAGCCGCTTGCCGTCCGGGCTGAGCTTCACGCCCTCGGGCTCCTCGCCGACCTCGATCTTTCCGATCTTCTTGCGCGACCCGACGTCGATGACTGTGACCTGCGCGTCCTCCTCGTTGGAGACGTACATCCGCTTGCCGTCGGGCGACAGGTCGAACATCTCGGGATCCTCGCCGACCGGAATGCTGTGGGTGACCTTGAGCTGCGCGATGTCGATGACATCGACCCGGTTCGAGTTGCTCGCGATCACGAACAGCGCGCTGCCGTCCGGCGACAGGCGCATGTCGCGCGGGCGCTTGCCGGTCGCAACCGTCTTGATGACCTGATGCGTCTTGCCGTCGAGCACGGCGACCGCATTGTCGTTCTCGCTGCTGACGAAGATGAGGCCGGTGTTCTTTGCGTGGGCGGGCACCGCGAGCGCGGCGGCAAGCAGCGCACCGACGAGCGATGCAGGAAGTCGGGGGAAAATCACTAGCGTCTCCTCATTCGTTGATACTTCGTGGCACTGCTGAGCGCCCGGGCCGCTGCCGGCACCTTCAGAAGGGTTTCAGCGAGCGTCGTGCCGCTCGTCGATGGCGGCAGCACCGAAAGATCGCTCATTTGTCGGGGCGGTCAGGGCGAGGGGGACAGGCGTGATCAAAGCCCCTTCCACGCGTAGCGTAAGCCGATCCACGCACTGCGCGGCGTGCCGGGGGCGATGAACTGCTCGCGGCGCCATCCTTCTGGATCCGCTTCAAAGGTGTTGCCAGTACCGACGAATGGGTTTTCGGCCAGCGCGCCGGCCGTCGCATAGCGGCGGTCGAAGACATTGTCGACGCGCGCGAACAGCGTCCAGTCGCGCGCGAGCTTGTAGTCCGCGTTCAGGTTGACGATCGCGTAACCGCCGAGCTTGCCGCGGCCGCCCAAATCTTCGTCCGGCTCGTGGCGGTTGTTCTCGTTGCCCCGCACATACTGGCTAGAGTACGCGAGCAGGTCGGCGCCGATGCGTAGCGCGTCCGCGGCACGCCAGCCGAGGCCCAGCTTCAGGCTGTGCGTCGGCAGCCCGGGCAGGCGATCGCCGCGCTCGACGCGGATCTCGTCGTCGGGACAGCCGCCTTCGCCTTCGGTGCTGTTGTTCTCGGCGAGCATGCAGGCGGAGGACTGGAACGTCGCGTTGAGGTAGCTGTAGTTCACGCGCCAGTCGAGGACACCGGTCTCCCCGGAAAGGCCCAGTTCGACGCCTTCGCGGCGCGTGCGGCCGAAGTTGGTGAAGTAGCCGAGGCTGCCACCGGTGCCGACGAAGAGGATGTCGTCGCGGTTGGTGCTGCGGAAGGCGGTTGCATTCCACAGCATGTTGCCGGCGATTCTGCCGCGCACACCCAGCTCGAAAGTCCGCGTGACGACCTGGTCGAGGAAGGGGTCGGCGGCCATCGCATTGGGCAGGCTGCAGGCATTCTCGGGATCGGCGCACCCCAGCTCGATCGGCGTCGGCGCGCGGCTGCCTTGGGAGAAGCCGCCGTACACGGTAAGGGTCGGTGCGGCTTGCCAAGTGAGGCCCAGCGCGGGGTTGAGCTTGCGGTAGGTGAAGTCGCCGTTGAGGGCGTCACCCATGCGGTCGCGGTTTATCACCCGGGTGCGATTGAAGCGCAGCGAGCCGGTCAGATGCACGGTGGAGGCCAGCGCGACGGTGTCGGTGGCATAGACGCTGGTGGTTCGGGTACGGCCGAGTAGGCTGTTCACCTGCTCCTCGTCTTCGTCGGCCTCGATGCCACGATTGCCGGTGAGTTCGCCACCCTGCTCGCTCTGACGGAAGCTGGCACGGCTGCGGTCGTGGGACACCCCGACGGCAAACTGGTGGGCACCGGCGATACGGCTCCACTGCAGGGCCAGGCCCGCGGCGTTCTGGTCGGTACGGGTGCGGTTGAGCACACCGTTTTCCGGCCCCTCCCCGGCGGGAAAGCCGGCATCGGCCCATTCCTCGAACTCGTCCTCGTACTCGTCGTTGCCGTCGCCGTTGAGCGTGCGCGTGCGGGTGCGCCGGACATAGACGGTGCCGGAGATCTGGTCGTTGTCGCTCAGCCACTGACTGCCGGAGAGCGCCAGCAGGGTGCTGCGGTTCTTCGTCTGGTCGGGATGGGTGAAGATCGCTTCGCGCCGTTGGCGTTCCATGCTTTCGGGCACCAGGCCGTTGCCGATGAGATCGGTGTTGGCGTGGGCCAGCGTGAGGGCGAGATCGGTCGTCGCAGTGCTCCAGGCGAGCTTGCCGAACAGCTGGCCGACCTCCGAGGGAGAACGGTCGCGCCAGCCGTCCTCCTTCATCCCCTCGGCAGCGACAAACCAGGAGAGTTCGTCGCGCTTGCCGCCGTGTTCGACGGAGCCGCCGCGGCGACCAAAGGAGCCGCCGTACAGCTCGATCTCCCCGCCCGGGTGGGTGTCGCCGCGCTTGGTCTGGATCGCCAGCGCGCCGCCCAGGGTGTTCAGACCGTAGAGCGGATTGGAGCCCGGCACCAAGGCCAGCGTGGCGATCGCCGCCTGGGGGATCAGGTCCCAGTTCACGACGTCGCCGAAGGGCTCATTCACGCGCACGCCGTCGAGGAACACGGAGAGGCCCTGCGGCGTGCCGAGCAGGGGCGAGGCGGAGAAGCCGCGGTAATTCACGTCGGCCTGGTAGGGGTTGCCCTGGATCTCGTTGACATTGACGCTGGGCAGGCTGCGCTGCAGGTCTTCGGCGAGCGATTGGCCGCCCGCCTCGCGCAGACGCTGGCTGCTTAGGGTCTGGACGTTGGCGGGGACCTGGTCCTTGGGTAGGCCGATACCGGGCAGCGGCGTGGTCCCGACGACCTCCACCGGCGCGAGTTCGACGGTCTCGGCGGCGACAGCCGTCGCGGCGGGCCCCACAGAGGCGATGAAGAGGGCCAGCGCTTTGCGGATTGGTGCCCGGCTATCGTGCTGCATGATGCTCCTTGTGGTGCTCTGGTATGGGTCAGGTGGTCGTTCTCGCGGCCTTCGATTCGCTTGCAATTGGCCTGTGCCGAAATCCCGCCGGATACATTGCACGGAGCAGAGTACGTACGCCCCGCGTCGTCTTCCATAGGAATAATTCCCGACTTTTATCCGGTGCGCGAACCGCCCGGCTGATGTGATACTGCCCACATGGAACTGACCTACGTACTGTTGCGCCGCGCGGCGGCGATTTCGCTCGCCTGTCTGCTCTGCGTCCTGCTCCTCGCGGCGTGGCGGGCTCAATCCGATGTCCGCCGCGAAGGCCAGGGCGCCGGGCAGCTCGCGCTCTTGAGCAGCCAGCTCGCCGCTTTGCAGAACGCGCCGGACAATGCGCTCGGGGAGCGGATCGAGGCTTTGCGCGAAGCGGGCCGCTTGGGCCGCTTGCGTCACCTCCAGTTCCGGCTCGAGGATGGGAGAAGCGGTGAAGTGCTGGCGCAATCCGTGGCAGAGGAACTGTCCCCGCCGGCAATGCGACCCTTCCTGTGGCTGCTGGGACTCTTTGCGCGCCCGCACGCGGCGGAGGAATCGGCCTGGCTGCTGGAGCGTGCCGATGGCCGCACGTTTCGCATCACCCTGACCACGCATCCGTTCAGCGAGCAACGAGAGGCGTTCGACGAAATCCTCGGCGTCACCGGGGTCCTGCTGCTCTATAGCCTCAGCCTGCTGGCTGCCCTGTACTGGGCGGTGCGGCACGCCTTTGCGCCATTGCGCCAGATCCTCGACACCATTGCCGCCTTCGAGCGCCAGGACTATGGGGCACGCTTGCCCGCCCTGCGCATCCGCGAACTCGATGTGATCGCGCGTGCCCTCAACCACTTGGCGGCGGCGCTGGGGCAGACGCAGGAGGAGCGACGCCTGCTCAGCCTCAAGGTGCTGACCCTGCAGGAAGACGAGCGCGCCCACATCGCCCGCGAGTTGCACGACGAATTCGGCCAATCGCTCACCGCGATGCGCGCGGATGCGACCTATCTGCTGCGGCGGACCGAGCAGCAGCCGGAGCTGCACACCGTGGCGGCAGAGTTGGAGCAGCAATGCGCCCGCGTCCAGCAGGACATACGCAATCTGCTTGGCTGGCTCGGCAACCCGTGCGACGAAGGGAGCCGCGCATCGATTCCAATCTGCGACCTGATCGAAACCCTGGTCCAGAGCTGGCGCCAGCGCCCTGGACAAACCATCCACTACCAGCTGGCCGTGGACCTTGACGGCAGCGATATCCCCCAAGGTCTGGCGTTGAACCTGTACCGCATGACCCAGGAGGCGCTCACCAACGTCGCCCGCCACGCCGGCGCGAAAACGGTGGCAGTGGCCCTCGCCGCTCGCCCCGGGGAGGGTGTGCAGTGGTCGGTGTGCGACGACGGCATCGGCATTGCCTCCTACTCCGAGGCCCTGCAGCAGGGCAATGGCCTGGCCGGCATCCGTGAGCGGGTCTGGGCCCACGGAGGCGAACTGGAAATGCTCGATCGCGGCCCGGCGGGCGGGCCGCGGGGGCTGTGCCTTCAGGCACGCTTTCCCTGGCCGGAAGCGGCACGCGAGCCAGCCGACCGCGCATCGGCAATGACGTACGCGAGGACAGTCGAATGACCGGCTTGCGCGTGGCAATCGCCGACGATCACGCCGTGGTGCGCACCGGATATCGACGGCTGTTGGAACTGGAGCCGAATGTCAGCGTGGTGGCCGAATTCGCCGACTGCGAAACGGCATACACCTGGCTGAGCGCCAATCATGCCGACATTCTCATTCTCGATCTTTCCATGCCCGGGCGCGGCGGTCTCGAAACACTGCGGCGGCTCAAAGCCCGAGTGCCGACACTGAAGGTTCTCGTCTTCAGCATGCATGGCGCGCCGGCGATGGTCAGTCAAGCCATGCAGGCGGGTGCCGACGGCTATCTGACCAAGAGCAGCGCCCCGGAAGCGCTGATCGCAGCGGTGCTCGACCTCGGCGCAGGCGGGCAGCCGTTGTCGGAGGAAGCCGCGCGCGCCCTGGGCGAAGCCGGGAACGACAGCCAGGCGCCCCATCAGGTGCTGTCGCTGCGGGAATTCCAAGTCTTCACGATGCTCGCGCAGGGACTCGCGGTCGACGAGATTGCCGCGCGGCTTTGCGTCAGCGCCAAGACCGTCGCCAACTACCAGACAGCCATCCGGCAGAAGACCGGGCTGAGCAATGCGCTGGAGATGTTTCGCTACGCGCGGACCCACGCACTGCTCGAGTGAACCGAAAGGCCGCTGCCTTCGGCCCACTACTCAGTGCTCCAGCGTGCTTCAGGTCTGCTCCTCCTTCATAGGGTCACGGGACTGTGGCCAACCGACCCACCGACGAGAGCACGTCGGACAATCTCCCACCACGGCGCGTGACCCAGAACGCCAATAGCAACGGCGCAGGACGTGAAAGGTGCGTTCTCGCATCGTCAATTCGGTCGAGTACGTACGGCCGAGGTCGACGCTGGCCAGGCGTGTGGCGACTGTCCGCTGTTCGAGGGGAGGCTCAAGGTCCGGTAGTCCCGGCAACCTGCCGTTGAGCCTACCCGTGGTTCAAAGACGGCTGTGGGTCGCAAGCCGCCGACACCGATGACCTAGACATCCCAACTCCCACTGCCGTCTGCCCTACGAGGATCCCGATCAACATGAAGACCCTGAACATCCTTTGGCAACGACTCGTCACGCCCGAGGGGGAGACCTGCGAGCGCTGCGGCGGCACGTACGACGCGATTGTCCAGGCGCTCCCCAAGCTTGAACAAGCGCTGCGGCCGTTGGGCATCGAGCCCGTTCTGGAAACGCGGGAGATCGCGCTCGACGCCTTCAAGGGGATGCCATCCGAATCGAACCGGATCTGGATTGCCGGGCGCTCGATTGAGGACTGGCTCAGCGCGAGCGTTGGCAAGAGCACCTGCTGCTCGGCCTGTGGCGGTGCGGAGTGCCGGACGCTGGAAGTGGGAGCGGAAAGCTTCGAGGCGATTCCGGAAGCGCTGATCCTCAAGGCCGCGCTGCTTGCCGCGTCCGCATCCCTGGGCGCTGCCAGCGACGCAGCGGCCGCGCCGGGTGGGCGCAAACCGGGGTGCTGTGGCGATGCCTGATCAGCAGACGCCCGACAAGCGACGGCCCGATCCGGTCGCGCGCTTTCTCTTTGGCCTCATCAGCCTGACGGTTGTGGCCCTGGGGGTGCTGGCGGTCGTCACGGAGTTTGCGCCGGCGCGTTCGACGCGCTTCGGCATGGCCGGGCCGCTGTTCGACGGCGATGCGGTGCACTTTGGCGTGATGATGATCTTCGTCGGGCTCGCGCCGCTCGGGTTCTTCGCCAGGACGGCGCGGGGCGCGGGCTGGTGGGCGGGGGGCTGCATGGCGCTGGCCCTGCTCACCCTGTTCGTCGGCCTGAGGCTCGTGCCCTGAGCCTGCGGCGCCGGATCGTCTTGATCAGCGTCAACGAGAATTGCTTTCGTTTCAAACACGCTTCCACGACCCCGGGCACGGGATCATTTCAGGAGCGAGACATGGCAAGAAAGCTTGAAGGCAAGGTCGCAGTCGTCACCGGCGCCAGCAGCGGGATCGGAAAGTCGATCGTCGAGAAGTACGTGGAAGAAGGCGCTCGGGTCGTCGCGTTTGCGCGCAATCTCGACGCTTTGAAGGCACTGGAGGCGAGCTATCCCGGGCAGGTCAAGGCCGTGGCGGGCGATGTCACCAAACCCGAAGACCTGAAGCGCCTGGTCGATGAAGCCGTCCGCGCTCATGGCGGCGTGGACATCGTCGTCCCGAACGCCGGCATTGCGCGCGTCGTGTCGTTCGAGGACAGCACCGCCGAGGCCTTCAACACCCAGTTCTCGGTCAATCTCTTCGGCGCGGCGGAAACCGCGCGCCTCTTTGTTCCCCACATCCGCAAGGGCGGATCGATCCAGTTCATCACCACCTTCCTCACCCAGGTCGGCTTCCCCGGCCTGGCCATCTACAGTGCCAGCAAGGCGGCGCTGAAGTCCCTTTCCCAGACCCTGGCCGCAGAACTCGCCCCACAGGGCATCCGGGTCAATTCCATCGCACCGGGCCCGATCGGCACGCCGCTGTGGGGAACGGTCGGGCTCCCGCCCGAGGTCCTGGGTGCTGTCGCGGAGAAGATCAATTCCCGGCTCATGCCCGGCGCGTTCGGCCAGCCCGAGGATATCGCCGAGCTCTCGGTGTTCCTGGCGTCCGATGCTGCGAAGAACATCTTCGGGCAGGAGATCGTCGTGGATGGCGGCTATACCGTCGGCTGAGCTGTGTTGTGAATGGCCTGTCCTGACCCCACCGTCCTCTACCTCGACGACGACCTGCTCGTCGTCGACAAGCCCGCAGGGCTGCTCTCCGTACCCGCCCGCGGCGCAGACCGCCAGGACTGCCTGGCGGCGCGCGTGCAGGCCCTCCACGAGGACGCGCTGATCGTGCATCGGCTGGACGCGGCCACCTCGGGGCTGGTGCTCTTCGCCCGCGGTCTCGAGATGCTGCGCCGCATGAGCCTCGCCTTCGAGCAGCGCATGGTGGGCAAGCAGTATGTGGCCGTGGTGCAGGGGCACATCGCGCACGACGCGGGCGAGATCGATCTGCCCCTGGCCGAGGACGCCGCCAACCGCCCGCGCCAGCGCGTCGATGCGGTGCGTGGCAGGCGCGCACTCACGCGTTACCAGGTGCTCGAGCGCCTGGTCGACGGCGCCGAGGCTTGCACGCGCGTGGCCCTCAAGCCGGTGACCGGCCGCGCCCACCAGTTGCGCGTGCATCTGCTGGCGCTCGGCCACCCGATCGTGGGCGATCCGCTCTACGCGCCGCCGACCAGTGCTGCACGGTTCGCGCGCATGCACCTGCACGCAACCCGCATCGCCTTCATCCATCCGCGAAGCCGGGTACCGCTGCAGCTCGAAAGTCCGGTACCGTTCTGACACCACGGCCCGGCCGCGCCGAGTCGCAGCACGCATCCAACCCCACCCAGAAGGAGACCACAATGGACTTCATGACCGGCCTGGACCGCCGCACCCTCAAGGCGAACGGCATCCGGATCAACCTCTGGGTCGGCGGCGACGGTCCGCCGGTGCTGCTGCTGCACGGCTGGCCGCAGACCGCGCAGATGTGGCACAAGATCGCCCCCCAGCTCGCCGCGCATTACACCGTCGTCTGCCCCGACCTGCGCGGCTACGGCGACAGCGACAAGCCGCGCGACGGCTACGACAAGAAGACCATGGCGCGTGACATGCACGAAGTGATGCGCGCGCTGGGGCATGAACGGTACGCGCTGATCGGCCACGATCGCGGCGGCCGTGTCGGCCACCGCCAGGCGCTGGACTACCCCGAGGCCGTCACCCGGCTGTGCGTGCTCGACATCGTGCCCACCCACACCGTGTTCTCGCAGACCGAGCGCCACCTCGCCGCCGCCTACTGGCACTGGTTCTTCTTCCAGGCGCCCGACCTGCCCGAGCTCATGATCTCCGCCGCGCCGGAAGCCTTCCTGCGCCACGTATTTCGCGCGCTGTCCTACCGCATGGGCGCGATCGAAGAGCCGTTGATCCAGGAATACCTGCGTGCCTTCACCCTGCCCGGCACGATCCGCGCCACGCTCGAGGACTACCGCGCCGCCGCGAGCCGCGACTTCGAGGACGACGCGCGCGATCTCGCCCTGCGCGTACGCTGCCCGCTGCGCGCCATATGGGGCGAGTTCGGCAAGATGCACGACCTCTTCGACGTGCTCGCGACCTGGCAGGAAAAAGCCGACCAGGTGAGCGGGTATCCGCTGCCCTGCGGCCATTTCATCCCCGAGGAGGCGCCTGCGGAGCTGCTTGCCGACCTGCTGGCCTTCCTGCGCGCCTGACCTCACGCGCACCATCGCAGTGCCCACCACGCCATGAACCGCACCGACACCGACCCCCACGCCCCCACCGCCTGCTTCACCTACGGCTCGCTGATGTGCGAGGACATCATGGCCGCCGTCTGCGGCGCCCGCCCCGATCATCGTCCCGCCACGCTCCGGGGTCATCGCCGCCATGCAGTGGTCGGCGTGGCCTATCCCGGCATCGTGCCCAACGCCGATCACCGCGTGCGGGGCGTGCTCTACCTCGACCTGCCGGACTCGGCCTGGCCGCGCCTGGATGCCTTCGAGGGCGAGGAATACGAGCGCAGCCTCGTCGAGGTCGAAGCGGACGAGGGCACGCGCACACGGGCCTGGACCTACGTCTTTCGCCCCCGCTTCGCCCATCGCCTCGCGCCAGCCGACTGGGACTTCGAGCACTTCCTGCGCGATGGCAAGGCGCGCTTCATGTCCGACTACGTCGGCTTCGACACCCTGCAGGCGCGATGAGCGGCCGCCGCACGCCCGCCTACCTTGCCGGCTACCCGCCCGCCCTCGTCCATCAGGTGACGACGCTGATCGAGCAGGGTCGCTTCGCCAGCGCACTGCGCACGCGCTACCCCGACGCTCACGCGGTGCGCTCCGACAGCGCGCTGTACGACTACGTGCAGGCGCTCAAGGCCGCGCACCTGCGCAGCGCGCCGCCCCTTGGCAAGGTGCGCTTCGACAACACGCTGCACGTGATCCACAGCGCCCTCGGCACCCACACCGCGATCTCGCGCGTGCAGGGCGGGCGGCTGCAGGCCAAGCGCGAGATCCGCATCGCCACGCTGTTCCGCGACGTGCCGGCCGAGTTCCTGCGCATGATCACCGTGCACGAGCTCGCCCACCTGCGCGTGCGCGCACACGACAAGGCCTTCTACCAGCTCTGCGTGCACATGGAGCCCGACTACCACCAGTACGAATTCGACCTGCGCGCCTACCTCAGCTACCGCGACGCGGGCGGCGAGCCGCTATGGGGCGCGTAGCCGCTGATCAGTGCAGTCCATGGCCCCTTGCGAAGCCCGGCGCCTGTGGTAACCAGTACGTCCCGCCACGCCCCCGCACCGCCCGCGCCTGAGCGGCGCCCGGCACCGTCAGGTCCTCACCTGGCCGCGCAGCGCGCCCGCAATCGTGCTTGCAGTTCCGCAGCCTTCACAGCGATTCCCAACCAAAGGTCCGCCCAATGCCCAGCCAACGCATCACCAACGCCGTCCGCCTCGAGTTCACCCCCGGCGCGCTGGTTCACACCAACCTCTCCGGCGCTGCGTTTTCCGGCGACTGGCTGTGGGTCGCCGGCGACGAGGCCTGCGCCATCGACCGCCTGCGCCGCCTCGATCCCGGAGGGTCCGAGCTGCTGCGCTTTGGCGAGGGCTGCAGCTTCGCGCTCGCCGACCTGCTCGATCTGCCCGGCGCCGCCGATGAAGAGGCCGACCTCGAAGGCATGGCCGTGGCCGACGGCTACCTATGGGTGGTGGGCTCGCATGGACTCAAGCGCAAGAACACCGAGGACGACCGCGACCACGCCTCGAACGCCAGGCGCCTGGCAAAGGTGACGCTCGACCGCAACCGCCGCCTGCTCGCCTGCCTGCCGATCGAGACCGATGCCAGCGGCGCGCCCCGCCTGGTCAAGGAAGCCGGAGACGGCCGCCGTGCCGTGCGCCTGAAAGGCGATGCCGAGTCGAACCTGCTGACCCAGGCCTTGGCGGACGACCGCCATTTCGGGCCCTACATGGCGATTCCGGGCAAGGACAACGGCTTCGACATCGAAGGGCTCGCCGTGGACGGCAGCCGGCTGCTGCTCGGGCTGCGCGGCCCGGTGCTGCGCGGCTGGTCGGCGGTGCTCGAGATCGCGGTCGAAGCCAAGGGCGGGCACCTGCGGCTGGTGCCGCTCGATGACGAGGGCACGCTGATCCGCAAGCACTTCCTGCAACTCGAAGGCCTGGGCATCCGCGACCTGCACTTCCACGACGATGATCTTTACATCCTCGCCGGGCCGACGATGGTGCTCGACGGCGACATCCACGTGTTCAAGTGGGCGGCCGCCAAGCCTGAACTGGCCGCCAACCACGAGCCGGTGCGCTTCCAGAGCGGCCTCGAGTCACTCGTTTCACTGCCGCACGGGCGCGGCACCAATCGCGCGGAGGCCCTGTGCGCGCTGCCACCCACGCTCACCGCCCACACGCCAGCCTGGCTCACGCTCTACGACGCCCCCGGGCCCGATCGCAAGGACGGCGAATACACCGTGTTCGGCGACGTGCTGCACCAGGGCTGAGCATCGCTGCGGGCGCTGGCTCGAGCGCGGCCCAGCCCGCTCGGCCGGCCGCAGCACCGGAAAGTTCACACGAACTGAGTTATATTGCGACGCAACAAACTCAGGCTAAAGGAACATCCTCATGGCTCGCACCGCCCCCTCCTTCTTCCGCCGCATCGGTCTCGCCTTCTCCGTCCTGTTCAACGCCGAACGCGCCGCACAACTGCAGCGCGACGAGCCAGAAGACGAGCAGCCCGCTGCCGACGCGTCCATCGCACCCGCCGCCGAACCCCAGCCCGTCATCGTGCGCGAAACCACCCCCGAAGCCGCGCTGCAACTGCTCGGCCTGCTGCAGCGCGAGGCGCGCTTCGTCGATTTCGTGCAGGAAGACGTCGCCACCTATTCCGACGCCGACATCGGCGCCGCCGCGCGCGTGGTGCATGAAGGCTGCCGCAAGGTGCTGGGCGAGCACTTCAGCATCGAGCCGGTGCGCGCCGAATCCGAAGGCAGCCGCATCACCCTGGCCGAAGGCTTCGACGCCGCCGCCGTGCGCCTCACCGGCAAGGTGGTCGGCAAGCCGCCCTTCACCGGCAGCCTCGGCCACCGCGGCTGGCGCGTCACCGACACGCGGCTGCCGAAGCTGGCCGAAGGCCACGACGCGAGCGTGATCGCCCAGGCGGAGGTGGAGCTGTGAGCGCCCCCGCCCGGCCGCCCGAAGGGGGCGCTCGTCCTCCCTTGGGGAGGGTGTCGCGTAGCGACAGGAGGGTCGTCCAATGAGCACCGCCCGCTACGCCATCGGCATCGACCTCGGCACCACCCACTGCGCGCTGTCCTACGTCGATTTCGAATCCAGCGACGGTGAGGCCGCCGCGCAGCAGGTGCTGCAGATTCCCCAGCTCACCGGCCCCGGCAGCGTCGAGGAGCGCGCGCTGCTGCCTTCCTTCCTCTATCTGCCGCACGCCGACGAGCTCGCCGCCGGCGACCTCAGCCTGCCGTGGTCGGCAGCGCAGGACTACGCCGTCGGCGAATTCGCCCGCAGCCGCGGCGCGGCCACGCCGATCCGACTCGTCGCCAGCGCCAAGAGCTGGCTGTGCCATCCGGGCGTGGACCGCCGCGCCGAGATCCTGCCCGCCGAGGCGCCGGCCGAGGTGGCGCGCATCTCGCCGCTCACCGCCTCGGTGCGCTACCTTTCCCACCTGCGCGCATCGTGGAACGCCGCCCATCCGGATTCGCCCTTCGACGCCCAGGACATCACCGTCACCATCCCGGCCTCCTTCGACCCGGCGGCGCGCGAGCTCACCGCCGAGGCCGCACAGGCCGCCGGCTACCCGCGCCTGACCCTGCTCGAAGAGCCGCAGGCCGCGCTCTACAGCTGGATCCAGCGCACGGCCGGGCAGTGGCGCAAGGAGGTGAAGCCGGGCGACCTGATCCTGGTGGTCGACGTCGGCGGCGGCACCACCGACCTGTCGCTGATCGCGGTGCTCGAGCGCGACGGCAACCTCGAGCTACACCGCGTCGCGGTCGGCGAGCACATCCTGCTCGGCGGCGACAACATGGACCTCGCGCTCGCCTACGCGGTCACGCGCAAGCTGGCGGCGCAGGGCACGCGGCTCGACCCGTGGCAGACACGCGCGCTCGCCCACGCCTGCCGCGCGGCCAAGGAGGCGCTGCTGAGCGACCCCGATCTCGACACCGTGCCGGTGGTGGTGCCGAGCCGCGGCTCGAAGCTGATCGGCGGCTCGATCCGCACCGAAGTCACCCGCGACGAACTCGGCGCCACGCTGGTCGAAGGCTTCTTCCCGCAAGTCGCCGTCACCGAGATGCCGCTCACCCGCGCCCGCGGCGCGCTCACCCAGCTCGGCCTGCCGTATGCGCAGGACGCGGCGATCACCCGCCACCTGGCCGCCTTCCTCACCCGCCAGCTTGGCGCCACGGCAGAGCTCGAAGGCTTCGCCGCGCAGCCCGACGACAGCCAGTTCCTGCATCCCACCGCGGTGCTGTTCAACGGTGGCGTGCTCAAGTCAGCGCTGATCTCCACGCGCGTGCTGGACCTCCTCAACACCTGGCTCGAAGCCGACGGCGCGCCGCCGGCGCGGCTGCTCGGCGGCGCCGATCTCGACCTCGCGGTGGCGCGCGGCGCGGCCTATTACGGCTACGTGCGCCATGGCCGCGGCGTGCGCATCCGCGGTGGCACCGCACGCGCCTATTACGTGGGCGTGGAGTCCGCAATGCCCGCCATCCCCGGCATGGAGCCGCCGCTCGAAGCCCTCTGCCTCGCCCCCTTCGGCATGGAGGAGGGCAGCGAGGCGGCGCTGCCCGCGCAGGAGTTCGGCCTGGTGGTCGGCGAGCCGGTGCGCTTCCGCTTCTTCGGCTCCTCGGTGCGCCGCCAGGATGAGGTCGGCACCCTGCTCGACTTCTGGGCCGATGACGAGCTGCAGGAACTCGAGGAAATCGAGGCCACGCTGCCCGCCGAAGGCCGCCGCCCGGGCGACATCGTGCGCGTGAAGCTGCATGCGCGCGTCACCGAGACCGGCACGCTCGAACTCGAAGCCCTGCCGGTGGACGGCAGCGCGCGCTGGAAGGTGCAGTTCGACGTGCGCGGGGATGAGAGCGGCGCGGGCACCGACGCCGAGTAAGGCGGCCGCGGCCGTGGCGCGCTACACCGTCGGCATCGACCTCGGCACCAGCAACACCGTCGTCGCCTTCGCCGCCGCGGGCGACGACCGCATCCAGGTGTTCGCGCTCGACCAGCTCGTCGGCCGCGGCGAAGTCGCGGCGCGGCCGCTGCTGCCATCGCTGCGCTACCACGCTGCTGAAGGCGAACTGACCCCCACCGACCTGCGCCTGCCATGGCCGGACGCACCGCTCGCCGGCGCGCCGCCCGCGGTGATCGGCACTTTCGCACGCGAACTCGGCGCGCAGGTGCCGGGGCGCGCGGTGGCCAGCGCCAAGAGCTGGCTGTCGCACACCGGCGTCGACCGCAACGCCGCCATCCTGCCCTGGGGCGCCGCCGACGACGTGGCCAAGGTGTCGCCGGTCGTGGCGAGCGCGAGCTACCTCGCCCACGTGCGCGCGGCGTGGAACGCGCGCCACCCGGATGCACCGCTCGAAGCGCAGGACATCGTGCTCACCGTCCCGGCCTCCTTCGACGAGGGCGCGCGCGCGCTCACCGTCGAGGCCGCGCGCCTGGCCGGCCTGCCCCGCCTGCGCCTGCTCGAAGAGCCGCAGGCCGCCTTCCATGACTGGCTGTTCCGCCATCGCGACCGTCTCGCGGAAGAGTTGGCCGGATCGCGCCTGGTGCTGGTGTGCGACGTCGGCGGCGGCACCACCGACCTCACGCTGATCCAGATCGAAGCCGCCGCCGACGGCCGCAGCCCGCCGCGCCTGACCCGCATCGGCGTCGGCGACCACCTGATGCTGGGCGGCGACAACATGGACCTGGCGCTCGCCCATCTGGTCGAGCACCGCCTCGGCGCCGGCGGTGAGGGCAGGGCGGAGCGCCTGTCCGCCGCGCGCCTGTCGCAACTGGTGCAGCGCTGCCGGGTGGCAAAGGAGCAATTGCTGGCGGCCGATGCGCCCGACAAGGTCACCGTCACCCTGCTCGGCGCCGGCTCCCAGCTCATCGGTGGCGCGCGCTCCGTGGAACTCGGCCGCGACGAAGTCGAGCGCCTGATCGTCGACGGCTTCCTGCCGCTCGGCGGGCCGGACGAACTGCCGCAGCGTCGCCGCGCCGCGATCGTCGAGTTTGGCCTGCCCTATCCCGCCGACCCGGCGATCAGCCGCCATCTGGCCGCCTTCCTGCAGCGCCATGCCAAGGTTGCGCGCACGGCGCTCGGCCTGGCCGCAGCCGCTGTGAACGGCGCGGGCGCGAACGACCACGCCGACGCCGACGCCGACGCCGACGCCAACGCCAACGCCACGGACAGCGCCGAGACGACACCCGCGGTGCCCGACACGCTGCTGCTCAACGGCGGCGTGTTCCGCGCCCATGCCCTGTCCGCGCGCCTCGAAACCCTGCTCACGCAGTGGCGCGGCACGCCCCCGCGCGTGCTGCACAACGACGCGCCCGACATCGCCGTCGCCCGCGGCGCGGTCGCCTTCGCCCTGGTGCGGGCGGCTCGCGCCGGACTCGGCCCCGGCATCGGCGGCGGCTCGGCGCGCAGCTATTTCCTGGTGATCGAGGACGCCTGCGAGGCGTCACGCGCGATCTGCGTGCTGCCGCGCGGCACCGAATCCGGCGTCGAGCTGGCGCTACCCGAGCGCCGCTTCGCGCTGCGCCTCGGCCAGCCGGTGCGCTTTCACCTCGTGTCCTCGACCAGCGACACCGCCTGGCAGGCCGGCGAACTGGTCGACCTGGCCAGCGACGACTTCATCCACCTGCCGCCGCTCACCGCCCGCCTGCCGCCGAGCAGCGCCGGACGCAAGGAGAATGTCGTCGTCCGCCTGGTCGCAACTCTGACGGAGGTCGGCACGCTGGAGATGCAGTGCGTCAGCGTCGACGACGACGCGCGCCGCTGGCAGCTCGCCTTCCCGGTGCGCGCCGAAGCGGATGTGGATGCCGCCGACACCGCGGACACGCCCGGGCCCGGCGTCCACCCGCGGCTCGACCAGGCCCTCGCCCTGATCGACGACACCTTCGGCGGCCAGGCCCGCCAGATCGACGCCAAGGCCGTGCGCCAGCTGCGCAGCCGCCTCGAGCGCGTGCTCGGCCGCCGCGAAGACTGGGACATGGCGCTGTTGCGCACCCTGTTCGACGCCCTGCTCGAGCGCGCCCGCCGCCGCCGGCGCTCGGCCGAGCACGAGCGCGTGTGGCTCAACCTGGCCGGCTACTGCCTGCGCCCGGGCCTGGGCGCCACGCTCGACGACTGGCGCATCGACCAGTTGTGGGCGCTGTTCGCGCAGGGCATCCAGTACGTGCAGGAGAGCAACAACTGGAGCGAATGGTGGACGCTGTGGCGGCGCAGCGCCGGCGGCCTGGACGAAGAGCGCCAGGTGCAGATCCTCGAAGTGCTCGCCGGCCACCTCGAACACGCCGACGCCGCCCGTCGCCGCGGCGACCCGGTACAGGGCAGCTACGACGACATGGTGCGCCTGTCCGCCGCGCTCGAGCGCGTGCCGGCGATGCACCGCATCGAAGTCGGCCGCTGGCTGCTCGAACGTCTTCAACGCCCCGGCGAAAACCCGCACACCTGGTGGGCGCTCGGCCGCGTCGGCGCGCGCGAGTCGCTCTACGGCAGCGCACACAACGTGGTGCCGCCGGAGACCGCCGCCGAGTGGCTGCAGGCCGTGCTCGTGCTCGACTGGAAGACCATCGAACCCGCCGCCTTCGCCGCCGCCCAGATCGCCCGCCTCACCGGCGACCGCACTCGCGACCTCGCACCGGAGCTGCGCGACGAGGTGGCGCGCCGCCTCACCGCGATCCGCGCCCCGCAGAGCTGGATCACCATGGTGCGCGAGGCTGTCAGCCTTGACGACGCCGATCGCCGGCGCAGCTTCGGCGAATCGCTGCCGCCGGGGCTGAAGCTGATCTAGGCGCCGGGGAGGGCGTGCGGCCGCTGTGCGGATTGTCGATGCGGAGTATCTTCACCTGCCTGCCTGCGCCTCCAGTGCTTGAAAATCGTCCATTGTGTGGATGATTTTCAACCACTGAATGGTTGATTTTCATATCCCTGCAGCGCTACAGTCGCACTCATGTACGACCGCCACATCGCCCCGCTGCTGCTCGAAGCCCTGGCCGACACGCCCGTGGTGCTGCTCAACGGCGCCCGCCAGACCGGCAAGAGCACGCTCGCACAATCGCTGCGCGAAGCCACCCCGCGCCGCTACCTCACGCTCGACGACCACACCACCCTGGCCGCAGCACGCGCCGACCCGGCCGGCTTCATCGCCGCGCTCGCCGGGCCGGTCGTCATCGACGAGATCCAGCGCGCGCCGGAACTCGTCCTCGCCATCAAGGCCGCGGTCGATCGTGACCGTGCCCGCGGCCAGGCGGCCGGCCGTTTCCTGCTCACCGGCTCGGCCAACGTGATGCTGCTGCCCGCACTCGCCGATTCGCTCGCCGGGCGCATGGAGATCGTGCCGCTCACCCCGCTGTCGTGCGGCGAACGTGCCGGCGACCCGCAACGTAATCGCGCCGAATGGCTCTTCGACGGCGACCTCACCACCCACCCCGTGCCGCCCTGCGAGCGCGAGTTCTTCATCGACACCCTGCTCGCCGGCGGCTTCCCGGAAGCGGTCGCGCGCAATACCCCGCGTCGCCGCCAGGCCTGGTTCGACAGCTACCTGCAAGCCGTGCTGCAGCGCGACGTGCGGGAACTGGCCAACCTCGAGCAGCTCACCGAGTTGCCCAATCTCGTCCAGCTCCTCGCCCATCGCAGCGCCAGCCTGCTCAACTTCGCCGAACTCGCGCGCAGCAGCGGCATCGCGCAGACCACGCTCAAGCGCTACTTCACCCTGCTGGAGACGCTGTTCCTCATCCACCGCCTGCCCGCCTGGGAGCGCAACCCCGCCAAGCGCCTGGTCAAGGCGCCCAAGGTCTTCCTGCCCGACTCCGGCCTGCTCGCCCACCTCACCGGCCACACCGCCGACACCCTCACCACCGCCCCCGGCCTGCCCGGCGCCGTGGTCGAGACCTTCGTCTGCGCCGAACTGCTGAAGCACCTCGCCTTTTCCACCCGCGGCCTGTCCCTTTGGCACTACCGCACGCAGACCGGCATCGAGGTCGACTTCCTGCTCGAAGACCGCCACGGCAAGCTGACAGGCATCGAAGTGAAGGCCGCCGCCACGGTGGACGGCAAGGATTTCAAGGGCCTGCGCCATCTGCAGGAGACCGAAGCCGAGCGCTTCCAGCGCGGCATCGTGCTGTACACCGGGCGGGAATGCGTGGCTTTCGGGGCGGGGCTGTATGCGGTGCCGATGTCGGTGTGGTGGGCGACGCAGGCTCCCGCCGCCTGAATCGCGTCGCATCACGTCCGCGCTCCACGTCACGGCCGGCACCTAGCTACTCGGATAACATTCGAATTTCCTCGAATGCAATCGAATGATCACCCCGACGCTCCAGCAAGGGATTGATCCACCCCCGCCCATGATCCTCAAAGAAGCCGACACCAAGGACCCACAACTCGCCGAACTGGAGAGCTACCTCGCCGCTCCAGGCCTTCCCGCCGCGACGAAACAGCACATCGAGCGCGAGCTGAAGTTCCTCCGCGCCGGCATCAAGGGCGAGCGCGAATCCGCCTACGACATCGACTTCTACAGCGGCGCGAGCAAGAACCGCATCGTCATCCACGACTTGCGCATCGAGCATAACGGCCGCGTCGCGCAGATCGACCATCTGATCCTCAATCGCCTGCTCGAGGTCTATGTGCTCGAGACCAAGCACTTCAGCGAGGGCGTGTCGATCAACGAGCAGGGCGAGTTCTCGATCTGGTTCGCCGGCAAGCCGCGCGGCATTCCCTCGCCACTCGAGCAGAACGATCGCCACATTGCGGTGTTGCAGGATGTCTTCAAGACGCTCGACATGCCCACGCGCCTGGGCATCCGTCTGCAACCGAGCTTCGAATCACTGGTGCTCGTCTCGAAGAATGCCCGCATTGGGCGGCCGGAAAAGTTCGATACGCACCGCGTGCTCAAGTCCGACCACCTCGAGCGCTGGATCAACAAGAACATCGACTCCGGATCGCCGCTGTTGATGGCCAAGGTCGTCGGCGTCGATACCTTGACCGCGATCGCCCGCCAGCTCGTGGCGCTGCATCGGCCGCTCATGCCGAACTACCGCGCGAGATTCGGGATCACCGAGGAGATGCTGTGCCCGACCCCGCTCCCGCCGGCCAGCACGCCGCCCCTGGACACCGCCGAGTCACCCTTGCCACTCGCAGCACCCGAGGCCGAGAACCCCGCGACGGAGACGACCGCGGATCCCAGATCCAGCCCCAGCACAAGCAAACTGACTACCTCGAAACTTGCCAAGGCACTCGGCGTGAAGACCGCGGAGCTGAACGAACGCCTGATCGCCTGTGGACTGCTGGAGTTGCGCGATGAGAAGACCTACATCACCGCCGCAGGCAAGGCAGTCGGCGGCGAATTCCGCATGAGTCCGAAGTTCGGCCCGTATTTCCTGTGGCCAGCGGACCTCGCGGTATAAGTGAACTCGCCCGTCGCGAAAAATCACCCTGCAGCCTGAATCCGATTGCCACCACCTTCTTCGCAGCAGACAGCCGCCATGGACCCCACCGCCTGCTTCACCTACGGCTCGCTGATGAGCGAGGACATCATGAGCGCCGTCGCCGGCGTCCGCGCCGCGCACTGCGGCGCCACGCTCGACGGCTACCGCCGCCATCCGGTGCTCGGCGCGGAGTATCCCGGCATGGTCCCCCGCGCCGGTCATCTGGTGCGTGGTGTGCTCTACCTCGACCTGCCGCCGGCAGCGTGGCCGCGGTTGGACCGCTTCGAGGGCGAGGAGTACGAGCGTCGCGTCGTCGAGGTCGCGCTTGCTGACGGTACGGTCACGCGCGCATGGACCTACATCTTCCGCGACGCCTTCGCCGCCCGGCTGGGTGATGGGGATTGGGACTTCGCGCGCTTCCTGCGCGAAGGCAAGCGGCGCTTCGTCTCGGGCTACGCCGGATTCGACTCGCTGCGTGCGGGGTAAGGAGTCCATGAGCAACGCACACGCGCCGCGTGCTCAACGCCACGCAGACTGACGTACGCCACACGTCGCCCCGTTGAACCCCCATCCCGACCCACTACGCCCACCCCCCACCGCTGCGCACTGACTGCAGCCCCGCGCACGGTGGCCGCTGCCTCAGTCGGCGCTCACAGCCCCTCGACCAGCGCAATCATCCGCCGCCGCTGGTCCGCATCCGGCAGCGCCCCGAGCGCGCCACCGAGGTTGTCGATCATGTGCCGCGCCTTGCTGGTAGCCGGCGTGGCCACGGTGACGGCCGGGTGCGCGAGCACGAACTTGAGGAAGAACTGCGCCCACGAGTGCGCATCGAACTCCGCCGCCCACGCCGGCAGCGCCTGGCCGCGCACGCGCTCCCACAGCCGGGTGCGACCGAAGGGCGCATAGACCAGCACGCCCACGCCGCGGTCCCGCGCCAGCGGCAGGATGCGTTCTTCCATCGTCCGGTTGTCGATGGCGTAATCGATACCGATGAAGTCGATCGGCTCGCGGGCGAGGATCTGTTCGAGCTCCGCGTACTGGCGCGCGATGGTGGTGGTGACGCCGATGTAGCGCACGCGCTTCTCGGCGCGCAGGTCCTTGAGCAGGCCGAGCTGGACCGGCACGTCGCCGAGGTTATGCACCTGGATGAGGTCGAGCACCGGTTTGCCCAGGCGCTGGAACGAGGTCTCGAGCTGTGCCCGCGCTGCCGCCGGGTCGGCAGAACCACCGCCCCAGCCCGCCACGTTGAGCTTGGTGGCCCAGAACACTTTGTCGGTGATGGCGAGCTCGGCCGCGATGCGCCCGGCCACGGCCTCCGAGGCGCCGTAGGACGGTGCGGTGTCGAACACCCGGCCGCCATGCTCGACCAGTGCCTGCATCACCTCCCGCACGGCCGCGATGTCCGCGCTACGCGCGACCTCGGCGAAGGTCGCCGAGCTGCCGAGGCCGACCGCGGGCAGATGCTCGCCGGACGAGGGGATGGAGCGGGTGATCAGTTCCAGCGGGGCGTCGGCATCCTTGCTCATCGCCTCGGCCGGATCGGCGGCCCACGACAGCCCAGGCTTCAGGCCCAGCGTGGCGCCGGTGGCAAGACACAGCTTCAGGTAGTCACGGCGGGAAATCATGGCGAACGCCTCCATCGGGTTTGTTCAGAAACGGTCATCGAACCTGGCCACGCACATCGTGACGCCGCACGTCCTGCGCCGCGCACGCAGGCTCCGAGCTGGCGGCCATGCGCTGCTGCGTACGCCCCAGCCACAGCGCCAGCGCGGCCCACAGCACTGCCAGCGGCACGGCCACGCTGGCGAGCGCCGCCAGCCCCATGCCCAGGCGTCCAAGCAGGCCTTCGAGCTGCGCGCCGACCACGTCGCCGCCGCGATAGACGAAGGTGTCGATGAAGGCCTTGGCCTTGTACTTGTCCTCACGCGGCAGCACGGTGAACAGCGTCTCGCGCGCCGGCCGCATCAGCGCCCGCTGCACCGCGCGGAAGGCCGCCTCGAAGGCGACCAGCGCCACCAGCGAGCCCACCATCGCCAGGCCGACGAAGCCGAGCGCGGTGGTCAGCGGCAGCAGCGCCAGGGTCAGCGGCACGCCCACGCGCTGCATCAGCCGCCCGGCCACCAGTGCCTGCAGCAGCAGGGTGGCGATCTGGGTGATCAGGTCGATGCGGGCGAACATCGTGGTGCGCAGGTCGAGGTCGTCGCCGAGTTCGGCCACCATCTGCAGCCGGGTGAAGTAGAGGAAGGTCGCCATCACCGCCAGGATCACGACGTAGGCCGCGATGCCGAGCAGGTAGCGCGAGGCGAACACCGCGCGCACGCCCGCCCAGGCGCTGCCGCCGATCGGAGTGCGCGCGTCGACCGCGGGCGCCGCCCCACCAGACGCCCCATCCCCAGGCGCCCCATCACCAGGCATCAACGCGCCTGATACGCCCTTGCCCGGCCCCTGCGCAACCCGCTGCGGGCGAGTGCGCGCAATCCCCCACGCCGCGGCCAGTCCCGCGGTCAGAAACCCGGCCGACACCAGCAGCAGCGCCGGCGTGCCCAGCGGCGCCGCCAGTTGCGAAGCCAGCCACGGCCCGGCGATCGCCCCCAGCGTGCCGCCGACCGCGATCAGGCCGAAGAAGCGTTTGCCCTGCTCGAGCGTGAAGCGGTCGGCCATCAGCGCCCAGAACACCATGGTCGCGAACAGGTTGAAGACGCTGAACCACACATAGAACACCTGGCCGCTGACCACGCCCACCGCCGCGGGCGTCAGCACCAGCAGCAGATGAAAACCGACCAGGCTGCAGGCGAAGAACGCATAGGTCGCCGCGATGAACTGCAGCCGCGGCAGCCGGCTCACCAGCCAGCCGAAAAGCGGATTGACCAGCAGCGCGACCAGCGCCGTGCCCATGAACAGCCAGCGCACCGCATCGATGCCACCGCGCAGCCCGAGCGCCTCGCGCGCCGGACGCAGGATCATCAGCGCCACCAGCACGCAGAAGAAGAACAGCACCGCCAGACACACCGACAGCACTTCGTCGCGGCGAACGTCGAACAGGCGCTGCAGCCAGGTCTTCAAGGAAACGAACCTCCTTGCGGGGAAGCGACCAGCCAGGGAACGACCTCAGTGTGCAACTGGACTCCCGCATGCGCGCCAGGTTCGCAAGAAACGGATTGATCGCTCACGCGGTGGCGCCATACTGGACCCGAGCATTGCACCCGAATCGTCCCGCACCTGGGGCAGGGCACCGACCACCCGCACGGCCCGCCCCGCCTCGAACCGGAGCCTCGCGCATGTCTGCCGACGAAACCGCAGCGCGCCATTACGCCATCGTCGCCCGCGCGATCGCCTTCATCCGCGCCCACGCGCGCAGCCAGCCCGGGCTGGACGAGGTCGCCGCCGCGGTGCACCTCAGCCCCGCGCATCTGCAGCGCGTGTTCGCCGCGTGGGCGGGCATCTCGCCCAAGCGCTTCCTGCAGTACCTGACCAAGGAATACGCCCGCCAGCAACTTGCGCAGTCCGCGAGCCTGCTCGACGTCACCCTGGCCGCCGGCCTCGCCAGCACCAGCCGCCTGCACGACCTGATGGTGAGCTGCGAGGCGATGACGCCGGGCGAGATCAAGGCCGCCGCGTGCGGCATCGACATCGGCCACGGCATCGCGCCGACGCCCTTCGGCGCCGCCCTGGTGGCATGGACCGCGCGCGGCGTGTGCCACTTCGCCTTTTGCCGCGCAGACGATGCGGCGCTGCTCGCCGAACTGCGCAGCCTGTGGCCTGCTGCCACGCTCGACCGCGACGACGCGCACGCCCACGCGCTGATGCAGCAGATCTTCCCGCGCACGCCCACGCGCGGCAGCGTGCATCTGGTGCTGCGCGGCACCAACTTCCAGATCAAGGTGTGGGAGGCGCTGATCCGCATCGAGCCCGGCCGCGTGCTGTCGTACGCGCAACTCGCGCGCGCACTCGGCATGCCGCGCGCGCCGCGCACCGTGGGCAGCGCGATCGCGGCCAACACCATCGGCTACCTCATCCCCTGCCACCGCGTGATCCGCGCCGGCGGCGAGGTGGGCGACTACCGCTGGGGCAGCGAACGCAAGCTGGCGCTGCTCGGCCACGAGGCGGCGCGGCAGGGCGGCTGAGCCGGACCGCGTCCGCGCGCGGCGCGGCGCCGGCTGCCCGCGCGCCACCGCACCGCCGCGCCCGAAAATCGTCCCCGGCCGCGCCTGCACTGTGCTACACATCCGCGCTACCACCGGCAGACACGCATGACCACCCGCTCTCCGCTGCAACGCGCCCAGGATCTGGTTCGCGCCGAATGGCGCCACCTCACGACCTTCAATCCCAGCACCCGGCGCTGGCAGATGCCGTTCGCCGCCGCGCTCGCCTCCGGCCTGCCGCTGATGGTGGGCGCTTGGTTCGAGCATCTCGAGTACGGCCTCATCTCCTCGATCGGCGGCCTCGTCTTCCTCTACCTGCCCAACACGCCGCTGTCGCACCGCATCGTGTGGCTGATGGCCTGTGCCTTCGGCATGTCGACGAGCTACGCGCTCGGGCTCATGACGCACTTCCTGCCGCTGTCCAAGGTCGGCGTGCTGGCGCTGATCGCGATGCTGGTGACGATGGTGTGCCGCTTCTACCGCGTGGGCCCGCCGGGCAGCCTGTTCTTCGTCATGGCGGCGGCGATCGGTGCCTATACGCCGGGCACGATCGAGGAAATTCCGCTGCGCGTCGGCCTGCTGACCATGGGCGCACTGCTCGCCAGCGCGATCGCCTTCCTCTACAGCCTGTACATCCTGCGCCTGCAGGCCCCCGAGCCGGTGGCGCCGCTGCAGCCACCCACCTTCGACTTCGTCGTCTTCGACGCGGTGATGATCGGTGCCTTCGTCGGCCTGTCGCTCGCGATCGCCCAGGCGCTGCAGCTCGACCGCCCGTACTGGGTACCGGTGAGCTGCCTCGCGGTGATCCAGGGCGTGTCGCTGCGCGCGGTGTGGAACCGCCAGCTCCAGCGCGTGCTCGGCACCGCGGCCGGCATGCTGCTCGCCTGGGGCCTGCTCAGCCTGCCGCTCGACCCATGGCGGATCGCGCTGCTGGTGATCGCGCTCGCGTTCACCATCGAGACCCTGGTGGTACGCCACTACGGGCTCGCGGTGATCTTCATCACCCCGCTCACCCTGCTGCTCGCCGAAGCCGCCACCCTCGGCCACGCACCCATTGCCGACCTGATTCAGTCGCGCTTCATCGACACCCTGCTCGGCTGCGTGGTCGGCCTCATCGGCGGCGTCTGCCTGCACAGCGCGCGCTTCCGCGACGTGGTCGGGGGGCCGCTGCGCAGGCTGATACCGCGCCGGCCGCAATCGTGAACCGCTTCAGCCCTTAACCGGAGCGTCGGCACCGATGAAGATCAACCAGTTGCGCTATTTCCTCGCCGTGGCCGACAAGGGCAGCGTGCGCGCGGCCGCAGCCGCACTCGGGGTGTCGGCCGCAGCCGTCAGCCAGGCCCTGCGCGAACTCGAGACCGCGATGGGGACGCCGCTGCTCACGCGCGAGTCGCAAGGTGCGGTGCTGAGCTATGCCGGACGACAGTTCCTCATCCACGCCCGCCTGATCCTCGGCCAGGTCAGCCGCGCCGAAGCCGAGATCGCGCAGATCCGCGGCGCGACCGGTGGCACGCTGACGATCGGGGCCACGCCCTGGGTCGCGCAATCCATCCTGCCCCACGCCCTGGCCCGCTTCCACGCCCTGCGCCCGGACGTGCACCTGGACGTCACCGAGGCGGTGGGCACGGTCCATCCACTGCTGCGCGACGGCACCCTGGACCTGGTGATCGCGATCCCGCCACCGCGCCAGGAGGCGTCGATCTTCTACACCCGCGACCTGTTCCGCTGCGATCTTGCCGTCGTCGGCCGCCTCGGCCACCCGTTTGCCGGCGCCACTTCGCTCGCGGAGCTCGTCGACCAGGCCTGGGTGCTGACCATGCTCGGCGCAGGGCAGGACGAGCCGCTGGTCAATCTGCTCGCCCCCTACGGCATCGCGCCGCCGCCGCACCGTGTGCATTACGCGCGCTCGGCGCTGGTGGCGATCAGCATGCTGGCAGTCGGCGACATGCTCACCATCTGCCCCTGGCCATTGCTCGAAACCCCGCTGCTGCGCGGTCGCGTGCAGGCGCTGTCGATTCGCGACCCGCTGCCCGCAATGCACACCAGCATCATCGTCCGCCGCAACGACACCCTCAGCGCGGCCGGCCAGTTGTTCATCGACTGCTTCGAGGACGCCACTCGGGCGTGCGTGGCCAGCGACGATCCGGCGCTCAAGCGCATCATGAACTCGGTCGAGCAGGAGCCGGACGCCTGATCTGCCGGGAAGAAAACAAAAAAATGCCCGCAAGCTGCGGGCATGAACCACGTTGAAGTGGAGGAGGGAGACAAGAAAACTTTTGCAGGTGGCGACGCGGCCACCCACACGCGCCGCCGCCAGCGCGGCAGCGCGCAATGCGCAGGCAGGTTCAGCCGGCGCAGAGCTGCGCGACAGGCCTGGGCCAGCGTCGGGTCGTGCTCGGCGCCGGGCGGGCGGCCCGGACGGCGCGCATGGTGGCGCGGGCATGAGCCAGGGCGACGAAACGATCGACCGCAACGCGATGGAAGCTCGCGCCGCTGCGTGCGCCAACCTGCACCGCGGCCTCGGCCAGCGCGTGCTGCCAGGCATCGAGGGCCTCACCTTCGGTGATGCCGGCCTTGCGCGCAACCCAGGGCAGTATCTTGGGGGCTTGCATGATGAGAACTCCTTTCAGTTTCCGGGGGAGGCCGCCAGCCGATGAGCCGGTTCGCGCGCCTCTTGCAGTGCACAAATCTTATGCGGCCATGCGCACGCCGAATAGCCAGGCTTTTCCGTGGGTGTAAGGTTTTCGTTTACGCGGGACGCGGCTTCATGACTTGCCCGCCCCAGGTTTGACTTGCGCATGACGAAGGTCTAGTCATCAGGTATGCACGGATGCCAGACGCCACCGCGTCGTCCGTGCGCGAGGCCAGGGAGCGGACGACATGGCGATGGACGGGCCGAAGGGCGGCACAGGGGCCATTGCGGCCTGCGCGGCGGCGATACGGCCGCGGCTGATCGCCGTTACCACCCTCATGAGCTTGCTGCTCGTCGCGGTGCCCGCCTTCGCCGCCGAGTCGTCTACTGCCGGCGCGAGCGCAGCTTATCCACTGCCCACGTGCGGTGGCGCGCTCGACACGGGCTGCGTCGCCCACGTCTTTCCAAGCTACGCCGACGCGGTCACGCTGCGCGGCAGCCGGCCGCCGGCCTGCTACCTCGAGCTGTGGGACGCGGCGCTGTGGAACGCGGTCGACGCGTACCCGGATAACCACCCCTGCCGCCGCGGCGCGCCACCCGACGCCGCCATCCAGCGCTACTTCCGCTGCCTCGACGGCGCCTGCGCCAGCACCGGCCGGCCCGAGCTGGGCGTGTCGCTCGAAGGCGGCGGCAGCAAGTCGGCACCGTTCGCGCTCGGCGTGCTCGCCGGGCTGGAGGACGCCGGCCTGCTGCGCCAGGTCGAGGTGCTCAGCTCGGTCTCGGGTGGATCCTACGCCGCGTATTTCTACATCAGCCGCGTGCACGACCGCTTCGCGCCGGATCGCGCGCCGCCGGCAAGCACGCCCGCGGACTGGTTCCGCACTTGCATCCCGCACGGCTACCGCGGCTACTTCGCCCCCGCTCTCGCGTCCGGCCTGCCCTTCTGCAGCGACACCTACGCCATCGGCGCGGACGGCGCGTACCGCTACCAGCGTCATCTCGGCTTCTGGCAGGACCTGGTCGCCGCCACCGGCAGCCTGCGCGGCAGTGGCGACGGCCTCGAGTTCCTGAACAGCGCGGGCAGCGTCGGCGCGCTCGCCGCCGGCCACGTCGCCACCGTGTGGCCGCTCGGCATCGACGGGCTGGGCGTAGTCGGCAGCGCGCACCACATCACCCACAGCCTGTTCGACTGGCCGGAGAACTTCTCGCCCTCGCGCGAGGCCTACCGCCAGGGCATCGAACGTGCCTACGGGTACGACCCGCAGGACTGGGCCGCCGACCAGGCCCTGGCGCCGGGCGAAGCCTTCAGCGCACGGCGTAGCACGCGCACGATGGCCGACCTGCGCGCAAGCTACGAGCGCGCCCGCGCCGAATGCCCGCCCGACGACGCCACTTGCCGGCGCATGCCGCTATGGGTGGCCAACACCACCGCCTCCACCGGCCGCAACCTCGACAACTGGGTACGCACCCCCGAGCGCGACTCCCTGCGCCACCAGTTCGAACTCAGCCCGATCGGCCACGGCTCCGGGCACTTCGGCTACGCCAACGTGCCGCCGCCGATGGCGATGATGGACGTGGTCGGCGCGTCGGCCGCCTTCCTCGACGACGAGCAGCGCCTGATCGGCGAGGCACCGATGAGGTTCTTCTTCAGCCTGGTCCTGCATCTGTTCAACCTCGACTGGGGCACCGAGCTCGAGAACTTCAACCTCGCCGACAGCCGCCGCGCCACCCACCGCCTGGTGCCGTGGCCCTTCTACACCTTCACCTCGGGTCGCGACGGCGCGCCCTACATCCACCTCAGCGACGGCGGCAACACCGACAACATCGGCATGCTCGCGCAGCTTCGGCGCGGCGTGCGCCACATCGTGGTGTCGGCGAGCACGATGGACCGCGAGGGTCGCTTCCCCTCGCTGTGCCGGCTGAAGAACCAGCTCGAACTCGACGGCACCTACCGCCTCGAGGCGCCCGAGCTGATGGACTTCGACAAGGTGTGCAACCTCGAGCTCGGCCGCGCCGAAGAGCGCACCTGGGGCGCATCCGCGGTCGCCCGCCTCAAGTGCCGGCGCCTCGGCCTGGCGCCCGGTCCCGAATGCGACGCCCGCCTGCCCGGCGACCACTACCTGCGCAAGGTCCACGGCTACGACCTGTTCCGCTGGGATCGTCCCTTCGTGCGCGCCTGCGTGGTGCGCCTGCCCGCGGGCGCGGAGGTCAGCGCCGCGCTGGGGCACTGCGAATTTCCGGAAAGCCACGACGCCGACCCCGCCGCCGCACGGCTGATCGCCAGCCTGTACGTGATCAAGCCGGCCATCGATGTCGAAGCCGTGGCGCAGCAGCTCGAGCTCGACCGCCACACCGCCCGCCTGGAAGGCGAGGCCGCCGACTACGCAAGCCGGCGCGCGATCTGCGGCTGCTTCGCCGATCTGCTGCCGCATGCGCCCGCGGCGCTGGCCGACGGCAGCGTCGCCCCGGTCGAGGCGGGGGCGATCACCGACTGCGCGCCAACCGGCGTGCCGGGGCAGAGCGGTGCACTCGGCTGCACGCCGCTCGCCTTCCTGCGCGTAAACACCTGTCACCGGGACGGCTACCCGCATTTTCCCCAGCACGACTACATCTTCATGACGCTCAATTCGAGCCATTCGCTGTTCTCCGCCTACTACGAGCTCGGTCGCCAGTACGCGGCGGAATTGCGCTTCGAGCCCGCCCGCGCCGGCAGCCGCGGGGCGGTAGTCGCCGCCGGCAAGGCCCGCGCGCGCAGCGTCCTCGCGCCGCTGGCCGCCGACCCCTGCCTGACCGCGGGCTGGGACAGCGCGGCGTGCGCCGCGCGTGTCCGTGAAGACAACTACCGCAAGTTCCTCTGCGTCAGACCGAGCGCGCAGGACTGCGCCAACGGGGCCGACAACGCCACCATCCCGGGCAACTGCGATCGGGTCGTGACCTATCTGCCCGAGCAGGACGACCGCCGCCTGCGGGCCTTGCCGCCCGCGGCGCAAGACATTCGATAGGCCATGGCGCGCTTCGGGCATACTGGCGCGCCCAGCGTCGGAACCGCCATGTCTTCCTCCCTCACCGACCTGCTCGCGGCCGCGCTCGCCGCCCGAGCCCCCCTGATCGCGCAGCTCGCTGCCGAGCACACCGATGCCTGGCGCCTGTTCCACGGCACTGTCGAGGGTGCGCCCGGCATCACGGTGGATCGTTACGGCGCCGTTCTGCTGGCGCAGACCTTCCATCGTCCGCTTACGGTCGAGCAACTGGCCGAGCTCGAGGCCTTCTACGCCGAGGCCCTGCCCGGCCTGCCGCTGGTGTGGAACGACCGCAGCGGCAAGAACTCTCGCATCGCCAACGCCTTGCCGCCCGAACAGCAGGCCCTCGCCGAGCAGCCGTCGGAATTCTCCGAGCTCGGCGTGCGCTACCGCTTCCAGGCCCGCCACAGCGGGCAGGACCCGTGGCTGTTCCTCGACCTGCGCGCTGCGCGCCGCCGCGTCATGCAGGAAGCCGAAGGCAAGTCCGTGCTCAACATGTTCGCCTACACCTGCGGCGTGGGTGTGGCCGCGGCCAAGGCCGGCGCGCGCCACGTGGTCAATGTGGATTTCGCCGAGTCCAGCCTCGCGGTCGGCAAGGACAATGCCCGCCTCAACGAACTGCCGATCCGGCTGCGCTTCATCAAGTCCGACGCTTTCGCCGCGCTGCGCCAGTACGCCGGCCTCGGCCAGCCGAAGATGGTGCGCGGCAAGCACCTGCCGCCCTTCCCCGAGCTGGCGCCGCACCGCTTCGATCTCGTCTTCCTCGATCCGCCGCGCTACGCCAAGAGCCCGTTCGGCGTGGTCGATCTGGTGCACGACTACGCCGCGCTGTTCAAGCCCGCGTTGCTCGCCACCGAGGAAGGCGGCACCCTGATCTGCTGCAACAACGTCGCCCGGGTAAGCCGCGAGGACTGGCTCGAGCAGCTCGAGCGCAGCGCGCGCAAAGCGGGGCGCCCCGTGCGCGAGGCCGAATGGATCATCCCGGAGGCGGACTTCCCCAGCCGCGACGACAACCCGCCGCTGAAGGTGCTGCTGCTGCGCGTTTAAGCCACGCGCCCGCACAGCCTGAAGCCGACACAGTGACACCGCGCACCGCGTGCGCGTCACACACCCCTGGAGCCGCCATGGCTGGATTTGAGAACTACGAGGAAGCCACCCGCAAGATCGAGCACGAGATCGAACGCATGGGTATCGCGCTCGGCATCGACTGGTCCAACGAGGCGCAGGTGCGCGAACTGGCGCGCGAAGCCCTGGAGCACTCGCAGGACAGGATCCACCAGGCCGCGGCCAACCCCGACAACCAGCAGCTGAGCGCGAAGGTCACGCTGTTCGGCCTCGCCAACCTGATGCTGCGCACGATGGAAGAAAGCGCCGGGGTCGGCCTGGAAAGCCATGGCGGACCGGTCTGGAAAGTCTTCGGCCGCGCGCTGTGGGCCGAGGCGCAAAAGCGCAGCCCAGGACAAGCCTGAGCTGCACGCCTTTCGATCGCGCCACACGCGGCCTCGGCCCGGGCGGCGCGCAGAAAGAAGTCGTTGGGCCAATAATGAACGCGCGTGAAAATCCGCCGCTGATTTGAAGGAAAATGTCGGCTTCGCCGACAGCGCAGCCCGTCTGCTGCGCCGACCCCCCGATTCATCGTTCAGGAAGCGACCATGCTGCAGAAATTTCCCGCCTTCGCTGGCGTCAAGGGCCCCGTCGTCGTCATCGTGATGGACGGCTACGGCATTCCGGAGCACGACGTCGGCAGCGCGATCGACGCCGCGCGCAAGCCCACGCTCGACCGCCTGTTCGCCCACTACCCCAACATCACGCTGCGCGCTCACGGCACCGCGGTCGGCATGCCGTCCGACGACGACATGGGCAACTCCGAGGTCGGCCACAACGCCATCGGCGCCGGCCAGGTCTATGCGCAGGGCGCGGCCCTGGTCGCCGACGCGATCGCCGATGGCGCGATCTGGCAGGGCGAGGCCTGGCAGCAGATCGTCGCCGGTGCCAAGGCGGGCGCGAACGGAAAAGCAGGCGTGCTCCACTTCATCGGCCTGTTCTCCGACGGCAACGTACACAGCCACATCGACCACCTCAAGGCGATGGTGCTGCGCGCGAAGGAGGAGGGCGTGGCCACGGTGCGCATCCATGCGCTGCTCGACGGCCGCGACGTGCCCGAAACCAGCGCGCTCGACTACGTGGTGCCCTTCGAGGCCTTCCTGCAGGACATCAGCAGCGCGGGCTTCGACGCCCGCATCGCCTCCGGCGGCGGCCGCCAGTGCATCACCATGGACCGCTACGACGCCAACTGGCCGATGGTGGCGCGCGGCTGGCGCACCCACGTGCTCGGCGAAGGCCCGCAGTTCGCCAACGCCACCGCGGCGGTGCACGGCCTGCGCGCGCAGCATCCCGGCACCATCGACCAGGATCTGCCCGAGTTCGTGATTGCCGACGCAGGCAAGCCGATCGGCACCATCGACGACGGCGATTCGGTGGTGCTGTTCAACTTCCGCGGCGACCGCGCGATCGAGATCACGCGCGCCTTCGTCGAGGAGGATTTCGACAAGTTCGACCGCGTCCGTCATCCGCGCGTCACCTACGCCGGCATGCTGCAGTACGACGGCGACCTTCAGCTGCCCAAGCGCTTCCTGGTCGCCCCGCCCGCGATCATGGACACTTCCAGCGAGTGGTTCAGCAAGTCGGGCCTCGCCCAGTTCGCCTGCTCCGAGACGCAGAAGTTCGGCCACGTCACCTACTTCTGGAACGGCAACCGCTCCAACAAGTTCGAGGGCGAGACCTGGCAGGAAGTCCCCAGCGACGTCGTGCCCTTCGAACAGCGGCCGTGGATGAAGGCCGCCGAGATCACCGACGCCATGATCGCCGCGCTGCAATCCGGCCAGTACAAGGTGCTGCGCTGCAACTACGCCAACGGCGACATGGTCGGCCACACCGGCAACTTCCGCGCCGCGACCATGGCGATCGAGGCGGTGGACCTGGCGCTGGCGCGCCTGCTGCCGGCGATCGACGCCGCCGGCGGGGTGGCGCTGATCACCGCCGATCATGGCAACGCCGACGAGATGTTCGAGCTCGACAAGAAGACCCGGCAGCCGGCGCTGAACGGGGACGGCAGCTACAAGGCCAAGACCGCGCACACGCTCAACCCGGTGCCGCTGATCCTCTACGACAACGTCAGCGGCGGCCGGCTGGGCCTGAAGCCCCTCGAGACCGCCGGCCTGTCGAACATCGCCGCCACGGTGGCCAACCTGGTCGGCCTGCACAAGCACGACAAATGGGACGACAGCCTGCTGGAGGTGAAGTGATGCGCACCGCCCGGTCTGCGCTGAGCGCCGCCGCGATGGCGCTCGGCCTGTCCGCCTGCGCGCTGCAGCCACCCGCGGTCGCCACCGGTGGAGGCGTGACCGAGCAGGCTGGCCAGTTCGAGTTCGCGCTGCCGAGCGGGGACTACCGCTGCGAGCGCGGTGAACGCCTGCAACTGCAGCGCGAGGTCGCCAACGCGGTCAATCACCGCATCCAGCTCGCCTGGAACGGCGGCCAGTACCAGCTCGAGCGCGACCCCTCGTACTCGGGGCTGCCGCGCTTCGAGGACGTCGCGAGCGGACTGGTGTGGATCGACCTGCCGTGGAAGGGACTGCTGCTCGACGGCCGCACGCAGAAGCCGCTCGCCAACGAGTGCCGCGCGACCTGAGGCCGTCAGCCGGCGCCGCCCGCCCGTGTGGCGAGCGCGCTGGTCAGGCGTGCACGAACACCGCGAGCCGTTCCGGCTCCGCCACCGCGCCGGCATCGAGCGCGGCGATCGCCGCCCGGGCAGCTTCGAGTTCGCACGCCGCGCGCACCCCGGCATCGTCGATACCGTGGTTCACACCGTCTTCCGCCTCGGTGCGCAGCGCATGCGCCATGCCGACGTGCCGGCCGAAGCGCGCACAGGCCGCGCGCACCTCAGGCGCGGCGCGATGCAGGATCGCCAGGCATTCCGCACCCGCCTCGAACAGCTTCGCCCGCCGGCGGCTGACGATGTCCAGATGGCGGGCCGCGTCGCGCACCGGGGCGGCGCGCGCTGCGCGGTACATCACCTCGCCCTCGGCGATCACGTTGGTGGCATCCGCCAGCACGCGCATGACCTCCATGTCGTTCAGATCCACGATCATGCGGAAGGCACCGGTATAGAGCAGGTCGCCGAGCAGGATGTTGCCGGCGTTGCCGAACAGCGCGCCTGCGCTGTGGGCATCGGCGCCGCCGCCGCTGGCCTCGGTCACGCCGTCGTGCAGGGCGAGCGAGATGTGGATCAGCTCGACCGCCGCCGCGAGCGCGTACTGGCGATCGCCGGTATGGCCGAGCGCGCGCGCGGCCGCCAGCACCAGTGCAGGGCGGACGCGCTCACTGCCGTGCACAATGAATTCGACGACCTGACGGATCAGCACCACGTCGCTGTCGAACTGGCGGCGGATGAGCGCATTGACCTGCTCCAAGTCGTGCTGGAGCCAGGCGGGGAAGGAAACGGGTTGCTGGAGCATTTTCGGACTGCCGTTCGAGGCCGCGAGCTTGCGGCCGTTTGACGTTCGCCCGCGAGTCTATAGCCGCACCGCGGCGCTGACCAGCCGGAAGGCCGCATGGACCGCTCAAAACCCTGCCGCGGTGAGCCGTACACGCCGCGACAAGGCCTTCGCCGCACCGTCCGTCTCCCGCGCCCCACGCCGCTATACTGACTTTGAGCCCGCTTCAGCGGGCCGTCCACGGACACCGGCGCCATGGCCAACGGCGGAATCGAAACCCTGCGCCACGCAGTGCGGTGGCGAGTCCTGCTGAAGTACCTGGGGGTGCTCGGCCTGGTGCTCGCCGCGCTCGATGCGGTGCCGCTTCTCGCCAGCCTCGTGTTCGGCGAGGCTGCACTTGCACCGGTCCTCGCCGCGCCGGTCGTCCTGCTGGTGGCAGGGTGCCTGCCCCTCGCGCGCCTGGACGCCCCGCAGCGCCTGCAGCTCAACGAAGCCTTCGTCATCGTCGTGCTGTCCTTCGTGCTGGGTGCGCTGGCGATGAGCCTGCCGCTCGCTGCGCTCGGCGGCCAGGGCTGGCTCGACGGGCTCTTCGAAGCGGTCTCGGGCATCACCACCACCGGGCTCGGCACCCTGGCCACGGTCGAGGACAAGCCGCGCAGCTTCCTGTTCGCGCGCGCCTGGCTGCAGTGGTATGGCGGCCTGGGCATTGTCGTGCTGTCGCTGGCGCTGTTCATGCACAACGGCCTGTTCGCCCGCCAGTTGATGGAGACCGAGGCGGTCGGCGAGACCCTGGTGTCGAGCACCTGGCAATACGCGCGCCGCATCCTCGCCGTGTATGTGGCGCTGACCCTCGGTGCGCTGGGGGCGATCTGGCTCGCCACCGGCGACGGCTTCAGCGCACTGGTCCATGCCCTTGCGGCGGTATCGACCGGCGGTTTCTCCAGCTTCGACGACAGCCTTGGACACTGGGGCGCGGGCCCGGCAAGCGTGGTGCTCGCCTTTGCGCTGCTCGGCGCGGTGGCGCTTCCGCTGTACCACCGCGCCTGGCGAGACGGCATCTGGCGGGGGCCGCTTGCCTTCGCCCGGGACGCCGAACTGCGCCTGCTGCTCGTCGCCACCGCGCTCACCGCCGGCCTGCTGTGGTTGTGGATGCCCGCGGGAGAAGGGGAGGCGATGCATACGCTCGCCAGCGCCCTGCTGCTGGCGATGAGCGCGCAGAGCACTACCGGCTTTGCCCTCGATCCGGTGGCGGCGCTCGACGACGCCTCCAAGCTCACGCTGGTCGCCGCCATGCTTGTCGGCGGCAGCGTCGGCTCCACTGCCGGCGGCTTCAAGCTGCTGCGTCTGCTGATCCTGCTGCGCGTGCTCCAGCTCGTGCTGGTGCGCGCTGCGGCGCCTAGCCACGCCGTGATCGAACCCTGCCTGGGCGGCCGGCGGCTCGACGATGACGACCTGTGGCGCGCACTGCTCGTGATCCTGCTCTACGCGCTGGTGGTCTTCCTGTCCTGGCTCGCCTTCGTGGCCCATGGCTACCCGGGTATCGACGCGCTGCTCGAGGTCGTCTCGGCCACCGCCACGGTCGGCCTGTCGACCGGCATCGCACGCCCGGCGCTGGAGCCGCTGCTCAAGCTCGTACTATGCTTCGACATGCTGGCCGGGCGGGTGGAGATCTTCGCCCTGCTGGTGGTGCTGTATCCCGGCACCTGGTTCGGAAAACGCGCGGAGGCCGCATGAGAGCCGTATTCGTGGGCGCAGGCACCCTGTCGGTCACCACCGCCCGGCGCCTGATCAAGCGCGGGTATGAGGTCGTGGTCATCGATCGCGACAAGGCGCGCATCGAGGCGCTGTCCGCCGAGCTCGACTGCGGCTTCCTGCACGGCGACGGCAGCACGCCGGCCTTGCTGCGCGAGGCCGACCCGAAGCTCACCGACGTGCTGTTCTGCCTCACCGGCAACGATCAGACCAACATCCTCGCCAGCCTGGCCGGACGCTCCCTAGGCTTTGCGCGCGTGGTCACCCGGATCGACGATGCGGAATTCGAGCATCTGAGCCTGGAACTCGGCCTGGAAGACATCGTGATCCCATCACGCTCGATCGCCCGTTATCTGGCCGATCTTTTCGAAGGACGCGACCACCTCGAGATCATCGCGCTGATCAAGGGCGAGGCGCGCGTCTTCTCCTTCGTCGCCCGCGAGGAAGACGAAAAGCCGATCGCCGAGCTCGATCTGCCCGATGACAGCCGCGTGATGTTCTTCTACCGCGACGAGCGCTTCACGCTACCCGAACCCGAGACCCGCTTGCGCCGCGGCGACGAGGTGATGATCGTCACCCACAGCCGCAACCTCGAGACGCTGCACGCGCGCTGGAGCAGTCTTGCGCGCCGCCACCACCACGGCGCCGGCGGCGGATAGCCCACCCAACCCCTCCCGGCGCCCACCGCCCCCTGACCGATCGCCTCGACACGCAGCAGGGCGACGAGGCGCTTGCGCCCGGGCGAAGATATAATAATAATAAAGTATTACCTTTAAAACCGAGGAGAAAGCGGTGAGTACCAAGACCCGGAGCGCCCTGCGCGCAACACTCAAGCAGGAAGATGCCGCGCTCGAGGAACGCCTGCCCGAGGCAAGCCCGCCCCCTGCAACACAGCCCGAAACGGCAGCGCCCGCCGCGACCGCGGACACCCCGGTGACGCCCGCAACCGCCGAGGAAGGCCCCCAGCCACTGGTCGCGTCGGCGAGCGTCGCACCCACTCCGGCCGAACCCACCACGCAGATCAGGCCTGTCGCAAAGGCCAGACCCGAGAAGCGCAAGCACGAGCGCTTCAAGCTCGCCGCCAGCGACCGCCGCCGGCTGGGCACCCTCGGCGCCGAGCTCAAGTCCGTGGGACGGCGTCCCAGCAAGTCCGAACTCGTGCGCGCTGGCATCGCTGCTCTCGCCGCACAGGGCACGGCAGCGGTGATGGCGCTGGTCGACACGCTCTCGCCCGCCGCCCGTGCAAAGGACAAGAAGGCCAGGCGCAAGAAGGACAAGAAGGCCGGCAGCAAGGGCAGGGGCAAGTCCGCCGGCAGGAAGCGCTGAACCGCTCGCACCCCGTCAGGGCTGCCGCGCGGCCAGCCCTGACGCCAGTCCCCGCCCCGCGTTCGAGGAGACGACGATGACGCAGAAGAATCCGATGCAGATTTCGGCCCGCATGGACGAGATCGATGCCACTCTCGAGACTGAAGGCGTACCGTCCTACAGTCAGATGTGGGCGACCAACGCCGAGTTGCGGGAAGAGCTCGAGCGCCTGCGCGAGCGCCTCACGATGGCGAATGCCGCACTATCCACGCTGTACGGCGACCTGCTGCAGACCGAACTCATCGTCGCCACCGCCAGCAGCGTGCAGCAGATCCAGCGCCAGCTCGGGCGCCTCAAGACCGATCGCAAGACCCAGGCGACACGCGCCCACGACCGCTTCGCACGGCGCTGGGGCACGAGCGGGGATTGACCAGGCCGCTGCGGCAACGACCGCCCACGTCGCCCAGGCGTGGCTCAGCGCTTCACGCAGGGGCGGCGGGGCCGTGGCAGCGGGCTTGCCCGCGAAAACGGTGTTCAACCAGGCACCCGTCGCGGGCAAGCCCCGCTGCCGCGGGGGTCAGGTCAGCCTGAAACGAACTCAGTTCTCGCCGTCGGAGATCACCGCTTCGCCGGCTTCACTCCCAGTCGCGGCCGTACGCGCGGTGCGTGCAGACCGGCGCGCTGCCTTCTGCGCCGACTCGGCATCAGCCTCGCCCTCTGCCGGCACGCCGAGCGCCTGCGCGGTGGAATCGCTCACCTTTTCATACAGCTCGGATGCCACCCCGGATGCCGATTCGAGCGCGGCAAACAACGCGTCCGAGCCGGCCGACGCCGAGCTCGACACCTCGCTGACCGCGCCGTCCAGGCTGGTCTTGATGTGGCCGATCCATGCCTGCGCGATCTCGATGAACTGCTGGTGCGCATCGGCGGCGATGTCGCTGATGTCACGCACGTAGGCAACCGCGCGCGCGATCTGCGGCTCGAGGCCGTCGGACTGCAGCTTCGCCAGTGCGGCTGCGTCTTCGGCGCCGAGCATGGCCTGCACCTGGCGGGCACCGTCAGTGGCGGCGGCGTGGACAGTCGCGAGGTTGAGCGCGGCCACACGTCCCGCATGCTCGAGACCCTCGGCGGCGAGGGCATGAATCGCATCGATGCTCGCCTCGTTGGCGGCAAGGAATTCGGCGGCAGGGGCTTTCGCTTTCATCTTGGCACTCCGGAATTGACGGTTCGGACGTCCCCGCCAGCCTGGGAGCGTGGCGCTCGGACGCATACTGCTGCGACGCAATATGCATCCAAGTATAGGAAGCGAACTTCACCGCAAGATGAAGCTTCCGTGTCAGAACGCGGACAGAATCGACGAACCCGATACGGCGCCGCCTCAACGCTCAGTGTTTCCTGGCACGCTTGCCCTTGGCCACCTTGGGCAGCGCGGCAACCAGCCGCGCGACCGCGGCGCTGTCCTGCTCGGCAAGCAGCGCCAGCCCCGCGCGCAGCACTTCCGACTTGCTGGCGAGCACGCCTTCCTTGCCCAGCGCCTCGCGCAACGCCTTGATGCGCTTGTGCTCGCTGGCCGGCATCGAAAAGGAGTCGCGCTCCACCTTCTCGTGCCTGTCCTTGCGCTCCGTCGCGGCAGCCTTGTCGCCTGGCTCTTCCGCCGCCTTCTCGGCTTCGACAGGGCCGGGGCCGGCCTTGACTTTCGTCGTCCTGGCCACCGCGGCGCCGCTGGCGGCCTTCGACGCTGCGGGCCGCGCGGTGGTCCGTGCCGCGGCCGGCTTGGGCGGCGGCAACACCGGGGCAATCACCTCTGTCGCCGCGGACGCGCCGACAGGCGCATCGACAGGCGGGGCGGCCGGAGCGGCACCTTTCGTCCTTGGCGCAGCGGCCGGCGTGCGCGCCGTGCGGCCGCGCTGTGCCAGCGCGGCATCTTCCTGCTTGAGGGTTTCGCGCAGTTTCGATTTCGTCCCGGTGGCGGTGCTCATGGTCATTCCTCGATCAGTTTGAGAACGGCCGAGACGAGTTGCCCGACCTCTTCCTGTGCCGCCGCAGCCGTCCGCCCAAGGCCGAAGACGGAGGTCCCGCGCACCGCGCTCAAGGCGTAGGCGCTGCGCTGCGACAGCGCGGCGTCCAGCACCGGCAGGCTGAAGTCCTGCAGCACGTCGAGCACGTCGCCCGCCAGTGCCGTGCGCATCACACGATTGGGCAGCAGGGCGCCACGCAGCTTCGGGCGCTTGTGCTGGCGGTCGAGGATCAGGCGCTCGATGCCACGCGTCGCCCACAGGTCGGTCGGGCTCGGCACCACCGGCACGAGCGCGAAATCGCACAGGTCGAGCGCGCTCATCGTGTGCGGATGCTCGATCGACGGCGGGCAGTCCATCACCACGATGTCGACCTTGTTGGCGACCGACCGCAGCGCCTTTGTCATCTCGGCGGCGCTGCCCCTTAGGCGTACCACTTCGGCCGCGAACGGCGTCTCGGGCGGTGCAGACTCGGCCCAGCGCGAAGCGCTTTCCTGCGGATCGAGGTCGGCCAGCGCCACGCGGTAGCCTTCCAGCGCCAGGCCGGCGGCAAGCTGCATGGCCACCGTGGTCTTGCCCGAGCCGCCTTTCTGCGAGATCAGTGCAATCAGGGTGGGTGCGGTCATGATGCATCCCGTAAAGGTAATACTCGATAGTCTAGCCAATTGCCCGCGCAGCGTGTGGCCGGCGGAACCGAAGGGCACGCGGACGCAGCGCTGCACCGCAACAACAGAAATGAAATCGTTTGCTACAATTCGATTTCTTCCAGATCGGGCATCCCATCATGGCGCGAGAGATCGAACGCAGATTCCTGGTCCGCGATGTGCGGATTCTCGACGGTCGCCAGGGCGAGCGCATCGTCCAGGGCTATCTCGCCAAGGAATCAGGCTCGATGTCGACCCGTGTGCGCATCCGTGGCGAAAGCGCCTACCTGACCCTGAAGTCGCCCAAGCAGGGCTACAGCCGCGACGAGTTCGAATACGCCATCCCGGTTGCCGATGCGCAGGCGATGCTGACGCAGCACTGCGCCCGCCGCGTCGTGCGCAAGACGCGTTACCTGGTGGACCATGCGCACCACGTGTTCGAAGTCGACGTCTTCGAAGGCCACCACGCCGGGCTGGTGGTTGCCGAAGTCGAGCTGCCCCACGAGCACACGCCGTTGAGCCTGCCGGGCTGGGTGGGAATGGAAGTCACCCACGACGCGCGCTACGGCAATTTCACCCTCGCCGTCGAGGCCGCCCGGCGCGACGGGGCCAGATCCGTTGCGCTGCCGGCGATGCATCCGGGCCCCCTGGCCGCAGGCCTGGGTCCGACGCCTCATTGAACCTGTGGGGCACCGGCCACCACCGCCGGGCCGGCACCAACCGTCTCGTGATGCTGGTCCAGCAATGCGGGATTCGCCGTGGCGCTCGGCATCGGAGCGGTCAGGTTGTCGGTGCCGGACGCTTGAGAAACGTACCCGCAGAAGCTAGGTTGAAGGTACAGCGCGACGCTCAAGGTGATCCATGGACACGTCCGGCAGCGGGGAAGCGGCAAGAAGCCGATGGCCGGCCTTGGTGTTCACGCTCGTCAGCGGCCTGCTCGACGTACTCAGAAAGCCAACCGTATTCATCAGCTATCGCCGTCGCGACACCGCCCGCTATGCCGAGCTGATCCATGAACGCCTCGTCGCCGAGCTCGGCCGTGGCAACGTCTTCTTCGACAGCGAAGACATCGACTATGGCAAGGACTTCGCCCGCATCATCGAAGCGCGCGTGCGTACCTGTCAGGTGCTGCTCGTCCTCGTCGGTCCCGACTGGCTGACGCCCCCCGACGACCAGGGCGTGCGCCGACCGCGACTGGAGGATGCCGACGACTACGTGCGCCATGAGATCGAATCCGGCCTGCGCCGGGGCACCGCCTGTCGCGTGATTCCGGTGTGCGTACACGGGGCGAAGATGCCAGCCGCCGCCGACCTGCCGGCCGCCCTCGCCGGCTTCGCGGCGCTCAACGCGTGCGAGATCGACGATGCGGCGAGCGCGGAAGGCGTCGAGAAACTGGTCTCGAGCATCGTCGGCACCGGCGTTCCGTTGTCGGAGTTCTCGCGCACGCTGCGCTTCCAGCGCAGCGTGATGCCGCTGGTCGTGTGCGCGGTGCTGGCGGCACTGAGCGCGGGCTGGGTCAACCTGCTCGATGTCGCCGCCATCGATGTGCGCTTCACCGATGTGATCACCCGGCTGGCCGACAGCCATGCGGAGCGGCAGCCCGACGAACGGGTCGTGCTCGTCGCCATCACCGCCGCCAGCGAGCGGCGGCTGGACAAGAAGGACTTCGACGCGTCGTGGCGACACGAACACGCGCGGCTGATCCGCACGCTCGCCGAGCGCGGCGCTGCCGCCGTGGTGTTCGACGTTTACCTCAAAGCACGGAGCGCGTATGACGACGAACTGGTGGCTGCGGTGCAGGAGGCCCGGCGTCGCGGCATGGCGGTGGTGTTCGGCAGCGAGTCCGCGCGGGACGACCTCCTGGGCACGGCCGTGACCGGTCTCGAGGCGGCGGGCGCAGACATTGGTCTGCTGTGCATCGGGAAGCCGAAGACCTTCGCTTCCATCACCCTTGCCATGCTCGCGGTGGCGCGGACCGTGGAGGGAAGGCCGAGCTACCTGCCGAGCATCGGCCTGCTCGCCCTCGGCCCCGCCGCACGCGTGCGCAAGATCGAATTCGGCGAGCGCCGGATCGAGCTCGACACCGCGGCGGGCGAGCTGCGCACGGTGCACTTCTCGACGGACGAGCTCGTGACGCCGCAGTTGAAACCAGGTTGCGGGCTGAAAACAGGCGACCGGACAGCGCAATCGATCGTCCGGCTGAGCCCGCTCGAGGTGTTGCGAAGCCCACCGAAACGGCTCGACTACGCCGACCTCGTCGCGCCGATCGGCGACCGGCCGGCGCCGATCGCGGCCGGCCGGATCTTCCTCGTCGGGCGCGAATCTGATGGCGACCGACGCTGGGTGTCCTTCGGCCTGCACCAGGAGGAGCGCTACGGCTTCGAGATCCACGCCGACATCCTGCACATGCTGGTCGCGCAGGAGCACGTGCGGCCGCTGGCCTTCGGCTGGCAGATGCTGATCGCCCTCACGCTCGCCTATCAGGGCCAGCGCGTGGTGCGGCTGGCGGCCTTCGGTCGGCGCGCGGTGCGCTGGCTGGCGCTGAATGCAGCCGTGGCGGGCTATTTCGTCATCGCCGTCCATCTCTATGCCGAGTACGGCATCCTGCTCGAACTCTATCCGCTGATCGCCTTCATCCTCGCACACGCGTTGCTCGTGCATTCGGCAAGGAAACTCGGACTATGGAAAGGCAGACGCCGCTGAATCCTGCGCGCCGCTGGCCGGGCCCGCTCCGCGCACTCGCGCTCACCGTGCTGGTGGGCGCGCTGGCCGGGTGCGCGTCGGCCCCGTCACAATCGCTCCGCCTCGACGAGATCGCTGCCGCCGAGGACGCCGCCACGCCGAGACAAGGCCCATCCGATCTGCAGCGGGCGGTACGCGTCGTCCGCCAGGGGCGCCCGATCGCGGTCGACGCGCCGATGGCGCTCGAACCCGGCGACGAAGTAGACGTGGGCGCTGGCACGGTCGCCAGGATCGTCTTTCCCGGCGGCCACGAGGTCACGCTGCTGCCGGGCACACGCATACGCCTGGGCTCGATCATCCAGTACATCGGCGAGCTGATCGTGAAGGCGAAAGGCTATTTCCGCGTCGAGACCGAGTACTGGGAAGCAGGCGTGGAGGGCACGGAATTCAAGGTCCAACTCACGCCCGACAAGGCGGGCACGGTCAGCGTCGTCGAGGGCAGTATCCGCCTGCGTTCCCGCGCCGGGCACTGGCCCGAAACGGGGGTCGGGGCCGGTGAACAGGCAACCCTTCACGGCGCGGCACCGCCGACGAAGGCGTTGATGACGAAGGCGCAGATCACCGCGATCAAGAATCAGGTGCGACCCACGTTCAGGCCCCCGGCACTGCGACGCATGCCGCAGTAGTAGGCGCCGCCTGCGCTCAGAAGGCGTACTGCAGGCTCACCCGCCAGCCCTTCGAGTTCGTCGTGTCGAGATAGCTCACACCCGCGCGCAGATAACCACCGGCGGTATTGCTGCGGGCGATCGCGATGCCGAACTCGTCGTAGCGCTCGTCGTACAGATCGCTCCCGGTATAGCGCGTGTCGGTCACGGAATATTCGATCCAGTAGTTCGAGCCCAGACGCTCCAGCGGTGTCGCCAGCACCAGCCCGTTTACGAAGGCGACGTTGTGAAGCTCGGGGTCGAAGGAGTAATCGCCAATCGAAGCGTTGAGGCTCCGGAGGACATTGATCGTATTGCCCATCCACAGCGTCGTGCGCCCGCGCTCGTGCAGCAGCGCAGCGCTGGTCAGCGCAACCGACATCATCTGGCCCAGCGAGCCGAGGTCTTCCGAGGCCGTGACCCCATAGTGCAGGGCGGGGATCAGGTACCAGCCGTCGTTCACGCGATGGTCGTAGCCGATGCCGACATCGACGCTGTAGGTCTTCGCGCCCTCGGTATCCGAGTAGAAGAGGCTGCCATCGAGCGCCCACGGCCGGTCGGGCTCCGCACCGAAGGAGTAGGACAGCGGTACCGCCACACCAACGGTTGTCAGACCGGCTTGGCGGTAGCGCGACAGTTCGACGCCGGCAACCGCGTTCGCGACCGCCGCAGTGCCCGGATCCGCCGCGCCCATGCCGGACAGCGACTCGCCCGCCGCGGCCACCGTCCACCGCGGGCCGTCGAGCGCAACCCGAGCGTCAGCGCCAACGGTTCGCGCGGCGTGCATCCTCACCCGCGCGCGGAAGGAACGGTCAAAGACGCTGAACACCATGCGCGATTGCAGGCTGGCGGGATTGCCCGCGATCGGATCCACCGGCGACACCCTGGCCAGTTCGCGCATGATCCGCGACAGCACGTCACCGTTCTTGAAGAAGTCCTTGAGCATCTCGAGACTTTCGTCACGAGTCGCGCCGACAAAGCTTCGCGTGATCCCAAGCGTCGGGATGTCGAGGTCAAGCTGGGGCGAGGACAGAACCGGGTAGCCCGCCAGCAGCTCGAGTCCGCGGAAGTCGATGTTGGTACTGACCACCTCGACGCCGGAATAAGGCAGGAGGTCACTGAGGTTGATCCCCTTGAGCGAATCGAAGGCATCCTCGGCAGTGGTGTAGCCCACCTCTACCGTACTGGCGCCCACACTCGCTTCGGCATTGAAGGGATCGGCGCCGTGGCAGATCATCGGCATCCAACCCAGCAACAGCGCAAGACTTGCGATCCGGTTGAGCATGTCATCCTCCCCTGGCTCTGGTGGAACCGCCGAGCACTGTCCAATCAGGCGAGGGGGCGGAAAAGGCACCACTCAAGTGTGGACTGCTCAGATCAAGGTTTAGATGACGATCCCATGCAACGCAAAGGCAATCTGTGCCACCCCATGGCACGTGGATGGCTGCATTCACGGACTGGGCGGAATCCCGGCGGTTCGAACTTGATCGGACGCCGGAGTAGACTCGCGCTTCTTCCTTCGCTGCCGAGCCAAGCCGTGACCGTCCTGCCGATCCGCTATGTCGAACCCGTGTTCCGCCCGCCGAGCGAGGCCGAATCGCTGATCCTGCCCGTCACCGACGGCTGTTCGTGGAACAGATGCACCTTCTGCGAGATGTACACCGCGCCGCAGAAGGCCTTTCGCGCGCGCGACGAGGCCGAGGTCGTCGACAGCATCCGCCGCACCGGCGAGCGCTACGGCGCGCAGGTGCGGCGCGTGTTCCTCGCCGATGGCGACGCCCTGGTGCTGCCGACGCGGCGCCTGCTCGTATATCTGGAGGCCATCCGCACCCATCTGCCGGCGGTGCATCGCGTGTCGAGCTACTGCCTGGCGCGCAATCTGGCGAAGAAAACCGTCGCCGAACTGAAGGCACTGGCCGATGCCGGCCTCGGGCTCGTGTATCTGGGCGCCGAATCCGGCGACGACGAGGTGCTCGCGCGCGTCAATAAAGGCGAGACCTGGGAATCGACCCGCGCGGCATTGGACAAGCTTGGCGAAGCCGGCATCACGCGCTCGGTGATGATCCTCAACGGCCTCGGCGGCGAGACGCTGAGCGCGCAGCACGCCGACAACTCCGCGCGCCTGATCAACGCCACCCAGCCGGAGTATCTCTCCACTCTGGTGGTGACGCTGCATGACGCCGGGCGGCGCTTCCTGCAGGCCTGGCCGGACTGGCAGGCGCTGGCGCAGCAGGGGCTGTTCCGCGAGATGGAGCGCTTCCTGGCCGCACTGGAGTTGAAGCGCACGGTGTTCCGCTCCGACCACGCCAGCAACTGGCTGGTGCTCAAGGGCACGCTGGGCGCGGACAAGGCGAAGCTGCTGGCGCAGGTGCGTGCAGCGATCGCGCAGCCGGAATCCGCGCCGCTGCGCCCGGCCTGGCTGCGCGGGCTGTAGAGCAGCCTGCAGGCCACGTAACTGTAGACGCAAGAAGGGGCAGGGCGACCCCATCGTCGACCTGCCCCTTGCTCACTCGCGGCCCGCACGGGGTGGGCCGGCTTCGCATCACCGACTCAGGCGGCGCGTGCAGCCTTGAGGATGGCGTTGAGCGTTGCGCTCGGACGCATCACCGCCTTGCACTTCTCGGCGTCGGCCTTGTAGTAGCCGCCGATGTCCACCGGCTTGCCCTGCACCTCGGCGAGCTCGGCGACGATCTTCTGCTCGTTCTCGGCGAACGCCTTGGCGAGCGGGGCGAACTTGCCCGCCAGCTCGGCGTCCTCGGTCTGCGCGGCCAGACGCTCGGCCCAGAATTTGGCCAGGTAGAACTGGCTGCCGCGGTTGTCGAGCTGGCCGGTCTTGGGCGAGGGCGACTTGTTCTCGTCGAGAAGCTTGCCAGTGGCCTCGTCCAGGGTCTTGGCGAGCAGCTTGGCGCGAACGTTGCCGGTCTTGATGCCGAGGTCCTCGAGCGACACCGCCAGGGCGAGGAATTCGCCGAGCGAGTCCCAGCGCAGGTGGTTCTCCTGGGTGAGCTGCTGCACGTGCTTGGGCGCCGAACCGCCGGCACCGGTCTCGTACATGCCGCCGCCATTCATCAGCGGCACGATCGACAGCATCTTGGCCGAGGTGCCCAGCTCCATGATCGGGAACAGGTCGGTGAGGTAGTCGCGCAGGATGTTGCCGGTCACCGAGATGGTGTCGAGGCCGCGCACCACGCGCTCGAGCGTGTAACGCATCGCACGCACCTGGCTCATGATCTGGATGTCGAGGCCGCTGGTGTCGTGATCCTTGAGGTAGGCCTTGACCTTCTTGATCAGCTCGTTCTCGTGCGGACGATAGGGGTCGAGCCAGAAGATCGCCGGCATGCCCGAGTTGCGCGCGCGGGTGACGGCGAGCTTGACCCAGTCGCGGATCGGCGCGTCCTTGACCTGGCACATGCGCCAGATGTCGCCGGCTTCGACGTTCTGCGTCAGCAGCACTTCGCCGGTGGCGAGGTCGGTGATGTTGGCCACGCCGTCTTCGGCGATCTCGAAGGTCTTGTCGTGCGAGCCGTATTCCTCGGCCTTCTGCGCCATCAGGCCGACGTTCGGCACCGTGCCCATCGTGCGCGGGTCGAAGTTGCCGTGCCATTTGCAGAAGTTGATCATCTCCTGGTAGATGCGGGCGAAGGTCGACTCCGGCATGACGCACTTGCTGTCGTACTGCTTGCCATCGGCGCCCCACATCTTGCCGCCCTGGCGGATCATCGCCGGCATCGAGGCGTCGACGATGATGTCGTTGGGCGAATGGAAGTTGGTGATGCCCTTGGCCGAGTCGACCATGGCGAGCGCCGGGCGATGCTCCTGGCAGGCGTGCAGGTCGCGGATGATCTCGTCGCGGGTGGATTCCGGCAGGGTCTTGATCTTGTCGTACAGGTCGACCATGCCGTTGTTGACGTTGATGCCGAGCTCGTCGAACAGCTTGCCGTGCTTGGCGAAGGCGTCCTTGTAGTAGATCTTGACGCAGTGGCCGAAGACGATCGGGTGCGAGACCTTCATCATCGTCGCCTTCACGTGCAGCGAGAACAGGATGCCGGCCTCGCGGCAGTCGTCGAGCTCGCGCTCGTAGAACGCGCACAGTGCCTTCTTGCTCATGAACATCGAGTCGATGATCTCGCCATCGAGCAGGGAGACCTTCGGCTTGAGCACCACGGTCTTGCCCGACTTGGTGATCAGCTCCATCTTGACGTCGCGCGCCTTGTCGATCGTCATCGACTTCTCGCCGTGGTAGAAGTCGCCGTGGTGCATGTGCGAGACGTGGGTCTGCGACCACTGCTTCCATTCACCCATCGAGTGCGGGTTCTTCTTGGCGTAGTTCTTGACCGCGGCCGGCGCGCGGCGGTCGGAGTTGCCCTCGCGCAGCACCGGATTGACCGCGGAACCCAGGCACTTGCCGTAGCGGGCGCGGAGCGCCTTTTCCTCGTCGGTCTTGGGGTCCTCGGGGTAGTCGGGAACCTTGTAGCCCTTCTCCTGCAGTTCCTTGACGCAGGCCTTGAGCTGCGCGACCGAGGCGCTGATGTTGGGCAGCTTGATGATGTTGGTGTCGGGTTCGAGCGTCAGGCGGCCGAGCTCGCCGAGCGTGTCGGGTACGCGCTGGTCTTCCGTCAGGAACTCGGGGAACTCCGCCAGCACGCGGGCCGAGACCGAGATGTCGGCCGTTTCGATGTCGACGCCTGCAGGGCCGGTGAAGGTCCGGATGATCGGAAGGAGGGCGCACGTCGCCAGCAGCGGCGCTTCGTCCGTGAGCGTGTAGATGATCTTCGATTTCCCTGCAGACATTGATTTCCCCTAGGTTTTAGATCTTGTCTCGACGACTGCACGGCGACCCCCTGTCGCCAGCACGGCCCTCTGGCCGCGCGAACGCAGTCGCCGGGAAAATACCACTTATCGACCGCGCCGACATCGAAACCTGCATTCACATCGCGCAATGGACAGGAGCAGGCGCGCTCTGCCCGACGCACCCCGCCCGCATCCCCGGCATCCGCAGGCGGAGGTCGACAGCGCCGCGGAATTGTCCGATCCTCACGATCTCGCATGCAGGTGGATGAACACTTGCATCCGGACCTTGTACGCGGAATGACCCGGCTCGCGGCCATCATCATGGCGGCCGCATGGTTGAGGACGCGCGCCTTTCCAACGACTTTGCCCCTCACATCATGAGTGCACTTTTCTCACCGCTCGACCTCGGCGGGCTGCACCTGCCCAACCGCATCGTCATCGCCCCCATGTGCCAGTACTCGGCCGACGCGGGGTGCGCGACCGACTGGCACCTGATTCACCTCGGCCAGCTCGCGCTGTCAGGGGCCGGCCTGCTGATCATCGAAGCCACCGCGGTGTCGCCCGAGGGCCGCATCACGGCGGCTGACCTCGGCCTGTATTCGGATGACAACGAAGCCGCACTCGGCCGCGTGCTCGCCGCCGTGCGCCGCCATTCCGCCATGCCGATCGGCATCCAGCTCGGACACGCCGGGCGCAAGGCCTCCAGCCAGGTGCCCTGGGAGGGCGGCGCGCTGCTTGCACCGGAGGAAGGGGGCTGGCAGACCGTCGCGCCCTCGGCGATCCCGCACGCGCCCGGCGAGCGGCCGCCGGTGGCGCTCGACGAGGCCGGACTCGCCCGCGTGCGCGAGGACTTCGTCGCCGCCGCGCGCCGCGCCGCCCGCCTCGGACTCGACCTGATCGAGCTGCACTGCGCCCACGGCTACCTGCTGCACCAGTTCCTGTCGCCGCTCGCCAACCAGCGCACGGATCGCTACGGCGGGGCGCTGGAGAACCGCCTGCGCTTCCCGCTCGAAGTCTTCGATGCGGTACGCGCCGCGCTGCCGGCCGAACTGCCGGTGGGCGTGCGCCTCTCGGCCACCGACTGGGTCGAGGGCGGCTGGGATGTTGAACAAAGCATCGCCTTTTGCCAGGCACTCGAAGCGCGCGGCTGCAGCTTCCTGCATGTGTCGAGCGCCGGCGTATCGCCGCAGCAGAAGATTCCGCTCGCGCCCGGCTACCAGGTCCCGCTGGCGACCGAGATCCGGCGCGCGGTGAAGGTGCCGGTAATTGCGGTCGGCCTGGTCACCGAACCCGAGCAGGCCGACGCCATCGTCGCCGATGGGCACGCCGACCTCGTCGCCCTTGGCCGCGGCATGCTTTACGACCCGCGCTGGCCCTGGCACGCCGCAGCCAGGCTGGGGGCGCAGGTGCAGGCGCCGCGCCAGTACTGGCGCTCGCAACCCGCCGAGCACAAAGGCTTGTTCGCCGGCGCCCGCATCGGTCAGCGCTGAGCGTCGGCCGTCAGATGCTGCACATGCCGGGCGCCGTGCCGGACGACGCGGTCCCCGCTGCCCGGCTTGCGGCGGCGAGCGTGCTCGTGTTCCGCGGGCATCAGTTGCTGGTGGATGCAGGCGGCGCACTCGCGGCGACGCCGCGTCCCTGGCTGGCCGGCGTCCGCCCGCTGCGCACGCTCGAGTTCAGCGGCCCCGACGGCCAGGCGTGGGTGGTGATCGAGGTCGAGCGCGAACGCGAGCCCCCACCCGGGCACGAGTTCCGCCACCTCAAGTCGCTGCTCGACACCCTGCCAGCGGCCATCCGCAGCCATGCCGCGCGCGCCCTCGAGCTGCTCGAGTTCGATCGCTCGCACCGCTTCTGCGGCCAGTGCGGCGCGCCCACGGCGCTCACCACCCGGCCGGCGCTGATGCGCCGGTGCATCAATCCGGACTGTGGCCGCGAGCACTACCCGCGCGTGTCGCCGGTGGTCATCGTCGCAGTCGAGCGCGGCGCCGAGATCCTGCTCGGGCGTTCGCCGCACTTTCCGCCCGGGCTGTACAGCGCGCTCGCCGGCTTCGTCGACGCGGGCGAATCGGCCGAGCAGGCGGTGCATCGCGAGATCCACGAGGAGACCGGCCTGCGCATCGGCAGGCTGCGCTACTTCGCCAGCCAGCCGTGGCCGTTCCCGCATGCGCTGATGCTCGGCTACCAGGCCGAGTACGAGGCGGGCGAGATCGTGTGCGCACCCGACGAGATCGAGGACGCGCGCTTCTTCCACGTGGACGCCCTGCCGGCGGTGTTTCCCACCCGCTACGCGATGGCCAACCTGCTGCTGCGCGACTTCTGCCTGCGCCACGGCCGGCCGTGGCCGCCGGCCGGCTGAGCGCCCGCGGTCGGTGGCATTCAGGCCCGCTGACCAGCAGCGCGCACCACGCGACTCTCAACGCCTTTCAGCATCAGCAGCAGCATTACCGCCAGCCCCAATGCGGTCGCGGCCACATAGAGCCCGCCCGCATAGCTGCCAAAGGTTGCGCCCAACCACCCGGTGACCGTGGGGCCGAGGATCTGTGCGATGCCGTAGGAGATGGTCATCCGGCCCATCATCTTCGCGGGCCGCGTCGGGTAGTAGCGCCCAGCCATGGTCAACACCAGGCTGACCATCCCCATGAAGGTGCCGCCGAACAAGAGCGCCCCCGCCACCGTACCGAGCACGCCACCAAGCACCACGGGCAGCAGGACGCCGACGATCTGCATGATCGCGGCGAGGAGCAAGGCGTTGATCTCGCCCGTACGGCGGGCCACCAGGTCCCACACGATGCAGGTCGGCGCGGCAGCAAGGCCGATGACCAGGAAGATCCAGCTCCCCTGTCCTTCCATGCCTGGCAGGCGATTGACGATGGCGACGATGAAGGTCGCACTGATCACGTAGCCCACCCCTGCACAGAAATAGGTGGCCATCAGCAGACGCAGGAACAGCGCGCCGGGCGGATTGTCATGCATCGCTGCGCCAGTCCTGGTCACCGCACTGCTGTCAGGCGCCGGCAGCCAGGCCAGCGCCGGCACCATCAGCGCACAACCGATCGCGGCGAACACGTACCACTGCTCGCGCCAGTCGAGCACGGCACTGAGCAGTGCGACGACAATGGAGCAGCCGGCAATTCCCAGGCCCAGGCCGGCAAAGTGAATGCCGAGTTCTGGCCGGTGGTTATGACGTATGAGCCAGTTCAGGATCAGCCCGGTGCCGAGCAGCATCGACGCCGCACTCGACAGGCCGGCAAGATAGCGCGACGCCGCCCACAGCCAGAAATCGGTGGTCAGCGCCATCATCACCGTACTCAACACGGCCACCACCATGCCGATACGGTAAAGCCGGTCCTTGAGCACCAGGTCGCTGATCGAGGCCGCGGTCAGCGCGCCGGTCAGGTAGCCCGCGTAGTTGATCGCCGCCAGCCAGCCGCCCTCGGCCAGTCCGAGTCCGGCCTGGGCCTGCATCAGCGGCAGCAAGGGGGTATAGGCAAAGCGCGCGATGCCGAGCGCGAGCATCATGCTGAAGATGCCGGCGCCAAGCACCTTCATGCGCTGGATCTGGTCATCCATCGTTGTTGTTTTCCGTCTCCTCGAGGTGCGACACGATAGTCGGCGAGCGGAATCGATTCAAGCAAATATAGAAACCAGGGCGCGGACGCCGTGCGGCGAAATTCCCTTACGATCGGGCCTGAGACCGGCCCCGCGCACGCGCGCTACACTCGCGCCTCACCTGCAGTGCGCGGTGCCGGTCGTGGCCCGCCCGCTTCCCAAGCCTTCCGTCCCATGCCTCTGCTCCGTCTCATCCTCCTGTTGTTGCTGCCACTGCTGGCGCTGAACGCCGCCGCGCAGGCGCCCACCGCACCCGCAGCCGACGAGCTGCGCAGCCGGCTCGCTGCCGTGGCCGAGCGCAAGCTGCCCGAAGCCGAGCAGCGCGCCACCCAGCAGACGCTGGAGCAGGCCCTCGCCAGCCTGACGCTGGCCGAAGACCTGCGTGCCCAACGCGAGGCGCTGCAGGCCAGCGTCGTATCCGCCCCGCAGGACACCCGCGCCGCACGCGCGCAGCTCGCCGCACTGCAGGCACAGGCAGACCCGGTGCCGGTGATCGACCCCGCCACCGCGGACGCGGAGCTCGAACGCCGCCTCGCGGAAAGCAACGCCGCCCTCACCGACTGGCGCCGCCGCCTGGACGAGGCCAACACCCTGCTCGTCAATGCCCGCACCGGCCCCGAGCGCGCGCAGAGCGAGATCAGCACCAGCCAGGCGCGCATGGCGACGATCGAGATCGCGCTCGGCAGCGGCCGCGAACCCGGGCGCGACGGCCGCGCGCTGAGCGCCGAGCGCCGCGATGCGCTCGCCGCCGAATGGCACGCGCTCGACGCCCAGGTGGCCTTGCGCCGTGCGGAGCTGGCCGCCAACAGCGCGCTGCTCGACCTCGGCCAGTCGCGCCAGGACCTCGCCACGCTCGAGGTCGCCCGCCTCGAAGCCCAGGTTCAGGCCCTGCAGACCGCCATCAACCAGCGCCGCAGCACCCAGGCGGCGCAGACCGTCCAGGCCCTGGCCGGGGACGGCGCCGTGACCGCCAACGCCGGCAGCCTGCTGGCACGCGAAACCGCCACCAACCAGCAGCTCTCCGAATACCTGCTGCGCGCCACCGACCAGCTCAACAAGCTCACCCAGCGCAACCTCGCCGTCCGCCAGCAGCTCGACGCGCTCAACCGCAGCAACACCGTCATCGACGAACAGATCAACGTGCTGCAGGGCAGCCTGCTGCTGTCGCGCATCCTGCTCGAGCAGAAGCGCGCCCTGCCGCAACCGACGATCGACTCCAGCCTGGCCGAACAGATCGCCGACATCCGCCTCTACCAGTTCGAGGTCAACAAGCAGCGCGAACAGCTCGCCCGCCCCGCCGCCTTTGCCGACCGCCTGCTCGCCGAGGCCCCCGCGGGCGAGGCTGACCCCGCGATGCGCGAGCCGCTGATCGCGCTCCTCGCCACGCGCGCGGAGCTGCTCGAGCGCCTGAACCGCGAGCTCAACACCCTGCTCAACGAATCGATCACGCTGCAGCTCAGCGAACGCCAGTTGCAGGCCAATGCCGACCGCCTGCGCGCCACGCTCGACGAGCAGATGTTCTGGATCCCGAGCAACCGCCCGCTCGACCTGGCCTGGCTGGGGGCGGTGCCGGCGCAGCTCACGGCGCAACTGGCGTCCATCCCCTGGCAGTCGGCAACCGTGGAGCTGTGGGCCGGCCTGCAGGCGCGTCCCTTCCTGTTCCTGCCGGTGCTGCTGCTGAGCCTGGCGCTGTTCGGCCGCCGGCGCTGGCTCAGCGCCAAGCTCGACCAGCTCCACGCCGACATCGGCTACGTGCGCCGCGACAGCCAGTTGCACACGCCGTTGGCCATCCTGCTCAACATGCTGCTCGCGCTGCCGCTGAGCCTGCTGCTGGCGCTGGGCGGGCTGGCGCTGCAGATGGACGCGCGCGGCCAGAACGCCGCCCTGGGTGCCGCCCTGGTGCAGATGGCCCAGGCCTGGCTGGTGTTCTACACCGCGTACCGGGTGATGGTGCCGGGCGGCGTCGCCGAACGTCACTTCCAGTGGCCGGTCGGCCACGTGCGGGAGTTGCACCGCTACCTGCGCCGGCTGGGGCTGGTCGTGCTCGCGGTGGTCGCCATCGTCACCCTCGCCGAGCGCCAGCCCGAAGCACTGGCCAACGACGTGCTCGGCATCCTCACCCTGCTCGCCGGCTACGCCACCATGGCCTGGCTGATGGTGCGCCTGCTGGTGCACAAATCGCAGGATGCGCGCCCCTCGCCGCTGCGGGTGGTGATCGGCTTCGCGCTCGCGCTGATGCCGCTGACCCTGATCGTCGCGCTGGTGATGGGCTACTACTACACCGCACTCAAGCTCACCGAACGCCTCATCGACACCCTGTTCCTGCTCATCCTCTGGCGCCTGCTCGAGGCCACCCTGGTGCGTGCACTGGCGGTGGCCGCCCGCCGCCTCGACTACCAGCGCGCGGTCGCCCGCCGCGAGGCCGCCGAGCGCGACGGCAAGCCCGGCGCCGACACCGAGACCACCTTCGAGGCCCCGGTGCTCGACGTCGCCAAGGTCAACCAGCAGTCGCTGCGGCTGCTCCACCTCGGCCTGCTCGGCAGCCTGCTGGTGGCGCTGTACTGGGTGTGGGCCGACCTCATCACCGTGTTCGCCTACCTCGACAACATCACGCTCTACGAATACGCCAGCGGCACCGGCGACGCCGCCAGCGTGGTGCCGATCAGCCTCGCCGACGTGATCGGCGCGCTGGTGATCGCCGCGATCGCCTTCATGCTCGCCGCCAACCTGCCCGGCCTGCTCGAGGTGCTGGTGCTGTCACGCCTGAAGCTCGCGCAGGGCAGCGCCTACGCCATCACCACGCTGCTGTCATACGTGATCGTCGCCGCCGGCATCGTCGCCACCCTGGGCACGCTCGGGGTGAGCTGGGACAAGCTGCAGTGGCTGGTCGCCGCGCTGTCGGTGGGCCTGGGCTTCGGCCTGCAGGAGATCTTCGCCAACTTCGTGTCCGGCCTGATCATCCTGTTCGAGCGCCCGCTGCGCATCGGCGACGTGGTGACGATCGGCAACGTGTCGGGCACGGTGAGCCGCATCCAGATCCGCGCCACCACGATCACCGACTTCGACCGCAAGGAGATGATCGTGCCCAACAAGGCCTTCATCACCGGCCAGCTCACCAACTGGTCGCTGACCGACACCATCACCCGCGTCACGGTGAAGGTGGGCGTGGCCTACGGCTCGGACCTCGAGCTCACCCGCACGCTGCTGCTGCAGATCGCCGCCGACAACCCGCGCGTGTTGCCGGATCCGGCGCCGCTGGTGTTCCTGCTCGCCTTCGGCGCCAGCACGCTCGACCACGAACTGCGCGTGCACGTGCGCGAGCTCGCCGACCGCAACGCCGCGATCGACGAGATCAGCCGCGAGATCGACCGCCGCTTCCGCGCGCAGGGCATCGAGATCGCCTACAACCAGGTCGATGTGCACATCCGCAGCGTGCCCGAGGGCAAGGAAGCCCTGCTGCAGACGATCGAAGCGCCGTCAGCCGCGGGTGACAAAGCGCAGTGAGATGGAACCGACGCGGGTGCCGCGCTCAGCGCCCGGCCGAGCGCAATCCCCACGCAAGCAGCCGTTGCCGCCAACCCGCCGCGCGCGCTTCGGCGCGCTCGCGGTCGTGGCGCACTGCCTCGATCCGCGCAAAGGACGCCATCTGCGCCTGCGCGCAGCATTCGCCGGCGCTCGCGTCCGGCGCGGGCAGGCGAGCGCTATCGTCCTTCACGCTCATGTCCGATCCCGCCCCGCGTCGGCGGGCGGGTCCTCGACCTTCACCTCGCGAATGACCTCGCCCTCGATGATCAGCCCGCGCGTGCCCGCGCCACCGCCGCCATGCGCAGCGCCGGCCGCGCGCCGGGCTTCCATCTCGGCCGCCATGTGCTCGCGCATCGCCTTGCGCACGGCGCGGGTCTTCCACCAGAAGTAGCCCCAGGCCACGGCGCCGACGGTGATCACCACCGCGAACAGCGCCACCGAAAAGGTCAGCGCGAGCGCGAACACGCCCACCATCACCACGCCGCCGACGATCTTCTGCCACAGCGAGGGCGGGGTGGCGCTACCGCGGTCGAGGTTGAGGAACAGACCGGAAAAGCGGGGATCCTTGTGCATGAGCATGTCCTGGATAAGCTGCGCAGACCATCTGCGCGACATCGCACGGGTCAGAACCGCGGGCGATGAAAAGATTCCGCAGCTGCGTGCGCCCGAACCGAGGGTTGTGCGCGCGGAACGGGCATTTTCTCCCAGAAGCAGCCCCACCACGGTCACCAATTGCAAGAAGCACAGACCACCGCGCGCAATCGGGAACGTGCACTCGGGAACGCGCAAGCCGGCACGCCGCACGCGCACGCCCCCGCGGCGGCGCGCCGGCCTGCCCCCGCGGCGGTTGAAATCGCGCGGGGCGCACGGGAAGATGCGGCCCATGCCCGCCCTCGTCCTGCACCAGCTCCGCACCCGCCACGTCGGCCCGATCGACCTCGCCATCGGCGCCGGCGAATGCGTCTGTATCCGCGGCGCCTCGGGCAGCGGCAAGTCGCTGCTTCTGCGCGCCATCGCCGACCTCGACCCGCACCAGGGCGAGGCCCGCCTCGACACCCGCGCCTGCGCCGCGATACCGGCGCCGCAATGGCGGCGCCAGGTGGCGCTGGTGATGGCCGAGGGCCAGTGGTGGGCAGAAACGGTCCGCCCCCACTTCGCCGACGGCTGCGACCCCGCCTGGCTCGACCGCCTCGGCCTGCCCGCCGAAGCTCTCGACTGGGAGGTGGCGCGCTGCTCCACCGGCGAGCGCCAGCGCCTGGCCCTGCTGCGCACGCTGATGCGCCAGCCGGCGGTGCTGCTGCTGGATGAACCCACCGGCAACCTCGACGCGGACAGCACCGCCCGCGTCGAGGCCGTGCTGGACGACTACCGCCGCGAGCACGCCGCCGCGCTGCTGTGGGTCAGCCACGACCCGCGCCAGGCGGCACGGGTGGCGCAGCGCCGCTTCGTGCTCGCGGACGGTCGGCTGGTCGAGGACGGTCGGCTGGTCGAGGACGGCGAGATCGAATCGACGGGCGCAGGCAAAGGAGAAGCCGCAGGCGGCGGCGAGGCCACTGACGCGGCGGGCGCCGCATGGTGATCGAACTCTCGGTCCTCGACCTGTCGCTCGCGGCGCTGCTGATCCTCGCGCTGGCCGGACTGTCGCTGCGCCTCGGCCTGGGCATCGAAAAGCGCCTGGTGATCTCGGCCGCGCGCACCGCGATCCAGCTGCTGCTGATCGGCCTGGTGCTCAAGCTGCTCTTCGACAACGTGCACTTCCTGTGGGTGGCGGCGATGGCGGCGGTGATGATCACCGCCGCCGGGCGCGAGGTGATGGCGCGCCAGAAGCGCCGCTTCACCGGCGGCTGGGGCTTCGGACTGGGCACGCTGTCGATGTTCGTGTCCTCCTTCACCGTGAGCGTGCTGGCGCTGGTCGTGGTGATCGGCAACACCCCCTGGTACGCGCCGCAATACGCCATCCCGCTGCTCGGCATGGTGCTCGGCAACACCATGAACGGCATCGCCCTCGGGCTGGACCGCCTGACCCAGGAGGCGAGCGCCAAGCGCGCGGTGCTCGAGGCCCGGCTCGCGCTCGGCCAGGACTGGAACGAGACCATCGCCGATACCCGGCGCGAGGCGATCCGCGTCGGCATGATCCCGATCATCAACGCCATGGCCGCCGCCGGCATCGTCAGCCTGCCGGGGATGATGACCGGCCAGATCCTTGCCGGCACACCACCGGTCGAGGCGGTGAAATACCAGATCCTGGTGATGTTCCTGATCGCCGGCGGCACCGGCTTCGGCACCGTGGTGGCGGTGAGCCTGGGCGCCCGCCGCCTGTTCGACAAGCGCCAGCGCCTGCGCCTGGACCGCCTGCGCACCAGCGCGGATTGAGGGCGCGCGCGATGAACCCGGCCGCCCCGTCCGCTGCGCCAGCAGGCGTCGCCGCAGCGCACGCCACGCCGACCGGCGACGCAGCCGTGGAAACCACCGCCGCCGGCGTCCGGCGATCCCCGCTCATCCTGTTCGGCGCCTTCGACCGCCACAACCTCGGCGACCTGCTGCTCGGCCGCATCGCCGCCGAGCTGGCCGCACAACTGCTGCCCGGGCGGGAAGTGCGCTTCGCCGGCCTCGCCACGCGCGACCTGCGCGCGGACGGCGGCGCCCGCGTTCAGGCGCTCGCCGAACTCGCCCAGGAATGGCATCCGGCCCATCGCGAGGGCGGACCCGCATGGCCCCCCGCATCGCCCCCCGCGCTGCTCCAGGTCGGCGGCGAGATCCTCGGCTGCAGTGCCTGGGAAGCGGCGGTGATGCTGCTCGACCCCGCCGGCGCCGCACGCGCGATCGCGCTGCACGACCGCGACCCGGCCGCGCGTGAAGCCTGGGCGCGGCAGGCGCTGGGCAGCACGCGCGGACTGCCCTACCTCGCCGCGCACGCCGCGCTGCCACCCGGCACGCGCATCGTGCACACCGGCCTCGGCGGCGTCGGCTTCGCGGCCCAGCCCGCCGCGCTGCGTGCCGAGGCGCTCGATGAACTGCGCGCAGCCGCCTGCGTCCAGGTGCGCGACCGGCGCACCCGCGACGCGCTCGCCGCGGCGGGCATCGAAGCCGAACTCGTCCCCGACCCGGCGGTGCTGGTCGAGCGCCTGCTCGGCGCCGAGGTGGCACGCCACGCCGCGGTGGGCGAACCCGCGATGCTGCGGGCGCGATTCGCGCAGGGCTACGTGGCGGTGCAGCTCGCGGCGGAACTCGGCGACGACGCCACCCTCGCCGCGCTCGCCGACGATCTGGCCGCGATCTCCCGCGACCACGGCCTGGGCGTCGTGCTGTTCTGCGCCGGACGCGCACCCTGGCATGACGACCCGGCGGTGCTGCAGCGCCTGCGCCACCACCTGCCCGATGCGGAATCGGCGGTGGTCGCCGAGTCGCGTCACGTCCTCGACCTGTGCGCGCTCATCGCCAACGCCGCGCTGTGCTGCGCAAGCAGCCTGCACGCGCGCATCGTCGCCGACGCCTTCGCCGGCCCCGCGCTCAGCCTCGTCGGCGGCGCACCGCAGGCCGCCAAACTGCGCGCCTGGCTCGACATATGGTATCCGCCACAACACCATCATCTGGCCGCGCCGGGGAACCTCCGCGCGCTCGCCCACTCCGTGATCAACGAAGCGCCTGCCGCACGCCAGGCCCGGGCGGCACGCCTCGCCGACCTCGCCGAGGCGGCGGCGCGCACGGCCTACGCCCAACTTTTCCATCCGATCGACGCCGAGGACAACACCCCATGAGCGATCTCTTCACCCCGCTGCAAGCCGGCGACCTCGCCCTGCCCAACCGCATCCTGATGGCCCCGCTCACGCGCTGCCGCGCCGAGGACGGCCATGTGCCCGGCGAGTTGATGGCCACCCATTACGCCCAGCGCGCCAGCGCCGGCCTGCTGATCGCCGAAGCGACGATGGCGATGGCGGGCAACTCCGCCTTCTGGCACGAGCCCGGCATCCACTCCGAGGCCCAGGTCGCGGGCTGGAAGAAGGTGACCGACGCGGTGCACGCCGCCGGCGGGCGCATCGTGCTGCAGATCTGGCACGGCGGCCGCGCCTGTCACCCGCTGCTCAATGACGGCCGCCAGCCGGTGGCACCCAGCGCGCTCGCGATCACCGGCGACGAGGTTCACACCCCGCAGGGCAAGCAGCCCTACGTGGTGCCGCGCGAACTGCGCGACGACGAGCTGCCGGGCATCGTCGCCGGTTTCGCGCATGCCGCCGAGAACGCGCGCGCGGCCGGCTTCGACGGCGTCGAGGTGCATGGTGCCAACGGCTACCTGCTCGACGAGTTCCTGCGCGACGGCAGCAACCAGCGCAGCGGACCCTACGGCGGCCCGCGCGAGCACCGCGCGCGCCTGCTGTTCGAGGTGCTCGATGCGGTGTGCAAGGTTTGGGGCAGCGGCCGCGTCGGCGTGCGCCTGTCGCCGCTCAACAGCTACAACGACATGATCGACAGCAACCCGCTAGGCCTGATCGAGTGGCTGGCCGGCTGCCTCAACGACTGGCACCTCGCCTACCTGCACCTGATGCGCGGCGATTTCTTCGGCAAGCAGCACGGCGACGTGATGACGCCGGCGCGCGCGATGTTCCGCGGCGTGCTGATCGGCAACATGGGCTACAGCGCCGACGAAGCCAGCGCCGCGATCGCCGCCGGCAAGCTCGACGCGGTCGCCTTCGGCACCGCCTTCCTCGCCAACCCCGACCTGCCCGAGCGCATCCGCCGCGGGGCGGCGCTCAACGCGCCCGATCCGGCGACCTTCTACACCCCGGGGCCGCAGGGCTATACCGACTATCCGACGCTGGACGAAGGCGCGCACGGCTGAGGCGACGCGGCCCGGGCCCCGCCTGGCGCGGGGGCACCGGCCGGACGTCGCTCAGGCTGCAACGACGCGGCGGAACAGGCCGAAGCTCCACTGCGCGCCCACCGTCAGCACCGCCACGCGCAGCACGTGGCACACCGTGACCAGCGGCACGCCGAGCTGCAGCACCTTGGCGGTGATGCACATCTCCGACACGCCGCCGGGCGCGGTGGCGAGCGACAGCGTGGGCAGGGGCACCGTGGACCACTGCCCGAGCAGCGCAGCCAGCGCGAAGGACAACACGATCGACAGCACCGCGGTCAACGCGGCGACAGCCATGAAGCGCGGCGCAGCGCGGAAGAATGCGCGCGAGAAGCGGCAGCCGAGCGCACAACCGATCAGCAGTTGCCCGCCATTCACCACCCACGTCGGCAAGGCCGACAGCGGCACGCCGGCGAGCGTCGCCGCCGCCACGCCGAGCAAGGGCCCCAGCACCCACGCGTTGGCGATACGCAGCAGCTTGAAGGCGGCCACGCCGAGCAGGCTGGCGCCGACCAGCAGCGGGAAGGTCCCCGCGTCGACCTCGCGCACCAGCGGTACGTAGAGATCACTGCCTTGCACGCCGGCGAAAGTCAGTGCGAAAGGCAGCAGCGACACCACCAGCAGCACGCGCAAGGCATGCGCCGCAGCGATCCGATCGACCGCGCCGCCATGGCGATCCGCGAGATTGGCCATTTCCGAGGCGCCACCCGGCAGCGCGGCAAAGAAGGCGGTGGCTGCGTCGACACCGCCGAGCCGGCGCATGATCAGCGCGCACGCCATGCCCACGGCAAGCGACCCAAGCGCCGCCGCCAGCACCAGCGGCGCATGCAGGCCGAGCTGGGCGACCACCTCGGGGCTGAAGTAGAGGCCGAGCGCAGCGCCGATCGCCCACTGTCCGGTCTGGCGGCCGCCGGGCAGCGGGCGCAGGTCGATGTCGCACATGCGCGCGCCGGCCACGGCAAACAGCGGGCCGATCATCCACGGCAGCGGGACATGCAGGCTTGCAGCAAGTGCGCCTGCTGCGGCCGCGAGCGCAAGGGTGGAAAAGACCTGGCGCCAGGCGGTGGTGCGGAGCGTGTTCGGGAACGGCATGGATGATGGATCAGTTCGAAGCGCGCGGCGTGCGCGGCAAGGGGGAACAGGATTGAAACACAGGTGCAGCGGCCAAATGGCGGCCGTCGCCGGGCGTCGCTACGGAAGCGGCCGCGTCGCCGCCTCCCACTGGCGTAGGAAGCCCTGCTTCTTGGCCTGGTCCTGATAGGCGAGCAGGCCGGAACCGATGCGGATCGGACGGAAGGCGTGCTGCAGGTTCTGGTGGAGCAGGGCCGCGGCGCTGTCCGCACCCGCGGTGCCGGCATCGCCGCGCACCGGCAGCAGGCCGAGGTGGCCGGCGAGCAGGGCCTGGCCGCGGGTGGACAGCAGATGGTCCAGCCACAGCCGCGCCGCGGCGGGGTGGCGGGCAGCGCGGGTGATGAAGGCGACACGGCTCAGCACCAGCGTGTAATCCTGCGGCCATATCACACCGAGCACGGGGTCGCGCTGCGCACGCTTGCTGGCGTAGGAGCCGAGCACGTTGTAGGCGAGCACCAGCTTGCCCGCGGCGACGCGGTCGAGCATGTCGCTGCTGGAGGCATGTTGCTCGAGACCGAGCTGGCCCATGCCGCGCGCGAGCTGCCAGAACACGATCGGATTGGCCTGCGCATCCTGACTGTGGAGCAGCAGGCCGAGACCGGAGCGCTCGGGATCGTAGGTGGCGATGCGGCCACGCAACTGCGCCGGCTGCTCATCGAGCAGTGCAATGAGCGCGGCGTGCGTGTCAGGCACCTTTTCATCGGGCAGCAGGCGCTTGTTGTAGACGATCGCTGCCGGTTCGTAGGTGGTGCCGAAGGCCTCGTCCTTCCATACCGCCCAGTTCGGCAGCGCGCCGTCTCTGCCGAGCGGTGGGGCTGGGCATGGCCGTCGTTCACCAGCTTCACCTGCAGGTCCATCGCCGAGCTCCACACCACGTCGGCGGCGAGCGCCCCGCGCCCGACCTCGTCCATCACGCGCGCATAGAGCTCGGCGGAGTGCATGTCTTGGTACTCGACCCGGATTCCCGGATGCAGCGCTTCGAAGTCGTCCACCACCGGCTTGACCACGTCGAGGTCGGTGGCGGCATAGACCACCACCACGCCTTCACGCCGCGCCTGCTCGAGTCGATCCGCCATCGGTTCGGCACGCACCGTCGCGATGGCGCCCCCGGCGAGCGCGCACGCCAGCAGCGTCCTTCCCCCGAACCTGCGCCACCCGCCCTCAAACATTCTGCCTCTCCTCACTACCAGTGCGCCCGCGCGTTCGGCAAGCGTTCGCCGCCCATCGCGGCGCTGATACGAAGCTCGCCACCCTGGCTGCACCACAACTTTGCGCCGATAATCACCGACACGCCTTTCGATTCACTTTCACCGGGGAGCGCCGATGCGCCTGCTGCTGGTCGAGGACCATGCCGAACTCGCTGAATGGGTCGCGCGCACGCTGCGTCAGGGCGGATTTGTACTCGATGTGCTCGGCCGCGGCGATCATGCCGACCAGGCGCTGTGCACCGAACACTACGACGTCGTGATCCTCGACCTGTCGCTGCCCGGCCTGGACGGTCTGGAAGTGCTGCGCCGGCTGCGCAAGCGCGAGAGCGCCCCCGACAGCGGCCCGCCCACCCCGGTGCTGGTGCTGACCGCGCGCGGCAGCACCGAGGAACGCGTGCAGGGCCTCAACCTCGGCGCCGACGATTATCTGACCAAACCCTTCGAAGTCGCCGAGCTCGAAGCGCGCATCAAGGCCTTGCTCCGCCGCGCCGGCAACCAGGTGCCGCGGGTCCGCCTGGGCCAGCTCGAGTTCGACACCACCACGCGCATGGCCACCGTGGATGGTCAGCCGCTGGCCTTGACCCCGCGCGAGCTGGCCGTGCTCGAGGCGCTGCTGTCTCGCAGCGGGCGTCCCGTGGCGCGCGAGGCCTTGTTCGAGAAGGTCTTCGAGTTCGACACCGATGCGCGCGTGGAGGCGATCGAAATCTACGTCTCGCGCCTGCGCAAGAAGCTCGAAGGCTCGGGGGTCGCGATCAATACCCTGCGCGGGCTGGGCTACCTGCTCGCCGAAAAACCGGCCGCCTGACATGGGTCGTTCGCCCGCGCCGGAAGCGGACCCCCGCCCCGTCCCGTCGCATGGTGGCAGCCTGCGCCGACGTGTGCTCGCCTGGCTGCTGCCGCCGCTCGCCGTACTGCTGGCGATCAACGCCTTCTTCACCCACCGCAGTGCGCTCGACGCGGTCAATCAGGCCTACGACCGCACCCTCACCGCGTCGGTGCGTGCGATCGCCGAACGCACCCACTCGCTCGGCGGGCAGATCCAGGTCGATATCCCCTACGCCGCCTTCGAGGGTTTCGAGACCGATGCCGCCGAGCGCATCTTCCATGCCGTATTCGACCCCGCCGGCGGACTGGTGACGGGCTACGCCGACCTGCGCCCCACCACGCTGCCCGACGACGACGGCACGGTGCGGATCTTCGATCTGCCTTATCGCGGTGAGACGGTACGCCTGGCGGCGCTGCGCAAGCGCCTGTACGACCCGGCCCTCAAGGGTGGCGATGCGGTGCTGATCGTGTTCGCCGAGACCACCAGCGCGCGTCGGGCACTGGCGCAGGATCTGTTCATCGCCAGCCTGCAGCGCCAGTCGCTGCTGGTGGCCGTGGGCGCGGTACTGGTGCTGGGCGCGCTCGGCAGCGCGTTCCGGCCGCTGCTGCGCATTCGCGACCATATCCGCAAGCGCGACGAGGAGGACTTGACCCCGGTGCGCATGGAGCGCGTGCCGAGCGAGATCGCGCCGCTGGTCGAGGCCATCAACCACCACATGCAGCGCCTGTCGGCGATGCTCGCCGCGCGCCGGCGCTTTCTTGCCGATGCCGCGCACCAGATCCGTACCCCGCTGGCGGTGCTCACCACCCAGGCCGAGTACGGCCTGCGCCAGACCGAGCCGGAAGAGATGCTGGAGACCTTCGCCAGCCTGCTGCGCAGCACCCGCGCCGCGCGCCGGCTGGCCAACCAGATGCTGACCCTGTCGCATGCCGAGGCGGTCAACGGCGTGATCGGCGAGCGCGCCCCGCTGGACCTCGCCGGCCTGGTCAAGGAGGTGGCGATGGAGCTCGCCCCGCTCGCGCTCAAGCGCGAGATCGACCTCGCCTACGAGGGCATCGGCCATGCCCTGACCCTGGAAGGCAACGGGCCTATGCTGCGCGAGATGGTGTCCAACCTGATCGACAACGCGATCCGCTACAGCCCGCCCGACGCCGCGGTCACCGTCGCGGTCGCCGCCTTCGGCGGCCAGGCGGTGGTCAGCGTCTGCGACCAGGGCCCGGGCATCCCCGAGGCCGAACGCGAGCGCGTGTTCCAGCGCTTCTACCGCATCCTCGGCCAGGGTGACAGCGAGGGCAGCGGCCTCGGCCTGGCGATCGTGCGCGAGATCGCCCTGGCCCACGGCGGGCGCGTCAGCCTGCGTGACGGCGAGGGCGGGCGCGGGCTGTGCGTCGAGGTCGAACTGCCCCTGCGCGACGACCTCACGCCCTGAGCGACAGGCGCCCCTGCGCCCACCCATCGAAGAGCTCCTCCTTCCCGACCGCTTGCACTGAAAGCCGATCGAAAGCCGGTGGCGCTGGAATGCGTCCCGCGCGCCGACCGTGCTGCGCAACCGTCCACAAGATCGAGGAGACTTCCATGCAACGCCTTACCGTGCCGGCCCTGGTGGCCGCCGCCCTCGTCATGCCAGCGCTCGCAGTGGCGCAGTCCAACGTCACCATCTACGGCCTCATCGACCTCAACCTCAGCCATGAGCGATCCGGCGACCAGCGCTACCAGGGCGTCCACCATGGCGAGCTCAACGGCTCGCGCCTGGGCTTTCGCGGCAACGAGGACCTCGGCAACGGCATCAAGGCCTTGTTCGTGCTCGAGAGCGGCTATGACCCGTCGACCGGGACGCTGGAGCAGGGCGGGCGGATGTTCGGCCGCCAGTCCTTCGTCGGCCTCGAGAGCGAGCTCGGCCGCCTGACCCTGGGCCGCCAGTATTCCCCCGCCTTCGTCGCCCTCGACCCCTTCGACGCCACCGGCAACGCCGACCGCAGCGCCGGCCTGCTGATCCGCAAGACCGGCGCCGTGAAGCCGGCCTACGAGGTGCGCTTCGACAACATGGTGAAGTACCGCTCGCCCAAGCTCGCCGGCTTCGAGCTCGATGCCGGCTACTGGCTGGGCGAAAAGGTCGCCACCACATCCACCGCGCGCAAGGAAGGCGACGGCCACGGCCTCAGCCTGCTCTACGGCAACGGCGCCTTCTCCGGCGCGCTCACCACGCAGAGCGTGCAGCGCGACGCCAGCGGCGGCAAGGTGCGCACCAGTGGCGTCGGCCTGGCTTACGACTTCGGCATCGTGAAGCCGTACTTCGCCTGGTCGGAGGACAAGGAAAGCGGCACCGTCGGCAATGGCAAGGCCCGCACCTGGGCCGTGAGCGCGGAAATTCGTGTGAACCCGGCGAACACGGTCGCGCTCAGCTACGCCGACCGCGACGAATCGGACGGCACCGCCGGCGAGGACGCCAGCGGCTGGTCGGCCTACTACCTGCACGCGCTCTCCAAGCGCACCACGCTCTATGCCGGCTACTCGCACCTGTCCAACGAGGACGGCGCCAACTATTCGATCGGCAACATCACGCCGGAGGCCGGCGACAACCACCGCGTGATGATGGCCGGCATGCGCCACCGCTTCTGACCGCCCCCGACCGCACACTGGAGAACCCGACATGAACATCACGGGAATGCTGTACGGCGCGCGCCTGCTGCAGTTCGCCGACTTCCCCGCCGCCGAGGTGCTCGGCCCGGACGCCAGCGAAGAACAGATCAAGGCGCTCATCGAGCGCCACGGCTCAGTCTTCGTCAAACCGCTGTTCAAGGGCGGCGTCGGCAAGAAGGGCAAGGCCGGCCTCATCGGCCGCGCCAAGGATCTGCGCACCGCGCTGGCCGAGAAGGAGCGCCTGTACTTCGTCGAGCACCGCCACGGCCACCAGGTGGCGAAGGCCAACGGCGTCACCTTCGAGGGCGCGGTGCCGGCCGAGCACGAGGTCTATTTCTCGATCACCGACTCGACCGAGTTCCGCGCCCCGACCATGACCCTGACCCACCGCGGCGGCGTCGACATCGAGGAGCTCGACAAGTCGCAGGTCGCGCGCGTGCCCTTCGACCCGCTCACCGGCCTGAAGGCCTTCGTCGTCGCCAACGCGCTCGCCGACATCGGCGCACCCAAGCAGATCATCTCGCCGCTGGTGCAGCACCTGCCGCGGCTGTGGGAGCTGTACCACGACTTCGGCATGACCACCCTCGAGCTCAACCCGATCCGCATGCGCCCCGACCGCCGCGGCCGGCTCACGCCGGTGGCCTGCGACTTCAAGTGCGGCTTCGACCGCGACGATCCGCGCTGGCACCGCCTCAAGCTGCCCGCCCACCTGTTCGCGGTGGATTACTCGGACTTCGAGCAGGAGATCAACCAGTTGCGCACCCACCAGGGCCAGAGCGACGTCTACGTGATCAACGCCGGCGGCACCATCCTCGCCCCCACCTTCGGCGGCGGTGCCAACTCGCTGGTCACCGAGATGCTCGGCGACGACGCCATCATCTCGTCCGACTTCGGCGGCAATCCACCGTACGAGAAGATGAAGTCGGTGGCGTCGATCTGCTTCAAGCACTGGCTGCGCCAGGCCAACGTGCTCTTCATCATCGGCGGCAAGTCCAACAACACCGACATCCACGAGACCTTCCGCGCGATGGCCGACGCGCTGCGCGAGCACTTCGGCAGCCACGGGCCGACGCCGCTCTACGTCGTCGCCGGTCGCGGCGGGCCGAACCTGGTGCGCGGCATGGGCGTGCTGCGCGACACCTGCGAGGCGCTCGGCCTGCCCTACCGCCTGTTCGGCTTCGATTCGGCGATGAGCGAGGTGGTCGACTACGCGCGCGAGGCCAATGAATGGATGAAGGCCGGCGGCCGCGACGCCGTCGCCGCGCGCCTGGGTCTCGCCCCCACGGCCACCGCCGCCTGAGCCCCGACACAAGAACTCCAAGGAGAGACAGCCATGTACCAACAAGGCGTTGGTGATTTCAAGTATTACGTGGGCATCAGTTCGCTGGCCCAGATCGCGACCCGGCACGACCGCGTGTGCGTGCTCAACATCCTCGGCGGCGAATCGAGCGAGGTCACCCCGGTCGGCCACGCCTGGTCGGGCGGCAACGTGGTGTTCGGCACCTCGCCCGGCCGCCGCGGCCAGGTGCTGGAGACCCCGCTCGGCAACGTCCCGGTCTACAACAGCGTGCGCGAGGGCCTGGACGACGGCCACCGCTTCAACTGCGGCGTGGTCTATCTGCCGCCCTCGGCCGCGCGCGACGGCGTCGCCGAACTGATCCGGGTGAATCCGGAGCTGAAGAAGGTCTTCATCATCACCGAGAAGATCTCGGTGCACGACGCGCGCGAGATCCGCGCCATGGGCCAGCAGCACGGCATCGACATCTTCGGCGCCAACTGCCTGGGCGTGGCCGACTCGTGGAACCAGGTGCGCATCGGCGGCGCCCTCGGTGGCGACAACCCGTCCGACACGCTGCGCCGCGGCTCGATCGCGGTGCTGTCGAACTCGGGCGGCTTCACCACCACCATCGCCCAGTACCTGCGCATGGCGGGCTGGGGCACGACCACGCTGGTCTCCAGCGGCAAGGACGTCTACATCCACTACGCCGCGCCGGAGTTCGCCTTCGCCCTCGCCAACGACGCGCGCAGCAAGGCCGCGGTGCTGTATTGCGAGCCCGGCGGCTACTACGAGCGCGACGCCGACTTCACCAAGCCGGTGGTGGCCTGCGTGGTCGGGCGCTGGAAATCGCGCCTCACGCGCGCGGTCGGCCACGCCGGCGCGATGGCCGGCGGCGAGGACGATGCCGCCGCCAAGGAGCGCTGGTTCATGGACAAGTTCGGCGTCGATGGCCTGTACACGCCGGACAATCCGGTGTTCTCGGCAAAGGGTGCGGTGGTCACCAACATTGCCCACATCCCCGCCGCGCTCACCGCGGTGATGCGTGCCAACGCCACCCTGCCGGATTTCGAGCCGGAAGGCACGATGGAACTCAAGCCCTGGTTCGGCGCCAATCTTGGCATCACGCTGCCACCGCAGCTCGACCTGCCGGTGGTGCCGGCGATCGAGCCCTATCGCAGCCAGATCGCGCGGCTCGCCGAGCAGGTCGGCGCGGTGTTCCCGCGCGAGACGATGAAGGACGCCTCGGGCGCCTCGCAGATGGACCCTGCGACCCAGGTCTCCAGCCTGCACGGGGTGAGCGTGCTCGAGGCCGCGCGGCGCCCGCTCGAGGCCAACCTCGGCCTCGCCCTGCTGCGCGAGGCCGGCGGCGCCAACGACCGCAAGCTGATCGCGGTGGCGGTCGGCGCCCACCTCAACCTGCATGGCGACCCCGCGCTCGCCGCCGCCGAGGCCGCGCGCGCCGCCGGCAATGCGCCCAACGCAGTGCTCGCCGCCGCCATGGCGATCGTCGGCCCGCGCCGCGCCGAGCGCGCGCGCGCCATCGCCGCCGCGCTGATCGAGCGCCTGCACGCCGCCGGCCTGCGTGACGCGCTCGACGAGGACTTCGACTGCCGCGCCCTCGCCGACGACGCCGACCTGATTGCGCTGGTACGTGCCCCGGCGCCCGACGCCCGCGCCGAGGTGATGCTCGCCGGCCTCGCGGCGCGCGACGCACGCTCGGTGCCGGTGCGCATGTTGCAGCACACCGGCGTGCCCCTGAGCGCCGACGCGGTGCTCGCCGCGATCACCACCACGCTCGCCTGGGGGCCGCTGATGCGCAAGCGCGTGTCGCGCCTGAGCGCCGAGAGCCTGCCATGGTGGATGCAGCTGGTTGGCACCCTGATCGGCGCCTCGGCCCCGGCCGCGCAGCACGAGACCGGCCGCTTCTGCGGCATCGACGAGGCCGAGATGCTCGGTGGCGGTTCGCTCACCGCGCTCGCCTGCCAGGCCCTGCTCGGCCGCGCGCCGCAGCCGGCCGACCTGTTCGCCTACCAGACCCTGGTCGGCATCCTGCTCAGCAACGGCCCCGGCACCATCTCCGCCCAGGGCGCCAAGGGCGCGGTGTCGGCCGACGGCCCGGAAACACCGCAGCGCGTGCAGCTCAACAAGGCGGTCGTCGGCTTCCTCACCCACACCGGCTACGCCCACGGCGGCAACGGCTTCGAGGGGGTGCAGTTCCTGATCGAGCAGTTCCGCGACTGCGGCCTCGACGACCCGGCGGCCGCCGACGGCCTCGACGTCGCCGCGCTGGCGCGCCACTGCGCCGAGGACTATGCGCGCTACAAGGCCGAACGCAAGCAGACCGGCAGTGAGGACATCCGCAAGATCCCGGGCGTGAACCACCCGGTGTTCAAGGACCGGCCGGTGAACATCGACCCACGCGAAGCCTTCATCCGCGAGCTGATGACCGCGCGCGGCGAGGCCAACGTGTTCCACGACTTCTACCACGCCCTGGTGCAGGCGCTGCAAGAGGCCGGGGTGTCGCGCACGGTGTATTGCGTGAACATCGACGCGGTGATCGCCGCCCTGGTGCTGCGCCTGACCTGGCAGCCGTGGCGCGAGGGCCGCATCGACGAAGCGCGCCTGGAAGACGCCGCGTTCACGCTGTTCCTGCACGCCCGCATGCTGGGCTGCGCGGCCGAGATCGACGACCACCTGAACCGCGGGCGCAACATGGACACGCGCACGCCGGCGTCGAAATGCCGTCACGTCAGCTGACGCGGCTCACCCGGGGGCGGGCAGGTCGCCGCCCCCGGCGGGCCGCGGGCAGCGCTTCCCCCACCCCCATCGGAACCTCACCATGAACGACCCCACCGCAATCCCGCGCGGGGAACCCGCGATCCGCACCATCGCCATGCCCGCCGACGCCAACCCCGCCGGCGACATCTTCGGCGGCTGGCTGATGGCGCAGATGGACCTCGCCGCCGGCAACGTCGCCGCCCGCCGCGCGCGCAGCCGCTGCGCCACCGTCTCGGTCGACCGCATCACCTTCCTGCGCCCGGTGTTCATCGGCGACGAGGTCAGCCTCCACGCCGAGATCGTGCGCGTCGGCCGCAGCTCGATGACGATCGAGGTCGAGGCCTGGCGCCGCTCGCGCGACGGCGAGGAACAGGTCAAGGTCACCGACGCCAGCTTCGTCTTCGTCGCCCTCGACCAGGGCGGGCGGCCGCGGGTGATCAGTCCCGGATCCCCGTCCCTGGCCAGCGCGTAACGTCGAATCGCTGCCGGGCGCGCAGCTAACCCGATGGAGGCGGAACTCGCGAGAGTTCCGCCTCTATTGCTGTGCGCAAGGGCGGCAGATGCCTGACGACCACATTCCAGACAAGGCTCAGATCCACGCCCAGATACTGATGCGCCAGCACATTGCGCAATCCGGCAACCTGGCGCCACGGAATGTCCGGATGCCGTGACTCGAGTTCCCCCGACCCAAGGTCTCTTACCGCCTGGCCGATGATCTCCAGATTGCGAATCACCGCGTCCTGGGTCTTCGCATCGGCATAGAAAGCAACCTCACCTTCGATGGTGAAGGTATCGATGCGGTCCAGGCAAAGCCGGATGTGCTTCAGAAAGACGACGGGCTCCCGCCTCACAGGGGCCTCGCTTCGGCCAAGATCCGTTGGCGCAGGAAGGGGCTCACGCCATCCGCGGTCACCACGTCCGCGCGGCGCCCGAGCAGGGCCTCGATATCCTGCTGCAACCCGACCAGATCGAGCAGGGACGCACCCGCGTCGAAATCCACCAGGAAGTCGACATCGGAGTCCGGCTGGTCCTCACCACGCGCGACCGACCCGAAAACCCTGAGATTGCGCGCCTTGTGGCTTGCTGCCGCCCGAAGCAGTTCGCTTCTCCTGCGGCTGATTTCCTCAAACGTCGTCATCACCGTTCCCTCGGACCAAGACAGTGAGAGTGTAGCGATTCGGCTATTACCCGCAGAGGCTTCGAGCTGATCTCCCGGCGGACGTTCGAGATGGCGATCAAGCGGCGACGCAAAGTCACCGCGATCGGTAGGGCAGACACTTCACGGGCAAGCGGGCGACCTCGTCCTCACCGTCGAGCCGAAGAGGTTCAAGGTGAGCCCTCGAGTCCTCGGGCCTCGCCGCAATCGGGATAGGGGCGGCCAGGATATCTGACCGTTCCCCTCCCACACCACCCGGCGTGCGGGTCCGCACCGGGCGGTTCGAGTCGTTGAGCTTATGAGAGGAGAGCCGAGGTACGCCGGGTCGCTCGAAGTAGGCGATCGGCATTGCGCGGTTCAATCGCATGCGGCTGTTACGCCACCAGCACCGACTGTTCGCCGCCACCTTGCGGGCGTCCTCGTCCGAGGCGCCCATCGCTTTCAACTCCCGGTACATCGTCGTGCCCCGACACCAATGCTTGAGCTGCACCGCACGCAGCCGGTGTCTTATCCACTTGTCGAGTTCGCGGAACACGTTGGGTGTCTGCGCGAGTTGGAAGTACGCCTTCCAGCCCGGCATGTAGGCCCGCAGCCGTTCGGCAATCGCGGTCAGGTCGCGCCCGCCCGAGCGACGCGTGAATTGCCGGATCCGTTGCTTGGAGGTCTTGAGCGCCTTGTCGGCCACCCTGCACTTGACCTGTCCGCCTGGGCCGTACCAGAAGGCATAGCCCAGAAACTTGCGGCGCGAGGCCGGCGCGATGAGAATTGCCTCCTTGTAGGTTTACTGAAGCTCATTCAACATTGCGTGAATCGTAAACTTACGCCGAGGACATCAATGACCACCGAGTTCAACTTGCCGGGCTCCTCTTTCGAGGAGATTCAAAAGATCTTGAAGGGATACAGCCACGCCCCGGAGCAGGCCTCCCTTGATCAGTTGTCAAAGCTCACCGGGATTCACTCAACTGCTATTAGCCGTAACAACAAGTTCCTATCGGACATTGGGCTCATTGCGGGTGGGATGAAGAAAACCGCCACCGACTTGGGCAAGAAGCTCGGACGAGCCCTCGACCATAAGCAGGATGCCGATGCCCAGGGTTACTGGAAAGAAGCAGTGCAGACCAATGAGAAGGTTGCTGGGCTGGTCACAACCGTGCGCATTAAGGGCGGCATGACGGAAACCGACTTCTCAGCGCATGTTCTGTACGTCTCTGGCCAGAAGAACACCGCTGGAAACAAGACCGGAGCGCGCTGCGTCGTTGATGTGTTGCTCGCTGCGAGCCTCCTGCAAGAGGAGAATGGAAAGCTTGTTGTGTCTTCAGCCCCGGCGAAGGAAACGCCTGCGGACCTCAATCCCGCTACCCCGGCGGCAACGCAACCGGTCGCCGCTGCAGCGGAGAATAGGAACGTCAATGGCGGTGGAACCGGCACCCCTCTTCCGGCCCTGCCCATGATCCCGCAGACTGGGACCATAACGCCGCAAATAGCAATCAATATCCAGCTACACCTTCCAGAAACCGAGAATGCGGAGGTGTACGAGAAATTATTCAAAGCGCTGCGCGAACACCTCCTTAGTCCGAAGGCATGACCGATGGGTTTGGAGGATTGGATCGCCCGGGCGAGTGAGGCCCGTCGTGCGGCGCATCGAGCGTTGGCGAAACACGAAAGCGCCGCCTCGCGTGTCGTGCTCTTGGAGGACCTGACCAAGAGCCTGTCGGGCACACCCGTTGACGTGCAGGACTACTTCAGCGAGGCAATCGCTTGTCTAGAAGGCGAGCTGTACCGCTCCGGGATCGTCCTTGCTTGGGCGGGACACTTCCATGTGTTCTCAGAAGAGTGTTACCAGAAGCATGAAATGGACATTCGAGCCGCGCGCCCAAAGTGGGGATTCAAAGACCTTGCCGAGCTGAAAGAAGCCGTTTCGGAGTCCCATTTCTTAATTGTCGCCAAGGATGTGAAGTTCACGTCCAAAGCTCAGCTACGGATACTGGATGGGCAACTGTCTCTACGTAACCAATGCGCGCACCCGACGCTCTACCGCCCAAGCCTGAATGCGGCCATCGGGTACGTTGACGACATGATCCGACAGACGTTGTCCTATCTGCCCTCATCCCCATGAGTCAGTTCCCTCTTTCGTTACTCCAAGCCGTCAGCGATTGGCAACGCGGCGGTAACGCCAAGCAGAACAAGAAGCGCGGCCAGAAGCTGAAAGAGGCATGCGCATCCCTCCCCGAGAACTACCGCACATGTTCGTCGTGCTTGTTTCGGCAAGTCGGCTTGCCGAAGGGCGGCGTGTGGAGGCTCCTTGGAGAGGATCGCCTGCCAGAGAAAATTTCATCTTGGACGCTCAACCTTGAGATGGCAAAGGCATTCAAGGGTGGCGTCCCGCCCGAGGGGCAAGGGTATCAGGGCGTCATCCTTTGCGTGTTGCCTCCGCCCGGCTCGGTCATCGTCAATCTGCGCGAACTGTATCAAGACCCGGACTTCACCGCGGCACTGGAAAAGCACAAGGGGAGCATCACCGGCTATCACGATGGAGCCGGACGCTACGGCAACGATCAAAGCGAAATCGTGCTTGAGGTCGCCTCCGTGACACAGCAGGACATCTACTCGATGGGCGGTCACTCAAGCCCCTTCGAGAAACTTGTAGATGACGCCGCGGAGCAGATCCACGGACGCGCCGTAACCCCGGAGGAGCGTGAGGCATTGATGCTCAAGGTGGAGCACATCCGGTCCGAAGCAGGCCCGAGGTGGTTGAGCCCGGAGGCGACACAACGCGTGGTCACGAAGATGAAGCCCCACGCAGAGCGGCTACTCAAGGTCAAACGTCAGCAGGACGCCGGCCAATCGGGATAGGGGCGGTCAGCGTACCTGACCGTTCCCCTCCCACACGACCCGGCATGCGGGTCCGCACCGGGCGTTTGTGTCGTTGAGGTTATGAGGGCCGAGGCACATCGAAGCTCGAGAAGCCGTTCATCGGACTCGACATGATGGCTACGTCATCGGTCCACTGCATGGTCATCGATCGATCGTCAGGCAAGGCGGTTTACGACAGCACGGTCACGACGCCCTGAACGGCCAAGCTCTCTGCCAGCCTGATCGCCATGGAACGACTGAAGCTTGCCAATGAAGGCGCCATCCGGACCAATATTGGCGAACTGCTCACCCGGCTCATGCACCTGAGAATCGAGGGGGTCGCCCTCACCCGGTGAGCCATCGAGTTCTCGGGCCTCACCGCAAAAAGAGGCGGGCGCCCGCAGGCGCCCATCGAAGACGGCAGGCCCGGACCGGGCCGCCGCAAGCTGGATTCCGGCACCCTGGAGGAAGGGCCGGAATCCGCGGAGGTAAGTCTTCAACTCATGCCTGGGCCACCGCGCGGCGGCTGTCCAGCATACGCATCAGGCGCGGGCCGAGCAGCATGCCTGCCGCCACCACCCACAGACCGATCGCGATCGGGCTGGCGAACAGCACGCTGACGTCGCCGTCGCTGATCGACAGGGCGCGGCGCAGGTTCTGTTCCATCATGTCGCCGAGCACGAAGCCGAGGATGAAGGGCGCGATCGGGAAGTTCATCACCCGCAGCAGGTAGCCGATGCCGCCGATGAAGGTGCCCAGGATCAGGTCGAAGGTCGTGCCATGCACCGCATACACGCCCACCAGCGACACCGCCGCCACACCCGGCACCAGCAGCCAGTTGGGGATCGACAGGAAGGCCACGAAGACGCGGATCAGCGGGATGTTCATCACCAGCAGCATGACGTTGGCGATGAACAGCGAAGCGATCAGGCCCCACACGATCACCGGCTGGTCCTGGAACAGGGTCGGCCCCGGGGTGATGTTGTACAGCGTCAGCGCGCCGATCATCACCGCGGTGGTGCCCGAACCCGGCACGCCCAGCGTCAGCATCGGCACCAGCGAGCCGTTCGCCGAGGCGTTGTTGGCCGCTTCCGGCGCAGCCACGCCGCGGATGTCACCGTGGCCGAACTGGTGATCCTTGCCCGCCATGCGGCGTTCGGCGGCGTAACACATCGCCGAGGCGATGGTGGCGCCGGCGCCCGGCAGCACGCCGATGAAGAAGCCCGACAGGGAGCAGCGCAGCAGGGTCCACTTCGCCAGCAGGAACTCCTTCGTGTTGAACATCAGCCGACCGGTGAGGGTTATCGGCTCGCTCGCAGCGTGCTCGTTCTGCAGCATCAGCATCAGCTCGCTGACCGCGAACAGGCCGATCACGATGACGATGAAGGGGATGCCGTCCTGCAGGTGCAGCGCGTCGAAGGTGTAGCGATAGACGCCGCTGTTGGCATCGATGCCCACGGTCGACAGCAGCAGGCCGATCAGGCACGCGGTCATCGCCTTGGGCAGCGAATCGCCGACCAGGCCGCCGAGGCAGCACAGCGCGAGCACCATCAGCACGAAGTACTCGGCGGGACCGAAGGCGATCGCCCATTCGGCGAGCAGCGGCGCGAAGGCGACGATGCCGAGGGTGGCGACCAGCGCGCCGGTGAAGGAGGCCAGCGCCGACATCGACAGCGCCGGACCGGCGAGGCCCTTCTTCGCCATCGGATAGCCGTCCATCGTCGTCATCACCGCGCCGGCATCGCCGGGCACGTTGATCAGGATCGCCGAGATGCGCCCGCCGTACTCGCAACCGGCATACACCGCGCACAGCAGGATCAGGGCGGATTCGGGCGGCAGCTTCATGGCGAAGGCGATCGGCAGCAGGATGGCGACGCCGTTGATCGGACCGAGGCCCGGCAGCAGCCCAACCACGGTGCCGATGAAGCAGCCGATCAGCGCGATCATCAGGTTCTCGGGCGTGCCGGCGACGGCAAAGCCCTGCATCAGCATAGACAAGGTTTCCATGACTTACCCCAGGATGCCGTTGAGCCACAGCCCGGTCGGCAGCGCGACGTCGAGCAGGCGGTCGAAGAAGAAGAACATGCCCACGCCCAGGCCGATGCCGCCGAGCACGCACTGTTTCCAGGTGGCGCCGAAGAAGCGCGCGACCGGCATGGTCATCAGCGCGGTGGCGATGATGAAGCCGAGCTTGTCGAACAACAGGGCATAGGCGAGCACGATCAGGAACAGCAGGCCGATGCGTGCGAGCACCGGGGTCGGCGCCCAGCTCGTCGTGCTTTTCTTGTCGAGCATCAGCGTGATCGCGCAGATGCCCAGCAGGAACAGCACCAGCAGCGGGAAGGCGCGCGGCCCGACCGGCTCGTAGGACACCGGCGGCACGTAGTTCCAGCCGATGAAGATGCCAGCGATGCTGACCAGCAGCAGTACGCCGCCGAGGATTCTTTCACTCATGTCGATCTCCCGATGAGGAGGCCCGGGGCCGTGACCGGCCCGGGGTGGCGAGGAGGGTGGCTTACTGGGCGAGCAGACCGAATTCGCGCGCGAGCGTGGCGTAGCGCTGCACTTCCTTGCTCACGTAGTCCTCGAGCGCCTGGCCGGTGAGGGCGAAGGGGAAGAGCCCGCGCTCCTGGCGCAGCTTGTCGAAGTCGGGTTCGGCCAGCATCTTGTCGAAGGTGGCGGTCCACCACTGGTAGTCGGCGTCGGCGACCTTGGGGCCCATGTAGTAGCCGCGCGCGATCGTCCAGTCGACCTGGTAGCCCTGCTCGATCGCGGTCGGGATGGCGGCGAGATCGCCCGGCAGGCGCTCGGGGGCCAGCACCGCCAGCACGCGCACGCGGCCGCCCTTCAGGTGCGCGGCGACTTCGGAGGCGTCACCGGTGTAGGCCTGCACATGGCCGCCCATCAGCGCGGTCATCGCCTCGCCGCCGCCTTCGAAGGCCACGTAGCGCATGTTCTTGTAGTTGACCCCGGCCTCCCTGGCGATCAGCGCCGACTTCATCCAGTCCTGGCTGCCGACCGAGCCGCCGGCGCCATAGACGACTTTGCCGGGGTTGGCGCGGGTGGCCTCGATCAGGTCCTTCAGCGACTGATGGGGCGAGTCGGCCTTGACGATTACGGCGCCGTAGTCGGCACCCACCGCGGCGACCCATTTGACGTCCTTCTCGGTGTACTTGCCGAACTTGCCGATCGCCAGGTTCAGGAACGAGCCGCCGGAGAAGGCGACGACGGTGCCGCCCTCGGCCGGACGGTTGGCGATCACGGTGTTGTAGGCCACCGCGCCGATGCCGCCGGGCATGTAGGTGACGCGCATCGGCGCCTCGAGGTAGCCGTTCTGCAGCGCGCTCTGCACCAGCTTGCAGGTGAGGTCGAAGCCGCCGCCGGGCTTGGCCGGCGCGATGCATTCGGGCTTTTCGGGGGCGGCGTGGACGACGCCGGCGGCGACGGTGGCGAGCACCGCGGTGGCGGCGGCGAACAGGGTCTTCTTCAGCAACATGATGGTCTCCTCCATATCGGATGTGTTCGCTGCGTGGCGGACACGGGCCGCCTCGCAGGGTGAGGCGGACGATACGGAGGAGGGCTTTCGATTCGCTTTCAGTGCCGCGGCGAGCGGCGGCGGTGCTGCCTCAGGGGTGGTGCCAGAAGGCGAAGGCCTGGAAGCGGCTGTTCTGCCACCACGCGTTCGCTGCCGGCGCGCGCAGCACGTTGCGCGTGCCGGCCTGGGATTCGAGCGGGCGCACGACTTCGTCCTGCGCGTTGCGCACGGGCTTCGCGTCGCTGGTCTCGGGCACCACTGCGGTGATGTGGCCGGGGCGATTGAGGTCCACCCGGCGGGCGACGATCACGCACACCTCGCCGGCGTTGGCCGCAGCCTGCAGCGCGGTGGGCTCGATCTCGCGCTTCCAGCCGAAGGCCGGGCCGAAGTCCTCGAGCCAGTCGTAAAGCGCATTGGCATTGAGTTCGCGCACTGTGCGGCCGTATTCGACCGCCACCCGCTCGCCCGCGCGCAGGCGCAGCAGCGCGCGGTCGGTCCACCACACGCGCGGCAGGTACACGCCGCACAGGTACGCGAAGTCGGTCGCGTAGATGTTGCAGTAGGTGGTACCGCCGCGCGGCTGGTAGCGCAGGTGGGCAGGGTTGGCCACATCGAGGTAATCGACGATCGCCGACACGGATTTCGCCATCGCCGCGGCGCTGCGCCCGCTGCGCGCGGGACGTCCGGGTTCGCCGGGCGGGAAGGCGCGACCGCCGTCGAGGCGGCGAGTGATGTCGGCACGGCCTTCCTGCATGTGCGCCGCGGGCAGGGCGGGGAGCGCGGGCGTGGCCGCGATCGTCGCCGCGCCGCGGCTGCGCGGGCGGGGCAGGGCGTCGAGGAAGCGCTCGGCCACCACGCCCTCGCGCAGCAGGCCGCTCAGCGACACGCGCACGCGCACCCAGCCGGCTTCCGACGCCGCCCCCAGCACCTGCACCTCCTTGCCCTGGTTGAGCAGGGCGAGCCGGGTGTTCTCGGCCACCACCGGTGCACTGCGCAGGGTGAGCTGGGTGGCCGTGACGCGGTGGGTCGGCTGCAGCGCGGCCGGCGCCGGCGCCGTCGTGACGCTGCCCGCCGCGGCCAGTTCAGCCAGCGCGCGCCTGGCCTTCAGCAACAGGGCATGGCGGTCCTCGTAACCATTGAGCCCGCCGTTGATGCGGCGCGTGATCGCGGCCAGGTCATCGATGTCGGCGAGCGCATTGAGGTCGTTCTTCTCCCAGAAATACACCGCCGACTGCACTGCGTAGCGCTCGGCCACCCAGTCGGGGTTGGCGACCACGTCGGCCCCGACCCAATCCGAAAAGCTGCCGTAGTTGGCCTTTCCGGTGAGCTGGATCAGGCCGCGGCCGCGGTAGCGGTAACCGTCGCCGCTGGCTTCGGGGCCGTTGCCCATGCGTCCGCCGTACACCCGGCTGCCGATGCGCGCCGGCTGCCGGGCATAGGCCTGGGCCTCGGCATCGGTGCGGAAATACTTGCGGAAGGTCTTGCGCAGGCCTTCGGCGGAGTAGTTGAGGTTCTCCTCGACGAGCCGGAGGTGGCCGGATTCGTGCATGACCTGGGCGAGGAAGTGCGCGATACGCGCTTCGGAGTCGATGCCATGCACCGCCAGCGCCGCGTTCAGCGCATCGAGGTACCTGTCGGCATTGGCTGCGGTGGCCCCCATCCGGGTCAGCAGTTCGCGGGTGATCAGCATGGCGCTCTCCGTTCTCGGTCCGCTCTCGGGCCGCGCTCTCGGTCCGTTCTCCAACTTAAGCCCATGGAATGGGGCTTTTCAAGCCAGCCAGCCCCCGCTGGCCAGCCCATGACGACGGCGCGGCGCCGGCTCGGACATAATGCCCGCATTGTCCTGTCCCCGATGGAAGCGATGCGAACGACTCCTGCGCGCCGGCGCTCGCCGGCCACGACCGCCGCGGCCATGCTGCTCGTGCTGCTCGGTCTCGCCTTCACCGCCGGCTGCAGCGCCGAAACACCGCCGCAGGACAACCCGGCAATTCTCGCCGCGCCCGGCCCCGCCGCCGCGCCCTGGCTGATCGTATGCAGCCGCCTCGACGACGGCGACGAGACCCGGCTGCTGCTCGGCCTCGCCGCCGACGGGCGCAGCGTAACCCGCTTCGAGATCGTCACCCCCGACTTCCTGTGGCGCATCCCCGGCCAGCCCGAGACCCGACGCTTCGCCGCCGGCGAGAGCGACGCCTCGCCCGACCTCGCCGGCGCGCTGCGCTTCGCGGCACTGGCCGACGCCGACGGCGACCTGCGCCTGCTCGACTTCGCCGCGCCCACGCCCGACGCCGTGCAACTGGAAGGCCTGCGCGGCTCGCTCGCGGTGCACGAGACCTGGCAGAACGATCGCGCGCTCGGTTCCCTGTTCCACGCCGCCACCGGCAACCTGATCGACGTCACCGCGGTGCAATGCCGGCGCCTCGGGCAAGCGGGTGCCGCGGCGCCGCGCTGAGCGCATCGAACTCCCCCAGCGCAACGGCGCCCGGTTGACGGCGCAACGCCAGCCGCGGGCTCAGGGCCGCAGCACGAACAGCAGCGCCGACAGCGTCGCCACCGAGAGCAGCGTGGACAGGAACACCGCGGACGCCACCGTCGACTGGCACGCGCCGTAGCGCTGCGCGAACAGGTAGGGCGTGATCCCCGCCGGCAGCGCCGCCAGCAGCACGCCGGTCGCCACCCACAGCGGCGGCACGTCGAACACCTGGGTGGCGAGCAGCCACACGATCAGCGGATGCAGCACGGTCTTGAGCCCGACCAGCAACGCCGGTTCGCGCAGGTTGCCGCCCAGGCTGTAGCGCGTCAGCGAGGCACCGAGCGCGAACAGCGCACACGGCGTCGCCGCGCTGCCCAGGCCCTTGGCCACCGCGTCGAGCGGACCGGGAATCTCGATGCCGAGCAGCGCGAACGCCAGCCCGCAGGACAGGCCCCAGATGATCGGCGTGCCGAGCACGCTCTTCGCCAGCTTCAGCAACATGGCGCCGGGCGACTGCTTGCCGCCTCGCCCGGCCTCGATCAACGCGGTGGTCGGCGGCAGCAGCAGCAGGCTATGGCAGGCAATGATCACGAACAGCGGCAGGGCCGCGGACGGCCCGTAGGCGGTCATCACCAGCGGGATGCCGAGCATGCCGGTGTTGGAGAAGCCCGCACCCAGCCCGAGCACCGCCTGCTCGTCCATCCGGCGCCCGAACAGCACCCGCCCGCCGATCATCGACAGCGCATACACGCCGAAGGCGCCGATGTAGTACGACAGCAGGTAACCCCACGGCATCGCGTCGGGCAGCTCGGCCTGCGCGATGGCGCGGAACAGCATCAGCGGCAGCGCGAAGTTGAACACGAACAGCGACAGGCCGCGATTGGCCGCCTCGTCGAACACACCGAAGCGCGCCGCGGCGTAGCCAAGGCCGAGGGTGCCGAAGACCGGCAGGATGATGCCGAAGATGATGTCCATTCAGGCGTTCATGCGGGCGCAACTGCCGCGCTGTGGGGGTCAGCCGGCACTCGTACGCCGGGGCGAACCCGCATCATGCCCGCACACCGCGCCGCGGTGCAGTCGTATCAACACGGATGAGGGACGATCGCACATCGGCGCCGCGCCTCGCGGGGATTGGACCCGAGGCGCGGGGTGCCGGATCAGTCGCGCGCCAGGCCGATGCGCAGCACCGCCGCCACGTTGCGCGCCGTCAGCTCGACGTTGGCCGCCGCATCGCGTAGCGCCTCGTCGAGCATGCACGGCTTGCTCAATACGCTGAACACCGCGTCGATGCCATGTTCGTGCACCACGCCGACGTTGGCGCCGAGCGAGCCGGCGATGCCGATCACCGGCTTGCCGTGACGCTTGGCGACGCGGGCGACGCCGATCGGGGTCTTGCCATGCACGGTCTGGAAGTCGATGCGGCCCTCGCCGGTGATCACCAGGTCGGCGTCACGCACATGGGCGTCGAGGTCGACCGCGGCGGTGACGATCTCGATGCCGGGCTTGAGCGTGGCGCCGAAGAAGGCCAGCATCGCCGCCCCCATGCCGCCCGCCGCGCCGGCGCCCGGCACCTGATCGACCGCCACCCCGAGGTCGCGCTCGACAATGCGGGCGAGGCGGCCGAGGTTGGCGTCGAGCACCTGCACCATCTCCGGCGTCGCGCCCTTCTGCGGGCCGAACACCGCGGAGGCGCCGCGCGCGCCGGTGAGCGGGTTATCCACATCGCAGGCGACCTCGATGCAGCATTCGGCCAGGCGCGCATCGAGCGCGGAGACGTCGATGTGCGCCAGGCGCGCGAGATCGCCGCCGCTGCCGTCGAGTTCGCGGCCCTCGCCATCGAGCAGGCGCGCGCCGAGCGCCTGCACCATGCCGGCGCCGCCGTCGTTGGTGGCGCTGCCGCCGATGCCGAGGATGAAGCGGCGCGCGCCGGCATCGAGCGCGGCGCGGATCAGCTCGCCGGTGCCGCGCGAGCTGGTGCGCAGCGGGTTGCGCTGCGCCGGCGGCACCAGCATCAGGCCGCTGGCGGCGGCCATCTCGATGACCGCCGTCTCGCCGTCGCCGGTGAGGCCGTAGAAGGCCTCGACGCGCTCGCCGAGCGGGCCGGTGACGGTGACGATCTCCTTGCGCCCACCGGTCGCGGCCACCATCGCGTCGACCGTGCCCTCGCCGCCGTCGGCCACCGGCACCAGCACGTAGTCGGCGTCGGGGAAGACCTGGCGGAAGCCGGCTTCGACCGCCTGCGCGACTTCCAGCGCGGAGAGGCTTTCCTTGTACGAATCGGGGGCGATGACGATCTTCATGGTGGGTGTCTCCGGTGCATGTGCCAGTGTTTTCTGATGGGAGCGGGCTTGCCCGCGAATGTCAGGTGCTGAATCGCCGGTTTCGCGGGCAAGCCCGCTCCCACGGGAACCTTGCCGCTCGCGATTCATGGGCTCGCAGTTTGGAGAAAGCTTAGTGCCGCTGGGTTGGCTTTGAATCGTCAATATTCACAATAATTTTGTTCAATAAATCACAAAAATTGTTCATATTTACAACTCTGCAGCCTCCACCAGTTCCAGCCCGATGAACAACAGCAGGCAGTCATCCAGGCGGGCGAGATCCATCCCGGTGAGCTCGGCAACCCGGCGAAGCCGGTAGTCCAGCGTATTGCGATGCAGGTGCAGGGCTGCGGCACTCGCTGCGGTCTTCATGTCGTGGGCGAACCAGGTGACGAGCGTGCGACGGAGCTGGCCGTCACGGTCATGGGCGGCGAGACGCTGCAGCGGACGCTGCAGTTCGTCGGCCCGCCAGCCCTCGGCGAGGCCCGCGAGCAGCACGGCGAGCGTGAGGTCGGCATAGCAGTGCAGGGCGGCGTCGGGCTGGCGCCGGCGGCCGGCGCGCAGCGTGGCGCACGCGGACTGCCACGACCGCACGAGCCCCTCGTGACCGGAAAACCATCCACCGAGAGCGAAGCGCAGCGAGGCACCTCCTTCTGCACCAATCTGCGCACGCAGGTTTTCCACACGCGCACGCAGGCGGGCAGCCTGGTCTGCACCGGGCGGCGCCGGCAACAGCACCGCAAGCTCGCGTAGCGACACTGGCGCGGAAAGAAAACCCGGCTCGAGCACCGACAGCTGCCGTCGCAAGCGCTGCTGCTCGGCCAACACCGCGTCAGCCGCCAGCGCCGGCGCATCGATCTCGATCAACAGCGCCACGCGCGGTGCGGCCAGATCTACCTGCAGCCGGCGCGCCCCCTCGCGAGCCCATTCATCGCCCGGCAGCATGCCCCCTGCAACGCCGATCAGCTGCAGCACCAGCTCGTCGCGCAGACGCTCGTCGCGTGCCAGCACCTGCATCAGGCGTGCCTGCTCGAGCATGGTCTCGGCCGCCATGCGCACCAGCTCGGCATGCTGGCGGATACCCGCGGGCGCGCCGCTCAGCCCGACCACGCCCACCACCCGGCCTTCGGCGCGCAAGGGCAGGTTGATTCCAGGGCGCGCATCGTGCAGCCGGCTCGCCATCGCCTCGTCGATCTCCACCGCACGCTCCTGGGCCAGCACCAGCAGCGCGCCGTCGTGGCGGGTGCCGATGCGCGCGCGCTCGCCGCTGGCGATGATCAGCCCGCGTTCGTCCATCACATTCACATTCGTGTGCAGGATCTGCATCGCGCGATCGACGATGGATTGGGCGAGTGCGGTATCGAGCAGGAACATGGTGGCGGACCGGGCAGTGGCGGGAACGGAGACCCGCCACATGCTGCCGTGCGGCGTGCTGCGGAACAAGGGCAGGCGCAGAATCGTGCGACGACCGTCACCAGCGTGACGACAACTTTCCCGCTCACCCACCCGCGGAGGCCGACCATGACCCGCATCGAAACCGACAGCCTTGGCCCGATCGATGTCCCCGCCGACGCTTACTGGGGCGCACAGACCCAGCGCTCGCTGATCAACTTCGCCATCGGCAGCGAACGAATGCCGCTCGCGATCGTGCATGCGCTCGCGCTGATCAAGAAGGCGGCGGCGCGCATCCATGCGCGCGCAGGCGAACTGCCGACAGATGTCGCCCAGTTGATCGAGCAGGCCGCCGACGAGGTCCTCGCCGGCGACCACGACGCGCAGTTTCCGCTCGTGGTGTGGCAGACCGGCAGCGGCACGCAGACCAACATGAACGTGAACGAAGTGATCGCCGGGCGCGCCAACGAGCTCGCCGGGCAGGGCCGCGGCGGCAAGGCGCCGGTGCATCCCAACGACCACGTCAATCGCGGCCAGAGCTCGAACGACTGCTTCCCGACTGCGATGCACATCGCTGCCGCGCGCGCGGTGCACGACAAGCTGCTGCCGGCGATCACCGAGCTGTCGAACGGCCTCGCCATACAGGCCGAACGCCATGCCGGCGTGCTCAAGACCGGGCGCACGCACCTGATGGACGCGACGCCAATCAGCTTCGGCCAGGAGCTGTCGGCCTTCGTCGCGCAGTTGAACACCGCCGCACAGGCGATCCGCGCGACCCTGCCCGCGGTGTGCGAGCTCGCCCAGGGCGGCACCGCGGTCGGCACCGGGCTCAATGCGCCGGCGGGCTTCGCCGACGCGATCGCTACCGAACTGGCCGCGCTCACCGGCCTGCCGCTCGCCAGCGCGCCCAACAAGTTCGCCGCGCTCGCCGGCCACGAGCCGCTGGTGGCGCTGTCGGGCGCGCTGAAGACGCTGGCGGTGGCGCTGATGAAGCTCGCCAACGACCTGCGCCTGCTCGGCTCGGGCCCGCGCGCCGGCTTCGCCGAGCTCAGGCTGCCAGCCAACGAGCCGGGCAGCTCGATCATGCCGGGCAAGGTCAATCCGACCCAGTGCGAAGCGCTGTCGATGCTCGCCTGCCAGGTGCTGGGCAACGACGTCACCATCGGCATCGCCGCCAGCCAGGGCCACCTCCAGCTCAACGTGTTCAAGCCGGTGATCGCGCACAACGTGCTGCAGTCGATCCGCCTGCTCGCCGACGGCTGCCGCAACTTCCAGCGCCACTGCGTGGCCGGCATGGAGCCGGACGCCGCGCGCATGGCCGAACATCTCGAGCGCAGCCTGATGCTGGTCACCGCGCTCAACCCGCACATCGGCTACGACAAGGCAGCGCAGATCGCCAAGAAGGCGTGGGCGGAAGGCACCACGCTGCGCGCCGCGGCGCTCGCGCTCGGTTTTACCACCGCCGCCGAATTCGACGCCTGGGTGCGGCCGCAGGACATGCTCGGCGGGTGAAACCTGCATCCGGATGTGATCGTGGTCGCCCGCCCCGGGCGTGGCTGCGCATCGCGCCAGCATGGGGGAAGGGCTGGGAATGCCGCGTTCGGGCACGACCGTGCGCGGCTCCGGCGCCGAAACAATTGGAAACGCCGCGGCGGGATCCTGGCAGCGATCGCGCACTCATACTGCGCACACCCCAAGCGCGCGGACGTGTCAGCGAACCCCGCGCACCGACAATCACAAGGAGAACATCATGAAAGCCCGTACCCTCGTCCCCGCCCTGCTCGTCGCCTTTGCCGCCACCGGTTGTGCAACCTGGGACAACATGTCCTCGCGTGAAAAGAGTGCCGCTACCGGCGCTGCCGTGGGTGGCGTGGCCGGCGCCGTGGTCACCGACGGCGGCATCCTCGGTACCGTGGGTGGCGCCGCGATCGGTGGCGTCATCGGCGATCAGGTCGGCAAGAAGCGATAAGCGACCGCCACGCCTTTCCTTCGTCTGTCCTCATTCGGGGCATCCCCGCCATCTGTGGCGGCGATGCCCCGTTTTTGATGCGCCGGGCGGGCCCGGGTGCGCGCTGTGCTCAGTCAGGCCTCAGTCAGGTATCACGACGCTGCCGCCGCGCACGGTGATGCGATCGGCCGTCGCCGGGGTCAGGCTCATCGGCGGCACGTTGGCGGCCGTGAGCGCCGGCGCCGCGCCCGGCGTGCCGGCGCGCGGCGTGGTGCGCACCACCTGAGAGGGCGGCAGCGGTGCGTCGGCGGTCAGATGCGCGTACATGCGATCCAGCGCCTCGACGTAATACGCGTGCAGCGGCACGTAGCGCGTGTCGTAGCCCGGGAAGAGGCTGATGAAGCCGTCGAAGTGCTGGGCGTTGGTGACCTCGATGTAGCGCAGCTTGCTGCGCGGCCCCTCGGCGAGCTGGTTCTTGCCGAGATAGGGGCGCGAGGTGAAACCGACCGGCACCAGCGCGTCGGCGCGGCCATGGACGATGATCGCCGGCCGGCCGCCGAGGTCGCCCTTCACCCGCACGGCCTCGACGCCCTCCCGCACCCGCGCCGCGTCGACGCTGCCGCCGGTCCATAGCTCACGCAGACACAGCGCACCGTCCACATTGAAGTCCGGCTTGCGGGTGGATGCCGTCACCGAGACGTCATTGAGCATCGGCCCGCCCTGCGCCGCGTCATTGATGATCTGCAGTCCGGCGGTCGGCGGCACGCCGTTGCCGGTCGCAAAGCTGAGCGCGGCATCGCTGGCCGACCAGGGCGCGGGCACTCCCCCGGCCACGGCGGCGTAGCTGTAATTGCACACCCGTTCCTCGACGCCGAAGCGGCCGTAGCTGTTGGCATAGGTCAGGGTGACCGCCGGCACGGCGAAGGCGAAGTGGGTGGCGGTGAGCGGGATCGATTCGGGCTCCCAACCGTAATCGAGCAGGGCCTGCAGCGCGATGTCGCCGCGTGCTGCGGGCGTGTCGCCGTCGATCACGCCGCGCGCGGCAAGCGCCTCGCAGCGGTTGGCGGCGAGCACCGGGGAGACGGCCACCGCGAACGGCGAACCCGCTGCGCGCGGCGACAGCGTCGCGCACGGCTGCAACAGGTTGGCGAGGGTGCTGTAGTCGTACAGCGGCCGGCCGCTGCCGCTGCGCAGCTGGGCGCCACGGCGCACCGTCACCCGGACGTCGTGCTGCAACTGCACCTGCGGCTCGCTGACCGCCACGCCGTCGATCAGGCGCTCGCTGTCCTGCTCGGCCGCGGCGAGCGCGGCACCGGCGCCGTTCGACACGCTGGCGGCAATCACCACGGTGTTGCCGGGGCGGATCGTGCGCACTTTGCCCTTGCCCTCGCCCTTGCCCTCGCCCTTGCCCTCGCCCTTGCCCTTGCCCTTGCGCGTGTCCGCGCCGTAGCGTTCGTTGAGCACGTAGAAGGCGAAGCGCACCGCGTCGAGCGTGTCGCGGCCCCAGTCGGCCTCGGGGTTGCGCCTGGAGTGCGCGTGCTTGATGGCAACGCGGTGGGGCAAGGCGGCAAGGAAGGCGGCACGCTCGGACGGCGACAGGTCGGCGGTGAAGTGCGATTTCGCGCCCGCCTCGCTGGCCTCTGCGCGCAGGCCGTCGATCAGGCCGACGGTGTCGGTGGCGAGGTCGTGCATGCCATTGCCGGTACCCTTGTCCGCATAGGCCACGGCGCAGCCCTTCTGCAGCCCCCATTCGCCCGAGGTGCCGATGGCGCCATAAATGCCGCGCGAGCCGCTCGAGGTGCCGGTGACGATGCACGGCTTCTTGGGATCGAAGTGGGCGGGCACCTGCACCATCAGCGTGACGTTGCCGCCGTCCTTGCCGCGGTCGGCGAAGGCGAGGTATTCGGTGCCGGCGATGCGGCCGTCACCCGGGCGCGTCACCGTGCCGTCGGCGCTGACGCTGATCATCGGCCCGTACAGCGTGCCGAAGCCGCCCGCGGCGCTGGTGTCGACCAGGGCGCGGTAGTTCGCATGAATCGCGCGCCTGCGCAGCTCGGCCGCGGTGGGCGTCGGCGACACCGTGGGCGCGATTGGCGACTGGATGCCGGCGCGGCCGAGTCCGGCGGTGAGCAGATCATCGCCGTCGCTGCCGGTCCCGGCCTTGTAGGTCTGGACACGGATCTCGCCGATGAAACGCGGCTTGACGTTGAAGGCTTGCGCCTGCTCGGGCATCGCGAATGCGGGCAGGGCGGCGGGCAAGGTGGCAAGTGCGAGGGCAAGCGGGCTGAGGACATGCAGACATCGATTCATCGGGGGGTCTCCGGTCGTTTGTTTTGGCGGCGCAGCGCGGATGACGGACGGGACGCGGTGATTCCATCGTCCTCGTCCGCGCGATGCGCCCGTCCTTATCGACCGTCCGCAGCGGTGGCGGTATCGGGACTAACCCGAGTGCGGATACGCCTTGCCCGCAAGCGCACGCAGTGGAACGGGCGGCCGCTTCGGCTAAGCACCCCGCCAGCGCCGCACCACGCGCTGGAAGAACAGGTTGTTGGGCACCTGCAGCACCTGGCCGTCGGCCTCCTCGCGGAGCGTGGTGTAGATCAGGTTGATGTCCACCACCTGGCCCTTCAGCCCTGGCTTGTCGCCGCTCTCGAGCAGTTCGACGTGGTCGTGCAGGCGGAAGGGCCGGGTGGTGAAGATCAGCAACGTGCAGAAGATGTTCGACAGCACGCTCCAGGCCGCGAAGAAGGCCACCGCGGCGACCGCGGCAAAGCCGGTGAAGGCGGTCCACAACACCGTGCCGGACACGCCGAAGCGGTCGAGGATGAGCAGGATCGCCCCGGCGTAGATCACCAGCCCGATGACGCGGCGGGCGCCCATGACCAGTTCGGCGGGCAGGCTGTAGCTGGCGCCCAGACGGCGGATCAGGCGCCGGAACAGCAGGTTCAGCACCCAGGCGCCGAGCACGATCAGGACGATCTGCAGGCCAAGCTCGATCACCTCCAGCCAGGGTTCGGCCCATTCAGGCAACAACTGCATGATGCGGGGGATACGTTCGGACACGGCGATACGGACTCCAGCTACGGGGACCCCATTCTAGAAGCGGACTCGGCCATCCGCCCGCAAAAAAGCCTGTGCCGCCCGGCACTTGGTAGAATCCGCCGGTCCGGCCGCCTGGCCCACCCGGCGTGCCCTCCCTCTTCACCCTACTGGTTGTCCTCCCTTGTCCTCCACGCCCTTCCCGCCCGAACTCCTGCGCGACGTCGAAAAGCGCCGCACCTTCGCCATCATCTCCCACCCCGACGCGGGCAAGACCACGCTGACCGAGAAGCTGCTGCTGTTCGGCGGCGCGATCCAGCTCGCCGGCACGGTGAAGGCGAGGAAGTCCGCCCGCCATGCCACCTCGGACTGGATGGAGGTGGAAAAGCAGCGCGGCATCTCGGTGACCAGCTCGGTGATGCAGTTCGAGTACCAGGGCCACACCATCAACCTGCTCGACACCCCGGGCCACGAGGACTTCTCGGAAGATACCTACCGCGTGCTCACCGCGGTGGATGCCGCGGTGATGGTGATCGACGCCGCGAAGGGCGTGGAAGCGCAGACGATCAAGCTGCTCAACGTCTGCCGCCTGCGCAACACGCCGATCATCACCTTCGTGAACAAGCTCGACCGTGAGGTGCGCGAGCCCTTCGAGCTGCTCGCCGAGATCGAGGACGTGCTCAAGATCACCTGCGCGCCGGTGACCTGGCCGCTCGGCATGGGCAAGGCCTTCCGCGGCGTGTATCACCTGCTGCAGCACCAGGTGCTGACCTTCACCCCGGGCGAGGAACGCCGCAGCGACGCCGAGATCATCAAGGGCCTCGACAACCCCGAGCTCGACAAGCGCTTCCCGCTGGAGATCGGTCAGTTGCGCGACGATGTCGAGCTGATCGACGGCGCCTCGCCGCCCTTCGACCTCGACGACTTCCTCGCCGGCAAGCAGAGTCCGGTGTTCTTCGGCTCCGGTATCAACAACTTCGGCGTGCAGGAGATCCTGCAGTCGCTGATCGACTGGGCGCCGCCACCGCAGGCGCGTGACGGCGGCGCGCGCATGGTGCAGCCGGCCGAGCCCGCCTTCACCGGCTTCGTGTTCAAGATCCAGGCCAACATGGACCCGAAGCACCGCGACCGCATCGCCTTCTTCCGCATCTGCTCCGGCCGCTACAGCGCCGGCATGAAGGTCAGGCACGTGCGCGCCGGGCGCGAGATGAAGCTCGCCAATGTGCTCACCTTCATGGCCAACGAGCGCGTGATCATGGAGGATGGCGTCGCTGGCGACATCGTCGGCATCCACAACCACGGCCAGCTGCAGATCGGGGACACGCTCACCGAAGGCGAGAACCTCGGCTTCAAGGGCATTCCGTACTTCTCGCCGGAAATGTTCCGCGCCGCCCGCCTGCGCGACCCGCTCAAGTCCAAGCAGTTGCAGAAGGGGCTACAGGAGCTCGGCGAGGAAGGCGCGATCCAGGTCTTCGAGCTCGAGGGCGGCCAGATGCTGCTCGGCGCGGTCGGCGTGCTGCAGTTCGAGATCGTCGCCCAGCGCCTGAAGGACGAGTACAAGGTCGATGCCATCTTCGAGCCCGCCGAGATCCACACCGCACGCTGGCTCACCTACCCCGACGACGTCACCCGCCGCAACTTCGAGCGCGAACAGGCGCTGCGCCTGGGCAAGGACATCGACGGCAACCCGGTGTATCTGGCCACCAGCCGCTACAACCTGGAAGTGACCGCGGAGAAGTGGCCGAAGGTCACCTTCCACGCTACCCGCGAGCACGGCGAAGTGCTGCGCTGATTCCTGTGTGCGCAGCGCCTCAGCGCACCAGGCGTCGCGCGAAGGCCTCGACCTGCGCCCAGTCGGTGAAGTCGGTGACCGAGCGCGGGTCGGTGGGGCCGCCGGTGATCCACATGATCAGGCGGATCATGTTGCGGTCGAGGAAGCCGTAGCGCGGGTACTCGATCTTGCCGCCGAACACCTCTATCTGCTGCGGCTTCCAGCGGATCTGGCCGAGGAACTTGCGCACGTAGGGGTTGGTGTCGGCCTGGCGCTTGTGCGGCTTGCGGCCCACCGCATTGACCGAGAAGAAGGCGTTCGGACGGGCCTCGAGCGCGGCCTGGTGGCGGTCGATGAAATCCTTGACCGCCGGACGGTGGTGGCCGTAGCGGATGCTGGCGCCGATCACCACCGTGTCGCAGGCCTCGAGCTGGGCGGCGGATGCGGCCGCGATCTCGACCACCGCGGCCTCGTGCCCGCCCTCACGCGCGATCGCCGCGAGCCGCTCGCAGATCTCGAGCGTGTGGCCGTCGATGGTCGAGTACAGGATCAGCAGGCGCATGCGCGGTCCCGCTCGGCAGCGGCGCTCACTTCCCGGTGACGATGCCCTCGACCACCTTCTTGCCCTCGGAATACAGCGCCACCTGGCCGTCCTCGAGCTCGACGTTCATGCAGCCGGTGTTGCCCTTGAGCTTGCCGTCGAGCCATTCGCGGCAGTAGCGCGCCTGCTCGTCCACCCACCACCGCGCCGTGGCGCCGGTGGTGTCGGTGAGCGTGCCGTCGGTGCCGAACTTGAGGGTGTAGGCGCTCTCGGTGCGCAGATAGACGCCGATGAAGGTGGCGCCGGTGAGCAGCTTTTCGACTTCGGCCTTGTCGGTGATGAACTTCTGCGCCAGCGCACCGCCAGATGCGGTGGCGAAGGCGAGGGCGGCGAGGAGGGTGCGTGCGGTTTTCTGCATCGGAGTCTTCCATGTTGCGGTTCGTGTTCGTGAGGGAAACAGCAATGAAGCGGGTCAGCCGCGGGCGCCGAGCCTGCCGACCAGGCCGCGCACGGTTTCCTGCAGGTCGGCGGGCATCACCACCACCTTCGAGTTGGCCGATTCGCCCAGCTTCTCGAGCGCGGCGATGTACTTCTCGCCGAGCAGGTACATCATCGGCCCGGCCTGGTCGCCGATGCCGGCGGTCACGCGCCGGATCGATTCGGCCGAGGCCTCGGCCAGCATCACCTGCGCGTTGGCGTCGCGCTTGGCGGACTCGAGCCGCGCCTCGGCCTCCAGGATCGCGGCCTGCTTGGCGCCTTCGGCCTTAGTCACCGCGGCCTTGCGCTCGCGCTCGGCGGCGGCCTGCAGCTCCATTGCGCGCTGCATCGATTGCGAAGGCTTGATGTCCTGGATCTCGACCGACTTCACCGTCAGGCCCCAATCCACCGCCTCGTCGGCGATGCTCTCGCGCAGCCGGGCCTTGATCTTGTCGCGCGAAGACAGCGCCTCGTCGAGCTCCATCTCGCCAACGATCGAGCGCAATGTGGTCATGATCAGGTTGCGGATCGCTTCCGAGAAGTCGGTCACGCCATACACCGCCTTGACCGGGTCGGTGACCTTCACGAAGGCGATGGCGTTGGTCAGGATCACCGCATTGTCGCGGGTGATGACTTCCTGTTCCTGCACGTCGAGGATGATGTCCTTGGTCACCAGCTTGTAGGCGACGCGGTCGAGGTAGGGGATCAGGATGTTGAGGCCGGGTCGCAGCGTGGCGTGGTACTTGCCCAGGCGCTCGACCACCCATTCCTCGCCCTGCGCGACCAGACGCACGCCCTTGGCGATGGTGATGACGACAAAAATCAGTACCGCGATTGCGATGGCCAACCCTTCGGATGCGAACACGTTGTCTTTCCCTTGTTGATCAGGCTTTCGCCACCTTGACGTAACTGCCTTCGACACTGACCACCCGTACCCGCTGGCCGGCGGCGATCGCCGATTCGGCCACGCACGCCCACTCTTCCGCCCCCAGCACCGGACGCTGGAAGCGCACCTTGCCGCGCTCGAAGGGGGCGACCGCGCTCACCAGCAGGCCGATCTCGCCGATCACCTCGCCGGCCGCGGTACCGACCAGCGTCTTGTGCTGGGAGCGCTTGAAGACGCGGAACCACAGCACCGTCATCGCCACCGAGGCCAGCACCCACACCCCGATCTGCGCACTCAGCGCCAGCCCGGGTGCCACCAGCAACACCAATCCGACCAGCATCGCGCCAAAGCCGAACCAGATCACGAAGAAGGCCGGCACAGCGAGTTCGAGCAGCACCAGCGCGAGACCGGCGATCTCCCAGTGCCACCATTCGAGGGTCATTGCGTTATCCATGGCCGAACTTTAGCGCAGCTCGGTGACCAAGGGGATTGCATGCGTTGATGCATCTTCACGCTGCCTTGATCACGCAGTGGAAAAGCTGTGGCCGGGCAGGGCAGCGGATTGTGGATAAGTGCATGGAAGTGCGAAAGCGCAATTTCCATCAACAAAGCATCCTTCGCTAACACGATGATCGTGCACCGGGTTTCCCGTCGTCGAAGCTCATGTATTCAAAAGACAAAAAGCTCTTATCCACAGAAACCGGCCGTACATGATCTTTATGATCTTTTAAATCTTTATAAACCTGTGTACACCAAGAAGAAAACCGAACGAAGCGGGCAAGCCCGCTCCTGTCAGATAATGGAATGCCCGAGCTGAGTGGCCCGGTCAGTCGGTCAGAAGGGGGGATCGTCCGCTGTAACCGGCTGCACAAGCGGTTTGTCGGACTGAATGCGCGGCAGTTCGGCAGTGACGCTGCCCGTTTCCACCGGCGCAGACGCCAGCTCGCCGCCCAGCGCCCCCACCACTGCCGGCAGCAGATGGGCGAGCTCGCCGGTCATGAGTGCGAATTCGGCGTTGAACAGTGCCTCGGCGTCATCCTTGTCGGCATCGCCCACCTGGTCGCGCACGACGTCGAGGAAGTCGAGACGCTTGATCTCGAGCTTCTCGGTGAGCACGAAGCTGATGCGGTCATCGAAGGTAAGTGCGAGTCGCGTGGGCAGCTTGCCGGCTTCCAGGTGGCCCTTGACGTCGTCGCCTTCGAGCGGATGACGCGCGTAGCGCACCGCGGCCTTGTCCTCGGCCACCGAGCGCAGCTCGCAGTCCTGGTCGATCGAGAACCCCTCCGGGGCCTCACCAGCGGCCAGCCAGCCGGCCATCGCGGTCGTGGGGGACTGCTCGGTACGCAGCAGGGTCAGCGGCAGGCTGTCGAGCGTGTGGCGCAGCTGCTCGAGCATGTCCTCGGCCTTGCTCTGGCTGCCCGCATCGACCACCAGCCAGCCATTGACCGGGTCGATCCAGGCGAACATGCGCCGGCGCCGGGTGAAGGCGCGCGGCAGCAGCTCCTGCGTGATCTGCTCGCGCAGCTCCTTCAGCTGCTTGCGGCCGAGCTTGTAGCCCTGCTGCTCGGCCAGTTCCTCGGCGCGCTCGTCGGCCTCCTGCTTGACCACGGCGGAAGGCAGCAGGCGGTGCTCGAAGCCGAGGCAGATCAGGAACTGGCCGCCCACGGCGTGCACCAGCACCTCGTTGCCGAGCGGCGACAGCCAGCCGCGGCTCTCCATGTCCTGACTGCCGCAGGGGTGGAAGGGCTTCTTCGCGAGCTGTTCCTCGAGGCGCTCGGCGCTCATGTCCCAGGGGGCGGGAAGGCGATAGATCTGCAGATTCTTGAACCACATGTCGGGGGTGTTTCCTGTTGGTGAAATGGGTGGCGCTGCGGATGAGCGCGTGGGCGCCTGCTTACTGCGCCAGGCCGCCGGACTCGGCGATCATGCGGATCACGCGCACGGTGTCGATGTCGGACTGGTGGTAGGCCGAGCGCACGAATTCGGCGTAGCGGCCGTCCTCGCCGCCTTCCGGCAGCGAGGTGCGATACGCGAAGCGCAGGAAGAGGGCGCCCGGTTCGGGCTCCTCGATCGTGATCGTCAGGCTGCCGCCGGCGTGCTGTTCGTTGGCTTCGGATTCGAAGCGGATCCAGCGCAAGGCCTCGAAGGTGACGCAGTCGCGGATCACCGCGTTGCCGAAGTGCAGGTCGCGCAGCAGGCGGCCTGCGCTGCGCTCGACGATCCGGCAGGCCTCGAGGCCGGGCAGGAAGGCGCGCGCGTCTTCGGCACGGCACAGCAGGCCGAACCACAACTCCTCGCGCGAAAGCGGCGCCTGCAGGGGGTTGGCGAGATCATTGACCTCGATCAGGTGTTCGAATTTCAAGGCTGTCTCCTGAACGGGCAGGGCGGCAGTTTACCCGCTCGCACCTTCGCCCGCGATAACATGCGCGCCATGCAACTCGAACGCCTCCTCCACGCCCAGGGCTTCGGCAGCCGCAAGGAATGCCGCGCCCTCATCCGCTCCGGTTACGTCAGCGTCGCCGGCGAGCCTTGTGAAGACCCCAATGCAGAATTCGACCCCGGCAGCAGCGATGGTTCGCCGGGGATCGCCTTCGCGGTGGGTGACGAACAATGGCGTTTCCGCGCCCAGGCCTACGTCGTGCTGCACAAGCCGGCCGGCTACGAATGCTCGCAGAAGCCCACCTTCCATCCCTCGGTATTCACGCTGCTGCCGCCGCAACTGCTGATTCGCGGCGTGCAGTGCGTGGGCCGGCTCGACCAGGACACCACCGGGCTGCTGCTGCTGTCGGACGACGGCCAGTTCATCCACCAGTGGAGCTCGGGCAAGAAGCGCACGCCCAAGGTCTATGAGGTCACCCTGAAGCATGCGGTGGAGCGGGAATTTGCCGAGCGCATGGTCGCCGGCGTGGCGCTCCACGACGAACCCGAGCCGATCGCGGCCGCCGCCTGCGAACTCACCAGCCCGACCACGCTGCGACTGACGATCTGCGAGGGCAAGTACCACCAGGTCAAGCGCATGGTCGCGGCCGCGGGCAACCGCGTGGAAGCCCTGCATCGCAGCCGCGTCGGCGGTCTGGATCTACCGGCCGAACTCGCGCCCGGGCAATGGCGCTTTCTCGAGGCCGCCGACCTGCAGCGCCTCGCCGACTTTGCGTGATGCAGAACCCACGCATCGCATGGCCCGACGGCCGGCGATGCGTGCCGCGCACGATTAGAAGCGCATCTCCAGATTGACCCCGAGCGCCCACGAGCGCTCACGCTCGCGGTCTTCGCGCTGCGGCCAGTAGTGGCCGACGATGAATTCGCCGATCAGCCAGTCGCGGTAGACGGGCTGGGTCCATTTCATGCGCACGCCGTACTCATCGACGTTCTCCTGCGCCCCGGTCTCGCCGGTCACCACCATTTCCCCCGACAGCATGCGGTCGTCGCCATAACGGCGGAACAGTCCGAGGCTGCTGCCCCAGGCGAAGTCGTCGGTGTTCTCCGAGATCGTGGTCGCGTTCTGCCAGTGCAGCGAGAGCTTCGGCGTGAACGCATGTTCGTAATCGAGCGCGGTGGTCGAGCCGAACTTGTCCTTGTTGTTCCAGAAGATCGTCTCGCGGAATTCGATGCGATCCCGATCGCTCAGCGCCCACTGCTTGCGATAGCGCGCCTGGGTGAAGACCTTCAGTCCGCCGCGTACACCGACCCGGAAATCGATGTTCTTGCGCAGCGCCACGCCGAGGCCGGCGAAACCGGTCTGATCTTCGCGCCGACGCTCTTCCAGCAGCAGTTGTTCGCGGGTGAAGGCTTCGGATTGGTCGGTGAGCAGCTCGCGCTCGTTCTGCCGACCGATGAAGACATAGGCCTTGTCGCGCAGGTTGGGCAGATCGAAGCGGGCACGGAAACGGACGTTCGTATCCCAGCCTTCATCCTGGCGCCAGAGGTTGCGCAGCCCGAGCCGGCCGTTCGTCACTTTGCCCCCATCCTCGAACGGCCGATCGCCGAACCAGTCGTTGACCGATTCACCCAGCCACAGCGAAAAGCCCCGGACCTGGCTACGGGTGGTGTCGAGAATGCCTTCTTCCTGTGCCGCCTCGGGGCTGACCGGGTTCGGGCTGAGGCCGGGTTCGGCTGCGCCTGCAAGAGGAGCGATCAGCATCAACAGCAGCGGTACGGCATGTCGTCTTGCCACGGTGAAACTCCCTCTGGCTGCAGCGCCGGGACTGCAGGATGCATGGTTGCGGGTTCTGCCATGCCGACCTGCTTATGCCGGCATGTTGGTTCGAATGGATTCTACCTGCAAGTTCGCGCTGATGTCCGCTCCCCGGGGAGCGCGGCCGATCGGGCTTCTGGTTTGTTCTTATGTTTTTATATTGATTTAAATAACAAAAAAGTTAACAGTGCGCGAAAAACTGTGGATAACTGCTCGAAGCGCACACCCGGCAAGACATTCAGGCTTGCAAGAACAGGTTGATAAACCCCTTGGTGGGCTGTGCGTGCTTTGTCCATTGTTTTGACGCCTCGCGCCGCTGGCGTCCTTGTTCACAAGTTGTCCTGCCTCTTTGCCCAGGATTGTTCATCACGATGACGGATTCAGCGCCCGCACCCCGCCCGAAGTGGGAGATCTTCTGCCAGGTTGTGGATAACTTTGGGGATATCGGCGTCTGCTGGCGGCTGGCAAGGGATCTGGCCCGCCGCCAGCAAGGCGCGGTGAGGCTGTGGGTGGATGACTGGGCGGTGCTGGCACGCATCTGTCCGGCGGCGGCAGGGATGGATCCGGCTGTGGGCGCAAAGGTCGACGACGTCGAGTTGCGCCAGTGGACGGCCGCGTTCGTCGCGTTCGCGCCGGGCGAGATCGTGATCGAGGCCTTCGCCTGCGAGCTGCCGCCGGCGCAGCTCGAGGCGATGGCGGCGCAGCCGGTGCCACCGGTGTGGATCAACCTCGAGTACCTGTCGGCCGAGGACTGGGTGGCGGGCTGCCACGGCCTGGCTTCGCCGCATCCGCGCCTGCCCTTGGTCAAGCACTTCTTCTTTCCCGGCTTCGACGCCGACACCGGCGGACTGCTGCGCGAGGCCGACCTGCTGGCGCTGCGGGATCGGTTCGTCATGCAGCCGCAGGGGCGAGCCGCGTGGCGGGCGGCGCGCGGATTGCCGGGGGCGGACGATGACGCCCTGGTCGTGTCCTTGTTCGCCTACGAGCAACCGGCGGTGCGTGCGCTGCTGCACGCGTGGGAACAGAGCCCGCGCCCGGTTCACGTGCTGGTGCCGGTCTCGCGCATCCTGCCGGACGTCGCCGCCGCGCTCGATTGCCCCATGGCCGAGGTCGGCACCCGCATCGAGCGCGGTGCGCTTTGCGTGCAGGTGCTGCCCTTCACCGACCAGGACGGCTACGACGAGCTGCTGTGGGCCTGCGATCTCAACTTCGTGCGCGGGGAGGATTCCTTCGTGCGCGCGCAGTGGGCGGCGCGGCCCTTCGTGTGGCAGATCTACCCGCAGACGGACGCCGCGCACCACGACAAGCTCGAGGCCTTCCTCACCCGCTACCTTGTCGGACTACCGCCGGCGGCTGCGGCTGCGCAGGCGCGCTTCTGGCTTGCATGGAACGACTGCGCGGATGACGGAACCACGCCGGCCGCTGCGTGGCCTGCGTTTGCCGATGCGCTGCCGGTACTCGCGGCGCACGCGCGGGCCTGGTGCGAAGCCCAGGCCGCGCTGCCCGATCTTGCGCACCGCTTGACAAAATTCTGTTCGCACATCCAGGACGCGCGGGGTAGAATCGCGCGCTAATTTTTTCAAGGACATGCGGCCACAAGCCGCCTCCATCAATTCAGGAAACAGCATGAAAACCGCTCAGGAACTCCGCTCCGGCAACGTCATCATGGTCGGCAGCGACCCGCTGGTGGTGCAGAAGGCCGAATACAACAAGTCGGGCCGCAACGCTGCGGTCGTGAAGATGAAGTTCAAGAACCTGCTCACCGGCGCGCCGTCGGAATCGGTCTACAAGGCCGACGACAAGTTCGAACTCGTCGTGCTCGACCACAAGGAAGTGACCTACTCCTACTTCGCCGACCCGATGTACGTGTTCATGGACGCCGACTACGAGCAGTACGAAGTCGAAGCCGAGAACATGACCGACGCCCTCAAGTACCTCGAAGACGGCCTGCAGTGCGAGGTCGTGTTCTACAACGGCAAGGCGATCTCGGTCGAGCTGCCCAACAGCGTGGTGCGCGAAGTCGTCTACACCGAACCCGCCGTCAAGGGCGACACTTCGGGCAAGGTCATGAAGCCGGCCCGTATCGGCACCGGTTTCGAGCTGCCGGTGCCGGCCTTTGTCGAGATCGGCGACAAGATCGAGATCGACACCCGCACCGACGAATACAAGAACCGCGTCAAGTAAGCCGCACGCGTTTCGTCGATTGCACGAATGGGCCCGCAAGGGCCCATTTGCTTTCCGGATGTTGCAGCGTGGAATCCTTGCGTTGTTTTCCGCGTCGGATCCCGTAACCTCGTGCCCTGATCATTCACTTCCAAGCGTGCGCCGAACCTCATGAAAGCATTGCCCCTTCTCCTTGCTACCCTTGGCCTGAGCCTGCTCGCCGCCTGTTCGCCCGAGCCCCCGGCGCAGCAGGCACCGAAAGCGGCCGAGCAATCGCGCGAAGACGCCAGGGCGGCGGGCCGGGAGGCGGTCGAGGCCGCGCGCGAGGCCGCACAGAAGGCGGGCGAGGCGGCCAAGAAGCTCGGTGAAGCGGGCGCCGCGGCCGCGCAGGCGGTAGTCGAGACAACCGAACAGAAGGTGCGCGAGGGCGTCGAAGCCGCGGCCGAGGCCGGCAAGGACGAGACCGTGCGCGACGCGAAGGAAGCGGCCGAGCACGCAGCGCAGCGCATTGCCGGGGCGACGCGCGACGCCGCGCAGCGCCTGAAGGAAGTCGGCAAGGGCGCCATCGACAGCGTGCGTCCGAAGGCGGACGAGGCCGCGGCGGCGGACGAGCAGGCGCCGGCACCGGTCGAGGAGCGCAGTCCCGAATCCGAGCCTGGATCGACGCGCTGAGCGTCGGTGAAGACGTCGCCAGGAGCAGGATCGAGGTCAAGGTGCGTGCAGGCCGCGTTCGACCTCTTCCTTAGCACCAACTCGCACGTTCTGCGCGCTGAAGCCGATGGACAGCGCTGGCGGCCATGCGTTTCCTGATCCTGTTCCGCATCCTGCTGCTGTGCTGCCTCGTCTTTCCTGCCGCGGCGCCGGCCGAAGCGGCCGCGCCTGATGCGGCGCCTGTCCTCGACGTCTATGTCCGCGAAGGTTGTCCGCACTGTGCCGACGCCAAGCGTTTCCTCGCCGAGTTGGCCACGCAGCGACCCGGCCTCGCGATCGTCTATCACGAGGTGGACCGCGACCCCGCCGCGCGCGATGCGCTGATCGAGCTCAGCCGCCAGGCGGGCGCGAGGCCGCCCGGGGTGCCGACTTTCGTGTTGGGCGCGCGCGTGCTGGTCGGCTTCGACGACGCCGAGCACGTCGGCGCCGAACTGGTTCGCCTGCTCGACGAGGCCGCGCCGCCCGCGCCGCCCGATGCGGTCGAATCCAGCCTGTTCGGCACCCTCAAGGCGAGCAAGATCGGCCTGCCGCTATTTACGCTCGCGCTCGGCCTGCTCGACGGCTTCAACCCGTGCGCGATGTGGGTGCTGCTGTTCCTGCTCTCGCTGCTGGTGCGGCTCAAGGACCGGCGGCGCATGGCGATGGTAGCCGGCACTTTCGTGCTCGCCAGCGGCGCGGTGTATTACGCCTTCCTGGC
>JAANMX010000100.1_pt1 | contig 99880 bp, 74 predicted proteins | sample 7279681 | NCBI WGS metagenome assembly JAANMX01 (sample SAMN14094542, study PRJNA606508) | bioreactor metagenome | isolation source: A lab-scale SPAN reactor treating ammonium-rich wastewater day 351 | place: Ireland: Galway | collected 2018-01-01
ACGCTTCTGGGGAGCCTGGGCGCATGGGCCGCTCCGCTGGGGCTGTGGCGCTACCGCAAGCTCCGAAAGCCCGAACAAGCCTGATCGAACGGGCGGCACATCCGCCCTGCCGTTGCGCAACCGCGCCCCGACCTTCTCCATTGCCGAGAAGGCCGGGGCGTCTGGCTTTCGGTCCCGCGATCAGGGTCCCAGAGGGGCGCCGTCAGCGTCGGACATCGCGCCGACCAGGCACAGGATGCCCTCGATGAAACCCCAGAGCACGGTGAGCGGGGAAGCCATAAAGCAGGTGATCAGCGTCAGGAGCAGCATGATCGTGCCGACACCGCTGTACCCGAGGTAGTACCGATGGATGCCAAGCCAGCCAAAGAATATGCCGAGAAGACCAGCAACCGTGCGGCTGCGGCGCGGGCGTTGGCGGACATCCACGCTGATCTGGACGGGGGGCGCTGAAGATCGAGGCTGCTGGACCGGCGGAGCGACCACGGAGGTCCGGCCGAATACGATCGTCAACGGCTGTAGATCGCACGCGAGAAACCGTCGGCCTGTCGAGTGATCGAGAATGGCCGTTCGCTCAATGACCCGACCGTCGCGCGCCCATTGGATCAGCGTCTCGAGCTCGACGGGGCCGTATTCCTTCTCGTCCGCTCCAATGATGGAATACATCGATCGGTCCTTATCTGTACACGGTCATCCCGGTGTCCGCGCAGGGACAGCAAGATGCACGAAGCCGCACCCCTGTGGCCGATGCGCCGCGGATCGGCCGTCCGTTACTGGATTGTATCATATCGAGAAGGGAAGGCGGAAGGCAGGGCTAGCGGACGCGTCGGGCGCTGAAGTGGTCGTTGCGAAGGGCTCTGCCGTATCGCGCCCATGAAACAGACAGGGCCGCCCCGTAGGACGGCCCTGCCGAGATGTGTGCGGATCAGCTCCGCGCACGGGACTTAGAGGACGACGACGTTGGCGGCGCGAAGCCCCTTGCCGCGAGGATCGTTCGTAACTTCGAACTGGACCCTCTGGCCCTCCTGCAGGTCACGGTAGCCGTTGCCCTGGATGGCGCTGAAATGGACGAATACGTCCTCACCGCCGTCCTGAGCCAGGAAACCGTAGCCCTTGGTCGAGTTGAACCACTTGACCGTACCGGTCTTCAATGATGTGCACCCTTTCTGGTGTGTGTACGTGTCTGCTGCGATGGGAAGAGGGGGTCGGAAGGGACACCAGTCGGGGACCGGACAACCAGCCGAGCAACTCACGCCGTCTTATAAGCCAAACACGCGGTCCGATATTCGGACTTCAGGCTATTATAGCGCTTTTCTTGCTGTTGTCAAGCGTTTGGATCCGAAACTGCGGTATTTTCAGCAACTCACCGCCCCGTTGCGCCGATTGGTGGGCGACAATGCCCCCCACCGTCATCGTCAGCGCCTGCGCAACATCGACGAGAGGCTTCCGATCCATCAGAATCGCCTCGACGAACTCCGACATCAGGTAGCCGTGCGATCCGCCGTGGCCTCCGGCTTCGACTCCGGGAGGGAGCGCGGGCTTATGGATCGCCGGAGCAGCGCCGGCCCCGCCCTCGGCCATGAAGGAGCCGTAGACCGTGCCTTTGTCGGTCCGTATGCGCCCCATCTCACCCGACACCCCGGGCGTATCCCAGCTCACCGCCATTCGCGCAACGCCGCCGTCGGCCGCGCGGAAGAGGGCGATCTCCGTTCCGAACGCGTTCTTATAGCGATTGTTGGCCGGCTTGAGGTGCTCAACGACGCTCGGAATGCCCATGCAGGAGACCTCCGTGAACGGCGCGGCCGTCACGCCCGTGTAATAGGCGTTGGAGTGGGTCGGGTACCACTGGGGCGGCAGGCCGATCCGCCAGCCTTTGTAGGAATCGATCGGCTCCGGAGAGTAGTGGTAGTACTCGCCCTCTGCGAAGAGGACCCGGCCAAGGTGGCCGCCCTTGAACAGCTCCCGCATCAAGAAGAGGTCATCGTGGAAGTAGGAGGTCTCGAAGAGCATGTACTTCCTGCCCGTCCTCTTGACGGCGTCCAGAAGCGCATGGGCGTCCTCGATCGAGCCGAACACCGCGGGGACCGCCGAAGCGACATGCTTGCCCGCCTTGAGCGCGGCGATGGCCAGTCGAGCGTGGCTGACGGCGTCCGTGGCGACGAAGATCGCCTCGAGCGAATCGTCCTTGATCATCTCCTCGCACGACGGATAGGTCTTCTGACACCCGCACACCCGCGCCAGCTCCGCGCACCGCTCCGGAATGAGGTCCGTGACGGCCGCCACCGTGACGTTCGGATGGTTCTGGAACCCGAAGGCCGCGCCAAAGCTGCAGACCCCGTAACCGGCGATGCCCACGCGCACCTTGCGATCCGAAACCGGTTTCCATCTCTTCCAGGCCTCGGTATCCGTCTGAGCCTTCTCAAATCCCTGAATCGGATCCTGCGCGGCCAGCGCCGAGGCGCCGAGCCCCAGCATCGCGACGCCGGCGCCGATGCCCGCCTCCGCCATGAGCGCACGGCGGGTTACAGTACGTCCCATTGCTGTTCTCCCTTACCTTTGTTCGGGCCCGGTATCCTGTCGAACACCATCGCCTTCTCCAGCATAGTCGGACATCCAGCCGTGATCAGCGTTCGCGTCCGAGCCGGGCTAAGCGTCCGCGGCGGAGCGCTGACCGCGTGTCGACTCCTGTGCAGTAGGATCCACCCTCTCGCGCACGTTCCGGGCTGTTCGATCATTACCGATGATTGTATCATTGAATCCGCTTCCGCAGGCTCAGGTTGACCGCGCTCACGGCTTCTTCACGGGCCCTCCATCCTTCGCGCCGATCAACAGGCCGATGTCGATATACTGCCCTCCGGTCGTCTGGCGGCAATGCACGGCCAGCGTATTGGGCCCCGCGATCAGGGCCTTGCGGATCGCTGCCGTTGCGCTGCGGATCTCGTACTGGGTCGTATAGCCCTTGAGCTCCGCGATCAGCTGGCCGTTCAGGTAGACCTCGGCGTCCTCGTCGTGGTGGATCTCGAGGGCGAGTTCCTGAGCGCCCACATCGCCGACCGTCACCGTCCGGCGCAGCCAGAGATCGGCGCTCAGCCACGGCGTCCGTACAACCGCGCCCGGGGTCCGCTCGGCGCCGAAGCCGCCCGGCCCTTCCTGCCAGTCGGCGTCGTCAAAGCCGGGTTTCTCCCAGCCCTCGCCCGGGGGCTCCGTTGTGCAGCGCCAGGTCTGAGCGGCGCTGCGGGATGTCGGCACGAGAGTTCGCCATCGAATCGGCGAGATCCGGGGCCCGCGCGTTTCGTAGGCCGCCTTTCTCGTGTTGATCGCATGGACGAGCTTCGGGTCGTACTTCGCCGATCGGTCGTACCGATAAATCCCGTTCTGCTCCTGTTCCACGTCGGTGAGCTGGGTATAGCAGAAGCCGAACATGTTGGGATTATCCAGGAGGGCGTCCGTCAGGGCCTTATAACGCTGCAGAAATCCCTTGAGGTCGGTCTGTCCATAGCCCCAGCCGACGGCGCCTTCACTGGGTGCGCTATCCAGGCGCATGCCGCCGTATTCGCTCACAAAGTAGGGCTGGCCAAGGTAGGCGCTGCGGGCGTCCGAGGGGACGTTGTTGAAGGGCCGAACGCCCGTCTTCGAGAAGCCGCTGTACCGGGCTGCGAAGCTGTCCGGGTTCTGGTCGTAATCATGGCTGTCGTAGACATCGGTTCGGGGGTCGAGGTGCACGTAGCCGCTGGTATCGAGATAGGGCCGGGTCGGGTCCAGCGCCTGCGTCAGCCCGAAGACCATCTGCGCCGCTGCGATCGCTTCGCCGCCGCCCGTTTCATTCAGGGGGCACCAGCCGATGATCGCCGGGTGGTTCCGGTCCCGTTCGACCACCTCGCGCCATTCGTTCGCCGCGCAGGCCAGCGCCTCCTGGTCGGCAAGGTTGAGGCCCCAGCTCGGGTACTCGCCCCAGAGGAGATAGCCGAGCTTATCCGCCCAGTAGAGGAGCCGGGGCTCAAACACCTTCTGGTGGAGCCGGGCGCCGTTGAACCCCGCGGCCATCGACAGCTCGATATCCCTCTTGAGCTCGGCGTCCGTGCGGGCGGTGTAGATGCCGTCCGGGTAGAAACCCTGGTCGAGGATGAGCCTCTGGAAGACCGGTCGGTCGTTGATGAGGAACCGATTGCCCTGCACCCCCAGCTTCCGGAGGCCGAAATAGGAGCGGACCGTATCGATGGCTTTGCCGTTCCTACGGACGCTCAGCACGAGTTCGTAGAGAAACGGTTTGCCCGGCGCCCACGCCTTCACCTTGCTGAGCTTCAGAACCGCCAGCGTGCCCCGCCAGTTGGCCGGCACGGTCTCCTCGCCGACGAGCGTCTTGCCCGCGTAGGCTTGAACGCGAAGCTCCACGCCGCGGTTCGGGCCGTGCACCCAGGCCTGGAGGATCGCCCGACCGCCGTCCAGGTCAGGCGTCAGGGTGAACTGCCGCAGGTACGCGTCGCCGACCGCTTCGAGCCAGACCGTCTGCCAGATGCCGGTCGTTCTTGTGTAGACGCAACCCTCGCTATCCCGCGAATGGGCCTGCTTGCCCGTTGCCTGAAGGCCCGAACGGGTGAGGTCGCGGGCATGCACCACGATCTCGTTCGCCCCGTCCCTCAGGGCGTCGGTGATGTCGAAGGTGAACTGGCTATAGCCGCCCCGGTGATCCCCCATGTATTCGCCGTTGACCCAGACTCGCGCGTGCCAGTCGACCGCGCCGAAGTGGAGGAGAATCCGACGTCCGGCCATGCTCCGGGGCAGCTCGAAGGTCCGGCGGTACCAGACGTTTTCCATGAAATCCGTCCGCCCGAGGCCCGACAAGCGGCTCTCCGGACAGAAGGGGACGAGGATCTTCTCCTTCAGCGGCGTACCGGTCGTGAGGCCCCGAGCCTCTCCATCGCCCGCCTCGTCGACCTCGAACTCCCAGGCGCCGTTCAGGTTCATCCAGGCCTCGCGCCGATAATCGGGGCGCGGGTGTTCGGGCCGGGGAATCGCCTCGGCGGCCGCCGTCACCGACAGCGCCGCCAACGCCCCAATCGCCATCAGCCACATCATCATTACCGTACTCCTCATGGTTGTTCCGATTCCGTGATCCCTCCGTACGCCGGCTTGCCCGATGCCGTTCGCGGAACGTCCGGCGAGGCGTTCGGCGTCAGCAGAACCGGGCCGATGAGGCCCGAGATCGTATCGCCGGGCAGGGCATAGGGGGTCGGCGCGCCCGATCCATAATAGGCCGCCAGCGTGTTGTAGATCGTAACCTGCACGACATTGCTCCCCGGCTTCAGCAGATCGCCGACAGGGAAGCGATAGGGACTCCAGAGCCGGATCCCCGCGCTCCGACCGTTGATCGTTACGGCCGCGATGCCCCCGACCTCGCCGAGATCGAGGCTCGTCGGACCGTCGAGCCACGATGCGGCCAGGACGACGGTCCGTCGATAGGTGACGCCGCCCGACCACTGGGGCAGGCCCTGCTGAGCCCAGTCGCCCGCTTCGATCGCGCCCGGTCCCGCGGCAAACCGAACTGCGTCCCGAAACGCCGCGCCGCCGTATCGGCCCGCCGCCTGCTCGACCCGGAGCGCGACCACACGGCTGGGTCCGACGAGATCCTCCGGAATCGCCACGACGCCCGATGCGTCCGCCACCACCTCCTGCCCGTCGATGAACACCCGGTAGGTTCCCAGAAGGCTGAGCCGCATCGATACGGCCCCCGGAGGCGTACGGAATCGGTACCAGCCGACGGGTTTGGCCAGGCCCGGTCGGGGGTCCATCACGAGGTTCGGCGCCCAAGGCAGGACCGCCCCGTTGAGCTCGCCGCTATCGGGCAGGATCGACGGTTCATTGCTGAGCAGGCCGGGGATGACACCCCAGGGCTCGCTGGGATAGGGCGCGACAGGGTCCGCGGTCGGCCAGTCACGGTCATCATAGGCCGCTGCGGCCCAGCTCTGCCCGGCGCCCGCAGGCCGGGTCCGTGCCGCTTTCCACGTCCCGTCCGTCGGGATGACCCGCTCGGAGCCGTCCGCGAACGTCATCGTCAGGAGCGCCGCGATGCCCGCCGGCCCTCCGAGGTTGACCCCATGGATCGCGACGACGTTCTTCCCCTTGCGCAGCAGGCTGCCGACGGCATAGCGCTCGGCTGTCGCCCAGTCCGATGCGCTTCCGCCCGCCTCCCGCCCGACACGCTGGCCGTTGACATAGACCTCATAGCCGTTATCGACGGTGAGCCGGAGCGCCGCCCGCACCGGCCGCTCCTCGAGGGTGAAGCTCCGTCTGGCAAAACAGTCCGATACGTCGGCCCGACTTCGGGTCCATATCCATGAGATGCCCGAGACCCCATCTCTGGCGGGACCGATGTGGACGTAGGTCCGGAGCGTACGCTGAGCCGGATGACGCACCTGGATCGCGACCGCGTTATAGCCCGCGAGCAGGTGCGCTGTCACGGGATTGCCCGCCGGCAGCCACACGCTGTTCACCGCCACCCGCACGTCTCCAGGACCAAACCGGAGCCGAACGTCGCAGGGTTCATCGACATGGACGAACGTCACCGCCCATCGAACCGTCCCCGGGTCCTCATCGCCGAAGTCCAGGTACTCATCCGGAACGCGCCCCTTCGGCCCGCCCCATCGAAGGTACGTCGGGTCCTTCTCGATGCCGTAGCGCATCGAGAAGACGACCGGCTGCCAGATCTTCCGGTCGGGTCGCCAATCGCCGTCCTCGGGCCCCGGCAGTCGGAGCGCCTTGTCGCCGATCCCCGGCCGGGTCATCCACCAGTACGCGCCATACGTGGCCGTGACCCTCGACCACTGGGTATCCGGGGTATCTGGCAGGTGGAAGCCCTCTGCGATCCCGTCCCGCCCGGGCGTTTCCTCGCGGTACTGGAACGAGCGGCATTCGGCGGGCATCGCATCGGCGGAGGCCGGCCTGGCGAAATCGCCCCAACGGTTGTCCAGCGTCGGCACGAGGGCCGATCTCCATGGGCCGGAAAGCGGAATCGGCTTTCGCTTCGTCGCCGGGGCATCCGCCGTCGCGGGCGGCGTCGGCTTTCCGGGGGCGCCGGAGCCATCCAGCACGACGAGCGCCGCGCGGCTTTCGGCGAAGTCGATTCGCAGCGCCACCCGATCGCCCGAGGCCGCCGTCGTCGCGCCCGCCACGGTGCCGCTGTAGGGCAGCAGCACGGAGGCCTGACCCGATCCGAGGAGCGTCACCCGGGCCGTGCCCGAATCCTTGCCGATAAGCAGGTAGACATCCCTCCCGCCGATTCGCCGGTGCAGGTAGCGCGCAACGCCCCGGGCATGGGCGGGCAATCGGGCCACGGTCGCCCCCACGAGATTCGCGGTCGATTCCGGCGCAACCAGCAGTCCCGGAAGCGCAAGAACGGAGCCCTCCGCCTCCGCTGTCGGCGCGGCGGCTGTGAGGGCGCGAACGATGTTCCGGAGCGCCGGATCGTCCGCGCCGGCGTCGGTGGAAGCCGACGGCAGCTCGCCCGCAACCGCAAGGAATCCGCCGGAGCGCGCCAGCCCGGCAAGCGTGCGAGCGGCGGCGCGCGGAAGCGTCGTGACCTGTGGGAGCAGCGCCGCGCGATACGCCTCGCCGGCGACGCGGAGCCTCCCCTTCTCGACGCGGGCATGAAGGAGCGACTCCTCGTCGAGGATGTCGTAGTCGATTCCCCTGCGGTTGAGCTCGTCGCACACCGTTCGGAATGTCAGGCGGGCGCGTCTGGCCGTGTCGCTCTCCGACCCATCGAAGCTCGTCCCCGCTCGGATCGTCGAGGACGGGTAGAGGACCGCCAGATCGCAGACGTGACTGCCCTGACTCAGGACGTAGCACAACCGAGCTGTGTAATCAGCGAAGAGGGAGTAGGCCGCCCAGTACGGCTGACGGAACGATGTATCCGGCGGCCGCCATTCCCACCACCCGCCCAGCGTCGCGTAGTACCATGCGCTGGGGCTGTAGAGGGTGGCTCCCGCGATCAGCGCGTCGTGGAGCTCCTCCGACGCCTCCTCGAGGGACTGCGCCCAGCCGCGGCGGTGGAAGCCGCTCAACCAGGCACGCGGGCGCCGGTACAGATGGGCCAGCGAGCTCAGCGGCCGGATAGAGGAATCGTCGCTGCCGCCCGGGGCATGCAGCCATCGGAGGAGCTGCGGCCGCAGCGCCGAGTCCTCTCCGTCGGCGCCGGGCAGCTCGGCCGCGCCGATTCGGCCGCCGGCCCACCGCACCCGATTGCGCTCGTGCCATGCGCGCAGCGGTCCGAAGTAGGCCCGCTCCAGAAGCCGATCCTGCACCTCGGCGACATCGCACCGTACCCGGGCGGTGAGCGGCCCGAGATCGTACCAGAGGTAGGGCAGCCGCGGGCGGAGGTCGTAGCCCTTGCGCCGCCGGAACTCCTCCAGGAAGCCGCGGGTCCAGCGGTTCATCGGGGGCAGGTCGTCCGTGACGATGCCCGCGATCGTCGAGCCGAGATAGCCGCGGAGCTTCCGCTCATATTCCCCGTGGATGAGATTGATCAGCCTGGCCGCCGCCGTGCCGTTCATATAGTCGAAGCCGCCCGGGGCTTCGTGGAAGAGCATGATCTTCCAGCGGCCCTCGGGCATCATCTTGTCGAGGTAGCCGTCGGTCAGCGACGTGCTGATGTGGGCCACCGGTCCACGGTGGGAGCCGTCGGCATCGAGCGGAACGGCGCAGGCAGCGAGGGCGCGGCCGGGCGCAGCCATCCGGACGCGCACCGGGCCGACGATCTCCTTCTCGATGAGCCGCAGCTCCTGAGCGCGCCACGCTGGCTGCCGGACCATAAGCTGGCCCTGCGCCGCCGCGCTGGCCGAACCGAGCTGATCGGAGAGCCAGACCCGCATGCCCCTGGCGCGGGCCTTCGCAAGGACCTGCCGGAGCGTATTCCACCATGGCGGCGAAAGGAACGGCGGGACATCCGCCTGTGAGCCCTGACGGGGTCCGACTGGCGCCAGATTGGCGATCACAACCTCCCGGACGTGGCCCTCGACCATACGGTCCAGCTGCCACTCGAGGCGCCGAACGTCCAGACGCTCCCCGCTCCACCACCAGATGGGCGCCGGGCCGTAGCCCGCCGGAGGGCTGGCAAATCGCTGAAGGACGGTCTGAATCGACGGGGACGCGCTCGGCTCCGGGACCGCCCCAGCCTGCGACGCCAGAACCGCCCCGACCAAGAGGAACGGGGCCGCAACGGCGATACGGACCCCTGGCCTGAGCGCCATGCGCAACCTCCATCATCGGGCGCGCGGATGGATGCATCCCGGCGCCCCTCTGGACAGTATACTTGCTACGCGCCCGTCGGCCCACCTTGCGCCGGGAACGACCGGTATGGTCGTGCGCGTAAACAGGGTGATGCGCGCCACCCTGGTACGCTGCCCGTCCAGAACTCGAAGGGAGACGCCCGCCTTGCCGCGACGCCATCTTCTTATCATCGCCGGAGCATTGCTCACGGCCATGCCCGCCGTTGCGCAGACCTATCGGAACGTCCTCAACGCGCCCTACCAGACGGTCTCCAACGGCCCCATGAGCGCCATCATCGTCGATGCCCCGAGGACCAGCCGGGCGCCGGCAGTCCAGGAGGCCGTCGCCGCGGCGGTGCGCTCCGAGCGATCGAGACGCGATCCGGGCGTCCTGACCTATCTGGCCGCCCTCCGACGTCAGGGCCTTATCTCCGAACGGAGCTCCCCCGGCATTCCCGACATCGTTCTGCTCCGTCAGAACGGCCAGCCGATCTATCCGGATCATCGAGGCTCCGGCACAACCCGCGCTGGCGGCGCAGGGCTTACCTTCGCCTTTCCGACTGCAGGGGCGCCCGGCGCCTGGACGCCCGCCTGGGAGGCCGACCTTCGCGCCGTCGTCAACATCCTCTATGACGAGCTCCGGGCGGTCTTCGGTGAGCCGTCGTGGTCCGGCACGGTTACGATTCTCAACGGCGATAATATGACGCCGATCATCAGCGACCCGAACGCCCTGTCGGGCGGCCTCTATAACGTGTCAACCCAGGAGATCGTCTTCCAGCAGAACCTCTCGGCCCAGTCCGCGGTGTTGAACCTGGCGCAGATGATGGCCCTCGCGTTTCGCGGCTCCGCGACGATCTCCTATGACGCCTGGGAACGGGGCATGGCGCGCGCGGCCGCCGTCATGACGGTCCGCAACGCCCTGTCCGCCCTCAAGGGCGTGCCGTCCCAGGTCTTCGGAGGCACGCTCGGCGACCTCGACGTCTACGATCCTCTGTGGCAGGCTCTGGACCGCTATGACTGGTTGAACCAGCCGGCCCTTGCCAACGATCGGTTCTTCCCCGTCTCGCGCAAGGATGCGGTGGCCAACCAAGCGGGCTGGCCGAACATGCTGGTGCCCAGACTGCAGATGGCCGGTACCGCATGGCTCAAGGTCCTGGTCGAAACACCGGGCTTTCTTGCGCGCTTCAACGCCGACTACTACGCGGCGCTCGCGTCCAATCCGTCCCTCCGCAACAACGTCCCCGGCCTCGCGGGCGTGGCCGTCCAATCCCTCGCGGCCCTGGGCGGCGGTACGGTGGAGGGACAGCCCTTCGGCGACTGGTACCGGCGCCAGCACGCGCTCGATACGAGCGTCTCGCTTGGCCCCAAGGTCTACGCGCAGGTGTCCCCGCTCCGGCCCGACCCGGGGCAGGACGACTTCGGGCTCGGCGTCATCCTCCTCTACTACCGGACCGCCATGGCGTCGGGCGGCGTCTCGGATGAGATCGACCTCAACGCCACCGTCTATCCGATCTATCGGGACTACACGCTGGCCAACCGGCTATTCATCGGCGCCCAGTATGAGCAGGTCGACATCCGATCGGGCATTGGCTCCGTCGCGCCGACGTTCTTCAATACGATCGGCGGCGACGCGGGCCAGGAAGGCCGGATGCGGATCACCATGGACTTCCCCATCGCCTCCGAGGGGCTGCGTCTCGAAACCGCCCCCCGCTCCTCCGGCAGGATCGGCTCTCCCAACAACTTCTGGGGCGTCGTCGTCGGCGCCGATGCGGGAACGATCCAGATCGAGGCCGACGGCAGGGCCAGCGGGCCGATACCCGTCGCTCAGGGAGCATTCGGAACAGCCGTGGATGCGGAGCTCTTCAGCAAACCGAGACGTGCGATCCTCACCTTCACGCCCCCGGCCGGCGACCCGGTGGTGCGGCAGATGGTGACCGGCGTCGGCGAGCAGGTGGTCGTCTTCTCGGTCGTCGGCGGCGCAGACGAGCGGATCCATGCGTTCCCAGCCGGTCCCACGATGGTCTCCTTCCCGATCCAGCCCCTCAAGCAGCGTGTCGTCGAGGCGCTGCTAGATCCCGCCAACGGGACGCCCCTCTTCCGCGATACCAACCTCTTGATGGCCCGATGGCGGCAGAGCCTCGCCGGCGAAGATAAGTACGCCCGATATCCCAACATGGAGCCGATCGCGCCGGGCAAGGGCTACTGGTTGTCGCTGGAAGCCCCGACCGACATCAAGATCGTCGGGCGACTCGCCTCCCGGGATCGGGACGTCACCGTAGGCCTCCTCTACGGCTGGAACCAGATCGGCAACCCCTACGAGACGGCGGTCCAAACCAGCAGCCTCCTGTTCCAGTACAAAGCCGATAACGTCCCCGTGAACCTCGCTACGGCCATCTCCCGAGGATGGATCGTGGCGCAGAGCATCCCGGGAGTGGGAGAGGCCTCCGTCTGGGGCCACTCTGCCCAGTCCGGCTACTATCCGGCCCAGACCCTGGAGCCGTGGGCTGGCTACTGGATCCGCGTCCTCGTCTCCGAGGGCGTCACCCTCACCTATCCGACGCCCGGCGCAGCGGCTTCCGCCAAACGCTCGCCGAAGCCGACCCGCTCGGCCGAACGTGGCTGGTCCGTGGCGTTCACGGTTGCGGACGGCGCCGGACGCGGTTCGACCGCCTACATCGGTCAGACAACCGGCGCAACATCGGGCGTCGATGCGGCCTGGGATGCCGAGGCCCCGCCGTCGGCCGCCGGCCCGCTCCCCGAGGTCCGGGTGAGTCCGTCGGGCGTCCCTGAAGGGCGGTATATCTCCGATATTCGGGGTTCCGGATCTCGCAGCGCGTGGCGGCTCGTCGTGCAGACGCCCCGACCCGAGGAGACCTATACGCTCACCTGGAATGTGCCCGGGAGCCTGCCGCGAACCACACGCCTCTGTCTGGTCGATACGGCCTCCGGTCGACGGCAATACCTCCATGCGTCCTCCAGTCTGACCTTCAACTCGGGCCGAGCCGCGACGCGCGTGTTCGAGGTATTGCCCGAAGAGCGCGGCCCGAACGCCTGTCGGCTCCTCAATCCGCGCATCACTCCGTCGCGCGCCACGGGGATCGTCCGGCTTACCGTCGATATAACCTCGGCCGCCACGATCACGGCCTCCGTGGTGGGCTCGAGTGGACGGCCCGTGCGCAAACTGGAGCGGGGGCGAGCGGCTCAGCCGGGCGACGTCACCCTCCTCTGGGATGGGCGGGATGATCGGGGGATCGCGGTGCCCGCCGGCGTCTACACCCTCGTGATCAACGCGCGGACCGACCAGAGCGACTCCGCCCGCCTTGCGGTGCCGGTCGTGATTACCCGATGATGGAGAACAGGATGCGAGGTAGGACGCTTGGGATAGCCAGAGGCCTGGTCTCGGCTGCGCTGGCCGTGGCCCTGATCGGCGGCGCCGGCTGCGGCGGAGGCGGCGGCGGACCGAAAGCCGATATCAGGGGACGGATCCTTCTGGTCACAACAGGCCAGCCTCCGAACCCATCGGCCACGGTTCGCGTGGACGGCGCCGGCGCCGTGACGACGTTCGCGGACGGCTCGTTCACCATCAGAAACGCCTCCGCCGCGGCCACGCTGATCGAGGTGACCGCGGCTGGTATGACGGCTCTGCGCCAGACCCTGCCGCCGCTGACGGAGAACGCAGTGAACGACCTGGGCACGATCTTCATGACCGACACCGCCTATGACGCCAGTGTGGACGGCACCGTCGTTCGGTCGGATACCCTTGCGCCTGTTGCGGGCGCGTCCGTGACCATCTCGGGAAAGAAGACGACGACGAACGCCTCCGGCTTCTTCTCCCTCGCGGACCTTCCCGCGGGGCTGGGCGGGATCGGTATCGCGGCGGGCCTGATCCGCGCGACGGGGTTCGAGGATAAAGTCCTGGAGTTCGATCTGCCCCTGGGGACCGGGATGAACCATCTGGGCGATATCCCGATCAGCCCGCCCGTCGGAGGCATCCCCGGCGGCCCGACGACGATCAAAGGCAAGGTGACCCTGCAGGGGCAGACCGTGCACAGCGGCACAACCGTCACGCTCAAACGGACGTCCGATGGGCAGGTCCTCGGGTCGGTAACGACGCAGGATGACGGCAGCTACGGGTTCTGGGTGCCGGTCGGGCAGTACGAAGTCCGCGCCGAGCGCGCCGGCTTCACCGCCCAGACGGCGGCGGCCGAAGTCGTACGCCTCGATGCGACGATTACCGTGAACATGACGCTGACGCCCTAGATCGCGTGATGGCCGACGCGTGTCCAGCGGGACCGGTTATGGGAGGCATACCATGGCCCTGACGCTCTGTATCATGGCGGCGCTCGTCGCGTCGCCAGCCGGGCAGACCCGCTGGAAACACGGCCCGAAGTTCGGCCCGGGCTATTTCCCGATCGCGGTCTGGCTGCAGAACCCCGCCAACGCGGAGCGCTTCCAGCGCGCCGGCATCAACCTCTACATCGGACTCTGGCAGGGCCCCACGGAGGAGCAGCTGGCCGCCCTCACCAGAGCCCGCATGCCGGTCATATGCGAGCAGAACGCCGTCGGCCTGGCCCATCGGGACGATCCGATCATCGTCGGCTGGATGCATCAGGACGAACCGGATAACGCCCAGCCCGTCACCGATGCCAGCGGCCAGCAGTCGTGGGGCCCTTGCGTGCCGCCGGAGAAGATCGTGGCCGAATATGGCCGCCTTCGGGCCAACGACCCCACCCGCCCGATCCTTCTCAACCTCGGCCAGGGGGTCATCAACGACACATGGGTCGGCCGCGGTTCAGGTGCGAAGCTCTCCGACTACGAGACCTACGTCAAGGGAGGCGACATCGTCTCTTTCGATGTCTATCCCATCGCAGGCCTCGACAAGCCGAAGCCGATCGACTTTATGTGGTACGTCGGCGCCGGGGTTGAGCGGCTCCGCGGATGGGCGGGGGATAGCCGGACGGTCTGGAACTGCCTCGAGTGCACCCGGATATCCAATGGCGTTCGCAAGGCCACACCGGAGCAGGTCCGTTCCCAGGCCTGGATGGGGATCATCCACGGCTCGCGAGGGCTCATCTACTTCGTCCACGAGTTCAAGCCGGCCTTCAATGAGAGCGCGCTGCTGGACGATCCTCCGATGCTCCGGGCCGTCACGGAGCTCAACGCCGAGATCACCCGCCTGGCGCCCGTGATCAACAGCCCGGATCTGAACGTGAACATCCGGGTCCCGGGCGCCCGACCGTCAGAGCGTCCGGCGGTGGCCGCTGTCGGCAAACAGGTCGGCGATGCCACCTATCTCTTCGCTGTGGGGATGCGCAACGCCGACACCAGGGCCGTCCTGACGCTGCCGCAGCTCGCCGGCCGGGCGGTCGTCGAGGTGATCGGCGAGAACCGGACCCTGCCGATCCGCAACGGCAGCATCGAGGACACCTTCGCGCCCTACGCCGTCCACCTGTACAGAGTTCAGAGGTAGGCCCGACGGATCCTCGTCGTCGCCGTGTCAGCGCCCCGCTTGAATGACCAGGACCCATTCACCCGGCGACGGCGCCGCCAGCGTCTGCAGCGCAGGCTCGATCCGCCCGCGGATCGGCGTCGTCTTGCCGGTAACGGGGTCGAGCCATCGCCCCCGGATCGACCCCCGCACTCCGGTGAGATCGATCGGAATCCCGTCGCCGGACGGGAGGTAGGCGACCACAAGGTCCCGCTCCGGTGTGGCCGAGGCGCAGATCCGATCCCGGGCGGAGGTCGCCCTTGCGTGGATGAGCGGATAGGCCGGCTCCAATCTCCACCATTCGATCGAGGCAAGGAAGTCATGCATCACGGTCATCTGGTCCGAACTGGCCCACCCCAGCGCCTTGCGCCAGTAGTCGGGTTTCGACGGATCGGTGACCCAGAACCAGAGCCCACCGCTCATCCCCGGCGCCTTCGCGGCCGTACGCCCGGCGCCGTAGGTGTAGCCCTTCGCGCCCGAGAGCCACGAGCGCCATCCGAGGGATCGAGCGTCGTCCGCCGTCCATGCGCCCGACCCATGCGCATCATACATCGCTTCAAGGTTGATAACGGGCCGCGCCGGCTTCCGATTCCACAGGCTGAGGTTCCATTCGATCGCCTGTCTCGCGCACCGCTCCCGGTTGCCTCCGTTGTGTCCGGTCTGGTTGCCCGCGAAATCCATATACGGTTTGTCCCGGTAGGCCTCCGCGATCGTGTTGGTCGACCGTCCGCTCGGCGTTCCCGGGTGCTGAGTGATCAGATGGACCGAGGTGGCCTCCCTCACCGCCGCACCCACGGCGTCCCCGAGCGGCATGTAGCCGCTGTCGAAACTCGGCGAAAAGACCACGAAACTGCCATACAGGCGGGCTGCAAGGTAGCGGGCGAACCGACAGGCCTCGTCCTGATCCGGGTATCGGGTCGTCGGCTCCATGACGCCGGCCAGCATCACCATCAACCCGGCCCGGTTCGCCGCTTCAATCTTCGCTTCGTATGCCCGCCAGAAGGCGGGATTCGGGCGGTTCAGCCCGGCGCCGAGAAACGGCCTGTTCCCGCGGCTGTCCCGATCGCCCGACCACCATGGCGCGAGGCCGACCTGCGTAACCGTGAAGCGTTTCCGAACCCGATCGGCCAGATAGATCGCCCACTCCTCCGCCGTGGCTCGGAAGGGGGCCGCCCATGCCGTATCGCCTATCCAGAGAAACGGCGTCCGATCGGCATGGCAGAGGAACCGACCGTTCGCACTCACCCGCAGGAAACCGTGGCGATACAGGGGATTCGGTCCTTTGTAGGCCGTTACGTCCACGATTCCCGTCTGACCGTGAAGCCCTCCGTCGGTCGTATCGGAACACGTCGTCCTCCAGCGCCACCTTCCGGGCGCGGGGAACGCGCAGCGGACGCGAAACGTCCGATCGCCATCCCAGAACCCCGGGGCGCGGAGCGTCCGTTTCCCGGGTCCCTCGTAGACCACCTGAAGGCGCACGTCCCGGGCCGGGTCGTCGTAGCGGCCCGTGCTCTGCAGCGCCTGTTCCCACCGCTCCCAGACCCGCGCTTTGCTCACCGGGATCGGCGCTGCGACCGTCGGAACAGCGACCAACATCGCCGTGACGGTTATGATATAGCGAGGAAGCGCTCTCATGAGCTGATCTCCTGTTCGGTCCGCGCCTCCTCTCGACCATCGGGCCGCCTCGGCGCGGCTCTATCGACATCGTATCACACGGGCAGGGATCCGTCCAGCCGGCAGCCCTTCCCGAAGGGAGCGTAATCATGAACCGACGGACGTTCTTCATTACAGGCGCCGCGTTCGCCGGCGCCCTTGCCGCGCCGCGGGGCGCCTCCGCCTCCGAGGCTCGCCAGGCGGTCCCGACCGTCGGCTCACCCGAGAGCGGGTACGCGGATCCGACACAGGGGCCCTGGCGGCGACTGTTCCTCGATGCGACCGTGATCGAGGAGATGCAGGGCCTGACCCGGGTGTTCCACTCGGCCGAGAAACGGACGGACAACCCGGTGATTCGCAGGGATCTGCCGTGGGAAACCGACCCGAAGACGTTCGGGCCCTATGTGTACGGCACGGTCATGGACGAGGGAGGTCGCTTGCGACTCTGGTACCAGGTCATCGCCGACGGCAACCACGTCGCCTATGCCGAATCGACCGACGGGATCACCTGGACAAAGCCGGAGCTGGGCCTGATCAACTTCCGCGGCTCCCGAAAGAATAATCTCGTCGTCTCGGCGGCCGATCGGACTGCCACGGGCGGCAGCTGCCACAACCCGAGCGTCCTGCATTGCCCGTGGGCATCAGATCCGGCGCGACGATTCCGACTATACGGGTACGACCACGGCACAGGCCCCCGGATGGCCGTTTCGCCCGACGGCCTCCGCTGGCGGTTCGCTTCCGAGACCGAGGGGACGCCGCTGTTCCCGTCCTCCGATGTGGTGAACTTCTTCCGGGACGGCATTCGCGGGCGTTTCGGAGCTACATGGAAGAGCGTCAACCGACGGGGTCGTGCCGTCGGTGTGGCGTGGTCGGAGGACGGCGACCGATGGACCCGGCCGATCGCCGGGCCGGTCTTCGTCGCGGACGATCTGGATCCCGACGCAACCCAGATCTACGGGATGCCCGTGTTTCCCTATCAGGGTCTCTACATCGGTCTGCCATGGATCTATCACGCTCGCTACATCAAGCGGGGCTTCTACAGTCCCAACGCGTTGTACGCGGCACAGGAGAGGTCGCCCCGGACGGTGGACATCCAGTTGGCCTGGAGCTGGGACCTGATCAACTGGAGCCGTCCGCCCGACCGACGGCCGTGGATCGAGCTCGGGGAGGCGGGCGCCTTCGACTCCGGCATGATCTATACGGCCCGGGCGCCGGTCGTGGTCGGCGATCGCCTCCATTTCTACTACGGCGGCTTTCGCGCTCCGCACGATGAACCCGGAGCGGAGGGAGGCATCGGCCTCGCCACGCTCCGTCTGGATGGGTTCTGCTCGCTGCACGCCGACGAAGCCGAAGGGTCTGCGACGAGTCGGGTCGAACGGTTCACGGCGCCGTCGCTAACGTTGAACGGGGCGGTACGGGCGGGGGGCTACATCGAGGCGGAGCTGATCAACCGTCGAGGCCGACCGATCCCTGGCTTCAATCGTACGGTCTGCACCCGGTTCGAAGGCGACGAGGTGCGGGGGCGTCTGGGCTGGCCGTCGAGCAAGCTGCCCGACTCGGCCGTCCGCGAGGGGGTGCGCGTCCGGTTCTACCTCAAGCGCGCCGATCTATACGCCTATCTGCCCGACGGGGCGGAGGATATCCAGATCGGCCCTCCGCCCGTCGAACCAGCGCCCTAACCTCAGGCAGGGGCTCCCAGAAGCTCCGTCTCGCGAGCCTCCGCCCCTGGGAAGAGATAACCTAAATCCTCACCCTGGCCTGCTCGAGGAATTTCTCTACGTTATCCAAAAAATCAACTCTTATCGAATCAGCAACCATGCGAGCTACTGCCTCAAGGTACAAATGGCTGGTTCTGTTCCTGTGATCCGCAAATTCAAGCCATCGTTCAGGGTTATCAATCAATCGAAATCTCGCGGCTGCACGGATTACATTCCTGGTTCCTGCGACAGGCACATCCTCAAGGGCTATGATTGCAGCCATGAGCTTCCAGCAAAGCTCAACGGTATATTCGAATCTCTGAATCAGGCTCTCCCTCAGAGGTTCCGTATCCTCAAAGGAAAGCGCTTCCTTGTATTTTTCCTTCGCAAGGAGCAGCGATCGAAGCAGTGATTCGGCCTTTGTCATTGTTGTCTCAATTCAGCGGGATCCTTACGGAGGCAACCTGTTTGAAATCCTCAGAGACATCACAAAGCTGCACAATGTCTACAAGGTACGGGATTGAACTTTCCTCAAAATCATGGAGCATTTCAAAATAAACGCTGCTCTTCAAACGGGGACCGTCGATCGCAATATCGATGTCGCTGAACTGCTGAGCCGTACCGACAGCACGCGAACCAATGAGGTACGCACGATGCTGCTTCGGATCAAGGTATTTCGCAATGATCGATCTGGTTTGATCCAGATATTGCTGCTCCACAGCTGTTATTACCTCAATCGTTCCCCATGCAGCCAGGCGCCGAACTCCCTGTAAACATGTTGATAACCTCCTGATCTGAGGCTGAATGTTGGTTATACCTAAACGATGTCCAATATCGCTGCAAGTGGGAAGCCGACGGATGCTCTTCCGGCAATTCAGACACCGCAAACTCCATCTGGTCAAAGGAGGCGGTGTATGGAGCGATAGGCGAAGGAGATCAACGAAGAGGATCTGAACCAGATACGTGGAACGGGACGGTACGGGCGGGGGCTGCGCCGAGGCGGGGCTGATCGACCGTCGAGGTCCACCGTCCGCGAGGGGGTTCGCGTCCGGTTCTACCTCAAGCGCGCCGATCTATACGCCTATCTGTCCGACGGGGCGGAGGATATCCAGATCGGCCCTCCGCCCGTCGAACCAGCGCCCTAACCTCAGGCAGGGGCTCCCAGAAGCTCCGCCTCGCGAGCCTCCGCCCTTGGGAAGAGAATGTAGTTCTCTTTGTGGATGTGGATGTGGGTGTCTTCCTCGAGGGTCGCCAGGGCGTCCATGAGGGCGCGATAGGTGCTGCAGACGTCGTCGGGGGTGCTGTAGCCGCTGGTGGCGTTGTTCATCCTGGCGAGCAGCTGTCCCGCGGTGTCATGCTCATGCATCATCACGCGAATGGGATTCGCGACCGAACCGCCATGGGCCTGCCCGGCGCCGCTTCCGCTGTCGAGCTGACGGATGATCGGGAAGAGGACGTTCTCCTCCTTGAACATGTGGCTCTCGAGCTCGGCCTTCAGGGCCATGAACGCCTCTTCGGCCACGATGGCCTCGGGATGCTCGGGACCGTGCGCGGCCTTCACCTTGCGAGCCAGATGGGCGACCCGGGGCAGCTCCTGCTTCAGGTATGCGTGGTGGGTCTGCTCGATATGGTCCGCGAGCTCGGTCATGGAAACCGCCGCCCAGTCCTTCTCGCCTTCCGTTCGGGGCTTGGAGTCGTATTCGCTCAGCGCCGCCACGACCTCCGCCTCCGCGACACCCTTCTTCGTACAGGCCTCGCTCAAGGGGCGATGGCCGCCGCAGCAATAGTCCAGGCCGAACTTCTCGAAGACGCGCGACCGCCCCGGCCTCTCGATGACCAGGTCCGCTACGTGCGTATTTAGGTAATCAGTACCCATGGTTCTCCTCTCTGTGCGCGTCAGGCAGCCGCCGCCGACGGATCGCGCACCTAATCAAGATATCCATATCCGTTATTGGTTACGGGTAGTTCCCTGATAATCGTAGAATACCATAAAAGACGACCGTTTTGGTCGCCTTTGCGCCGTTCGGGATCGAATGATGCTCCCAACCGACGTCGGACCGGTCTCTCATCCCTCGAATCCCTTCGGTCTGAGCCGGCGCTGGCCGAACCGATGAATGGGCGGTCCTATCGTCCCACTCTGCAGGAATCCGGCGCCGACGCGGCGAACAAGCGCCGTGATGAGCGTTCCTCCCGATGTGTCCGACCGCCTCCTGGCCGAGTGCCTGGGGAGACCGATGGCCTATGACGCGCTTCGGGACCTGTGCGACCAGATCGGAGGCCGGACGAGCGGCGCGGTATCGGGCGATCGTGCGGAGGACTGGGCGGCCCGGCATCTCGAATCGTCCGGTCTCGAACGGGTCCGCTGCGAAAGCCTGGAGATCCCGGTCTGGGAGAGGGGCAGCCTCATCGCCGAGGTCATCGCCCCGCGGCCCCGCCCGCTGAACGCCCTGGCGCATGGATTCGCACCGGACCAATGCGATGTCACCGCGCCGATAGTCGACGTGGGATGCGGCCTGCCGGAGGAGTACGACCGAATCGGCGAACTCGCGCGCGATGCGCTGGCGCTCTGCGACGAGACCGCTCCTCCCGGCAAGAGGAATCCGCACCGGACCGAACGCCTGGCCTGGGCCGTGGAGCGGGGAGCCGCGGGGCTGATCATCGCCGGCGCGACCGCAGGTTGCCTGCCGAGGACCGGCGTCTGCCACCGGAACGGATCCCCTATCCCGAGCATCGGCCTGACGGCGGAGGACGCAGGCCGGCTCCGACGGGAACTGGAGGCGGGCGTCCGACCGAAGGTGCGGATCCGAATGACCAATACCACTCGAACCGGCACGGCCAGGAACGTCCTTGCCGATATCGGAGGGGCCGAGGACCGGCATGAGATCGTCCTGGCCGGAGCCCATCTCGATTCGTGGGATGTCGCGCAGGGCGCCACCGACAACGGGATCGGCTGCGCGATCGTGCTGCAGGCCGCTCGAGCCCTGATGGCCGTGGGCCGGACGCCGAGGCGGAGCATCCGGTTTGCCCTCTGGGCAGCCGAGGAGACCGGCCTCCGAGGCTCGCGCCAGTACGTTAGCGCCCATGCCGACGAGCTCGGCGCTATCGCCGCGGTGATGAACTTCGACATGACCGGCGACCCCTCGGGCTACTGGCTGCCCGGCGTCAGCGAGCCGCCCCGGCTCTTTCGCGACCTTGCCCAGCAGCTCGCTCCGCTCGGGATGCGGCCCGAGTTCACGTCTCAGGCCGCGCTCCACAGCGATCATCAGCCGTTCATGCTCGAGGGCGTACCCATCGTCGGACTCAACGGTCCGCTGCCCGAGTCGGGAGGCGGACGCTACTACCATTCCGCCGGCGACACCTTCGAGAAGGTGTCGCAGCCGGCCCTGTGTCGGGCCGCCGCCGTCGCGGCCCACACGCTCTGGGCCATCGCCGACGCGCCGGAGTTGCCGATCCGACGGCTCAGCAGGCAGGCGGTTCGACGGATGATCGCCCGCGCCGGCCTGACCGAGGCCGTGGAGGCGGATACCGCATGATCGCCGCCGACCGGGGGACGACGCGGACGCCCGGACGATGCTGAACCACGTTACCGTGCTCGCCAACCCCGCCAAACGGGGTGCGGAAGCCGCCGGCCGTCACCTGGAGCGGCTCTTTGCGGATCGTGCGGTCGAGGCCTCCCTCGTCTGTACGGACGGCAGCGACGCGATGCCCGAGTGGCCGGAGGCAACCGACCTGATCATCACGCTCGGCGGCGACGGCACCATCCTCCGGGCTGCGCGGAAGGCGGCCCCGTTCGGCACACCGATCCTGGGCCTCCACATGGGGCGGTTCGGGTTTATCACCGAAGGCAAGCCCGAGGATGTCGAGGCCCATGTCGACGCTCTCATCGACGGACGGTTCGCCGTCCAGGATCGGGTCATGGTGCACGGTTCCGTGCTCCGGTCCGGCGAGGTTATCCACGAAGCCGTGGGCCTCAACGAAATCGTCATCAGCAAAGGCGCGATGACCCGGATGCTCGGCCTGTTGATGCGGATCGGCGACGGGCCCTCCATGGAGTACCTCGCGGACGGCGCGATCGTCGCCACCCCGACCGGCTCCACCGCCTATGCCCTCTCGGTCGGGGGGCCGCTGATGGATCCGAACCTCAGCGCTCTCCTCGTGGCCCCGATCTGCCCCCATACACTCGCCGCACGGCCCATCGTCCTGCCCGATTCGCTTGAGGTCGACTGCGTGATCGAGACGGACGGCGGCGAGGTGAAGTTCAGCGCCGACGGATCGGCGGTGTTCGCCCTGATCGGCGGCGATCACGTACGCGTTCGTCGAGCAGAGTTCGTCACCCGGTTGGTGGTCTTCTCAGCGGCGAGCTTTTACGACAAGGTGCACAACCGGCTTCTCTGGGGCGAACGGGTCAACGAGTAGGAGCGCAAACGAAACCGCCCCGACGCCGGGGCGTCAGGGCGGCTCGATGGCTCGTATGAGCGACTGCGGCGCTATTTGGTGCGCAGCAGCATCCGGCCCGAGTTGGCGTCGTACTGCACGTTCACCTCGAGCGCGTCGCGGACGAAGGTCAGCGGGACGAGAGTCCGGCCCGACTCGATGAATGGGCTTCGCTCGAGCGTGATCGTGCGGTTGTTGACGACGGCGCTGGGGCTCCCGATCCGGAGCTCGATCTCGCGGGTGTCGTTCACCGCGCGGACCATACCCGGCTTGCCGGGATACCAGTAGAGCCGTCCGCCGGTATGCTCGAAGATCTGGCGGATGGGCGCGAGGCCGATCCCCGCCTGAACCCTGGGCGCCACGTCGAAGGCCAGCACCACGCCGTCGAACGCGACGTCGAAGGCGCCCATCTGCGGAACGATCAACGAGCGGCCCTCGGGCAGAGTCGCGTTGGGCCCGGCCTTGACGTTATTCAGTCGGGCGATCTCCGCAGGGCTGACCCCCGTCTTGCGGCTCACATCCGTCAGCGTTTCGCCCCGCTTCACCCGGACGGTGGGCGGCACGGATGCGGCCGCTCGACGGCTCGGTTCGACGGGCCCGACTCCCACCATGCTGGTGGCGACCCTGGGCATCCGATCGGGCAGAGGAGCCACGGCGGGCGCGGGCACATGCGGGATCGACCGCTGCGCTCCGCCGCTGATGGAGGGCTCCGCAGCGGAGGTGCGAGCTGTCGCCGTGGCGCCTCGCGTGCCGACAGCCACGGAGGCGGGCGCCGCGCCGGCGTCCGGATCAGGCGTCAGGACGATCGCGCGAGCGGGTTCGCCGACTGGTTTCGGCTTCGCAGGTGCCGGTGTCGTCGCTGTCGTCCGAGGAGTATCCGTCGTTCGAAGGTCCTCGACCGTCGTCTGGCGCCGGGTCATCCCGCCCGCGTTGTTCACGTTGACGTTGATCGGTCGCGACTTGTAGGGTGCGGCCATGTCGGGCGACTGCGTCCAGGCTTCGACGGTGTGCCAGCCGTTGGCGTAAGCGGTCGTGTCCCAGTTGTATTCGTAGGGCGGATAGTTCCGCAGGACCTTCAGCTCCTTGTTGATGAAGAACGTCACGTAGGGCCGCTGCCGCTGCATCTCCGAATCCACCTTGACGCGGATCGGAACCGTGCCGCTGACCTGGACGCCGTTGAGCGGATAGGCGATCCGGACCGGTGCGCTCAGGTCCTGACCCGGGATGCGGATCCTGGCCGGCGCCGTGACGGGATTGCCGTCAGGGTCGAACGCCTTGATGAGCAGGTCGTGGTCGCCCTCGGTCAGGAGGGTCGTATCAAGAACGAACGTCATGACGCCGTGCGTCTGAACGGTTGCCAGCTGTCTCTTGGCCGCGAGAGCTCCGTCCAGGTAGACCTCGACGGCCTCGACTGCGCCTCCCCGGAAGCTGACATCCAGAGACAAACGGTCGCCGATCGACGAGGGGTCGGGCGCGATGACGCTCAGCTTCAAGGTGCCCTGAGCTCGGGGCAGGGCTGCATCGGTCGCCTGAACCGCGGCCAGACACAGCCCCATCAACAGGGCCAGTCTGCACGGTCCGGCAAGCCTCAGGAACATGGGGACCTCCCCTTCGTCCGGCCGCCTTGAGCCGCCGCCGGACAGCGCTGACGCGCTATGGTGAATGCAACGCGCCGAAGGACTCCGCGCGTCGGAACTGAGACTCTAACATATCCGAACCGCTGTGTCAAGCGTCGTGCGAACCGAAGGCGCCCGGGGGACCACCATGACCGCCCGTACGAAGCGAACACGCCGGAGCGGATGCTCCGGCGTGTTCAAGGCATGGCGGTACGAGGGTTCCGGTCAGGCTGGAGGGGCCCCTCCGGGACCACCCGGTCCACCCGGTCCGCCCGGGCGATTCCCCCGTCCGAATCCCGGAGCCCTGGCCGGGAACTTGAACGGCTTCCCCTTCATCTCCGTGAATCGGGCCTTCTGCGCCGGTGTCAGCACGCCCAGCACGGCGGCGTCGGTCTTCTCGCGGGCTTCCTGCATTTTGGTGAACTGCGCCTGCCGCTCCTCAGGGGTCATCTGCTGGAATCCGCCCTGGAAGGAGGCCCGCATTTCCTCCATCTGCTTCTGCCGAATCTCCCGAATCTTCAGCTGCTGCTCCTCGCTGATCCCGAGCTCCCTGGCCACAGTCGGGCGGCTCAGCGCCCCGCTGCCCATCCGCTGCAGCTCCAGCTCGTTGAACCGTTTGAGCTGGGTCTGGTCGAGGATCTCGGCCACCGCCTTGTTCTGCAGTTGCTCGAGCTTCTCAAACTGCTGCTGGCGCGCCTCCGGGGTCTGATCTTGCCCGCCGCCCTGAAAGATCTCCCGCATCGCCATCCGAAGGGATTCCTGCGCGCTGTCGAGCTTGGCGATCTGTGGCTGGGTCATCTTCAGCTCAGCCTGCACCTCGGCGATCCGGAGCAAGCCCAGCCCGCCCCCCATGGCGCCCCGCATCCCGGGTCCCTGCATGCCGAAGCCGCCGGGGCCCCTGCCGCCGCCCTGGCGACCGGGTCCCTGCGCCGTGGCCAATGTCGCCGCAGCCACGAGGGCCAGTCCAGCGACGAACGAGACGATCGTACGTCTCATATCTCTCACCTCCTAGTGATATAGGCGGATACCGCCCACGGCCGCCGGACGATACCTCACGGACAGCCGGCTTGCATATCCCTAATGACGCGCCCTGTCCGACGCGGTAACAAGGAAACCCCGCTGCCCCTGGCGAATACGAAGGAACCAGAGTGGGGGAGAGGGCTATGCGCGTTCCGAAGGAGCGGATCCAGTTCACGAAAGTGCAGGATGGGCGAACCGAGACCGAGGGCTATATCGTCCTGAATCTCAAGGCGCTGGATATGGAAGGGACGACGAAACTCGTGCTCCGCTGGGCCGATCTCGATGCAGCCCGCCAGCAGGGCGCCGCGGGCGAGGATGCCGCGCAGCGACTCAGGAACCTCCTCGACGGATAAGCATCGCACGGAGAACCGACAGCATATGAAGAAAGCCGAAAGCCCCATTCGGGCGGCAGTGATCGGGTATGGCGGAGCCTTCAACATGGGCCGCGGCCACGCCAACTGGATGAACGAAGCGGGGATGCAGACCGTCGCCGCCTGCGACACGGATCCGGCGCGCATGGCGGCGGCGCAGCAGGATTTTCCCGGTATCCGGACCTATACGAAGGTGGCCGACCTGCTCAACGATGACGGCGTGGACCTCTGCGTGGTGATCCTCCCGCACAATCTCCACGCCGAGGTCAGCGTACAGTGCAGTGAGGCCGGCAAGCATGTCGTCGTCGAGAAGCCCATGTGCATCACGGTGGCCGAGGCGGACGCGATGATCGACGCCGCCCGACGCAGCGACGTAATGCTCTCCGTTTTCCACAACCGGCGGCACGACGGCGATTTCCTCGCCCTCAAGGAGATCGTCGAGCAGGGCCTCATCGGCGACGTCTTTCAAATCGAAGCGTACGGGGCTGGTTACGGCCATCCAGGCGCCTGGTGGCGCGCCGACAAGCGGATCTCCGGCGGCGCAATGTACGATTGGGGCGCCCACTTCATGGACTGGATCCTGAACTTGATTCCGGCGACGATGACGGGCGTCGACGGCTATTTTCAGAAGCGGGTCTGGATGGATACCACGAACGAGGACCACGTGCGGGCCGTCGTCCGGTTCGACAACGGCGCGACCGCGGACCTCGAGCTCGGCAACCTGAGCCGCGCCCCCAAACCACGCTGGAGGGTCCTCGGAACGAAGGGCGCGGTGGTCGATGAAGGGCGGGAAGCGTTCACGATGCACGTGGGCTATGAAGGCAGACCCGCGACGGTTCGTGTGCCCTACAAACAGACCGATTGGGGCGCCTACTATCGCGGGATCGTGGCCCATCTTTGCGGCGGCGCCGACCTCGATGTCCAGCCGGAACAGGCGCGACGCACCATCGCGGTCTTCGAGGCGGCCGAGCGATCGGCGAAGTCGGGCCGCACCGAAACGCCTGAGTACGCCTGAGCCCGGACGCATGCGGCCCTCGGGCCGTCGAATCGTTCCGACGGTACGGCGCTCGGACCTCGGACCTCGGAACGGGAGGTAATCGGATGTGGTATCGGTTGGCGATCGTCTATATCGCGCTTCTGCTCGTCGGGGGCTGCGGCCACGCCGAAGCCCCGAGCCCTGATATCGCGACGCAGGAAGGGGGCCTTACCGCCTCGGCAAAAATGAGCGGCGAGACCGCCGGCGCTCCGGACGCGTCGCCCGGATCGGCGCAGCCGGTCAACTACAGCGTCACGGATCGGATGGTCCTTCGGACCGCCACCGTTACGGTGGAAACCGCCGACGCGCGCAAGGCGGTCCGGGCGCTCACAGCGGTTACGAAGAAGATGGGGGGCTACGTCGGCAACGTCGACGAGCAGACGGATCCGCTCTCGGTCCGCTCTATGACGGTGGAACTCCATGTGCCGGCGGCCCGTTTCGACGACCTGATGGCCGCTGTCGATCGTCAGGGGACCGTACTCAATCGCCACACGGGCATCCAGGACATCACCGAAGAGTTCATCGATCTTGACGCCCGGTTCCGCAACCTCAAAAGGACGGAGGAGCGGCTGCTGAGCCACCTGCAGAGGACGGCCAGGCTGGCCGATACGCTCGCGGTGGAGCGGGAGCTCTCACGAGTCCGGATGGAGATCGAGCAGCTCGAAGGGCGACTCCGCTTCCTGAAACACCATACGAGCTTTTCCTCAGTCACCGTCCTCTGTACCGAGAAGGCGCGGGCGGGGCCCATGGCGCCGCCGAACGCCTACAGCAGCGGCGAAGTCGCGACATCGGCCGCGCGCAGCCTCGTGGACTTCGCCCGTTCCCTGTGGTCGGTCATGATCTGGGTCGTGGTCTGGTCTCCCGTATGGCTGACGATCACCGTCCTCCTGAAGATCTGCGCTCACAGACGACGACAGCGGTCGACCAGCCAGACGGTCAAATCGGCTAATCCGACGGATCGGGAAGCGTAAAGCTGAAGGCGGCGCCCTCGCCGGGGGATCCCTCTGCCCAGACGTCACCGCCGAGTTGGTGGACGGCGCGCTGTACGACCGCCAGGCCGACGCCCTTGCCTCCATACTCCGCCGGATCATGGAGCTGATGGAAGATGCGAAACAGGCGGCTGCGGTAGACCGGGTCGAACCCGACGCCGTTATCCCGTACATAGAAGGACGGGCCATGCGCCGATCGATCCTGGCCAACCTCGATCACGGCGTGCTCGCGCGAAACCGTGAACTTCCATGCGTTGCCCAGGAGCTCTTCGAGGATGAGCCGGAGGAGCCTCGGATCGGTGCGCACTCGCATCTCATCCTGCACCCGCAGCTCGACTGAGCGCTCAGGCGCGCGCGATGCAAGCGTATGGCCAATCTCGCGTACGACATCCGCGATATCCACGCTAACAAGACTGAGCTCGATATGGGCGACGCTTGCCAGCCGGAGCGCGGCGTCCATCATCTCGAGAGCTTCGGCTACCTCGTCGCCGATCCGCCTGACGTAATGGAGCGCCTCCGGCTCGAGCGAAGGGCCGTACTCCTCAACAAGGGCGCGATGGAAGCCGGCAAGCGTGTGCATCGGGGACCGCAGCTCCAGCGCCACCGCGTCCGCGAAGGCCGCAAGCTCCTCGTTCGCGTTCGAAAGCGCCAGCGTCCGCCCCGCCACCTGCTCTTCGAGCGTCTCATTCAGTCGGCGCAGCCGTTCGTGGTCCCGCTTTATCTCCGTGATATCCTGGACCGCGCCGATGACATGGTCGACGGCGCCGTCTTCCGTACGGACGGCTCGGGCCGCGATGGAGACATCGACGATTCGGCCGCTCTTATGAACATACTGCTTCTCAAACGAGGGGCTTGGCTCCGCTCCCTCGACGACGGCGTCATGGGCTCTCCGTTCTGCGTCGATTCCATCCGGCGCGGTGATCTCATCCCAGAACCGTCCGATGAGCTCCGTTCGGGTATAGCCGAGCATCTCGCAGAACGCGTCGTTGACCTCAAGGATCACCCGATCCGCCGAGGCGATGACGACGCCGACGAGCGGCAGATCGAAATAGCTTCGGAACCGTTGTTCACTGGCCCTCAGCTCCGTCAGCGCTCGGTGGCCTGCGATGCGATTGCCCACGGCCGGCGCCAGTGCAGTCAGAGCCGCAACCTCGGCCTCGGACCACACCCGGCCTCCGTGCGAGTCGATCAGACCGATGAAGCCCCACGGAATCCCGCCGATGCGTATGGGCGCGGCAGCAGCCGATCCGAGGCTCCGGCGGTCGAGCTCGGTCCGATCCGCTGCGGTCAGAACGACAGCGGTCGAAGGGAAGGCGCCCTCGTTCTCGAGCGACCGGAGCCAGCGATCGAACGACCCCTCCGTCGATAGGCCAGCGGGGGCCGCATCATCGCCGATCCGTTCGCCGCTGCGCCAGAGATACCGTCGGACGCTCCATATCCCGTCGACGATCTCCGCCTGATTCTCGTAGACGAAGGCCTCGGCCGAACCTGTGACGCTCCCTAGAATGCGGAGCGCCTCATGCACCGACTCGTCCGGATCACCCAGGGTGAGCAGCGCTCGAGCCGCGTTGGCCTGACCCTGAAGAATCGCATCACGATGCCGCAGGGCGCGCTCGGTCTGCACTTGCCTCGTCACATCCCGCCAGACGAGCGCGACGCCGACCGGCTCATAGCTCGAACCCGAAACAGGCTGGATATCGACCTGATAGATCCTGCTGACCCCGGCGTTGGTGACCTCAGCCTCGACCGTCCGGGGCGTACGCGATTGGCTCGCCTCCAGGATCTCCGGCCACGCCGACAGGACCGCATGCGCCGGAGCGCCGATCGCCGGCAAGCGCTCGCCAAGGAGCCGCGCTGCCGACTCGTTGACATCCACAATCGTTCCGGATTCGTCGATGACGATCAACACATGCTCGAGAGTATCGAGGACCATGGTCCGCGCCAGAGGGCGCACGGAGAGGAGCCGCCGGCGGGTGATCAGATAAGCGAGGAGCGCCGTCGGCGCGGCGAGTCCGAACGAGGAGACATCCAGGATCCCGAACGGCCGCCAACCGAGGGCGCGGGCCAGCGCGAGCCCATAGGGCACCGCCGCCGCCAGAGCCAGAATGATGGTGTTCCGAGCCGTATGGGGGTTGGAGGCCGGGACCGTACGGATGATCGCCAGACCGCCGAGAAGCACGCAGCTCCACGCATAGACGAGGAACAGCCAGTAGAGAGGTCCGACGGTCAGGTTCTGCAGGTAGACGCCTTCATGGACCGAGATCGACTCCCGCACATAGTACAGGCGATGCCAGGGATTCGTCCATACCGCCAGCACCGTGAGGATGGGGATCGCGAAGATCAGCGCCAGTCCACGCCAGCGGCGCACCTCGACGGTTCGCGTGTAGGTAAGGGAGAGCAGCAGCCAGAGACCGGGGATCGTCGCGATACCCGGATACTGAACGACCGTCCAGAAGCGCATCTGGTCGAGCGTTCGGACGCACAGCTCCGCACCATAGCCGAAGCACCAGAGCGCCACGGACAGGGAGAGGAGAGCCGCCAGACGCGCCCCTCGAGCCGGTTGCTGGCGCCAGGCCAATCCGGCCACAGCGAGCGCTCCGGCAGAGATGATCCATAGGATCGCGGAAAAGATATTAGGGGCCATTACGACAGGTTGGTCTACCCGGAATACATCCTAGACCAGGCAATCCGAGAGGAGCTCGCGGGCACGGGCGTTGTCATCGGTGGAGATGAGCACACTCGCCCACCCCGCGTCACGTCGCACGATTCGCATCGCCTTGATGTTGATCCCGGGTTCGCGGAAGCGGGACGCGATCCGCGCGAGCGAGCCGGGTTCATCGGGCAACCGAACGAGCAGCACCTCCTCGCCGACTGCGTGATAGCCTCCCTCAGCGAGAGCGCGAAGGGCCAGATCATAGGGCTCCGCGCGTAGAACGATCACGGCGTGCGCATGGTCGTCCGTCGCGTCGATATCCAGGATATTCACGCCGCCTGCAGCCAGCCGCTCGGCGACATCCGCCAGCGTGCCCGGCCGTTCGGGCGGAACGACGATGGTGATTTGCTTCATGGAGAACCTCCGGGAGCGGGACGGGACGTCGCGGAGATCTCCGAGATCAACGCATCGACGTGGCGACGGCCGACATGGGGCATGGTGATGATATGGGCGATGTCCCGCTGCGGCGCCATCTGCCAGCGGTTGATGATCGAACCATCCGGCCGAGGAAACACGACGGTGACCGAGTTGCGGTGTCGCCAGGCCCGGATCCCGTGCTCATGAAACCGTTCTACGGCGTAAGCGGCCGTGTCGATGGCTCGAAGGGTCCGGCGTCGGAGCCCGTCCGCCCCCCACCGCTCGATCGCACTCCAGAGCACGAGCGGGCTGAGCGCGTTGCGGCTCCCCGCGATGGTGGTGTCCATGCATCCAACGTACTCGACGCTCCGGGCAACTCGATCGACGTTGCGGCGCAGCGCGAGGGCGACCCCGGACGGCATCGGCGAACCGATCAGCTTGTGGCCCGAAACGGAGATCGAATCGATACCCGAATCGAAGCCGAAGGGCTGGGGGTCCTCAACCCATGGCAGGATCATCCCGGAGAGCGCGGCGTCCGCATGGATGTAGCGCCGGGTGATGGCCAGATCGGTGAGCATCGCCTGGATCGTATTCAGGTTGTCGATGGCCCCGTGCATCGTCGTCCCGATGTTGGCCATGATGATCGGCGGCACATCCCGGCGCATCTTCAGCGTCTCGTACAGATCGTCGTAGTCGATCTCGCCGTCCGGACGCCCGCGGATCATGATGCTCCGCGCGCCCAGCACCCGAACGATCTTGGCGACGGAATAGTGGGTGTGTTCCGAATAATAGACCACCCCGTCCGGATGGATCTCCCGCCCGAGATAAAGGCCGTAGAGGTTGCCCTCGGTGCCGCCGGAGGTGACATAGCCCCACGTCTCGCCCGTCGGCGCGCGCAGGTGATGCTGAAAAAACGCGACCACGTCCCGCTCGAACTCGAACGTGTTTTCGCGGTAGATCGAATCGGCAAAAGGATCGCCGACGTTGTTGAGCGAATACCGGAGGAACGGGCTCAGCTCGCTGTAGTCGAAATCCTGGCTGCACGGATAGCCGATCAGCGTATCCGCAAGCCCTTCGACCCGCCCCAGGAACGCCTCGAGGCGCTTGGCCGCCCGATCCGGCAGGGGCGGCATCGCTTCGATGTCCCGGTCCGTCCCCTCTCGTCGGGCTAAGGCGCTCATGCCGCCGCTCCTCTCACGGTATCGTTCGCTAATAACCCGTCAAGAGCCCGACGCCGATCGGGCTCAGGGCGTCCCCAGCGTTTCCGCGAAGCCGACGGCTCGCGGCTTCAGCGCCGGATCCGCTTTGCCGCCGGGATCGGAGAACGGGCTGAGCCAGAAACCCGCGTCCTTTGCGCCCCAGAAACGGACGAGGTTGCTGAATACCCGGCTCATGATCTCGCCGCTCGATTCCTCGTCACCGCCGCAGGTCATCAGCAGCGCCAGCCGTTTCCCGTGGAGGCGAATCGCCGCGTCGGGTCCTTCGTGGTAGCCGGAAAGACAGTACAGACGGTCGATCAAGGCCTTGAACGGGGCCGGAAAGCCATAGCAAAACACCGGCGAGGCAAACAGGACCGCATCGGAGTTGAGCATACGCTCGAATAGGGACGCAGCATCATCAGGCATCCCGCACGCCGAACTCTCGGGAAATCGGCATTGATGGGATTCGCGGCAGTGGCCAATCACGTACTCCCAGATATTGGCCCGGTCCACCTCGTGTCCCATCTCCTTCAGATGCTCCTCAACCCACTCGAGGACCTGGGCGGTGTTGCCATACCGGCGCGGACTGCCCAGGATCGTCATAATCGTCATGATGCTCCTTGCTCCTTGGATCCGCAACGCACTCCAGCGACCGGCCACCAGGGCCGACAGCCGGAATGCGTCGCGGCGAATACGTCTTGAATGTACCCGTTCCCCGCCGGAGCGCACTTCGCCTCAAGGCGCCTGCCGACGGGTCGGGCGGGCCTAGATGCGCCAGCCGGACCGGTACTTCCTCCGCACCAGCTCGTTGAGCTCCGGCAGGTTCGTGCATCGCATTCTCTCGACGTCCCATTCGACCTTCTGCCCGACGCCGGCCTTCTGCGCCAGGTGTCCCAGAAGGGCGAACTCGGTGAGCGGACCCGACGCGTCCGGGATGTTCGAACAGGGGACGCCGTTGTTCTTGATCGCCCAGAAGAGGTCCTCGATGGGGCCCCCGTGGGCGCGGGGCAGCGTCTGGGCCGGAGCGGGATACTCCGCGTGCTTCTCCAGAGGCAGTATACGGGCCTGGCCCGCCGTGCCGGTCGTCCAGAACTTCCCTTTTTCGCCGAGAAACAGCGTACACTCGCTGAACTTAACCTCGCACTCCTTCTCCGTCTCCAGCATCACCGGCGGCTTCAGGCCCTGATGGTCATAGACATAGACCTTCAGCGGGGGCATATCGGCGCGAGCGGGGACATCGTAGCGGACGACGTTATCCTGCTGGAACATCTCGGCGCTGCCGCCGCTCGTATTGAGGCATTCGAGCGTCAGCGTCTTCGCTTCGCCGACCTTGAGCGCCCAGAAGAGCACATCGAGGTTATGGCAGGCCATGTCGCCGATCGTGCCGGTGCCGAAATCGCGCCACGAACGCCAGCTGAAAGGGTGCAGACCGTCATGGTAGTCCCGGTACGGCGATCCGCCGATCCACTCGTCCCAGTGGACCCCCGCGGGCGTCGGCTTGGTTTCCGGCCGGCCGCCCGAACCGCCGAAGTTGCGGCCGAGTATCGAATGCGTCTCGGTTACGTTGCCGATGCAGCCGTCCCAGAGGTATTCGCAGGCCCGACGAATCGCCTCGCCGCAGTGCCCCTGGTTTCCCATCTGGCTCAGGACCTTGTGGCGTTTCGCGGCCCTTGCCAGCGCGCGGCATTCCCCGATCGTATACGCGAGGGGCTTCTGCACGAACACGTGCTTGCCCATGTTGATCGCGCGCATCGCTGCCGTTGCATGATGATGATCCGGCGTCGAGATCAGCACCACATCGATGTCCTTGCGGCACTCATCGAGCATCTTCCGATAATTGGCATACGCTCGGGGCGCCGGCAGATCGGGGCGCCGTTCGGCCGCCTTCTTCAGCGCCTCGGCCATACGGCCGTCATCGATATCTGCGAACGCGACTACCCTCTCGGTCAGGCCCGCATCGACGGCGTAGCCGCCCATCCCTCCGACGGCGATGACAGCGACGCCGAGCGTCTCGTTCGGTGATTGCTGGGCCAACGCCCGGGGCGCAACCATCGCCGCTCCCGTCGCAAGCGTTGCGCCTCTCACAAAGTCGCGGCGTGATAGCCGTGTTCCCACAGGGCTTGCTCCTTTCAGTCCCGGTTTTCCTGCCGCACCGTACTGCCGGCTCGGCGCGGCGGATCCATCCAGCATACAGTATTCGCCCATGCAGACGCCGGCTCCTTCGACATACAGCGCACTCTCCTGGACAATGATCCCGGACGCAGGCCGCTGCTCGATCGCCTTCCGACACTCGAGGGCGCGGGGTAGGAGCAGATGGCTCCGCAGCATGTGGACCCAACGGCGGGCGACGATCGACTATCGGATCAACGTCTCCAGTGCAGCCATGATCTCCCCATGGCCCGCACGGGCATGCCAGAGATCGCCGCTCTGTTCCTCGTTGTCGTAGGTCCAGTAGAGAAATCCGGCGAACCCGTCCTTCTCGAGACGCCGCAGACTCGAGGTCATGGCCGCGGCTGCGGCTGCGACCTCGGGGTAGGGTCGCTTGAAGGCCCCGATCTCACCGACGAGCATCGGCTTGCCGCTCCGACGACAAGCGCTCCGCACCGCGTCGAACTCGATGCTCCGGTAGTCATCATCGATCGTACGTTCGTCCATCGGATAGAAGTGCAGGTCGACATAATCCGCCCGTGAGCGCGCGATCGCCAGCGGCCGGACCGGAAAACGCGTGTCCGGCGTACGGTCCGCGCGCAGGCGTCCGGGACCGCTTCGTCCGACGGCCCGAAAGGTAAAGGCGCTGACCGATACGAGCGCCCTGGGATCCACCTTGCGAACGGCGCGACGAGCGGCGTTGGCGGCCGCGATGATCCCATCATCGGCGAGGCGCTGCAGATCCTCCGGCCGAGCCGCATCATACTCCCGTCCGCCCCATCGAACGGTCCCTGAAGTGAGGCTGAACGGTTTCTGATCCGCAGCATAGTGCGACTCGTTCTCCAGCTCATACGCGAACACCGTGCTCAGGAGGCTCGCGTCGTGCCGCCGGATCGCCGAACACACATCCGCCATGTACCGGGCGCGAGCCTGATAGGCTCCCGGGTGCAGATACATCTGGTTCAGCCCCTCGACGTTCTCCGGCGGCGGGCCGGGGCGGTACGCCAGACGATCGGGCACATAGGAGAAACAGCCGATCACATAGACACCGCTCGCCCGGGCGCGGGAGAGAAAGTCCAGCAAGTTGGCCATGTACCGCGGCGAGAGTTCGCCGGCTCCGGCCCTGTCCACAAATCCGGCCGGCGACAACGGATCGAGGAATATACGAACGACGTTGAACCCCCGACCCGCAATGTCCCCGAACATGCGGCTGGCACGCTCCCCCGAGTAGGTCTCCGGCGACAGCGTGTCGTGCCACAGGAACCGGTTGCCGTCCGATTCGGCCTGGCGCAGCCGGATGTAGTTGAAGCCGCTCGGTCGGAACGCTCGGCCGCTTCGGACGAACCCCCCGCTCCGCACGCCCACACGGGGCAGCGGCGCCGCAGGAGGCGGCGAGCCCGACGGCAGGAGCGGAAGGCAGAACACCGCGATCATGCGGAGTTTCATGGATATCGCGCTCGCGATCCTGATGACCGGCCCATACCGTTGCCGATTCGACGCCAACTCCCGGCATCCTCCCGGCCACAGGCCGTCAGGCTATCCGCCCGATCATCGGCTCCGTTCGATCGGGGCGCGCTGCTGCCCTGTCGCCAGTGGCGCCGGAGCAGGCCGCCATGCGATCCCCGACTGTTGATCCAGGCGGATTGCACTGCAGATATACGTTGTGGTACTATGTGAGTACTTATGAGTACTGTAAACGAACGTTCCCGTTCTGCCACGCCCGTCCGCGCACGAATGCAGCTTGCCCGCGAGGAGGCGCTGCTGGACGCGGCAACGACGCTTCTGTCGGAGAAGGGCTTCATGGCCATGTCGATGGACGATCTGGCTGCCCGAGCTTCCGTTTCCAAAGCGACGCTCTATCAGCATTTCCCATCGAAGGAGGATCTCGCCAGACGCGTCGTCCTCCGCACCGTAACGCGCACGATCGAGCTCATCCGCCGGACCGATCCGGATCGGTCGCCGCTCGACCGACTCGAGATGTGCATTCGGACGATCCTGCGCAACCGGCTGGCGATCGCGCGGGCCGCAGGGGATGCGCTCGTCGGGCTTCAGACGATCGTGCAGGGAAGCCCCGAATACCGTGCGCTCTTCGAGGAACTGATCGAACTCCTGACCGAGATGGTCGATGCGGCCAAGGCGAAGGGGCAGGTGGACGCCTCGCTTCCTTCCCGAGTGCTGGCGCAGGTGCCGGTCAGTCTGATCCGCGATATGGAATACCCGCGCATGGTCGAGGACGGCGTCTGCTCGGTGGACGAGCTTACCGACGCCATCGCGGCCATCGCGCTGCGCGGGATGCGCCCGCGCGAGGAGAGGCACCATGCGTAAGGCAATCCTGCCGATCACCGCCCTCGGCATCATCGGCGCCGTCATCGCCGGTGCGGTATGGAGCAGCCGGCCGCAGCAGGACCCGCCGGGCATCGTGCGGGGCAGCGGCTCCATCGAGACGGCCGATGTCTATATCGCGCCGAAGATCGGCGGCCGCGTCATCGAGCTGCGCGTGCAGGAAGGGGACAGGGTCACCGCCGGCCAGCTGGTCGCGCGGTTGGATACCTCGGAGCTGGATGCTCAGGTCGGACAGGCGGAGGCGGCCCTCCGCATCGCCGAGGCCCGGCTGGACGCGGCCCTCAATGGTCCCCGCTCCGAGCAGATCGCGGCGGCGCGAGCTTCGGCGGAGCAGGCGCGGGCCGTCTCCGCCGGCGCCGAAGCCGGAGCCGCCAATGCCCGAACCGGATTTCGACAGACCATCGAGCTCCGCGCGGCCTACGACGCAGCGCGGATGCGGCTGAAGGCCTCGGAGGCTCAGAGAGACGACGCTGACGAGGCGCTGGCTCTCGTACGGTCCGGAGCGCGCCCTCAGCAGATCGAGCAGGCGCGGGCCGCGGTCGTCCAGGCCGAGGTGGCCGCCCATAAGGCGGAGGCGGATGCGCGGCGGGCTCGGGACCTGTTCGATGACGGAGCCGTATCGGCCCAGTATCGGGACGCGGCCAACGCCGCGCAGGATGGAGCCCGGGCCCAGATGGATCAGGCGAGAGCCGCATTGGCGAATCTGGAGGCGGGTGCGCGGCCGCAGGAACTGCGCCGTGCCGAGCTCGGAGTGGCTCAGGCGAAGGCCAATCTCGAGGCTGCACGCCTCGCGGAGCGGTCTGCAGCGGAAGCCCTGCGCGATCGCCTCGCGGCCAGGACCGCGCTCGATGCCGCCGCGGCCGGGGCTCAATCGGCGCGAGCGCAAGCCAGGGCCGCTGCGGCACAGCTGGATCTGCTCCTTGCCGGCACCCGCCCTGAGGAGATCCAGGCCGCCCGCCAACAGGCCGAGCAGGCGCGCGAGGCGGTTCGCCTGGCGCGCGCTCAGCGCGAGAACGCCTTCGTCTACGCTCCGCTGGACGGCATCGTCAAGACGAAGATCGTGGAAGCGGGCGAGACGGTGACGGCGGGGACGCCGCTGGCGGTCGTCCTGGATATGCGCCGTCCCTGGCTCAGGGTCTTCATCCCCGAGACGCGCTACGGACAGGTGCGAATCGGGGATCGGGCGGAGGTCACCGTCGACAGCTTCCCGGGTGACGTGTTCGTCGGAGCCGTATCTGAAATCGCTTCCGAGGCCGAGTTCACGCCGAAGAATGTGCAGTCGCAGGAGGAGCGGGTCAAGCTCGTCTTCGGGGTCAAGATCGATTTGCGCGGCTCGGACGGCCGGCTCAAGCCCGGGATGCCGGCCGACGCGGTGATCCGTACCGCAGCGAAGCGCCGGCTGACTGCCCAGAGCCCGTAACGATGGAGTTCGTTGTCGAGTGCGACCGCCTCACCCGGGCGTTCGGCCGGCGTGTCGCGGTCGACGCCCTGACCCTGCAGATCCCGCGCGGCGAGGTATTCGGGCTCATCGGCCCGGACGGCGCCGGCAAGACGACGACCATGCGGATGCTCACTGCGATCATGGCGCCGTCGTCGGGCAGCGCCCGCGTTCTGGGCCTCGATGTCACCCGGGACGGGGAGGCGATCAAGGAACGAATCGGCTACGTCTCCCAGCGGTTCAGCCTCTACGGCGACCTCACAGTCGGCGAAAATCTGGAGTTCTTCGCGGACCTGTTCCAGGTGCCGCCCGACGAGCGCCCGGAACGGACCGAACGACTGCTCGCCGCGAGCCGCATGACGCCGTTTATCCGCCGACAGGCGCGGGACCTTTCCGGCGGCATGAAGCAGAAGCTCGCGCTGGCCTGTGCATTGATCCACACGCCCGAGGTCCTTTTTCTGGACGAACCGACGACGGGGGTCGACCCGGTCAGCCGCCGCGACTTCTGGCGGATTCTCTACGGACTCGTGGGTGACGGGATGACCCTGGTGGTCAGCACGCCGTTCATGGACGAAGCGGTCCGCTGCCACCGTATCGCCCTGATGCACCTCGGACGAATGCTGATGTGCGATACGCCCGATGCCATTCGAGCCCGTCACGCGGATGAGGTCGACCTCGAGGCCGCATTCATCAGGCTCATCCGCGATACGGAGAGTTCGTCGTGATGCCCCCTGCCATCGCCTGCGTCGATCTGGTCAGGCGTTTCGGTACATTCACGGCAGTCGACCGCATCACCCTGCAGGCGCACGTCGGCAGCGTGTTCGGTTTCCTCGGGCCCAACGGCTCCGGCAAGTCCACGACGATCCGGATGCTCTGCGGACTGCTCGCGCCAACCTCAGGGCAGGCCATCGTCGACGGCATCGACGTCGCCCGTGACCCGGAGAGCGTCAAACGGCGGATCGGATACATGTCCCAGAAGTTCTCCCTGTACGAGGATCTGACCGTGCGCGAGAACCTCGAGTTCTATGGAGGCATCTACGGGATCGGCCGCCGAGGCCGACGCGCTCGGATCGACGAGACGCTCGAGCGCACCGATCTGACCGACAACCCGGACACGCTCGTCCGCGAGCTCTCCGTCGGAGTTCGGCAGCGGCTCGCCCTGGGCGGCGCCCTGCTGCATCGTCCCCGCATCCTGTTCCTTGATGAACCGACGTCCGGCGTCGATCCGATCTCGCGTCGGCGGTTCTGGTCTCTAATCCATGAGCTGACGGCCGAGGGCGCCACGATCCTCGTGACGACGCACTATATGGACGAGGCCGAACAGTGCGACAGGATCGCACTGATTCGCTCCGGCAAGCTCGTCGCCGATGGATCGCCAGCCGACCTCAAGCGGGAGCTGATGCCCTGGCCGATCCTTTCCATCGACTGCGCGAATCCGTTTGAGGCGCTCGATATCATCGCCAGAACGCCTGGCGTTCGCGATGCGGCGCTTTATGGGGTCCACATCCACGCCGTCGTCGAGGATACCGCAGTTGCCGATGCCCTGCGGACGGCGCTGGAGGCGAGCGGACACGCTGTGTACCGCATCGAAGGCGTGGCAGCAACTCTGGAGGACGTCTTCGTCGCGGCGGCTGAGGGAGACGCCGACGCATGAGACGGCCCAGGTCCAGAACGGCGGCGATCCTTCGGAAAGAGCTCCTCCATATCCGCCGCGATACTCGCAGTCTGATCGTGGCGGTTCTGATGCCTGTCGCACTGCTGCTGATCTACGGCTACGGGGTCTCGAGCGACATCAAGAACATCCGCCTTGGAGTGGCGGACTGGAGCGACACGCGCGAGTCCCGCGAACTGATCGGGGCGTTTACGAACTCCGGGTACTTCCGGGTTGTCCGGCGATCGGACCGCTATCAGGACCTTCATAGAGCCCTCGATCGCAGAGAGATCGGAGTTGCCCTGATCGTGCCCACAGGCTTCGCTCGCGATCTCGCCCGCGGCCGGCCGGTTCGGGTCCAGATGCTCGTGGACGGGACCGATCCGAACACTGCCACCGTGGCGTCCGGCTATGCGGACGGCATCATCCAGAGTCGATCCGCAGCCCTGGGCCGGGAGTGGGCCGTTCGTCATGGCCAGCCGTTTCCGCGCGGCGCACCACCCATCGATGCGCGGGTCCGGGTGCTGTATAACGAGAATCTGCGGAGCGCCGACTTCCTGGTTCCCGGGCTCATCGCGGTGATTCTGGCGATGACCTCCGCGCTCCTCACGTCGGGAACAATCGCCGGCGAACGGGAGCGGGGCACGATCGAGCAGCTGGTCGCCTCGCCGCTTCGGGCGCGGGAGCTGGTCCTCGGGAAGATCGCCGCCTATTCGCTCATCTCGTTCGTCAATGTGCTGCTCGTCGTTCTCGTGGGAACGCTGCTGTTCCAGGCGCCGCTTCGGGGCAGCCTGCTCCTGCTGATGCTCGCTTCCGCCGTATTCCTCATGGCCGCTCTCGGACAGGGGCTGATGCTGTCGGCTCGTATGCCCACCCAGCAAACGGCGATCACGGCAGCGCTGATGACCACGATGGTGCCGAGCGTCCTGTTGTCCGGGTTCTACTTCCCGATCCCATCGATGCCATTGCCGATCCAGTGGTTCACAGCGATCATCCCGGCGAAGTACTTCATGGTCATCACCCGCGGCATCTTCCTGAAGGGCGTTGGATTGCCCGAGCTCTGGCCCCAGCTCGTCATGCTCGCGCTCTACAGCGTGTTGATCCTGAGCGCGGGGATGCGAGCGTTCAAAAAGACGCTATGACGCGCCCGGGTCAACCTGTCCCGATTCGAGAGGAGCGATGCCATGCAGCGCGTCATTGAGCTGGTCCGAAAAGAGTTCCGACAGCTGCGCCGGGACCGTCAGATGATGCCGATGATGCTCGTCGCACCGGTAATCCAGCTGATCGTGTTCGCGTTCGCGATCAGCACCGACATCCGGAACCTCCCTGTGGCCGTCTGCGATATGGACCGAACGGCGTCGAGCCGCGACCTGATCCGCGAGCTGACGAGCAGCGAGTATTTCCGGCTAATCGGACGTTTTGATCGGCATGGCGACGCCGATCGATGGTTGGACGAAGGGCGCGCCTCGGTCATCATCATCGTGCCCAGGGGTTTCGAGCGGGACCTGAAGTCGGGGGACACAGCCGATCTCCAGGTCCTGCTCGACGGTTCGGACCCGAACACCGCCACCGTGGCCATGTCGTACCTGTCCCGGTTAATCCAGTCCCGTTCGGTCCGGATCCTCTCCGACCGATCGATCCGATCCGGTCGTGTCGCGGCGTCCTCTCCGTCGATCACAGCCGAGACGCGTACCTGGTACAACCCCACGCTTGCCAGCGCTCTCTTCATGGTGCCCGGGGCGATGTGCGTCATCATCGGGATGTCGGCGACCATTGCCACCGCGTTGGCCATCGTCCGCGAACGGGAGATCGGGACGATGGAGCAGCTGATCGTAACCCCGCTCCAGTCGTGGGAGCTCATGCTCGGCAAGACGCTGCCCTATCTGGCCGTCGGGATGGTCAATATGGTGGCCATCCTGATCGCCAACGCCCTGATCTTCCATGTCCCCGTCCGGGGGAGTCTGACACTGCTCCTGGCGCTGGGCGGGGTGTTTCTGATCGCCTCTCTCTACCTCGGCCTGCTGATCTCGACGCTGTCGCGGACCCAGCAGCAGGCGATGCTCACGGCCTTCTTCTTCCTGATGCCGAACTTCCTCCTCTCAGGATTCATGTTCCCCATCGCGAATATGCCGCAGGTCCTGCAGTGGGCCACGACCCTCCTGCCGCTCCGGTACTTCCTCGTCATGGTGCGAGGCATCTTCCTCAAAGGGAGCGGGTTCAGCGAGATGACCGACCAGTTCTGGCCGCTCACCATCATCACAGTGGCGATCGGCGTGGTGGCGGTCAGCCGGTTCCAGAAGCGGCTCGACTAGCCAGTCTCCCTCTCCGGCCGTCTGGGGCCGATCCGACTCCCGACGTCCCCATGACGGCCAGCGTTCCATGCGCGATCGCCGATCTGGAGATCGACGAGCCCGTCCGGGGTGGTGGGGAGCTCGATGGAACGAGCGGATCGGCTACTCGATGCGGATGTCGTCCAGGTAGAACTCGACGGGCCGGCCCTGTCCCGCGACCGTCCAGCCGAAGGCGGTCTTGATCCTCGCCAGCGCGGCGCCGTCCAGCGGAATCTCGTAGCGTTTCCATTCGGCAGGGAGCGTCACGTTCTCGAGCTTCAGCCGGACAGTGTCGGCGAAGGGCTTGTCGGGACCGAGCAGGCCGAAAAGGAACGATACGACCTCGCCGCCCCGGGCGCCGCGGGCGTGCCAGACCAGCCGGCGGGCGCCCGACAGATCGTAGCCCCCAGGCCGATCGCCCCAATCCCCGGATGGGTTCTGCCAGACGACGCCGCCCCATCCGTCGGCAGCGAGGTAGGCGCAGCGGAGCGCGGTCCTGCCCGCGAAGGGCCGATCGGCGCTGTCGGGATCGAGCCGAATGGACCCGGTCCCGCCCATCCAACCCGAAGGGGAGTAGGGCGTTGGGTCACCCGCCTCGGCGTAGAGCGCCATCGGAAGCCGCGCCCGGGGCGCCCTGTCGATTGCGCCCGTATTCCTGACGAGCAGGGGCAGGTTGGCCGTAGCCCCGCCCCCCTTGCCGTCCCGAACCGAGACAAAGAGCCGATACCCCCTCGGTGCGGCAGGCATCCGAACCACGGCCGAATCGACGCCGGCTCGGACGATCGCCTCGGGGAAGATCGGAGGCGTCGCTTCGGCATCACCGCCCGAACCTGTGGCCGCCGGTTCGGCCTGCAGCGTCCATTCCGCGCTCAGACGGTCGCCGTCCGGGTCCGAAGCGGTGAGACGTACGGTCAGCTCCGCGCCGGGCGTCGTCTCCGCGGGCCCAACGGGCGTCAGAGCGCGGATCACCGGGCACCGATTCGCCGGTTCCGCGCCAGTCCAGAGCTTTTGCAGGACGTCGGCGGCGGCCAGTCTCGTCCCATCGGGCAGGAGCATCCCGAACCATGTGGCCGTCGTCTCCTGTTTCTGACCCCACAGAAACGCGAATCCCCCGAGGCACAGGGGCGATCGCTGCACCGTCTCCGTCCATGCCTTCCGATACATCCCGGCCTTTTCCGAGCTCGTCGCCTCGATGGCCGCTCCCCACGCGGTCCGACCCGCCTCCCAGTGCCCCAGCGGCCCGAACTCGGTGAGGATGAACGGTTTCCGGCCGCCGGCCCTGGCGTACCGTTCGCCCAGGGTGGCCGCGCCCCCGTAGGCGTTGATGCCGACGATATCGACGGCGGGGCAGAGACGATGGAGGTTGCGCACCTTCTCGGGGGGCGCCTCCGCGATCACCGTCATCACCGGATGGCGGGGGTCCAGGTCTTTGACCATGACGGCGAGGTCGTTGACGGCCTTCCAGATGAGCTCGCTGGTCCCGTCTCCCTCCATCTCGTTGCCCAGAGACCAGAGGAGCAGGGCCGGGTGATCCCGATGGGCGAGAACGACGCGGCGGACCTCCTCCTTTTGCCGCTCGATCTGCGCCGGGTCGCTGTAACGGAACCCGTGTCGTTCGTGCCCGAGCCAGATGCCGGCTGCCACGCGGATGCCCCGCTTCTGGGCGGCATCGAGAGTCGCTCCCAGCTGATCCGCGCCCCAGGTCCGCACGGCGTTGCCGCCGATCCGCTTCAGGAGCTCGAGGGAGCCGTCGCCGCCCACGCCGCGGATCTGGACGGGCTTGCCCCCGATCATCAATCGCACGGCGCCGCCCTGTCGGCCGATCCGAACCTCCGCCGGCGTCGCCGGAGACGCGAAGACCCCGAGGAGGCCGGCAAGAAGGAGAGGCCGACGACCGATCATGACGGATCTCCTGCGAAATGGCAGGCGGCCGTTCGGCCGGGCCGCCACTCGCGAAGCTCCGGTTCCTCCTCCGCACAGATCGGCCGGGCGATGGGACAGCGGGTGCGGAAACGGCAGCCCGTGGGAATCGATACCGCGGTCGGGACATCGCCCTCGATCGGCGTCCGACGGACCGGTCGACCCGGGTCGACCGACGGCGCTGCAGCGAGGAGCGCTCGAGTGTACGGATGGAGAGTCTCGGCGAAAAGGGCGTCCGAGGGTCCCTCTTCGACGATGATTCCGAGGTACATAACCGCCACCCGATCGCAGGCATGGCGCACGACGGAGAGGTCATGGGCGATGAGCAGGTACGCCGGCTGGAGCTGCTCCTGCAGGTCGGCCAGAAGGTTCAGGATCTGCGCCCGGACCGAGACGTCCAGAGCGGAGATCGGCTCATCGAGGATGATCAGCCTCGGCTCGGTGGCAATGGCCCTTGCGACGCCGATCCGCTGACGCTGGCCGCCGGAGAACTCATGCGGATAGCGCTCGGCCATGTCCGCGCGGAGCCCCACCAGATGGAGCAGCGCACAGGCGCGCTCCTGCGCCTCGCGCCGAGTTCGCACGATGCCGTGGACCTGCAGCGGCTCCGCGAGGATATCCCGGACGCGCATCCGGGGATTGAGCGCTGACATCGGGTCCTGAAAGACGATCCCCAGATGACGCCGCATCGACCGCATCTCCCGATCGCTGAGCCGCGCGAGGTCCGAACCCTCGAAGAGGACGACGCCGGACGACGGTTCGATGAGCCGGAGGATCGTCCGGCCCGCCGTCGACTTGCCGCACCCGCTCTCGCCCACCAGCCCGAGCGTCTCGCCCTTCGTCAGGCGGAGGTTGATGCCGTCGACTGCGCGAATCGTCTCCGGAATGCGCCGAACGCCTTCCTGCCGAACCACCTCGAAGCGTTTGGTCAGGCCGCGGACGTCGAGGATAGGCGGCGCGGCCTCCGTTACGGCCACCGGAGATCCTCTCCGTCGCTAGCGCGGTCCCCGGCGCAATCGGGGTCGCCCGCGGATGATCGTTCAGGATTGCCTCCCATTGCGACCATAGTCTACCGCCCCGACAGGCTCATAGCGTGCGGATCCCCCGTTCGTGTTCGGGTACAGTAACCGCCATTAGCGGCATACGCCTGCCCTTGCGTACATCCCAACCATGGCATTCCGGCGAGACAGCGGCCTCTTGAGGCGCACCGATACCTTCCTGATGGTCATCGACCTCCAGGAGCCCTTGATGCGGGTAATCCGGCACGCCGATGCGGTGGCCGCTCGCTGCGCCCTTCTCATGGAAGCGGCGCGTCTGCTGGATCTGCCGATCATCGTGACCGTGCAGAATCGTGACCGTCTGGGCGACCTCATCCCCGAGGTGCGTGAACGGCTGACGGTCGACCAACCGGTCCGCAATAAGATGACCTTTTCCTGCATGCGGGACGAGGCCATCGCGGCGGACATCGCTGCCCTGGAGCGGCGTCAGGCGCTGCTCTGCGGCGTCGAGACCCACGTCTGCGTGCATCAAACCGCTCAGGACCTGCGCGCGCTCGGCTATGAGGTCCATGTGGCCGAGGACGCGGTATCGTCTCGATCTGAGTCCAATCGGGAGGCGGCGCTCCGGCGCTTCGGCGCCTCCGGCATCACCATCACCTCGGCCGAAATGGCCATCTACGAACTAATGGAGCGGGCCGGAACGGACGAGTTTCGCCGGATCCTACCGCTGGTAAGGTAACACCATGAACCAACAAGCACGATCTCAAGCCCCGCGTCGAACGGGGTTCACGCTCATCGAACTGCTCGTCGTCATCGCCATTATCGCCATTCTGGCGGCGATCCTCTTCCCGGTCTTCGCACAGGCGCGGGAGAAAGCCCGCCAGACGACATGCCTGTCCAACATGCGCCAGCTCGGCATGGGACTGGCGATGTACATCTCCGACTGGGATGAGCGATGTTTTTCCTTCTGCCACGATGTCCAGCTCAGCCGCGCCAATCCAGCCGCGCCGCTGGGAGCCACTCGAGAGAATCGATGGTGGAACCAGATCCTGCCCTACACGCGCAACAACGGCGGTCTCCTTGTGTGTCCATCGGACGGCGGTCGAGTGCCCCATTCCTCCGAGAACGGTCTCGCCGGAAAGCCGCTGGTACGCCGATCCTATGTGGCCAACCGGGCTGCGGAATGGCTGACCCTGTCGGCTGTGGATCGGCCCGCCGATATCATCGTCGTAACGGAGAAGGGCGATCCGTTCGACGATTCCTGGTACGAGCCGCCCAAGAACCTGTATGACAAGATCGGCTATAACCAGCCGGTACTGGCGATGCGCCGCCACAGCGAAGGCGTCAACTGCGCGTTCTTCGATGGCCACGCGAAGTGGATGAGCAGGGGAACCATGATGTCGGATCCCTGCGGGGAACCGTGGTCCGGGGTCGAACTGATGCGTCGATACCCGATCCCGGGCGCCGCACCATGGCACCCCAACTGTCCCAACTAACGTCGAAGGATCGAGGCCCCGCCGCTTCGTAACGGCAGGACCTCGATCGCGAATCGCTAGCGAGGACGCCCGCCCGGGGCCGGGCCTCCGCCAGGCATCATGCCGGGAGACATCTCCTTCGCGCCCGCCGGCGGCTTGAACTTGAAGACACTGGGGCTGATCGGCGCATTGAGCTTCTCAGAGATCAGCGTCATCGTGTTCGTGATGGTCACGCTCTGCGGCTTGGCGTCCTTGGAGGGCTGAGGTCCGCCCGGCATCCCGCCAGGCATCACCGTGACCGTTTTGACCTGTCGAACGCTGCCCGTCGCTTTATCGACATAGGCCCGCATGTCCATCTTCGGGCCCTGCGATCCGTTCTTGCCTTTGTTCGGCGGGGTGATCTTGATCACCTGACACCGCCGACCGCGGACCATCTCTTCGCCAACGTACGATGCCCTGACGCCCGACTTCGTCAGGTCGCCCAGCATGCCCGCAAACCCCGGGTTGTGCCCCTTGGGTACGGGCATCTTCATGTACGAGTTCATACCCTTCATGTACATGAGCATGGTCTTGCCGTCGGACACCGTCGTCGATGCCGCCATGTTGGCTGCGGCGGCCATCATCCCGGTTGCCTTGCCGGTAGGCGTCATCTCGACACGAGCCTTGCCGCTCCTGGTCGTTTTCATGTTCATCTTGACCGTCATCGATCCCATCGTGCCCATCGAGGTGGTGACCAGCCACTCCCCCTGATACGTGGAGGCGTTTTTGATGGTATTCGTGGCTCGCGTCATGATCGCCCTGGCGTCGGGCGCCCCGATGGCGGCTCCGGCGCTGAGCGCGACGAGAGCCGTAATCGCGCCGATCCGTCCTATGCTGCCTGTCATCTGCCACAAGTCCTTTCCCGGGTCTGCGGCCTGTCGTAACCGAGCCCGAGTGTAATACGTACCCTGAAGGCTACCGGTTTGCCGCCGCCATCTCCTCCAGCCGATCGCTGATCGCCCCGACGACCTGGAGGCACTCCTCCTCCGTTACCGTCAGCGGCGGCAGAAACCGCAGGATCGAATCGCCGACGGCGTTGACGATGATGCCCCCGCGCAGAAGGTCGAGCTGCACCTGCCGGGCGCACGGCGCCGCAAACTCCAACGCCGCCATGAGGCCGACGCCCCGCGCCTCGGCCACGATCTCCGGATAGGTCGCGCGGAGCCCTTCAAGGCCCGCGATGAACGCCCCGCCCGCGGCCTGCGCTCGCTCCATCAAGCTTTCTGTCTCGATCACATCGAGGGTCGCCAGGGCTGCCGCACACGCCAGAGGCTGACCGCCGAACGTGGATCCGTGATCGCCCGGAACCAGCGTCTCGGCAGCGTCGCCCCGCGAAAGGCAGACGCCCATGGGCATCCCCGAGGCCACGCTCTTCGCCAGCGTGACGATATCGCCCTGCACGCCCGCCCTCTGCGAGGCGAGGAAGGAGCCGGTCCGCCCCATCCCGCTCTGGACCTCGTCGAAGATCAGCAGGACCTCAGCTTCGTCGCAGAGGGCACGGATCAGCCGCAGAAACTCCGGCGGAACGACGTGAACGCCGCTCTCTCCCTGAATGGGCTCGAGGATGACGGCGCAGGTCTCCTCGCCGATCGCTTCGTCGAGCGCTTCCACATCCCCGACATCCACGTAGACAAATCCGCCGGGGAGCGGAGTAAAGGGAGCCTGGTATCTGGGCTGGGCCGTAGCCGTAACGGTCGCGAGGGTCCTCCCGTGGAAGGAGCCGGTAAAGCTGACGATCTGGTGGCATTCCGGCCCGCGGCGCGCCTTACCCCATTTCCGGGCGATTTTGATGGCGCACTCGTTCGCCTCCGCTCCGGAGTTCGCGAAGAACGCCCGCTCCATATCGGTCCAGCCGCAAAGGCGTTTGGCCAGCTCCGGCTGCAGGGGATTATGGAACAGGTTGCTGACGTGCATCAGGGTCGCCGCCTGACGGCTGATGGCGTCCACGACGTGCGGATGGCAATGCCCCACGCCGCAGACCGCGATCCCCGCGAGGAAGTCGAGGTACTCCCGTCCGTCGGCATCCCACACCCGCGTGCCGCTGCCGCGCACGAGCGAGACGGGCAAACGCCCGTACGTGCCCATCACCGAGCTCATGTCGGGGAGTTGTGTCTGAGTCATCGCCCCGGACGCCGTATCCATGTCCTGTTACCTCAATCGAGCGGGACCTATGCGCCGCCCCGATGCGTAGATGATATCGCGGGCTATGCGGAAGACACATGGCGGCTCGCGATGGAGAAGACAGGATACCACGTCCCATGACAACATATAGACTGCGATCGGCTCGGTCCGATCTCACGGCCGAGGACACAACCTGCGCGTTCGTCGCCGCAGGTCTGTGTACCGAAGCGCCTGGCTCGGCGGCATGCCGGCAGTGCCGGCGGTATGCGGACCTGCTCAGGAGCGCACGAGACCTGTACGAGGACGTCCGCTGGATCCTCAGCCCGGACGGCATGCTCTACGGAATCCACGACACCGAGGAGCCCGCGCAGGTCCATCCCTAGGCTGGCAAGAGGGTCCTACATACGCCAGGGCGCGCGCATCGCCCGGGCCCGCATTCGATTGGCGTCGGCATCGTCGAACCTCTCCCGCGCCGGGTCCCATTTCAGCCGTTTGCGCAGCCGATAGGCGATGATCGCGAGGTGGCCCAGGGACGCGCCCCGGTGGCCGATCTCCTCGCCCGTGCTCGTGCGTCCGCGCGTCCGGATGCACTCCAGCCAGTTCGCGTGGTGGTTGTTGCCGCCGGCGATGCTCCGGTTGGGCATGCCCATCTCCGTGAAGATCTCCGGCGGCCCCCCTTCGATGGGTCCGGCGCCGGTCATCGAGGTGACCCAGCCCTTTTCGCCCACGAAGACCCCTCCGAACATCCCTTCGATCCGGGCGTTCTTCGGCAGCACGTCGTACTGCGCCTTTGCCTGCCCCCAATCATCGACAAGATGGAGCAGCGTCCCGTTCGCATACCGAAACGTCAGCGTTGGATAGCCTCCTTCGCCCGGGGGGATGATCTCCACCGGACCGGTGGTCTCCGTTCCGAGGCCGTACTGCACCACGTCGGCATCGTGCGAATGGTGCCATGTGATCGCGCCGAGCCCGAAGTCGTCGCAGAAGGCCCACGGCACAACCCCGGGTATGGGGTTGCGGTGGAAGGCTTTGTTATACGGCCGCCATGGAGCGGGGCCGACCCAGAGGTTCCAGTCGAGCCCCTCGGGGACCGACTCGGCCGGAAGCTCCCGGGTGACCGGCGTGTAGTTGCCCTCGACCCGCAGCCACAGGGTGAAGGCGTGCTGGACCTTGCCGAGGCCGCCGCGCCGGACGAACTCGCACACGCGGCGGATGGTGGGCGCGCTCCGATACTGCGTTCCGGTCTGGAACACGCAGGCCTGGCGCCGGACGACGTCGACGATGCGGCGCCCCTGCTCGATGCTCATGGAGATCGGCTTCTCGCAATAGACATCCTTGCCGGCCCGGGCGGCGTCGACCGACTGGAGCGCGTGCCAGTGGTCCGGGGTTGCGATGATGACGGCGTCCAGATCCTTCCGTTCGAGCATCTCCCGGTAGTCGTTGTAGGCGGCGCATCGATAGCCGCTCACCCCTGCCGCCGCGGCATGCGCCTCCGCCCGGGCGCGGCCCTCGTCGCGGCGCACGGCGTCGACATCGCAGACGGCGACGAGCCGCACCGACGGCTCGGCGAGGCAGAAGTTCAGGTGTCCGCTCCCCATGGCGCCAAGGCCGATGACGCCGACGGAAACCCGATCGCCCGGGGCCGGCAGACCGCCCCGGCCGAGCGCGGATGCGGGGATGACGGCCGGCATCGCCCATGCCCCGGCCGACGCCGCCGCGCGACCGATCAGCTCGCGGCGGCTCGGCGCCGATCGTCCGCCGCTCAACGTCGCCCCGCCATTCGGAGGCTCAGGTCGTTGAAGAACGCAATGCACGCCCGGACCTCGGGTGTGTTATCCTCGAACTTGTCCGAATACTCGAGGCCGACCATTGTCGGGAGATGGCGCAGCCGCTGGATCGCACGGATCAGCTTGTCGGTCTCACCCTTGCCGGAGCCCCATGGGACGTCCCGGCCCTTCGGAGACCGTTCGTTGAGGTCGTGCAGCTGCAGCGTGATGAGACGACTGCCGAGCTTGCGGACGCCCGCGACCGGATCGATGCCGTCCCGTATCCAGTAGCCGATGTCCGCACAGGCGCCGATCCGCTTGCTCCTCCCCTTGCAGACCTTCAGGATGGCTTCGGGACTCCAGTAGTTGGGCGAGGCGTTCCGATCGTGATTATGCAGCGCGACCTTGATATCGTACCGATCCGCGTACCGCTCCACCATGTCCAGCGCCTCGAGTTTGGGCTCGGTCATCAGCGTCTCGACGCCCAGCCGGCGGGCAAAGTCGAAGACCCTGCGGCATCCGTCCTCGTCCCCCGGGATATCCTGGATGAAGTAGGTAAGCATCCGGAGGCCGGCGGACGCGAGCTTCATCCGCACGTATTCGATCTCGCTATCGGTCAACGAGGGATCGAGATTCCTGGGGATATCCGGCGCGACCCGCTGGAAGCTGAGGCCGCCGATGTAGGCCAGGCCGAGCTCCGACGCCCGGTCCATCATCTCGACGAGACTGATCCGATGGAAGGTGTAGGCCTCGAGCCCGAGCCGCAAACCCAGCCGCTCCTGCGCCCGCATCGCCGGAGTCAGGAGAGCGCTCGGTGTTGCAGGCGCGTCGAGGTCACCCAGCACGTACTGCGCAGCCGCGAGATAGTAGCGGAGCAGGCGCGGATCCCAGAAATCCCGCGGCTGATGGCCCATGGTCGAATAGAACACACGTCCACGCCCGTACTGCTTGATCCACGACAGCGCGTAGTCGTCGTCCTCTCGAAACCGCTGGACCCGGTCCTTCCCCTGCAGCCGGGCGGTCTTCTCGTTGTCGATGCTCAGCAGCACTCGCTGCCTGCTGCGCGCGTAGGGATCGCCGACCCGGAAGAACTCGTCGGCATGTTCGAAGCCCTTGCCGCCGAACACCTGCGCCAGCGGGTGATCCGGATCCTCGTTCCGGAGATAGACCTTCTCTTCCGCATCGGCGTGGGCGGCCCCTCTGCCCCCGATCATCAGGCCGAACTCCTGCCAATCCTCGATGGCCCCGGGCCACCGGGTGAAGCCGACCGTGGCGCCGTGGACGCCCATGAGCCCGCCTCCGGCAACGACGAACTCCGCAAGGTTGCGGCGAAGTGCGGGATCGGTGAACTGATTGCCGACCGTGTTGTTGAAGAACACCGCGTCGAACTGTCGGAGGCTCTCGGCCTCAAACACGGCCGGGTCCCGGCTCACGACCACATCGAAAGCGCCCGTCTTCTTGCCCATCAGCTCGAAGGCGAGGTTGGCCGTTTTGATGGATGGATGGCCCGGATAGCCGACGTTGAGATCGAAGATCAGGAGTTTGCGGGGCTTCCTCGGGCGCACCTGAGCGCGAGCGGGCAGGGCCGCCTCGATCCTGGCCCTCTCATCCCCCTCCTGAGCCGGGGCTGACGGCGCTGGCGCCGCGAGACAGACAACGTACAGCGCGGCGACGATCCTTGCGGTCTTGGACTTCACACCGGACCTCCTCAAGCGCATCGAGCGCCTGTGTCCGTCTGTTCGCCCGGAACGGCCCGATCTCCTTCTCGGTGATCACTCCTGCGATCAACCGATACGCTCGATCGAGGGCCTCTGGCTTTGCGAGAAAGAGGATCGGAGCCCGGCCCGCGGAGGCTGAGCCCCGATCGTGGGGTCGATTACTTGCGGGGTTTGCTCTTCGGATCTCCCGGCAGCGTGTCGGCCGCGAGTTCTCTGGCGTTGGTATAGCCGTCCTTGTCTGAGTCGATGCGGCCGACCAGCTTGATCAGCTCGGGGGTGAACGCCTTCACCTTCAGCTTCTCGGCGGCCTCGTGGAGGTCGTGTCCAAACGCATTGTACTTGTAGTTGTTCGGAGCTACATGGCAGAGGAGGCACTGGGCTTGTCCGACGCGTGAGGTCGGTTTGATCTTCAGAGCCTTATGGGCCCCGGCCTGTATTTCCGGTTTGGCCAGTACAGCGATCGGGACGGACAGAAGCAGTCCGGCTCCAATCCACAGGGACCTACGCATACTGCGATCTCCTTCGAATAGGCTTGAGGGTAGGACGATCCCTGATCGGGTCGGAAGATGCGAACGGGACCGTACCATCAGCATATACGATCAAACGAACCTCTCCGCTCCCGCTGGACGCAGGATCACCGAGATCGATCCGGCATCGCACGGATGCAGGATCCGGGCGCCGGGAGGACGAATCGATGGGATATCGACGATCCGGACGCGAGGTGGGCGATGACGAGGAGGGAGATGATCGGCATGACGGTCGCAGGCGCAATGACGCTCAGCATCGAGGGCATCGCCGGCGCGGAGCCGCGCTCCCTGCCCGACGCGAAGCCCGACCACCTGCCCCGGTGGCGCGGGTTCAACCTCCTCTCCAAGTTCCAGGTCGCCAATCAGACGCCGTTTCCCGAGGAGGACTTCGCGTGGATCGAGGAGATGGGGATGAACTTCGCGCGTCTCCCGCTCGACTACCGTTGCTGGATCGACGGGGGCGACTGGACCCGCCTGCGCGAGCCCGTCCTCAAGGAGATCGATCAGGCGGTGGCATTTGGCGACAAGCACGGTGTCCATGTTCAGATCAACTTCCATCGGGCGCCGGGTTATACGGTCGCGCAGCCGGCCGAGGAGAAGAGCGTTTGGGTCGATGACGAAGCCCAGCGTGTCTGCGCCCGACACTGGGGAGCCTTTGCGAAGCGCTACAAGGGGGTCCCGAACCGACGCCTGAGCTTCAACCTGTTCAACGAGCCCGCCGTCATCGCCCCGGACGCCCATCGCAAGGTCGTCGGACTGATGGCGGAAGCGATCCGCGAACACGATCCCGGACGTCTTATCGTCTGCGACGGACGTCAATGGGGCAATACGCCGCCCATGGAACTGGTCGGCCTGGAGGTGGCCGCCGCCACGCGGGGCTACCAGCCCATGCCCATCTCCCACTGGCAGGCGAGCTGGGTCAACGGGAGCGATCAATGGCCGGAACCCACCTATCCTCACAAAGAGGGGAACCGGGTCTGGGATCAGGACTACCATCGCCGCTTCTTCATCCGCCCGTGGAAGGCGCTCGAGGAGAAGGGCGTAGGGGTCATGGTCGGCGAGTTCGGGGCGCACAACCGGACTCCCCATGGGGTCGTTCTCGCCTGGATGCGCGACTGCCTCGCGAACTGGAAGGAGGCGGGGTGGGGCTGGGCGCTCTGGAATCTGCGGGGCTCCTTCGGGATCATCGACAGCGGCCGCTCCGACGTGTCCTACGCGGATTGGCACGGCCACAAACTCGATCGCGCCATGCTGGAGCTCCTTCAAGCCCATTAAAATCGGCCGGGGGCCCGCGCCCGGGCGCATCCGGCTCTCGGGCGTCGGGAAGGAGACGGGCCAGCGGGCGTCGAACTCGTGGGCCATGCCACGGATGGGCCGATACGAATGCTCCGATCGTTGATCGGTCCGCTCGCGATCATCGGTATCGCGCTCACGGCCTGGTACAGCGAGGTCGTCGTCCGGAGGCCCGCTCGACCGGGCCGAATCGAGATCACCTACTGGGAGAAGTGGACGAGCTTCGAAGGCGACGCGATGCGCGCCGTCGTCGACGCCTTCAACAGGAAACAGCGCCGAATCTACGTCAAGCTCCTCACCGTCAGCGGGATCGAGAACAAGACGCTGATGGCCACCGCGGGCGGCAACCCGCCCGACGTCGCCGGCCTGTACGGTCCCAACGTGGCCCAGTACGCCGACGACGGCGCGATCATGCCGCTCGATGATTTCTGCCGGAAGGCGGGCATCGCGCGGTCCAACTACATCCCGTGCTACTGGGACATCTGCGTCTATCAGGGCCGGGTCTACGCCCTGCCGACCGCGCCAGCCTCGACCGCCCTGCACTACAACCGCCGCATGCTGGCCGACGCCGGCCTCGATCCGGATCAACCTCCGAAGACCATCGAAGAGCTCGATGACTACGCGGAGAGAATCACTCGCCGCGACGCCCAGGGACGGATCGTAAAGGCCGGGTTCATGCCGTCGGAGCCGGGATGGTGGAACTGGGGCTGGGGCTGCGTGTTCGGCGGTAAGCTCTGGGACGGCGGATCCCGGATCACCGCGAACGCGCCGGAGAACATCCGGGCGTTCGAATGGATTCGATCGTACAGTCAGAAGTACGGCGCCTCCGATCTGCAGACCTTCCGGAGCGGCTTCGGCAACTTCTCATCGCCCCAGAACGCGTTTCTCGCCGGCGAGGTCGCCATGGAACTCCAGGGGGTCTGGATGCACAACTTCATCAGCATGTACGCGCCGAAGCTCCCATGGGCCGCCGCTCCCTTTCCCCATCCCGCCGACCGTCCGGACCTGGCCCGACAAACGTTCGTGGACCTCGATATCCTCGTCATACCGAGGGGAGCCGCGCATCCTCGAGAGGCCTTCGAGTTCATCGCCTATGTCCAGTCGCAGGAAGGCATGGAGCTGCTGTGCATGGGCCAGCGGAAGCACTCGCCACTCATCAACGTCAGCGAGAGGTTCTGGAGGACCCACCCGAACCCCTACGTTCGCCTCTTCTCGGATCTGGCGCGCGGCCCGAACGCGATATCGCCACCCAAGCTGCCCCTCTGGCCGGAATACGGCTCCGAGCTCAGCAACGCGTTTGACGAGATCGCACTTCTGAAGAAGACACCCGCGCAGGCGTTGGACGCGGTGCAGGCGCGGATGCAGCCCAAGCTCGACCAGTGGCTGGCGATCGCCCGCAAGCGGCAGAGCGCCCGATGAAACGCGAGGCGCGGACCGCCTATCTGTTCGCGTCGCCCTGGTTCGTGGGGTTCGCGCTCTTTCTCGCCTATCCGCTGGGAGCGTCGCTCTACTACAGTTTCTGCGATTACTCGGTCCTCCGGCCTCCGGTCTGGATCGGCTTCCTGAACTTCCGCAACCTCGCCGGCGACGAAGTGTTCTGGACCAGCCTGCGGAACACCGCCGTCTACGCGGCCATGGCCATCCCGCTCGGGATGCTCACCGCGCTCTCCCTGGCCCTGCTGCTGAATACGCGGGTGCGCGGCATGACGGTCTACCGCACGATCTTCTTCCTCCCCTCGCTGGTGCCAACGATCCCTCTGGCGGTGCTGTGGCTCTGGGTGTTCAACGGCGAGCACGGCATCCTGAACTTCGCCCTCGAATACGCCCCCGCTGCCCTGATCCTCGCCCTGCCGACGCTGGTCGGGGTGGTCGTCGCGGGGACGCTCCTCTCCCGAGGGCGGACAGTCGCCGGCAACGTCGCCATCGCCGCCGCCGTCGTCATCGCCGCGGCATCCGGCTGGCTGGCGTTCGGCCCGCCGGATTGGATGCAGCGGCTCCATGGCGTGATCCGACTGCCGACGCCGAACTGGCTCAGCGACACGTCCTGGTCCAAACCCGCACTCGCGCTGATGGCCCTCTGGGGCGCCGGCAACGCCATGGTGATCTATCTGGCGGGGCTGCAGGACGTGCCGACCGAAATGTACGAGGCTGCCGAGCTGGACGGGGCCGGTTGGTGGGCTCGCACCCGGAACGTAACCGTGCCGTTCGTCTCGCCGGTCATCCTGTTCAACGGCATCATGAGCATCATCGGAGCGCTGCAGGTCTTCGCCGAGCCCTATGTCATGTTTCCCGGCGGTTCGCCCGCCCGCTCGACCTATTTCTACACCATGTACCTGTTCGATAACGCCTTCATCTATCACAAGATGGGCTATGCCTGCGCAATGGGATGGATCATGTTCTTGATCATCCTCTGCCTGACGATGCTCGCGCTCCGATTGTCGGAACGCCACGTGCACTACCAGGGAGGCTGATGATGGTCGCGCGCGCCCGAATGAAAGCCCACCCGAATGGCTGATTCCTCCGAGCATCGCCGTCAGCAGCGCCAGTGGCTCGTCCATCTGACGCTCGTCGTGCTGTCCGGCGTGTTTCTCTTTCCGCTCCTCTGGCTCGTCTCCACGGCCCTGAAGCCCATCGAGGAGACCATGCGCCAGCCGCCGACGCTCATTCCGTCTCACATCCAGTGGCATAACTTCCGCGATGCGTTCGTCTACGGCGCGGATAAGGTCGGATACATCCCGTTCCTGATCTACGGCCGCAACACCCTGCTGCTGAGCGTCCTGTCGGTATCCGGCGTTGTCGTCTCCAACTCGATCGTCGCCTATGCGTTCGCGCGGCTTCGCTGGCCCGGTCGGGACCTCATCTTCGCGCTGACCCTGGCGACCATGATGGTGCCGTTCCCGGTACTCATGGTTCCCATCTACGGCTTCTGGCGCGCCCTCGGATGGATCGGCACCTTCAAGCCGCTCTGGGTCCCGGCCTGGTTCGGAGGCGCCTTCAATATCTTCCTCCTGCGCCAGTTCTTCCGCACCATTCCGCGTGAGCTCTCCGAAGCCGCGCGGATCGACGGATGCTCCGAGTGGGGCATCTTCCGTGAGATCGTGCTCCCTCTGGCCAAACCGGCGCTGGCCGTCGTCGCCCTGTTCCATTTCATGTACACATGGAAGGACTTTCTCGGCCCGCTGATCTACCTGATGGACCAGCGGACCTTTACCCTCTCGCTCGGCCTGCAGTTCTATCAGAGTCAGCACGGCGGCACCCAGTGGCACCTGCTCATGGCGGCCTCGGCCATCGTCGTCGCTCCCGTCATCGTCCTCTTCTTCTTCACCCAGAAGCAGTTCATCCAGGGCATCGCGGTCACCGGCATCAAGGGCTGACGCAGCCGGACTGGTCGCGATTCCATTCCTCGAGGTACAACGTCTCGTATCGACAGACAACCGGAGCAGCGAATGGCCCGATTAACCAAGCGTGAGCGCGTCCTGCGGGCGATGCGCTTTGAGGACGTAGACCGCGTGCCCCTCTACGATATCTTCCAGAACGACGCGATCATCGAGCATTACTCCGGGAGCTCGTTCGAACCGGGCAACGGGCTGCGCCTCACCGGTCTCGCCATCGGACGGGCGCTCGATATGACGCGGATGGCGGGCGGCCCCAACGAGGCGCCCGGCATCGAGGACCGGGGCGACGGATGGGTGTACCAGCACGAACGATGGACCGGCTGGATCGTCCAGCGACCGTTCCATGACCTCGAGACCCTGAAGGACTGGGTACGCATCGATATTCGGAACGCCGAAACGACTGAGTACGGGGAGGAGTATCGGCGGGGCTTCCACCACCATATTCGCGAGCGGCAGGCCTGCTTCGCCGAAGGAGATCCGGACGGAGATCCCGCCGTCCTCATCATCGAGAGCCTGCCCGGTCTGACGCACATGTACCACACCGCCGGCCACGAGCTCTTCGCCTATCTCATGACCGATGAACCGGATCTGGTCGAGGAATGGCTGGAGGCGCGCACCGTTGCGGAAATCCGGCGCGTGGCGTGCATCGCCGACCCCGACCTCATCCCGCTGGCCCTCACCGCCGACGACATCGCCTATAAGAACGGACCCATGTTCTCGCCGGCGTGGCTCAGGCGCATGTTCATGCCCCGTTTGCAGCGTCTTCAGGACGCCTGGCATGAACGGGGCGCCCTTTGCGTATTCCATTCTGATGGCAATCTCATGTCCGTGCTGGACGATCTGATCGCGACCGGCATCGATGCCCTGAACCCGCTGGAGGTGCTCGCCGGCATGACACCCGAATGCGTACGCGCGGCCTATCCCGATCTCGTCCTGACCGGCGGCATCGACGTCAGCGTGCTGCTGACCTACGGCACTCCCGACGAAGTTCGCGAGGTGTGCCGCAAGGCGATCCGGGACACAGGCGGGCGGGGATATCTCATGGGTTCCACCACCGAGCTCCACTGGGATGTCCGCCTGGAGAATGCCATCGCGATGTTCGAGACCGCATGGGAGACACCGCTGTCATGATTAGACGCACCGCACCCCTCGCCATCCTTGCGGCGGCTGTAATCGGCACGGGTCCGTCGGGCGCCCCGGCCTTCGCCCAATCCCGCCGGCCGGCCCCACGGTCTCCGGCCAAGACCCCGGCGCCCCGCTACGTGGCCGTCCGTGATGAAGTCAACGTCGGCTCCGTGACCCGCGGCCAACCGGCCCGGTTCGTATTCACCATTAAGAACACCGGCAACGCGACGCTGACGCTGAAGGTCATTCCGAACTGCAGTTGCACGGTCCCAACCTACGATTCGATCATCGCGCCCGGCAAGACCGGCACGGTCACGGCCATGCTCAATACGATCGAGATGCTCGGGGAAGTCACGAAGACCCTGTCCGTGCGAACCAACGATCCCAGGCGGCCTACCGCCGGCCTCTATATGATCGCCAACGTCATCTCCCTGGCCGAGGTGCTACCGTCGGAGAAAGTCATCCTGCCGCTCAAGAGCCAGGGCGTGACCGAGAAGACGCTGACCATCTCGATCCGCGAGGGCTCCAAAGATACGATTACCGCCGCCCAGAGCATGGTGCCCGGCATGCAGGCGATCCTGACCCCGATGCCCGCCGCCCAGAGGCGGAACCGCTACCAGCTGACGCTCCGTGCGCTGGAAACGATGCCCCCCGGGGAGACGATATGCCGAGTCGTGCTCCGGACCAGCTCGACGGTCGAGCCGGAGATCCACCTCACCGTGCGATGCCGCAAAGGGATCATCGCCGCGCCCCGCAGCATCGCCCTCGGCGTCGTCCCGTCGACCCCGGCCCGGCCTCTCGTTCGGATGGTCACCCTGACCCGGACGGACGGAGAGTTCAAGGTCCTCAACGCTCGGGCGACCGATCCGAACCTGCGCGTGACCGTCAAGCGGCTCAGCGACGGCCCCGTCTACCGAATCACCCTGACCTATACATCCGGGTGGTCGTCGGGCATCATCCAGCGGCTCCTCATCGTCGAGACCGACGATCCGGTCCAGAAGAACATCATGATCCCGATCCTCGGCCGGGTCGAGGCGTCCAGATCCGGCTGATGAGCCCGCTCCTGCGGTGGCTGCTCGCGGCGGCAGCGCCGTTGTCTCTGCTGCTGGTCCTCAGCATGGCGCCGGCCATCGTCACCAGGGCCGTATCCTCCTCCGCCGGCGAGCTCAGGATCGTCTACGCCGGTGAGACGCTGGGCTACATCTCGCCGTGCGGATGCTCCAAACCGATGATCGGCGGAATGGATCGCCGCGGCGCTCTGGTCCAGAGGCTGCGCAGGTCGGGGCCGCTCCTGCTGATCGACACGGGAGACCTGACCCCCGCTTCGGGCAGGCAGGATGAGATCAAAGCCGACACCCTGGCCCGGATGTTCGACGCGATGGCCTGCGACGCCATCGGGATCGGAGAGAAGGACCTGGCCCTTGGCCTCCCGGCCCTCGCACAGCTTCAGGCCCGGACGCGCACCCCGTTCCTGGCGGCGAATGTGAGGGACGCCTCGGGCAATCCCCTGTTTCTTCCCTATGTCGTGGTCCGTCGTACGGTCCAGGGGAAGGCGCAGAGCGCCGCGATCGCCGCCGTCCTGTCCCCGTCGGAGGCCCGGAGCGCCGGCTTCGTCTCCGACGAGTTCCGCATCGACGATCCGGATCGGGCCCTGGATGCGATCAAGCCGGCGATGATGAAGACGAACCTGCCGATCCTCCTCTATCACGGGCCCCGCGACGAGGCGGTATCCGCGGCGCGCCGGCATCCGTGGATTCGGATGGTCCTGTACGCCCATGGGGGCGATGCCCCGGCGCCGCCGCTTCGGATCGGAACGACTGTCCTCCTGTGCGCGGGTTCCAAAGGCAAGTACGTCGGCGTCGCCAGCTTCGGCAAGGGCCGGTCTCCCTCCGCCGTTCGACATATGCCGCTAGAGGAACGCTGGGGCTCCGACGGGCGGATCCGGAAGCTCCGGACGGCCTATCAGCAGCGTCTGATCGACGAGCGACTCCTCGAGGCCGTTCCGCGGACGCCCCACCCCTCCGGACAGGAGTACGCGGGCAGCCAAGCCTGCCGGAGCTGCCACGCGGGCGCCTACGACGTCTGGCGCTCATCCCGACATACCGTCGCCATGGACACGCTCCGCGCCGAGGGCGCCGATCGAGATCCGGAGTGCGTGCCCTGCCATGTGACCGGCCTGCATTCCACCGGCGGCTATGCCGAGGGGCGGGACCATCTGGCGCATGTCGGCTGCGAGAGCTGCCATGGTCCGGCGGCTGGCCACGCCGCGACCGGCGGCGATCCGCTGCCAGCGCGATCGGGCCCGGAGGCCTGCCGCGCCTGCCATGTGCCCGATCACAGCCCGAAGTTCCAGTACGATGCCTACTGGTCCCGGATCCGACATTGATGAACGCGGGAGGAGGAGTCCCATGCGCGATCTGCCCCTAGGCGGCCGAAGGATCGTACTCGGCGTGTCGGGCAGCATAGCCGCCTACAAGGCTGCCGAGATCGTCAGCAGGCTGGTGCAGGGGGGTGCGGAGGTCCACGTCGTCCTCACACCGCACGCACGGGAGTTCATCGGCGCGGCGACCTTCCGGGGCCTTACCGGCAACCCCGTCCTGACCGACGTGTTCGACGAACCCTACGATGGCCGTATGGCCCACATCAGCCTGGCGCAGGGGGCGGACCTCTTCCTCGTCGCGCCGGCTACGGCCAATCTGCTCGCGAAGATGGCGAACGGGATCGCCGACGACGTTCTGACGACGATGCTCCTTGCGACCGATGCGCCCGTCATCGCCGCCCCCGCCATGAATACGGTCATGTTCGATCATCCGGCCACCGTCGCCAACCTCTCAACGCTGCGCCAGAGGGGCGTCGAGATCGTCGAGCCCGCAGAGGGGCGGCTCGCCTGCGGATCCGACGGCAAGGGACGGCTCGCCGACCCCGATGCCATCGTCGCGGCGGTCCACGCCCGAATCCGCCGCTCCTGCGACCTGACCGGCCTCCGGTTTCTCATCTCCGCCGGCGCCGGTTCCGAACCCATCGACCCCGTCCGACTGATCACCAATCGCTCGTCCGGACGGATGGGCGTTGCGCTGGCGCGGGCGGCTGCGCGGAGGGGCGGGGCTGTCGTCCTCGTTGCGGGTCATAGGAGCGTCGAGCCGCCGCCGGGCGTCGAGGTCGTCCGGTTCGACACCACCGCCAGCTACCGTGCCGCGTGCCTCGAGAGGTTTCCGGCGTGCGATGTGTTCATCGGCGCCGCTGCGCCCGCCGACTTCACGCCAGTGACCGTATCGCAGACGAAGATCCGGAGGGATTCCTCCGGCGCGGACCTCATGATCCCGCTCCGATCGAACCCCGACGTCATCGCCGAACTGGCAGCGCAGAAGGACTCCCGACTGGTCGTCGGCTTCGCGGCCGAAAGCGAGGATCTCCGCACAAGGGCCCTGGAGAAGCTTCGCGCCAAAGGGCTCGATCTCATCGTCGCCAATGACATCACCGCCGAGGACGCCGGTTTCGATGTGCCGACCAACCGGGTCGTTCTCGTCTGGCCCGACGGCCGACACGAGGACCTCCCCCTCATGACCAAGGACGAGCTCGCCCATCAGATCCTGGATCGGATCCTCGGGATGACCGGACTTGCGAGCCGCACCCCGTCTCCGGCATAACCGTCTCCGGCGGGAGCCGGAGCAGATGCGCCGGGCAGCGGCAATCGCTCGATCCGAACCCGCGGAGAGCCGGAGCGGCACAGGGGATCTCAAGTCCCGATCGGTTGAGTTCGCATTCCGTGAAGCCCGGCCGAACATGGGCCTCGACGTGGACGATGCGGACGTGGGGCAGCAGATAATCAAGGTGCCATCGCTTCGGTCCGCGCCGCGCCAGATGTCGCGACACCCGCGCGCGAATGCCCCGGGCGGCGCTGCCCGTATAGACATAGACTCCCGCCTCGAAACGGGCGTCACCGAGCGCTCCGATCCGGAGATCGATGGGGGATTCCAGCGACATCCAGAGGCGATACAGCCCGGGGTCGCGGGGAATATCGGCAGGATCGATCAAAGAAACGCCACCTCCATCGACGATCCGGTGCGGGCGGATCCCTGGATCGATCCTACCGCATGCGAGCGAGAGGAGCGATGCGGGGCGGGGTACAATCGAAGAAGTATCCATGCGCATGGACGTCAAGCCCATGCGTGGAGAGGCAAGCATGTCAGACACGTATGAGATGGACCGACGAGGGTTCCTCGCGGGTGCGGCCTTGGCCGGGCTTGGGGTAGGGATGCTTGTCGAAGAGCTCCATGCCGCACCGCTCTTCCAGGAAAACGAGACGCCGGCGGGACCTCCTGTGAGCTGCGCTGTCATCGGGCTGGGGCTTCGGGGTCGGGAGACGCTCGCCGCGCTCGCGAAGCTCCCCAACGCGCCCGTCGCGGCGATCTGCGATTCCTACACATCCGAAGCCTACGTCAAACGCGCGCAGACGATCGTCCCGAACGCCGCGTTCAAGTCGGACTACAAAGAAGCGCTCGCCATGCCGAACGTCCAGGCGGTCATCGTGGACACCCCGTCGCATCTGCACAGGCAGATCGTCCTCGACGCCCTTCAGGCGGGCAAGCATGTCTACTGTGAGGCGCCGCTGGCCAGCGATATCGAGGACGCGCGGGCCATTGCTCGGGCAGGCGCCGCCGCGAAGACGATCTTCATGGCTGGCCTCCAATACCGCGGCAACAAGATGCACACCCATGCGTTCAGCTTCCTCACGGACATGGGCAAGCCCGTCGCGGCCAGGGCGCAATGGCGCCGGAAGATGAGCTGGCGGGCGGCGGCCCCGACGCCGGAGCGGGAGCACGAACTGAGCTGGCGCATGTTCAAGGCGACGTCCAGCGGCCTCCCCGGCGAAGTCGGCATCCACGAGTTCGATGTGGTCAGCTGGTACCTCCGCGAGCTCCCGACGGCCGTCACCGGCTTCGGCAACCCGAATCCGAAGGACGGCATGGAGGTTCCGGATACGGTTCAGTGCATTCTGGAGTATCCATCCGGCGCCAATCTCGCCTTCGACGCCACGCTGGCCAACTCGTTCGATGGTTCCTATGAGCTTCTCATGGGGCCGGCCTTTGCGATGCTCATCCGGGACCAGCGGGGATGGATGTTCAAAGAGACCGATTCGCCCCTCCTCGGCTGGGAAGTCTATGCGCGCAAGGATAAGTTCGGCGATGAGACGGGCATCGCTCTGGTCGCCGACGCCACCAAGCTCATCAGCCAGGGCAAGGAGCCGGGCAAGGTCGGGGCCGATGTCAGCAAATCAGCGCTGTACCAATCGCTGTCGGCCTTCCTCGACGCCGTACGAACCGGGAAGAAACCGGCCGCCAACGCCGAAGTAGGCTTCCAGGCCAACGTGGTGGCTCGCCTCGCGCACGACGCCTGCATGACCCGGAGCCGTATAGAGATCCCGAAGGAAGCCCTCACACTCTAGGCCGCGCTCGGCCCGAGAGAGGAAGCGACACCGGGAAGGAAGTCGCCCGACGCACGCCGTCGAGCATATAAAGGAGCAACGCCGCACATGAGCAACGAACAGGCTAAGGGCGCGACGCGCAGGGAGATCCTCCGCACCGCTGCTGCTGCAACCGCCGTCACCGTGGCCTCCGCCGGAGCCGCGAAGAGCGCCGTCTTCGGCGCAGCGCCCTCGAGGGTCCAGGGAGCCAACGACCGAATCCGCATCGGCTTCGTCGGCGTCGGCGGGCAGGGCATGACCCACGTCCGCCTTCTGAAGGAGAACGCCTCGGCGTTCAACGTCGAACATGTCGCCGTCTGCGATATCTACCGCCGCCGGGTCAAAGCGGCCCAGGGGTTCTGCGAGCTGCCCGACTCGGCCGCCTACGAGGACTATCGGAAGCTGCTGGAGCGCAAGGACATCGACGTCGTCTGGATCGCCACCTCCGACAACTGGCACGCACCGATCGCCCTTGCGGCGATGGAAGCCGGCAAGCATGTCTACATCGAAAAGCCGATGTGCCGTACCGTCGAGGAGGCCTACAAGCTCTGGGATACGGCCAAGCGGACCAAGAAGCTGGTGCAGGTTGGATCGCAGGGCTGCAGCGATCAGAAATGGCACGTCGCCGGTCGAGTCGTCAAGGAAGGCCGCATCGGCCATGTCGTTCAGGCGCAGGGGAGCTACTGCCGAAACGGCAAGGACGGCGAATGGAACTACTACGCCATCGATAAGGACGCCGGACCTCATTCGACGGGTGATGGATACGTCAACTGGGAGGTCTTTGCCATGGGCAAAGAGCCCCGACAGTGGGATCCCGACCGGTTCTTCCGATGGAGGAAGTACTGGGCCTACGGCAACGGCATCATGGGCGATCTCTTCCCGCATCGCCTGCACCCTCTCGCCATCGCCATGAACCTGCCCCAAACCGGCAACGGAGGATTCCCCAGCCGAGTCTCCTCAATGGGCGGCCTCTACGTGCAGAAGATCAACCCGGTGACCGGCAAGGTCGACCGAGAGGTGCCCGACTTCACCACCATCCAGGTCGACTATCCGGAGGAGTGCACCCTGATGCTCCTCGGTTCGACCATCAACGAGCAGGGCTGGCAGGACATGATCCGGGGCAACAAGGCCACCCTCTACTTCGGCGGCTCCGGCGTGCAGATCCGGCCCGAGCGGGTCTGGGCTGAGGAGATCGAGGCGGGCGAGGAGCCCGTCGATGGGCCGGGCGAGGCCATCGAAGTCCATGAGAAGAACCTGCTGGACTGCATCCGCGAAGGGGGCGTCCCGAACTGCAACATCGACCTCGCGCTCCGCGTCCAGGTCGTGATCTCCCTTGGTGAGATGGCCTATCGCAGGGGTAAGACCATGCACTTCGACCCCGCGACGCGCAAGTACTGGGGCTAGATTCCACAGGGGCCGGCCCTGGCGCCGGCCCCATCCCCCACCCGCCTCATCGCCTCCCGGGCTTTCGTACGCCGATGCGAGCGTCCAACGACGAGCTCACCGTCGTGGCCTGCCATGCCATGGGCACGCGCTTCGAGATGGTCGGCCATGGCGCCGATCCCGGCCGCATCCGGGCGGCGCTGGAAGCCGCGGCTCAGGAGATCCTCGAGATCCATCGACGCCTGAGTGCGTTCGACCCGGGCAGCGACATTACAGAGATCAACGAACAGGCGGCGCAGCGCCCGGTCCGCGTGGATCCCCGTACGCTGGCGCTCCTCCTCCGCTGTCGTGCGCTCTGGACAAGGACGGACGGCGCGTTCGATGTTGCCGTTGGCGGCCTCATGCGGCGCTGGGGGTTTCGCGGCGAGCCGCCCGTAACGGGGGAGGACAGCCCGCGGTACGGCATGGACGCCCTGACCCTGAACGCGGATGCGTCCACCGTGCAGTGGACCCGTCCTGGGGTCGAGCTCGATCTGGGCGCGATCGCCAAGGGCCATGCACTCGATGAAGCGGCGGACATCCTCCGCGAATGCGGCGTCTCCTCAGCGCTGCTGCATGGCGGGACCAGTTCGGTCCTCGCGCTCGGCCGCGACCCCGGAGGGCTCCCGTGGAGAGTAGCCATTCGCGATCCCCGGTCGCCGGACGAAGCGCTGGCCGTCGTCGAGCTCACCGATCAAGCGCTGGGCGTCTCGGCGCCGCACGGTCGTCAGGTCCTGGCCGATGGGCGGGCGATGGGGCACATTATGGACCCCCGATCCGGGCGGCCTTCTGCAGGATTGCGGCTGGCCGCGGTGTCCTGCCCGTCAGCCGAGGAGGCCGATGCCCTCTCCACCGCGGTGCAAATCCTCGGACCTCCGTTCGCCGATCGCCTGTCGTCTCAGGGATATCGCGTCTGGGTGGCCGAAGCTTAGGACGACCTTACCAGCGGACCGGGCGCGACAGAATCGGCTCCTGCGCCCCGCCGTAGGCGTCCTCAAAGACGCGGATCGAAGAGGTCTTGACGAATCGCTCCAGCTCGTGGTCCAGCCGGGTGCGGTTCTTCTGGATACCCCTGACGAGCATGGCGCCCGTGCGGGCGTCCTCTTTCGCTTCGGACCATGGCGTCGTCCTCTGGCCCCATTTCGCGACGCACCGAATCACCCACCATTTCCGCGCCGCCGCCACGGGTCCGATACGCTCCCCGGGGCGCATGGTGAAGATCGTTCTCTCGGTCTCCGGGTTGGTGGCAAAGACCGATTCCCCCCGGGCGAAGGGAGGCATCAGTCCGCCGATGCTCCCGCTCGGATCCTCGCTGTAGCGCGCGGCGACGAGCTCCCAGCTCGCGCCGGCCGCGAGGTCCTTTCGTGCCTGCTCCGCCGCTTCCCGGGTGTCCGTGCCGATCGCATTGACCTGCACCCGATTCGGCTGGAAGTACCGGGCGGCCTGGTTCGCGGGGTCCGCGTTACGATCGTAGAACGCCCGTACCTCCGCATCCGTAACCGTAATACCCTTCGTGAGCAGCTTCGTCTGTGCCATATCGAGGCGAAGCTCTTCCATGTAGGCGTCGTCCGTCAGGCCCCGGAGCGCAAGGACCTCCTGGAAGTTCGGGTCGGTTCGCGCCTTCTCGAATCGGACGCGCAGCTCCTCGTCGGTGGGCCAGCAACCTCGCGCAGCAGCGAACTGCTGGAGCAGTTCCGCGCCGGCGAACCGGATCACCTCCCGGATCCCGTATCGATGCTCCAGCATGGCCCGGAGCTCGTCTTGCCGCAGCGGTCTGCCGTTGACCGTCAGGAGGAGCCCGGTTGCTGACCGATGGTAGTACGATCGCGCCGCAAAGGCTCCGATTAGGGCGCCGACAGCGAGACCAATGGCTCCGATCAGGAAGGCGGCCCTGAGCCACTGGACCGGTTCTGCAACCCACTCCCCGGGGCCGATCCGCCTCAGCCGGTAGCCGGGAGGCGTTTCGTCCGATGGTCTGGCATTGGGATCACCGAAGGGTTGACCGTCCATTGGCTCCCGAAATCGCATCGTACACTCTGCTCCGTCGAGCCATGCGGCTCGTGAATACAACCGCTGTCCGGGAATACATCGGCCCCTGCAGCGGTCCGCCCCATAGCGTACCACCGAACCCCATCGCCTGGTTTGACGGGCACGTTCGGGGCTGCGACCGGGGTATGAATCTCCAGTACGCCGACGCGATGCATCGGGTCAGGACGAAACAGGGAGATCGGAACACATGACGCGACACGGGAGACGGCTGGTCTGGATTGCGGCCCTCATCATCATCGGCGAGAACGGAGCCCTGTGCGTCGACTGGCCGATGATGCGGGGCCGACCGGACAATCGGGGTGTGGCGGCCGATCTCGTTCGCCCGCCGCTGAGGAGGGTATGGACGGCGGAAGCCGGCGGACCGATCGAAGGGACGGCCGCGATCGTCGGCGGCATGGTCTACGTTGGCACGATGAACGGACAGCTCCACGCCCTGAGGCTCGCCGACGGCAAGCGTCGCTGGACCTTCCGATCGACCGACGCGTTCAGCGCGTCACCCTCGGTCGTCGACGGTCTGGTCTTGATCGGCGATGAAGGCGGACGTTTCTATGCCATCGATGCGGCCACCGGCAAGCTCCGATGGAAACAGAAGACGGAGGACCGGATTCTGGCGTCGGCCGCGGTGGCCCCTGGCGTGGCGCTCGTCGGCAGTTACGATAATCGGCTCTATTGCTTTCGACGCAAGGACGGCAAGCGGTTGTGGACCTTCAAAGCGGACGCCCAGGTGCACGCCACGCCGTGTGTCGTGGGATCCCGGGTGATCATCGCCGGATGCGACGGCAAGGTGCGCCTGATCAGCATCGCCACGGGCCGACAGATCGCCGCGGCCCGCGTCGACGAGAACTTCGGAGCTCCGCCAGCCGTGTCAGGAAACGCGATCCTCGTGGCCTCGATGTCGGGCCTCTATATGAAGCTCCGGGCTTCGGACGGCCGCGTCCTGTGGAAAATGCAGGAAAAAGAGAGCGGCGCGGCGGTCTACGCCGGCGCGGCGGTGCAGGGCGACGCGGCCCTGTTCGGCTCGCGCAGCGGGCGGGTGATCCGCCTCCGCGTGTCCGATGGCAAACCGGTATGGACGTTTCTCACCAAAGGTCAGGTCAACTCCTCGCCGGTGATCTCGGGTTCAACCGTCTATGTCGGCTCCGACGAGGGTACCCTGTACGCACTGGCCCTCACCGATGGCAAACAGATATGGCGATTTGTGACGGGGGGCGAAATCCGAGCCTCACCGGCCATATCCGGGAATCGCCTTGTCATCGGTTCGTCCGACGGAGCCATCTACTGCTTCTCCGGTGCCGGACGCTAGGCCTGAACGACGGTCCAGGAGATCGATTTTGAGCGCAATCGCCTCGCCCCGCTGGAACCTCACCGACGTCTTTCCTGCCCTCGACTCGCCCGAGTTCGTGTCGGCGTTCGACTCCATCGGGTCGGACATCGCGCAGCTCCATGCCCTGTTCGACGCTCACGACGTGCGGGGCGGGACCGCGCCCACGGTCGATGGGGTCCTCGTGGCGGCATTCGACGCGATCACGAGCGCCATGAACGGACTGATCGACCGGCTGCGAGTCGTCGGAACCTATCTCCATTGCCATGTCACGACGGACGCTCGGAATGAAGCGGCTCAAGCCCGACGATCGGAGCTCTCCGCGCAGACGGTGCGCCTGGAGCAGCTTCGCGTTCGGTACGTTGCGTGGATCGGCTCCCTCGATCTCGAGGCGCTCCTCGCCGAATCGGAGATCGCCCGGGACCATGAGTTCCTCCTGCGGCGCGCCCAGCAAGAGGCTGTCCATCAGATGTCCGAGGCCGAGGAGTCCCTCGCCGCCGAGCTGGCTCCGGCGGCCATCATCGGCTGGGTCCGCCTGCACGGAGGGATGACGGCGTTGCTGGAGACGACGGTCGAGATGGACGGCGAGCGCAAGGCGATGCCGATGAGCTCCGTCCGTTCTCTCGCGTCCCATCCCGATCGGGAAGTCCGTCGCCGAGCCTACGAGGCGGAGATCGCGGCGTGGGAGACGATCGCCCGGCCCATCGCCGCCGCCTTGAACGGCGTCAAGGGCTGGCAGCGCACGCTCCGCGTACGGCGTCGCTACGCAGACGACGTCGAGCCGACGCTCGCGCACAACAGCATCGATGCGCCGACGCTCGCTGCCATGCAGCAGGCCTGCGTCGAGAGCTTTCCCGATTTCCGACGGTACATCGCGGCGAAGGCCCGGGCGCTGGGCATCGAGAAACCCGGCTGGTACGATCTCACCGCGCCGGTGGCCGCATCGGTCCGCACCTGGACGTGGGAGGACGCGACGCGGTTTGTGATTCGGAACTTCGGCCTCTATTCGGATCGGCTCCGGGAGTTCGCGGCCCGGGCCTTCTCGGAGGGGTGGATCGACGCCGAACCCCGCAGCGGCAAGGAGGGAGGGGCGTACTGCGCTCCGATGCGGGCCGGCGAATCGCGGGTGATGATGAACTACGACGGCTCGTTCGGGAGCGTTTCCACCCTCGCCCACGAGCTCGGCCACGCCTATCACAACCTCAATCTGGCCCATCGAACCCCCATGCAGCGCATGACCCCGAGCACGCTCGCCGAGACGGCGAGCATCTTCTGCGAAACCCTCGCGTTCGACGCGGCCCTGAGCCAGGCGGAGCCCGCGGAGCGGCTCGCCCTGCTGGATACGACGCTGGAGCGGGACCTGATGGTCGTCGTCGACATCCACAGCCGTTTCCTCTTTGAGAAGGCCGTCTTCCAGGGGCGCGCCGAACGGGACCTCACCGTCACGGAGCTCAACGAGCTCATGCTCCAGGCCCAGCGAGAAGCCTACGGGAGCGAGGTCGACCCGCTTCATCCCTTCATGTGGGTGGTCAAAGGACACTACTACGGGCCGACCTTCTACAACTATCCCTACACGTTCGGCCTCCTGTTCGGGCTGGGCATCTATGCCGCCTACAAGCGAGATCCGGACCGAATCCGCGCACAGTACGACGACTTCCTCTCGTCCACAGGGATGGCCGACGCAGCGGATCTTGGCCGACGATTCGGCGCGGACGTTCAGAACGTCGATTTCTGGCGCGCCGGGCTGGATGAGATCCGGGCGCACATCGATGAGTTCATCAAGCTGACATCGTGACCGGCCCGACCTCCTCGGAACGCGCCCGCCGTTTGGCATCGTATGGCATTGAGATGAGCCCAGCACAAATGCGGCGCCTATAGATTGCGGAATCGATGATACGGCGACCGTCCATACCGCTCGTACTCCTGGCCATGGCGTTCCTCACCGTGTTCGCGGGAGCGGCGCCCGGCGCGTGGTTCTGCGAGGGAGCCCTCTGCAGCCTCGACACCAGCGTCTGCTGCTGTCTCAGCACGGCCGAGCTGCGCGATTCCAAATGCGCTGCCAATACCTCGTCGATACAGGTACAGGGCCGCTGCGAGACCGCCTGTGATTGCAGCTATCGAGCCTCGTCCCCCGAGGCCAATCGAACCCGGTCGCTGGATATACCCTCATCAGCGGCGGCTGCGCTGCTGCCGCTCCCGTGGGCGCCGCCTGCGGTCACCATCGAACGCATCTGGCCGTTAACCCCCGCCCACCGGATCCATCCCCCTCCCGTCTACGGCTGCGTTCGCCTCCGCGCCCCGCCCACCTTCTGACGTTCCCCGCCCCAGTTCGCTGACTGCCCGCCTGCGGGCCATGGGCAGCAGCGCTACGAGAACGTCAGGAGGAATCCATGCGTCGTACTGTCTTATTTCTCGGCCTGCTCGTCCTCGTGCGCCCGGTGGGCGCCGACGACGGGCCCGAGTTAACCATCGAACAAGCGATTGCGCAGGCGCTGTCCCGCAATCCGAGGATCTCGGCTGCGCACAGCTCGGCCGACGCGGCCCGACAGGGCGTATCCGCTGCGCGCGCCCTGGCGTCGCCCGAGATCACGCTCGCGCCCGGTCTCACGCGGTACGGTTCCGACGAAGAACTGCTCATCGCCCAGCCTCTGGAAATCAGCGGGACGAGAGCGGCGCGCACGGCCGCCGCACGCGCTGAGGCAAGAGCCGCCGCCGCCCGGCTCGATACGGAACGATTAGTTCTGACCGCCGAGACGCGCAAGGCCTACCATAGCCTCGCCGCTCGACGGGAGGCCCTTGCGGTCGCGCAGGCCATCCTGCAGATCGCCCGTGATCTCGACCATCGCGTGGCCCGATTGATCGAGGAAGGGTCACGCCCGGGCATCGATCGAACCCATGCTTCGATCGAAGTCGCCCGAGCCCGGGCGGATCTGGCGATCGCCTCCGCAGAAGCCGACGCGGCCCGCGGAACCCTCAACATACTGATGGGGCGGTCTCCGTCGGAACCCATCGGCGCTCTCTCGAAGCTAGAGGACCTTGTTCGTGCGCCTTCCGATGCACACGATGCGAACGCCGGTTCCCGGACCCGGCCGGAAGTGGCGGAAGCCGTGGCGCAACGAGACGCCGCGCGCCAGGGCGCACGACTGGCCGTCGCGGAGACTCGACCGGACCTCACGGTTCAGTTTCGCGCGACGCGACTGCAGGGCGGGGTCTCCGAGACCGGTTTCGGGCTTGGCATCGCACTCCCCTTCCTGGATTGGGGCGGACGGTCCGGCCGTGTCCGAGAGGCCTCCGCAGCGGCCCGCGCCAGGGAGGCCGAGCTGCTGGCGGCGCAAGCCCGGGTGGAAATGGAGATCTTCGAGGCCCAAGCCCGCGTCCACGCGGCCGAGGAGACCGTCGGACAGTACCGGGAGACCCTCCTTGGCCAGGCGGATCGACTCCTCAACGGGGCCAGGACCGGGCTGGTCGAAGGCAAGGCCGATATCCTCACCGTCCTCGAAGCCCAGCGCACCTATCGGTCGGTGCAGACCGAGTACATCGCCGCCCTTGCCGCGCTGGCCGATGCCCGAGCCGAACTCAGCCGCGCGCGGGGACTGATGTCCCCGGCTGACGATCACGACCAGGCGCCGTCGCCCGAGAAAGGAACGACACGATGAAGTCCAGGAGCATGGTGATCGCGCTGCTCTGCGCCCTTGCCGGCATCGCGATCGGGATCGGCCTCGGCCCCGTAATCCGGGGGCGGGCCCTGCAGGGGCAGACTCCCTCGTCGGAGCACGCCGATGAGCACGCCGACCACGCAGGTCACGAGGGCGAGGAAGGTCCGATCCAGCTGTCCGAGGAAGCCCGACGCATCGCCGGCATCAAGGTCGACACAGTCCGCAAGGTAAGCATGCCCGCCTTCGTCGATGTGCCGGGGACGTTGGAGACGAACCCATCCCGAACCGTCCGCATCACCGCGACGGCGCCGGGCCGGATCACGCGCCTGATGGCCCGACTCGGCAGTCCGGTCAAAGCCGGACAGACGCTCGCCGTACTCGACAGCGCGGAGCTGGCCAAGGCCCATGCCGATGTAGACGCAGCCGAGGCCGACGTGCGCAAGTCGGAAGCTGCGACACAGGAGGCTCTGGCCGACATCGAGCAGGCGAAAGCCGGAGTGAAGGTCTCTGAGACGGAGCTCGAACACGCACGGGTGCGGCTCAACAGCGCCGAGACGGCCCTGACGCGGCAGAAGGAACTCGCCGATGCCGGGGCGTTCTCCCAGGCCCCGCTCCAAGCGGCGCAGGCCGAGCTCATCGAAGCCCGAACCGAACGCCAGCGGGCGGAATCGGAGGCGCAGGCCCATGCGCTCGCTCTCAAGCGCGCCGAACGGCTCTTTCGCGAGGAGCTGATCTCCCGGGGAGAACTGGAGCAGGCCCAGCTCGAAGTGCGCCACGACGATGCCCAGCTCGAACGCGCCCGCGGACGGGAGGTCCTGGCGGAGAAGGCGGTGGCCCGCGAGAAACGGGTCTCGGAAGCCAACCTGCTGAACCGGCAGGCGGTGCAGGCGGCCGAAGCCGACCGCCGCGAGGCTCAGGCCGAGGTCCGGACGGCCGAGAGCTCCCTGGCGCGCGCATCGCAGGATGTCCACCGCTCCCAGCGGGCCTATGACGCCGCCCGAACCGCCAATCGGGGCGCGATAGCGGCGCTGGCCGCGGCACGATCGACGCTGGCCGCCCTCGAAGGGGACGCGCACGTGCCGGGGACCGGAGGGCTCCTGGCGATCCGATCGCCGATCGCAGGCGTCATCACCGGCGTTCAGGTCACCCTGGGCGAGGCCGTGGGCAATGCATCGACCCTCTTCGTCGTCGAGAACATGAAGACGCTGCTCGCCGTTGGCAACGTGCCGGAGGCGATGATCGGACCGGTTCGGATCGGCCAGAAGGTCCGCATCGCCGTGCCTGCCCTGCCGGCCCGGAGCTTCACCGGCGTGGTTCAGAGCATCGCCGGATCGCTCGACCCCAAGACCCGTTCGCTGGCGGTGCGGGCCGTGGTCGAGAATCCCGACGGCGTGCTGCGGGCCGAGATGTTCGCCAACCTCCAGATCATCACCGGTGACGCGGGGGCGAGGCTGAGCGTGCCCAACAGCGCGGTGATTACGACAGGCGACACCAGCTACGTGTTCGTCGAGGAGGGAACGGACTTCGTTCGGAGGGAGATCCGGACCGGTCGAACCTCGGCGGACCATACGGAGGCGCTGAGCGGCCTGAAGGAGGGGGATCGGATCGCCGTAGCCGGCGTCTTCGTGCTCCGAAGCGAGCTCCAGAAATCGGAGTTGAAAGGGCATGAGCACTGATGCTGGATCGCCTGCTGAACTTCAGCCTGACCCAACGGTTTCTCGTGCTTCTCTGCGTCGTCCTGCTGATCGGCATGGGCGTGGTCGCCTGGCGCACTCTGCCCCTGGACGCCGTGCCCGATATTACGACGAATCAGGTGGTGATCAACACGACCACCCCGGGTATGGGTCCCTCCGAAGTGGAGAACCTGGTCACTTTTCCGATCGAAACGGCGCTCGGCGGCCTGCCTGATGTCGAGCACGTTCGGTCCCTTTCGATGTACGGGCTGTCCCAGGTGACGGTCACCTTCAAAGACCATGTCGACACCTATTTCGCCCGCCAGCTCGTCAACGAGCGGCTCGGGTCGATCGCTGATCAGCTGCCGACGGGCATCTCGACGCCCAGCATGGGCCCCGTCTCCACAGGCCTCGGAGACATCTTTCAGTACGCCGTCGAGAGCGACAAGCGGAGTCCCATGGAACTCCGGACTCTCCAGGACTGGGTGATCCGGCCCCAGATGCGCACCACACCGGGCATCGTCGAGATCAACGCGGCTGGCGGCGAAGAGAAGCAGTACGTCGTCGAAGCGGATCCGGCAAAGATGCTGGCCCGAGGGGTCTCGCTGCATCAGCTCGAGACGGCTCTGGAATCGAACAACGCCAACGCCGGCGGCGGATTCATCGAAAAGGCGGGCGAACAGACGATCGTCCGGGGCGTCGGGCTCGCCACCTCGCTGGACGATATCCGGCACATCGTCGTCGATGTAGAGCACGGCACGCCCATCTACGTCAAGGACATCGCCAACGTGAGGCTCGGCAGTCGGCCCCGCACCGGTCTCGCGACCAGGGATGGGCATGAAGCCGTCATCGCGATCACGCAGATGCTCAAGGGCGCCAACAGCCGCCAGGTCGCCACCGACGTCCGAGAGCGCTTGACCCGGGTTCAGGAGCAGCTGCCCACCGACGTTCGCCTGACCCCGGTCTACGATCGTGCGGAACTGGTCAACAACACGGTCGCGACCGTGCGCAAAAGTCTGCTCGAGGGCGGCGTTCTCGTCGTAGCGGTCCTGCTGTTCCTTCTGGGCAACCTGCGGGCGGCGCTCATCGTGGCCCTTGCGATCCCCCTGTCGATGCTCTTTGCCGTACTCGGGATGCAGCGGTTCGGCATATCGGGCAACTTGATGAGCCTCGGGGCCATCGACTTCGGCCTGATCGTGGATGGTGCCGTGGTGATGGTCGAAAACGCCGTCCGACGTCTCGCGCTCGCCCGTGAGCACGCCGGACGAACCCTCACCCGGGCGGAGGTCCGGGGCTATGTCGCGATTGCAGCTCAGGAAGTGGCCCGGCCCGTGGCGTTCGCGGTCGGCATCATCACGGTCGTCTACCTGCCGATCCTCTCGCTCGAAGGGACCGAAGGGAAGATGTTCCGACCGATGGCGTTCACCGTCGTTTTTGCGCTCATCGGCGCCCTGATCCTCTCTCTGACCGTCGTACCGGCGCTGGCGAGTCTCGTTCTTTCGCCGAATACCCGGGAGCCGCGCAACGTCGTCATGGAAGCGGCATCGAAGGCCTATCGGGCGACCCTGAACGGCGCGCTCCGCTTCAGGATGATCACGTTCGGCGTCTCCGCCGCCATGGTCGCGGTCGCGCTGCTGCTCCTCACCCGGCTCGGTTCCGAGTTCATCCCGCAGCTGAACGAGGGCTCGATGCTCGTACAGCCGGTTCGAATCCGGTCCGCAAGTACCGGGGAGACGATCCGACTCGTAACGGCGGCCGAACGGGCGCTCCGGACCATTCCCGAGGTCACCACGGTATTCTCCCGGAGCGGCACCCCCGAGGTCGCCACCGATCCGATGCCGATGAGCATGACCGACTCCTTCATCATGCTCAAGCCTCGGAGCCAGTGGCGCAAGGGCGTCACGCAGGAGAGCCTGGTGCGCGAGATGGAGGCGAAGCTCAGCGCCGTTCCCGGGCAGGGCTATTCGTTCTCTCAGCCGATCCAGCTCCGCTTCGCGGAGCTCGTCGCCGGCGTCAAGGCCGACGTCGGCATCAAGGTCTTCGGCGAGGATATGGCCACGCTGAAGCGGCTGGCCGACGAGATCGCGGGCGTGATGCGGGGCGTACCCGGCGCCGAGGATGTGAGCGTCGAACAGGTCGACGATATCCCGGTGCTCGAGATACGGCCCGATCGGCGAGCTATCGCGCGCGTCGGGGTCAACGTATCCGACATCCAGGATTGGGTCGAGACGGCGATGGGCGGCAAGCCCCTCGGGCAGATCATCGAAGGCGACCGCCGGTTCGATCTCGTAGTGCAGCTGCCCGACGGCCTGCGCCGCGAACCCGATGCGATCCGCGCCCTCCCGATCGCAACGCCGACGGGCGGGGCCGTCACCCTCGGCAGCCTGGCGTCGGTGCAGGTCGTGCCGTCGCCCGCGCAGATCAGCCGCGAACAGGGCCGCCGCCGCGTCGTGGTGCAGATGAACGTCCGGGGCCGCGATCTGGCGGGATTCGTCGCAGCCGCCCGGGAGGCGATCAAACAGAAGGTGACGCTCCCCGAAGGGGTCTACCTCGATTGGGGCGGGCAGTTCGAGAACCTCCAGCGCGCCGAAGCCCGTCTGCTCATCGTGGTCCCGACGGCCCTCGGCCTCATCTTCGTTCTATTGTTCATGACGTTCGGGTCGATTCGGCAGGCCCTCCTGATCTTTACGGGCGTTCCGCTCGCCGTGACGGGCGGCATCGTCTCGCTCTGGCTGCGGGGCCTGCCGTTCTCCATCTCGGCCGGAGTCGGATTCATCGCACTGTCCGGCGTCGCGGTGCTCAACGGCGTCGTCATGGTCTCGGCCATCAACGCCTTGAGACAGGAAGGTACGAAGGTGGCCATCGCCGTCCGCGATGGGGCAGCGGTTCGTCTTCGGCCAGTGCTGATGACGGCGATGGTTGCCGCGCTGGGCTTTGTCCCGATGGCCCTCGCGACAGGCCCCGGTTCCGAAGTTCAGCGTCCTCTGGCCACCGTTGTCGTTGGCGGCATCCTATCGAGCACGCTCCTATCGCTGCTGGTCCTGCCGGCCCTCTACCTGCAGTTTGAAGGCCGCAGACAGGAGGATTGAGGGTGCGTCATCCCAGGGCGACGTCGAGGACCATCATCAACCCGAAGCCGATCATCGTGGCGATGGTCACGGTGTCGATGTGCGCTTCGTGGCGCTGGGACTCGGGAATGAGCTCCTCCACCACGACGAAGATCATCGCCCCCGCTGCGAACGCGAGCGCGAAGGGGAGGATGTGAAGCATGTGGAGGACGAACGCGGCGCCGGCAACTCCGGCGAGAGGCTCCACCATGCCTGAGGCCTGGCCCAGCAGGAAACTCCGCCACCGTCCCATCCCTTCGCGCCGAAGGGGCAGCGATACGGCCGCCCCTTCCGGGAAGTTCTGCAGCCCGATGCCGACCGCGAGCGCCACAGCGCTGCCCACCGTCGCTGCGGGCAGCTTTGCCGCCACCGCGCCGAAAGCGACGCCCACCGCCAGCCCCTCCGGGATGTTGTGGAGCGTGATGGCGATGACGAGCAGGGTGCTCCGCTGCCACGAGGTCTGGATCCCCTCGGAGCGGTCGGAGGCGAGGCCCGGATGGACATGCGGCAGAAATCGATCGGTGAGCCGCATGAAGAGACCGCCGCCCAGAAAACCGGTAACTGCGGTGAGCCAGGCCACGTGGCCCATCTGCTCGGCCATCTCGATGGCGGGGGCGAGAAGCGACCAGAAGCTCGCCGCGATCATCACGCCCGCGGCGAAGCCGAGCATCGAGTCCATGACCTTGGGCTGGACCTGCTTCGTGAAGAAGACCAGGCCCGCGCCGACGGCCGTCACGCCCCAGGTGAACAGCGTCGCGACCAGCGCCTGCACCATCGGGTTCAGATTGCCCAGCGCCTCAAGCATCGATCCGCCTCTCAACGAACGATTACGAATGAGCGAGAGTGTACCGAAAAGGCAGCATGGAGCGCACGGCAGTCCCGATTCGCCCGCCGCACCGGCTGCGGCAGGCGTCGGGCTGGACCTGCTGGTCCGCCGGTCAGAGGTACACTGAGCCGGCCCGAGGGGCTTCCGCCAGCGAACCGATGAAGCAATCGACGTTCTATATCGCCAGGATGGACTGCCCCACCGAGGAGCAGCTGATCCGCAATCGGCTGCGCGCCATGGACGGGGTCGATGAGCTCTCCTTCGACCTTCTTCAGCGGCGGCTGACCATCACCCACCGTCTCGACGATGACAAGAGCCTGCTCGCGGCGCTCCGGTCGCTCGGCATGGAGCCCCGCATGCTCGCGGATGCGGAGAGTGAGCGGGGCGGCGAGATCGATCACCCCGGACGTCGCACGGGCATCATCCTGATGGCCCTATCGGGCGTCGCCGCGGCCGCCTCCGAGGCCGTCGTCTGGATCGGCGCCAGTGAGCGCTCCGCCGGCGTCCTCGCCCTGGCCCTTCTGTCCATGCTCCTCGGGGGGCGCGATACGATCCGCAAAGGGTGGAACGCCATCCGGACGGCGACCCTGAACATCAACTTCTTGATGATGTTCGCGATCGCGGGCGCCATGGCCATCGGTCAGTGGCCCGAAGCGGCGATGGTGACCTTTCTCTTCGGCGTGGCCGAGATGATCGAGGGCCACTCCCTCGAACGGGCGCGCAACGCCGTTCGATCGCTGATGGAGATGACCCCGGAGACCGTCCGCCGCCGCGATGCGAACGGCGCCTGGCGTGAGGAGCCCGCCGGGGAGGTGCCGGTCGGCGCCATCGTGTGGGTGCGTCCGGGCGAACGGGTGCCGCTCGACGGGGTCGTCACATCCGGCCAGTCCTATGTGAATCAGGCGCCGATAACCGGCGAAAGCCTGCCGGTGGAGAAACGACCAGGCGATACGGTGTTCGCCGGTACCGTCAACGAGCGGGGCTCCTTCGAGTTCGAGGTTACCGCGAACAAGGGCAATACGACGCTGGCTCGGATCATCCGCACCGTGCAGGACGCGCAGGGCCAACGTGCCCCTACCCAGCGATTCATCGATCGGTTCGCCGTCTATTACACCCCGGCCATGGTGGCGCTCGCCGTCACGGCAGCTGCGGTTCCGCCGCTGCTCCTGGGGCAGCCGGCGCTCCCGTGGATCTATCGAGCGCTGGTGCTGCTCGTGATTGCCTGTCCGTGCGCCCTCGTGATCTCGACACCGGTGACCATCGTCAGCGGGTTAGCGGCTGCAGCGCGCTGCGGCATCTTGATCAAGGGCGGCGCGTACCTCGAAGCTGGGCGGAACCTCAAGGTCATCGCCCTCGACAAGACGGGCACATTGACCCACGGTAGGCCCGAGGTTACCGACGTGATGACGCTCAACGGCGCCGATCCTGACCTCGCCCTGCAGATCGCCGCCAGCCTGGACGCCCATTCCGAGCATCCCATCGCGTCGGCCATCGTCGCTCGCTGGACCGGCGCGAACCATACCAACCCCGGGTCCGCTGAACCGGAACGAATGGAGGCGATCGTCCGGTCGGGCCAGCTCCTGCCGGTGGACGGGTTCGAGTCGATCACCGGCCGGGGTGTCCGGGGATCCGTGGATGGACGGTTGTACTATGTCGGCAATCACCGATTGACGGAGGACAACGGCGTCTGCGGCCCACACGTCGAGGCGCTTCTGGAGAAGCTGGAACAGCAGGGCAAGACGACGGTCGTACTGACCGACGCGAATGCGGCGATCGCCGTGATGGGCGTAGCCGACACGGTGCGAACGACGAGCGTCGAAGCCGTGGATCGGCTGCACCGCCTCGGGGTCCAGACCGTGATGCTCACCGGCGACAACCACACGACGGCCAGAGCCATCGCCGAGCGAGTCGGCATCGACGATGTCCGGGGCGATCTGCTCCCCGAGGACAAACTGGCGGCCGTCAGCGACCTTCTCGCCCGATACGGCGCGGTAGGCATGGTAGGGGACGGCATCAACGACGCTCCGGCCCTTGCGCGGGCGACCATCGGCATCGCCATGGGGGCCGCAGGCACGGACACCGCGCTCGAAACGGCCGATGTCGCGCTGATGCAGGACGACCTGCGCGGGCTTCCCGATTATCTTCTCCTCTGTCGTTTCGCCTCCCGCGTCCTGAAGCAGAACATCGCCCTCGCCATCGGCATCAAAGCAGTCTTTTTCGCCCTCGCGGTGGCAGGCCTGGCGACGCTGTGGATGGCGGTGTTCGCCGACATGGGCGCGAGCCTGCTGGTGGTGTTCAACGGGCTGCGGACGCTCGGCTTCGCCAAATCGCCGGCGCGCCGGACAGGGAGCGTTGCCGCTCCGTAGCCCTCCCTCCGACAGCCAGCGCGCTACAGGACCGACTGGCTGGATCGCAGCCGGTTCGGATCGAACGGGCCGGATCGAGTTCACGCCGCCACGCGGCTCGCAGGTCCGAAAATGCGGAACCGCGGGTACGGAGGGTATGATGGGTTGATCCGCCCCGCTGCGTGTCGTGGCACGCCGGGAGCTATCCGGGAGGCGCTATGTACCACCGACGCGGTTTCACCCTTATCGAGCTCCTCGTAGTCATCGCCATCATCGCGATACTGGCGGCCATCCTCTTTCCGGTCTTCGCCCAGGCGCGCGAGAAGGCGCGGGCGGTCTCCTGCCTGAGCAATCACAAGCAGCTCGGCACCGGCCTGATGCTGTACGTTCAGGACTACGACGAGACCTATCCGATCACGTTCTACATGGGCTTCGAAGGCGCGGCTCCGTGCATCCTGACCTCGTTCCAGGCCCTGCAGCCCTATCAGAAGAACTCCCAGATCGTCGTCTGCCCCAGCGATGCGCAGCAGCTCGATTTCGTCAGCGCCACGGCCCTCATGGGTTTCCCTGCGCCGTGCAGCGCGGCCCCGCCGGTCCGCTACCTCAGCTACCAGCCCAACATGCGGCTGATCGATGTCGGCGACCCGAACTATCTGGTGAACCCGGTCAACGGCTTCACCGGTCGGCCGGTGCGCCGCATGGCGGATGTCGAGTTTCCCGCGGAGACCGGCGCGTATGCCGACGCGACGATCGCCCTCCAGGGCGGCACCGCGAACTACACCACGTACGACATGCCCGTACAGGCGCGTCATACATCGACGATCAACGTCAGCTTTGCGGATGGCCATGCGAAGCTCATGCATGTCAAGCCGGAGCTCAACGGAGCCGGAACCCAGCTCGGCGGCTTGCAGCTGGACGGCAAGCCGATCCGGTCCTATCTGATCACCGACCGGGGTCCCTACCAGAATCGACGCCAGGTCTGGGGCATCCCCTACCAGCTTCCCGACGGCTCCTGGGGCATTCGCTAGCGTTCCGAAGCGTCCGCGAGTTCATGGCGCCATGCGCATTCTTCATCTGGCGGCCGGCGCAGGCGGAATGTACTGCGGGGCGTGCGCCCGGGACGTCGGACTTGCCCGTGAACTGATCCGTAGAGGGCACGATGTGGAGATCGTGCCCCTCTACACGCCGCTCCGTTTCGACGGCGTGGAGCCGTTACCGACCGCGCCCGTCCAGATGGGCGGTGTCAATGCCTATCTCGAGCAAGTTCTCCCCTTCTGGCGCAGCATGCCCGGGCTCGTGCGCGGCGCGCTGAACCGGGAATCGGTCCTCAATCTCGCCACCCGGTTTGCGGTATCCACGCGGGCCGCGGACCTCGGACCGATGATCGTCTCAGTTCTGCAGGGCGCAGAGGGGCGGCAGCGACGGTCCCTGATGGAGGTCATGGCCTACGTGCAGCGAGGCCCGAAGCCCGACCTTGTCTCCGTCACCAACTCCCTGCTCACCGGCATCGCCCCCATCCTCAAGCGGAATCTCAACGTTCCGATCGTCTGCGGCCTCCAGGGCGAAGACGACTTCGTCGCCGCCGCACCCGAACCGCACCGGACCCGCGCCATCGACCTCGTTCGCCGTAACGCCCGTTCGGTGGACCTGTTCCTATCGCCCGGCATCGCCTATGCCGCCGCCATGGCGGCGTTTCTGGACACTCCCCCAGATCGCATCACGCATGTGCGGGTCGGGATCGATCCAGCGCCCTACCGGTTGTCGGCCCGTTCCCGCCCCTACCCGTTTACGATCGGCTACCTCTCGGTCATCACGGAGGCGAAAGGGCTGGATATCCTTGTCGACGCCCTCCTCATGCTGCTCGACGAGGGGAGGGAGGTGGAGCTCGCGGTAGCCGGCAAGATCATGGACCCCCGATACTGGGAGCGCCTGGTCCGGCGCCTCGAAGATGCGGGCCGCTCCCGCCAGGTCCGCTATCTGGGCGAGGTCGATTTCCGCGGCAAAGTGCAGTTGTTCCGGACCAGCTCCGTGGTCTGTGTGGCCAGCCGAATCGCCGAATCCCGGGGCGTGGTCGCTCTCGAGGCCCAGTCGGCCGGTGTTCCCGTCGTCCTGCCGGATACCGGCGTGTTCCCCGAGATGATCGAGCTGACCCGCGGCGGCATGCTCTACCGCGCTCAGGATCCGGCGGATCTGGCCCGGGCGATCGCGCGGCTCATGGATCAGCCCGACGAGACGGTTCGGATGGGACGCGACGGCCCCATCGGCATCGGTCGGCATTACACGGCAGCCCATATGGCCGACGGTTTCCTCGACGCGATTCGCCCGCTCCTCTCGGAGCCCGCGCTCGATGTCCCGATCCCATAGACGCCGCCTCCGCTCCGCTGCGGCCCTGCCGCGCGCCGGCTGTCGATGGACCGCAGCTCGTCCCGATCCGCCTCAGGACCGGTCGGTTCCGGCGCCGCATGCAACCAGCGCGCTGAAGGAGAGACCATGCGAACCATCTGCCCGAGGTTTCTGATCGTCCCGCTCCTGTTCATGGCGGCGTCCGTCGCGCTGCGTGGCGCTGGAGCCCCGCCCGTGCGCCCGCTCCTTCGGGAGATCATGGGCATCAACGGCCACACGGTCCAGTTCAAGCCCGAGCTCTACAAACAGGTCTGTCGATTGGCCCGGGATTACCATCCGCTGGCCTGGGATATCGGCAGCGAGACCAACTTCGCCCCGCGATTTCCCTTCGCCCGCAACCGCGTCGATTGGGAGGCGGTCTACGGAGCCTGGGTTCGGGAAGGCTTTACGGTTAATCCCTGCGTTATGTTCGACACCGTCGAGGCGAAGCAGTGGCTGGATATTCCCAGGGACGCCTTCGCCTATGGCCTGAGCTTCGCGCGGTTCTTCGGCCCCTCCGGGACCCAGCGGCTCGCCGAATCGATCGAGATCGGGAACGAGCCGGGAACGTACGAGGACGGGATCTACCGGGCTGTGTTCGAGAACATGGCCCGTGGCGTTCGGCAGGGCGATCCGAAGATGAAGATCGCCACCTGCGCGGTGACGCTCGGCAAGAGCCACCGCTACGCCAAGAGCATCGAGTGCTTCGAGGGCCTCGAAGGCCTCTACGATGTCCTCAGCTTCCATTGCTACCCCGAGGTCGAAGGCTGGCCGACATGGCGTCGCAGTTTTCCCGAAGACCCGTCGATCCCGTTCCTGAAGGAGATTCGGGCGATGATGGAATGGCGCGACGCCCACGCCCCCGGCAAGGCGGTCTGGCTCACCGAGTTCGGCTGGGACGCGACCACGAAGCCCCGGCCATCGACGGGCGACTTCGCCCGATGGGAGGGTTCGACCGAGACACAGCAGGCCGAGTGGCTGGTGCGGGCGTTCCTCGTCTTCGCCCGGATCGGCCTTGAGCGGGCCTATATCTTCTTCTTTGACGATAACGATGAGCCCCGCCTGCACGGGTCGAGCGGCATCACCCGACGCTTCGAGCCCAAACCCGCCTTCCACGCCCTCGCCCATCTCTATCGAACGCTGGGGGACCATCGTTTTGACGCCGTTCGCACCGAAGAGCCGGGCAACGTCTATATCTACGACTTCCAGAAAGGGAGCGACCCTGCCGAGGGCGTGCGCGTGGTCTGGTCGCCCACGGGGGCGGGGCGCACCATCGAACGGTCCATACCCGCGCCGCCCGGGACGATCGTCGGCGTCGAGCGGATGCCGCTCAAGGCCGGTGCGGCTGAGACCGTCGCCTATACGAACGCCGACGGCCGCCTGACCCTGAGCGTGACCGAATCGCCGGTCTACATCCGGTTTCGGCGGAAGTAGGCGGCCTACCCGCCCAGCTCCACACACCGCTTGCGGTAGTGAAGGTAGTTGTCCAGAGAGACCTCCTCGGGCACGCCGTGATCGCAGGTCGGAATATAGCCGCCCCTCGACCGCATCGTCGGCAGGATCCTCTCGACCATGGCGTCGATCTCTTCTGTCGTCGTTGCCAACACCCGTTTGTCGATGCCGCCGAACATCGCCAGTCCGGGATACTGGCGGCCGAGCTCGACGACGTCGGAGCCCGCCGCCACCTCGAACGGCGACATCGCGTCCATACCGATCTCCAGATAGACGGGGATGGCTGGTCGCGGATCGCCATCCGTGTCTATATGGATATAGAGATGCCGGCTCCGGTCCAGCTGACGGGACCGTATGTTGGCGATCAGCTGCTGATAGTAGGGAAAGAGGAACGCCCGCATCATCGAGGGTGAGATCAACAGGCCGTGGTTGTAGCAGATATCCTCGGCGATGTAGAGCTCGTCCAGCGTCAGGCGCTCCTGATGGCGGGCGATCACCGCGTCGGCCAGTTCGAACCACGCCTCCATGCAGCTGTGGATGAGCTCGGGCTGGTCCAGAAAAGCGTAGAGTAGATCCGCCGGCCCGATCAGGCTCCGGAGGTACATGAAGCCGCCGATGACATGCTGGCTGATCATCATCCCGCGCGCGGCCTGTTCCTGAACCCGGGGCAGCCACGCGGCCATATCCGCATACCGTTCGGGCGAGGCGGGATCCAGCCGCCACCGTACATTCTCGTGCCAGGAGCGCAGGTCCGATACGGGATGATGCAGATATTCCGGCATAAAGCCGTCCCGTCGACCTTTGAAGTAGAGGACGTGGCGGCCGGCGAAATCCTGAACCACCTCGTGGTCGCCCCGATCTTCGATGACGACCTCCTCATACCCCGGCGAGAACGGGGCTTCGCACCAGCCGAGGCCGCCCAGGCCCGTCCGTCCGGGAGGATCGTAGTCGAAGAACTCGGCAAAGTCGACCGTCCGATCGAGCCCTTGCTCATACCATCGGTCCAGACAGTAGTAGCCGAACTCCCTGCGGACCAGACGGAGGCCTGGCGTTCGCGCGTAGGTGTCCCTCAGGTTCCGCGCCGCTTCGACCATCGTCTCCCGCGGCGGAAGGGAATGAATGCCATCGGATGCGATTGTAGACGGACCCTGAACGAGTTCTGTCATCACCGTTGCCCCGTGTAATCACGCAGTGTAGCACCGCGAGGGGCGTTTCTCTCTCCCTTCCGATTCCATCGATTAGTCGGGCTCACTACTACCAGCGGCGTTGGATCGAGGCGGCCCGGGAGCGGCGCACGCGCTAGCGATTCGCGCGGTCGAGGCTGAGCAGATCCCGCTGTTCGTCCACGAGCAGTCGGAAGGTCGGCGCAACCCGGCGCGCCTCCGTCTCGATCGCCCGAACGGTGCGCAGCGGCGCCTCCCACTGGGCTCGATCCGGCGTCGTAGTCAGGCGGGGATTGAAGTCGAGAAGGTTCGGGAAACAACCCTCCAGACGGACGCCCGACAGGCCCGCTGCGGCCAGATCCGCGATACGCGCCGACAGCCAGCGGCGCATCTCCGGGTGGCCGATATTGACAAAGAGGCGCCGTTCGCCCGCCGCCAGCGTCTCCGCCGGCGTCCTGCCGGAGCCCCATCCAATCACGGATTGAGGAACGCCCCATCGATCCTCATACCGGAACCGATGGAGGAAGCTGCGCCATAGCGGGCTCTTCGTCGAGACCGGGTTGATTCGAACGTCGGCGATGAGCTCGATGCCAGCATCCCGACACGCCGCTGCAGCGCGGCGCAAGCCCCCCCATCCGCCCAGAGCGGCCGCAGGCTCGATGGTCGGCACGCCGTCATCGCCGATCCCCTCCTCCCAGTCGGTCAACCTCCAGACCGACGGGTCCGCGTGCGCCCTCCCGCGCGCCTCGCCGGCGATCGCATCGAACGCCACGCGGCCGAGCGTCCGAACCGGCAGTTCGGAGCGCTGCTCCGCGGCCCGTCCCAGCGAGGCCAGAAAGGCGCCGTACCGCTCGGCTCCCTGGTCGGCTCGGTCGGAGGAGGCGTGGAGCTCCACCGGCGCACACGTAAACGTCTGGCCCGCCGGATGGTAGGGCACGTGCACCCACGAGAGCCGAACGCCCGCCGGCCTTCCGTCGAGCTCCGACGGTTTCGGCCAGTTGCCCGAAGGCCGGGGGCCGGATATCCCGGGGCTCATCTCAAGATGCAGGATTTTGAACCGGGCGACGGGATCGTGGGCCCCGATATAGAACCCTCGCTTCAGCCGTTCCGAACGGAGCATCGCCCACGGAGCGTAGAGCGTCGCGGGATAGGTGAAGTACTGTTCCGGTCCGAACACGCCCAGCCACGACATCGATAGGAACTGCTGGAAGGGTCTCGATGCGGCGTATCCCTCCGGCCGCGGCGTCACCAGTTCCGTCATCTGCCTGAGGTGCGCCGACTCACCGAGCCCTTGAAGGCCGCCGAAGATCGGCGCGTACACTTCGCCGACGGGATGCCGCGTCCGATTGCGCACGCTGGTTTCGAACCGGACGCCGTCCCCGCTGCGGAGGGCTCGCATCACGACGTCCACGTCCCAACGCCGCCCATCCTCGGACGTCAGAGGGCCGAGCCACGACAGCTCCAGACCCCCTGGTATGGCCCGATGCGAGGTCAAGCGCTGCAGCCGTCCCCGTATGTAGTTGCCCTCGTGGTTCACCCAGGAATCCCGCGATCCGACGCCCACAGCATCGCGGATCGGCAGGCTGAATCGCCAGTTGTCCGAGAGGCGCGGCTCCCGGATCATATCGAGCCTGGCTTGTTTGTCGAACACGCGCACCAGAGCGCCGTTGGCACGGCCGAACTCGAGCCGCAGCCGTCCGGAGTCGAGGACGATGGTTCCGGATGCCGAGCGGACGGGTCGTCGCTCCTCGGGCGGTGTTCTCCATAGCTGCACATCGTCGATGCAGATCATCGAGAAGGTCGATTCGGGAGCGTCATCGACGGCTTCAATATAGACCCGGCGCCCCCGATACCCGTCGGCATCGAGGACGAGCCGCGTGAACGTCGTCGTATTGGGCGTATAAACGCGACTGATCTCCTCGCCTTCTTCCGTCTTCAGCGTGACGTAGTTCCAGCGGTTGGACGTGCGGCCGAGGATATCCGACCAACCGGCGACCTTCAGCGCAACGCCGTCGGCATCGAGCGTGAACACCGGCGAGCGGAGCCGTCCGGTCCGCTCCTCCCCACCTTTGCCGCTCCAGGCGAATCGTCTGCCCTGCCAACCGACATACCATCCGCCGGCGGAGTTGTCATCGACGGTCCAGTTCGGGTCCGCGATCCAGCCGTCGAGCGTGCCGTTCTCAAAATCGGTGTTCCCGAACGGGAGCCGGGCGGCTGGAGACCGCGGCGCGATCGGGTTACGTGCGGCGCGCGGCGTGATCTCGGCGCCCGCAAGCCGGACCTCTTCGACGAAGACGAGCCCTTCGGCCGGAGCTGTGATCTGCGCCGGCAGCGTAACGCCGTACGGCCTGGCGCCCGGCGCATGGACCCGTGCCGTGCGGATGCCGCTGCCATGCCATCCGGCAAGCGTAAAGCCAGCCGGACCTTCGTCCGAGTTCGTGATGATCGCGACCCGGCGGCCCGGACCTCGATCCCGATAGACCTTCATCGCGCACGAGGATGGGAGCTCGACGACGCGCGCCGCACCCGGGGAATCCGGCTCGCCGAAGACCAGCTGCGCGTTGAAACGATCTCGGATCGCCTTGACCTTCTGGATGTAGACGCTCAGACGCCGCCAGCTCGGTTCATCCATGGAACGCTGGAAGTGATACGGCGCGACCATGAGCGCATGCCCTTCGCGCATTGCGTTGTTGACGGCCGCGAAGTCATACGGCTGGTATACAGCGGCCGTCTCGAGCGTCTCGGGGAAGACGGCCTTGACCGCTGTCATGTTGCTCGCCCACCAGGTCGCCGTCCCCACCTGCAGCGTCCGATCCCAGTTGCACTCGTTGGAGATCCGCCACGCGGGGTTGATGGCCCGGCACGTGCGGTTCATCGTCGTCAGAAACCGGATCGCGCTCTCCCATGTCGCCGTGTCTGGGGGCAGCGGGGCTGCGGGATTGAGGTCCAGCAAGGCCGGGAACATCTTGTCCACATGGACGCCGTCGGCGCCGATCGAGGCCAGTCGCTGGAACCAGGTCAGCAGACGTCGGGTGTACCGTTCGTGCGCCGGATCCAGGAACGACATCAGCGGCGCCGTGAGCCCCATTCGGGACGCGAGTGTGCCCATGCCCCATCCCGCGATCCAGGTCGCATCCCCCGAGGACGTCTGCGCCTCGTATCGGCCCAGCTCCCGTCGGAACCATTCGTGATCGAGCATGGCTGGCTGGAGATTGACGAAGAAGTAGACGCGGACTCCCATGGCATGGCACGCGCGGATCGCTCGTCGGAGGTCTTCATACGAGCCCAGTCGCGGATCGGGCTCGTAGCAGGGGTATCCTCCGTCGTGGCCCCCCTTCTGCCATCCGGCAAGCTGGATCGAACGGAGGCCGTAGCGGCGGGCGGCCGCCGCCAGTCGGGGCACATCCTTGAACCGATAGTTGATGTTCCCCTCCGGCAGCATCAGCATCGTCATCTGGAAGAACGTCTCCCGCCGAATCCAATCGCGGTGCGGGTCCTCGATCCCGAACGTCCGGATGAACCAGTCGCGATAGATGCGCCCGGCGCCGGGAAATCCGCCCGTATGGTACCGGAACACGGCGGCGCAGCCCGAGAAGCTCGAGCTGGCCCTGACGTAGGGGAGATGCACCACCCTGGCGACCAGATCGCCGTCCAGCTCGGCCACCCGCAGGAGCTTGATCCTCGCCGTCGTCTCGTGGGCCCCGAAGTAGAGCCCTGCAGGCCCGCCGATGTCGACGTACGCCATGGGCAGGCCGCCCGGATAGGGGTGCGAAAAGTCCCCGAACGGCAGGGTCAGTGGGCGTCGGACCGCACCGGAGGATCCCACGACCTCACCCTTCAGGCGGGCGAGACCGCCAACCGCCGGGTAGTGCACTTCGAGGATCGTCCAATCGGAGCGATTCATCAGCGACAGCCAGACACGCAGCTCCGAGCCGACGAGCGCATAGGTCACGCGAACGTCGATCGGATACCCCTGTCCGGTGGTGTCCCGAAGGCCCGTCGTCCACGCTGCCGTCGCACGGGCGGCTTCGATGGTCCATCGGGGCGGGGCCTGCTCCGCACCCGCGATCGTGCGGAGCGCACCCTCCCCGTTCCGCAGGATCAGCCGAAACGACTCCGGGGTTGTTGCGGTGCACGACGCCGACGCACCCGCACCGCTGTTCGAAAAGGAGAGGATCCCTCCCGTATCCCGTGCGACCTCCAGGTGAACCCCCGCCGAAGTAAGGCGGATCGGCGAAGCCGACTGGACTCCGCCGACGGCCTGGCTTACGATCGCGGCCAGCAGGGCGAACGAGGACAATGCGGGATGGACGATGCAGGAGCGTCTGACAACGCGCATCATTGCAGTGTCCCTCTATGATCCGGCCCGGCTCGCTGCCTCACCGACCAGCCGCAGCGCCAGTTCGCCTCGGGTGCGACAGTCCGGTTCGACGGAGCCCATCTCCGCCGAAGCGGGCTCGTCCGCCCGGAACTCGATGGCGGTCTCCTCTTGCCACATTCCCCGAATCCCGAGCCATTGCGCGGCCTTCCAGACAGCCGATCCCGGGCTGAGATCGCCCCACCAATAGATTGGTGCGCCGTCGGCCAGCAGCCGTTCCTGGAGCCGACGGAGCAGCGGCTCGCGAGTCACCACATCCTGCACGTCGAGATCCAGCGACGCTGCGAGGGCTCCCAGCGCTCCGGCGGCTTCGCCGATGGCCCACTCCACGGGATGCAGTCGAAAGGCCCCGGAGGCGAGATGGGTAACGCCGAGGTTCTTGCAGGCGGCGATGAGGTTGCGGAGTCGGATCGGAGCCAGAGCCCCCGCTGGGATCTGGTAGGGCTGGGTCTCGAGAAACCGACCGGGTTCCTCGGATCCCCCCTCGTGCACATCGAGCCAGTAATGGCCGATCCCGACGGAGTCGGCCTCAGGACGGGCTCTCGGTCCCGGTTGGTGCTGGCGGCCCTGCCCGTCCCGATGTACGATGTCCTGCTCTCGGACAGTCTTGAGGGCGACCAACCGCCGTGACTCGCGGATATAGGGCTCCGGCGGCAGTCCATCCGACGTATCGAACCAATCGCCCCTCAGCCGCAGTTCCGGATATCCGACCGTCCCCGCGCGGTCCTCCCTTGGGCATTCGGTCTGAAGCCAGTAGAGATAGCCGAGCGACACTCGGCGCGCCCGGGCCAGGTGCGCGGCAGCGGCAGCGCTCGAATCCGAAGGGAGCGCGCCGCCCCTGTAGTCATTGGCGCCGGTGTTGATCATCGCGATGTCCCTCGGGAAGGCTGGATCGTCGAAGTTGTCCGAGGCGATCACCCGCCGGTAGGACCACCAGCCGAACTCGCCGAACATGCTGCGCATCGCTCCATCGAGCACGTGATAGCGCTGGAGCTCCCTGAGATCGGCGTAATCCTCGGGCGGTCTGATCGTATGATCCTCGCCGAACGGCCGCAGCTCGACGGCAAAGGGGACGGTGCAGGGCTGGATCCAATCCGGCCTCGGCACGGGGGGCGCATCCGGCTCGCCGGTCTCCTCAATCCCCTCCGCTCCGAGCCAATACTCCGCGCCGGTGATCGGCAGCAGGTCGCCGAGGTCGGTGGCATCGAGGACCATGCGGGGCCGTACCGTCATCGTCTCTCCGGATCCGTGCATCAGCCGTACCGTCTCGATCCGATCCGAGACGATCTCCGCGCCCACGGCCCGCACGCCCCGCATGACGGTTAGGTTCGCGTACGCGCTCAGGCGTTCCCGGAGCAAACCCTCCGCCACCCGGGGCTCGACCGAGATTCGGCTGACCCAGCATCGGCCCGGGTTCAGCAGCGGGTCGGCGCTCGCAGCGGGGGATAGCCGATGGTTCCTTGCGTAGTGCGCGCGGATGTCCCGCCGCAGCGACTGGTAGGACGCCGTCGCGCCGCCCATCTCGATCCACCGGTTCTCGTCCGGCGTGCAGACGCCCTGAGCGGTGAGCTGGCCGCCCACCCAATCCCCTTCGATGGCCAGAAGGACATCGGCTCCGCAGCGGGCGGCGGAGAGCGCCGCGGCTGCACCGCCGAGGCTGCCGCCGACGATGAGAATGTCGGCGTGCAGGAGTCTAATCGCAGATCTCGCGCATCACCAGGCAGCGGATGATCGGCTCGATGTGATGGAGGTTGTTGAGCAGCGGCTCGGTGTAGCGGATGGCTCCGAACTCCGACCCGTCGATATGGTGCTCACGGCCGACGTGGTTGTTCCAATCCACCCCTTCGGTAAGGAATCCCAGCGTGCCGTAGTGGTGTCGCGCGATCGCCCGCAGGATGGTCACGCCCCAGCACAGGTACTGGCCCTCGCCGCTGTCGTCGTAGGCGTCGAGATAGGCGATGGCGGCCTCGGCGTTCTCCCATAGATAGGCGGTGTCCCAGGAATCCTCCATGTAGAGAAGGCCCCGGGTGGCGACGCCGTTCCGATCCTCGCACATTTTGAAGCGGTCCAACCCCTCCAGCGCCGTGTAGGCGAAGGCCCGATAGCGGTCGGTGTCGAAGACGGCTCCCGCGGCGCGGAAGGTCCGAAAGGCGATGGCGTGCGCGACGTTCTCGTCGAGATCGTATGTGTCGTGGTTTACGCTGCCGTAGATGCCGCCCCGGGCCATCGCCTGATCGAGGGCGGAGCGGGCGGGCGCGGTATCGCGGGTCCAGAGATCCCGAGCGGTCAGCTCCGCGATGAGCCAGGGGATGTGGAGGCCGTCCCCGCTGCGCGCGAAGATCGGATCGTCTCCGCCTTCCGCGGCGAAGGGATAGGGTTGGCCCGACGGCGTACATCGTCGGGGATACCATCCATCCACGAGCGCGACGTTGGCGTCCAGCCAGGCAGCCGTGGCTGCCGCGCTCTCCAGAAGGCGCTGGCGACGTCCGTCCGCGACGGGCAGGCAGTCGGCGAACCAGAGCATCTGCAGGGCGATTCGGGCCATGGAACCCGGACAGAACCAGTCGTCGTTGTGCTTGAAGTTCAAGAGCCGAGCCCCGGTTGCGGTGTCCCGGTAGCCCCAGATAAAGCCGTCGGATTGCAGATAGCCATCCTCCAGCACATGGTCGAGGAGTCCGAGCGCCACCTGCTGGAGGATATGGCAATGATCATAGCCGCCCCAGATATAGAGCAGGTGCGCGCCCCCCAGCGCGTTGGCGGCCCAGCCCGGCCCTTCGAGCGTACCGAAGTCATGCCACGCCTGCGGGCGTCCCTCGGTATCCACGAAGCTGCTGATGGCGCGCCACCGCCCTCCATCCGCGGGTTCAAGGCAGCGATGCGCAAAGCGAACCGAATCCCGCGCACTGTCGCGCAGCGTGTAATCCGGGTTTTCGGGGAGGTGGAAATCGGCAGCCATGGTGCTCTCGCTGGGGCCTCGATCTATGGCGCATTATATCACACGCGCCCGGATCGCGCTCGGCGGGCTGCAGGATGGTGCGGCGCAGCCCGCTCGGCGGGCTGCAGGATCCCGAGCGCCCGGCCGGCGGTTGGCTGGCCCGGCATCGGGGAGCCAGACCCAACCACCGGCCGGACCGGTGAGGAGCGGTCGGCTTAGCCCCGCAGCGCCTCCCGAACACCGGCGCCGTAGCCCGGATCGGCCCTGTCAAAGTGCGTCAGCTGCCGCTCGATGATCTCGCGCGGTACGCCCCGCATGGCCCCCGCGATGGCATGATGGAGGCGGGCGCGTTCGTCGGCTGGCAGGATCCGGTAGAGATTGCCCGCCTGCGTGTAGTCGTCGTTGCGCTCGCGATGGTCGTAGCGATCGGCGTCGCCGTCCAGGCGGAGGGGCGGCTCGTGGACACTCGGGTCTTCCTGAGGACCGCCGAAGCTGTTGGGCTCGTAGTTTACGCTGCCGCCGTCGTTCCCGTCGAAGCGCATGGCGCCGTCCCGATAGTAATGCGCGACATCGCATCGGGGCCGATTGACCGGCAGGCTCTCGTAGTTGACGCCGAGCCGGTAGCGATGCGCGTCCGCGTACGAGACGATGCGAAGCTGGAGCATCTTATCCGGGCTCGGTCCGATCCCGGGAGGCATGCTGGCGGGTGAGAACGCAGCCTGCTCCACCTCGGCGAAGTAGTTCTCCGGATTACGGTTCAGTTCCATGATCCCGACATCGATCAGCGGATAATCCCGATGCGGCCAGACCTTGGTCAGGTCGAACGGATTGTAGGGGGTGCGCGCGGCGTCGGCCTCAGGCGTGACCTGCACCATCATGCGCCAGCGGGGGTGGTCGCCCCTCGCGATGGCATCGAACAGATCTCGCTGGTGCGTCTCCCTGTCAAGCCCGATCAGCGCTTCCGCTTCATCGTCGGTCATGCACTGGATGCCCTGCAGCGTCTTGAAATGGAACTTGACCCAGAAACGCTGGTTGTCCCGGTTGACGAGGCTGAACGTGTGGCTGCCGTATCCGTTCATGTGCCGATACGTTCGAGGCAGACCCCGGTCGGAGAAGAGGATCGTGACCTGATGCAGGGACTCGGACGACAAGGACCAGAAATCCCACATCGCCGTCGGGTTCCTCAGGTTCGTCTGCGGATCTCGTTTCTGCGTGTGGATAAAGTCGGGGAACTTGTAGGGATCCCGCAGGAAGAACACGGGCGTGTTGTTGCCGACGAGATCCCAGTTCCCCTCGTCGGTGTAGAACCGCATCGCGAATCCCCGCACGTCCCGCTCGGCATCCGCCGCGCCCCGTTCGCCCGCGACGGTGGAAAAGCGGACGAAGCATTCCGTTGGCTTGCCGACCTCCGCGAAGACCGAGGCCTTCGTATAGGCCGTGATGTCGTTGGTGATCGTGAGGGTCCCGTAGGCGCCCGACCCTTTGGCGTGGACCACACGCTCGGGAATGCGCTCGCGATTGAAATGGGCGTGCTTCTCAAAGAGTTGCCAGTCCTGAGCCAGCAGCGGTCCCCGTGGTCCGGCCGTCAGTGCGTTCTGGTTGTCGGCGATCGGAATCCCACCCGCTGTGGTGAGCTTCTTTCGGGCCATGGTGGTTTCTCCTTCCCATGTCGACAGCGTCGTATTTAGACGCTATCTAAACATGGACTTAGTCTACCACACGCGGCGGCCGGCGATCACGAATCCGGCCGGCGCCGCTGCCGATCCGTACGAATAGAGCCTACGACCGATGGAGGCGCCCCCGTATCACCACCTGGTACTCCAATACGTCGAAGTCCGTCAGTTCATCGACACCGACAACATGCAGGGCGTCCCAGGGCACATCGTGGATGACCCCCGTCTCTTCGTCGATCATATGGTGATGGGGCTCTGAGCGGAGGTCGTAGACCGTTGTGCCCTCTCGCAGCGTCCGCTTGTGGACGACGCCATGATCCGCGAACAGAGCCAGCGCGTTGTAGACCGTGGCTCGGGAGATCGTCGGGTACGTCTGTCGTACGGCGTGCAGTACCTCATCCGCAGTCGGATGCCCCTCCATGGTGCGGAGGCGTTCTGCGACGGCCACGCGCTGTGCCGTGGGATGGATGCCCGCATCACGCAGTTGTTGAATCGCTTTGACCATACTGTGATCTCATCCCGACCTGTGTATCGGCGCCGTCCCGGTCTCGGCAATTCTACCACCGCACACGGCACGGATCATCGGCCGGCGGCGCACCTGGAACCCGGCCGGGACGTCGGCTTCCGTCTGCCAGGCCGCGACGGCGGACTCCGGGGTTGTCCCGAAGCGTAGGGTACGATGCCTTAGAACGGGCTCTTGGGCGTCACCGGGAGGAGACATTGGCCGATATCGCACCCTTTTATGGCATCCGCTTCGATCCTGCAAGGCTCGATGATCTATCGCGAGTCGTGGCCCCGCCGTATGACGTGATCAACAGCGAGGAACAGTCCGCGCTGTACGCCTCGAGCCCGTGCAATATCGTGCGGATCATCCTCAATCGACCGGAGGCGGGGGACGGGCCGACGGATCGACACGAGCGCGCAGCCCGCGAGATGCAGCGGCTCCTCGATGCAGGCGTTCTGGTTGAAGACCGGGAGCCCGCCCTCTATCTCTATCGTCAGGAGTTCACCGCGCCGCTGGACGGGCGCCGGCTCGAACGGTGGGGTGTCGTTGCGGCGCTGCGGCTGGCGCCCTACAGCGACGGGATCGTGCTGCCGCATGAGTTCACACGCGGGCGGGCTCTGGAGGATCGACTTGAGCTGATGCGCACGACCCGGGCAAACACCGAGCCGATCATGCTCCTGTACGAAGACCCGGGGCTCACGGGGATGCGGGGCCTGCGCGACGCGATCGCGGGGACGCCCCCGCTCCTGACGGCCACGGTGGAAGGCGATCTCCATCAGGTCTGGGCGCTGGCCGACGGTCCTGTCGTTCGGGCGTTTGCGACATCGTTTCAGGACCGCCCCGTCTGGATCGCCGACGGCCACCATCGATATGAGACCGCGCTGACCTATCGCGATGAGCTCGCCTCTGCCGGTCGACCCATCCTCGGCGCGGATCGCCTCCTCGTGACCCTGCTGCCGTTTGAGGATCCGGGGATCGTCGTGCTGCCGACGCATCGGATGGTGACCGGACTGGGAGCTCTCGCCATCGAAACCCTCGAGGCCGATCTGGACCGATACTTCCACCGCGCGCCCGTAGAGTCGGAGGACGTGCCGGGCCGATTGGCATCGATGCGAAGCGTGGACGGATCTTTCCTCGTCGCAGGTGCGAACGGTGTCGCTCACTGCAGCCTGAAGGACGCCGAGACCATGACGGCCCGAGCGGCGGACCGGGGTCGCGCATGGCGCGAACTAGATGTATCGATCCTGCAGACGCTGATCCTCGATCCGATGGCGGCCCTCGGCGGATCGGTCTCCTATACGAGACACCTGGACGAAGCCCTGCAGGCTCCCCGCTCCGGTGCGGGCGCCGTATCGTTCCTTCTCGGCGCCCCTTCGGCCCGCGATCTGCGCGCGGTTGCCGCTGAGGGCGATCGAATGCCGCCGAAGTCGACCTACTTTGAGCCCAAGCTCTGGAGCGGCCTCCTCATGCGCCGTCTGGACCGGTGAAACGCCCCGACGAGCCGACGAGCTGTCAGCACTGCGGGGCGCTGACGTTTCCCGACGCCCGGCACTGCGCCCGGTGCGGTCGGTTCCCGATCAAACTCCATCAATGCCCGATATGCCGGACCATCGCCGGCATCGAGGAAGAATACTGCCCGAAGTGCGGGCGGATGTTCGAGCCGGGGGGCGATCTATTCTCCTAGCGGCCGAAGCCGACGGTGGACGCCGTGCTGATCACGGGCTGTCGAAACCGCCCATGCCGCCGCCCCTCGTCGCTGCGCCGCGCACTCCCTGAAGCAGCGCGAACAGGAGCTCGCGCGTCCCGATCCCGATCACCGCCATCACCATGAGGTGCAGGACCAGCGAGATGCAGCTCCAGAGCACGCAGGCCCGGCCGACCTCGGCGCGGCGTTCATCGTCGAGCATCAGGAAGATGAGCCCGACCGGCAGTCCGATGTACGGCAGGAGCAGGCCCAGCCAGACCGCGGCCCGTATGGCCCCGGGCGAGGCGTAGGAGCCCTGCGGCGGCGCGATCGGGGGCGCCCCAGGCGCCCCACCGGGAGGCCGGGCCGCGGTCGCTCCGCCGTGTAGCGGCGCGCCGCATTTCCAGCATGCCGTCACGGTGTCGAAGTTGTTCGCCCCGCACTGCGCGCATGTCCTGCGCCCGGATGTCGTCGCCATGGTCTAAGTACGCTCCCAGCATGACGATACCCGCTCGTCGCCCGGGACGTTACCTGATGGACATCGACAGCGTTCTTCGTGCCGCGCGGGGGCGTATTCGCGGCGTGCGGGAAGGAAACCGGTCGGCGACGGAGAACTTGGATTCGCCCGAAGGCGCAGGCGACCGAATCCGCCCGTTTGCCCGAGGAGCCGAATCCATGGAGGATCATCCTCAGTGACGCGTGTTTTTCTGGTCGCCATCGGTGCGCTTTTCCTTGGCGCGGCCGCCATCGCCGACGATATCGTCACGATGCCGACCGCCAACCAGCTCAAAGCCCGTGAGGTCGACATCGCCGCCTACTACCTCGACCTGAGCATGCCGTCGGGAGCGCCGCAGTTCGTCTACTACCAGACCCTGTACGTGGGGTTGACGGATCGCATCGAACTCGACATCCACCGAGCCAAAGTCAACCGGGACGAGGACTCCGTCGTCCTCGTCGGGTCGGTCAAGCTCGTCAACGAAGGGCCTGATACCCCGGACGTCGTCATCGGTCTGCGCAACATCACCGGTTCGGCGACGACCCTTGCCCCAAAGCTGCGGAGCAAGACGGAGCGGCGGTCGGTGTATATCGCTGCGGCGAAGACCTTCTTCATGAATCCTGAGAAGCCGGGGCCGCCGCTGGTACGCCTGCACGCGGGACTCGGCACCGAGGACTGGACCCTCCTGAACGAAGGGCGCCATAAAGGCCTGTTCGGCGGGCTGCAGTTCCTGTTCCATCCGGTCGTGGGCGCCGTTGTCGAGAACGACGGGAGGGACTGGATCACGGGCCTGACGATCATGCCGTTGAACTCCGGGGTGACCCTGAAGGGCGGGACCTATGGCGACCATCGCTGGTACGGAGTCGCCTACCGGAAACAGTTCTAGACAGGGACGTCTGCGGGCATGACGCTGCGGCCTGCTTCAGGTCGCAGCGTCGGAACCCCCGAGCGTGAAATAGAGCGTGGCGCCCTCGCCAACCGCCCCGTCAGCCCAGATCCGTCCACCGTGCCGTTGAACGGCTCTTCGGGCGATCGCCAGCCCGATGCCGGTCCCGGGGAACTGATCCCGGGTGTATTGCCGCTGAAACGGCACGAAGAGCTTGTCGGCGTAAGCCATGTTGATTCCGGCGCCGTTATCCTGGACATAGTAGACACGCCCCTCGGAATCCTGGCGCTGGCCGAATAGGATCGTCGCCATACGGTCGACACGGCTGGTGAACTTCCATGCGTTGCTCAGCAGAGCGTCGAGCAGCCGCGTGACAAGCCCGGGGTCCGCATGGTCCCGCATCTCGGGCTGTATGGTAATGGCGACACGCCGCTCGGGTTCCGATGCGGCAAGGTGATCGATGATCTGCTGAGCGATCAGGCTGAGATTGACCTGTCGTCTCTGCATCTCCGAGCGGGTGACTTGAGAGAGGGTGAGGAGATCCTCGATTAGCTGGCTCATCCGATCCGCTGCGTCCATGACCCGGCTCAGATAGTGTCGTCCGGCATCATCGAGATTCGGGCCGCATGTCTCGGCGAGCGCATCGCCGAAACCGACCATGGCTCGGAGAGGCGCCCTCAGATCGTGGGCGACCGAATAGGTAAACGCATCGAGCTCCGCCACCGCGGCATCCAGCCGGTCCGTTGTCTCAGATAGCGCACGCTCGAGCTCCGCATGGCGGCCGATCAGCCATGCGTGCGCCTCCTCGGATCGGCGCTTCTCGCTCCATTCGCGCAGGGTCTGCTCGATGCGATGCTGCAGGTCGCGAGTCCGGCAAGGGCAGAGGATGTAGTCATGGGCGCCGGCACGGACTGCATCCATCGCATCCCGTTCGCCGTCCTCATCCGCAATGATCAACACCGGGTAATCGCCCGAGGCCGGCGGGGGCTGCAGCGCCTCCGCAACGTTGCCGTCCGAGAAGCGCAGTTCCATCAGCGCAAGATCCGGACGCACGCGAGCGATGTAATCCCGGTACTGCGCGAGCGTTCCGAGCGCGGTCACCTCGATGTTCGGGGCGTCCTGCAGCGATCGGCAGACGAGATCGCCTCGCTCCGTTTCATCGTGGACTACGAGGATATGGATCCTTCGAGTGTCCATGGGCTGCATCCTCTCACGGTACGACCAGCCGCCAGTATGGAAGATCGGATTTCCATGCCGCTGTGCACCCTGTACATCGCGACAGATTACTACCCATAATACACGCTTAGCCGCACTGGATCGGTCCCGATCGCCATCCTTCCCATGCAGCAGCCCCCAGACCAACCGCAGGTCCCGTGGCCGTCAGCTTCAGAGGGTCGAGACCGGCAGCGCATGGATGTTGGCCGCGATGGGTCCGATCTCCGTCCCGGTGTTGAGGACGACGCCACGCAGAAACCGATCGCCCAACCGCTCGATGAAACGGCGGAGTCCGGCAGTGTCGCTCCGCGAGGTTGAGGTGGTGGAATATCCATCACGTTGTGATGAGATCCTATCCATGCCGTGGATCCTCTCTTCAATGACGAGGCCTGCACGAGAGCATATCCGGGATCGGAAGTTGGAGACGGAGGGCGTATGTCTCGTGCTCCCCATTCGCTCTGGCGAGCCGCATCCCGCTATCGGTCGAGAAGCCAGGTCCGGAAGTGGGCGAGGGCTGCCTCCCACATCGCGGGGCTCAGGACGTGCCCTGTCTCCTCCTCGATGAACCACGTGAACCGGTCGGCGGCATCGAGGTCCGCATAGGCCCGTTCGATCGTCGGGAGCGCGGCTCGGACTTCGTCGATGGGGCTCCCGTCGTCGAGGGCGCCGAAGTTCAGGTGGAGCGGCATCGGGGCGGCCAGGGCCACGATGTCGGGAATGTCTCCCCAGCGCCGCCAACCCGGAACGTAGTTGGAGAAGCAGTGGATGAGGTTGGTCCGCTCCATCGCCCGGTAGGTCGGCATACAGCAGTTGCCCACCGCGGCCTTCAGCCGGGGCTCGAAGGGAGCCACGAGCCACGTATGGGTCGAGCCCATGGAATGGCCGTAGCAGCCGAGCCGCTCGGGATCGGCCTCAGGCCTTGCACAGAGATAATCGATCGCCCGGCGCATGTCCAGAATGTTCTTCCATGCGAGGGACCTGCCTGCGGCCACCAGCATCCCGAAGAGATAGCGCTCGAGGTCCCGGCCCCGGAGAGCACGGTCGAATCCGGGGTTGGGGCTCCTGTTCCGTTCGCCGAACCCGGCAGCATCCGGGCACAGGACGACGAACCCCTCACGGGCGAGCGCG
>JAANMX010000102.1_pt1 | contig 99114 bp, 73 predicted proteins | sample 7279681 | NCBI WGS metagenome assembly JAANMX01 (sample SAMN14094542, study PRJNA606508) | bioreactor metagenome | isolation source: A lab-scale SPAN reactor treating ammonium-rich wastewater day 351 | place: Ireland: Galway | collected 2018-01-01
CTACGGCGAGACTCCTGATTGGGACTAAGTCGTAACAAGGTAACCGTAGGGGAACCTGCGGTTGGATCACCTCCTTTCTAAGGATGATTCCGGTTCGGGTGCTCACACCCGGACTGATCATGTCCGCATCTTCGTGCCGGCTGTGCCGCCGAATCAAGGATAGCCCCGCCGGCGCGAAAGCGCCGGCGGGGTTTTTTCATGCGCCCGGCGAAGATCTCTCCCCCTTTCCCCCGCCCTCTCCCCGCCACGGCGAGGGGGAGCCAGACCAGGTTTGTTCCCCCTCTCCTTGCAGGGGAGGAGGAGGGGGTTTGTCTCAAAGTTCCTGGCTCTACGGCTCTTCCCCCGCTGCCTTCAGGGCAGCGGCCGCGAGCCGCCGGACGCGCGGGGACGGGCTGTCCAGCAGAGTTCGCAGAATGGCCTCGGCTCCTTTGGCCTCCCCCGCGGCGTTGACCGCCGCGGCGGCGGCAGCCTGCACTCCGGGGTCGGGGTGCTGGAGCGCCTGCATTAGCACCTTTCCCGCCTCCTTGTCATCCTTTTTTACGATCCGCAGAGCAAGGGCGGCGGCGATTTGTACCTGAACGTCGGGATCATTTAGCGCGCCGCGCAGGTCGTTGGAACTGTCGGTTCCCAGGCGCCCCAGCGCCCGGACGGCCTCCCGACGCACGAACGGACTGGCCTCTTTCGGAGTTCCTTTGGGATCCCTGGCCAGCACCCTGCGCAGCGCGCCCTCAGCATTGTTGGCGAGTTCTCCAAGGGAACCAAGGGCGGCGGCGGCTTCCCCGCGGGTCGAAGCGTCGTCCGCTCCCAGTTGCTTCAGCAGGATCTGGAAGGCCTCCTTCGATTCGCCCAGGCGGACCAGGGCCGCGGCCGCCTCCCGCCGCACGTAGGGGCTCCTGTCCTTGAGCGCCTGCCGCAGCGCCTTGATCGCCTCCTGCTTCTTCTCGCCGAGGCTGGCGAGGACGGCCGCCGCACCGCCGCGAATCGCCTCCTCCTCGTCCGCCAGAGCGCTCAGAAGGACCGGCAGGAGCCTGTCCGTTGGGCCTTTGTGTCGAGACAGCGCCGATGCGGCCGCCAGCCTCACCCGCCCGGACGGATCGTTCAGGGCGGCGATCAACGCTGCCACGACTTCCTTCCGCTGCGGATCGATGGCAGTCATCGCGAGGATCGCTCGCCGGCGCACCGGCTCCGCCTGCTCCTTCGCCCGAAGCGCCTCGATCAGCGCCGACACCGCCAGCTTTGCCCTCTCGCCCAGGTCGCCGAGGGCAACCGCGGCCGCTTCACGCACGGTGGCCTCCTCGTCCTGCAGGGCACGCGCCAGCGCGGCCACGGCCTCCCTGTCCTCCTCCGCCAGTTCTCCCAGCGCCCACGCCGCCTCGCGCCGTACCGGGAGATCCGCCTCCTTGAGCGCCACGCGCAGCGACTCGCGAATGTCGTCCCCGCTCGCCCCGAGCGCGACCAGAGCGCCGGGCGCCAGGCGGGCGACCTCCGACTCACGGTCGTCGAGGGCGTTCGCCACGATCGGCGCCGCCTCCTTCGCCTTCGGGCCGATGGCGGCGAGGGCGCGTACGGCCGCCGCACGCACGTCCCCGTCGCGATTCCGAAGGGCTTGCGCCAATTCAGGGATCGCGTCCGCCGCCAGCGGACCCATGCGCTGCAGGGCGACGACGGCGGCGACCCGCACCCCGACGTCCGCGTCCTTGGCGGCCTCACGCAAGGCGGGGATGGCCTCCTTCGCTTTCGGTCCGAGCGCGCCGAGGGCAACGGCGGCCTCGGCGCGGGCTTTCGCGTCGCCCGCTTTCAATCGCTCGACCCAGTGTTCGGGCGGCTTGCCCTGAAACCGGGGCTCACCCCCCAGCGCTGCTCCCACGGCGAACAGCAAGCCGATCCCCATCACATGCCTTCGCAACATGGCGGTACTCCCGATGTCCGATGCCGGCAGCAGACCGGGGCAGGTTCGGTCCCCTCGCAGGCGTTTCGGCCACGATTCTCCCGGCTCATCACACCTCCAGCCACTCCCCCGGCTTGAGGATCACCGGCTCGGCCCCGGTTTCCTTCTTCACCCGCGCCGCCCACGCCTGGGCGTCCTGCGCGATCAACTCCCATGTGTTGTAGTGGATCGGCAGTACCTTCTTCGGCTGGAGCAGCTTGACCGCGCGCACGGCGTCGTCCGGCCCCATCGTGTAGTTGTCCCCGATCGGCAGGATCGCCAGGTCGAGACCCTCCTCGCCGATCAGCCGCATGTCGCCAAACAGCCCCGTGTCGGCCGCGTCGTAGATCTTCTTGCCGTCCTTCGTGGCGATCAGGAACCCGCAGGGGTTGCCGCCGTAGGTGCCGTCCGGCAGCACCGACCCGTGGAACGCGAGGGTGAGCTTCACGCGCCCAAACGGGTGGCCGTACCCGCCGCCGTGCTGCTGGCCGTGGACGTGCTCCAGTCCCTGGGTCTTCAGCCATTCGCTGATCTCGTAGTTGCAGATCACCGTCGCGCCGGTGCGCCGGGCGATGGCGATCGTGTCGCCGATGTGGTCGCCGTGACCGTGCGAGACGAGGATGAAATCGGCCTGGGCGTCCTCCGGTTTGATCGCCGCCGCCGGGTTGCCGGTCAGGAACGGGTCGATCAGGACGTGCCGGCCGTCCGTGTCGAGGTGCAGGCAAGCGTGCCCCAGCCAGCGTACGCGCGTCGTCATGGTCGTCCCTCCAGGTGGTCGGCTCGCGGGCTCTTCAGGAACTCTACGACCCGAGGCCGGCGCCGTCCGGGGGGTCCGCTGCCTGATTCGCGATTCGCAGCCGGCCCGGCCTCCGCACACCCGTCCCGTCGCGAGAGAGGTGATTTCAGACGTGACCTTCCGGCGCCGCCGCTGTACCATGAGGAGGTGCCTGTCCCTTGCGCACGGTCGGCGCGGGTTACTCACGGCAACGGACCAGCACTACCAATCGGGAACTTCCTGCTCATGAAAAAAGCGAGCGACCAGCCGGTTACGGTGAAGTGTCACACGTGCGGACTGATGGTGCAGGTGCCGCCCGGCGGGCGACGGTTGTGCGGGTGCGGGACGTGGCTGTCGGGCGACAGGCCGGCCGAGGCCCAGGCGCCGGCAGCCGAGCTGGAGCCGGCCGCCGGCTGGCCGCGCATCGAGGGCGATCTGGCCGCCATCGAGCGCCTTAACGACGGTTACCGCCGCATCACGCGCGAGCTGAGCAAGGTGATCGTCGGCCAGAAGCGCGTCATCGAGGAGCTGCTCATCGCCATCTTTGCCCGCGGCCACTGTCTACTGGTCGGCGTGCCCGGGCTGGCCAAGACGCTCATGATCCGCACCCTCGCCGACTCGCTCAACCTCAGCTTCAGCCGCATTCAGTTCACTCCCGACCTGATGCCGTCCGACATCACCGGCACCGAGGTGCTGCAGGAGGACAAGGCCACCGGCCAGCGCGTCTTCAAGTTCCTGCACGGCCCGCTCTTCTCCAACGTCATCCTCGCCGACGAGATCAACCGCACGCCGCCAAAGACGCAGGCCGCCCTCCTCGAAGCGATGCAGGAGCGCCAGGTCACCGTCGGCGGCGCCAAGCACAAGCTGCCGGACCCGTTCTTCGTGCTGGCGACGCAGAACCCGATCGAGCAGGAGGGCACGTACCCGCTGCCCGAGGCCCAGCAGGACCGTTTCATGTTCAACGTCCTCGTCGATTACCCGGAGGAGGACGAGGAGTTCCGCATCGTCGAGGCGACCACAACCATCCATCAGCCGAAGGTCGAGCGCGTCCTGTCGGCGACCGACATCCTGGAGATGCAGGACATCGTCCGCAAGGTGCCGGTGGCGCCATACGTCATCCGGTACGCGATGAAGTTCACGCGGCTGACGCGCAAGAACAAGGGCGAGGTGCCGGACTTCATCCGCGACTACGTCACCTGGGGGGCCGGCCCGCGGGCGACGCAGTTCCTGGTCCTCGGCGCCAAGGCGCGGGCGGTCCTGCACGGGCGCTACTACGTCTCGTGCGAGGACATTCGCGAAGTCGCCATCCCGGTGCTGCGGCACCGCATCATCACCAACTTCAACGCCGAGGCCGAGGGCATCAAGCCGGAGGACATCATCAAACGACTGACCGACATGATCCCGCGCGACCCGAACGAGGAAGCGCTGGCGCGCGGCCGCGTCGCCACGCCGACCGTCACCGTCGGCGCGCCGCCGGCGATGCCCACGACCTGACAGGGTAACTGATGCGCGAAAGCCCACGGGCTGCGTCCCGTGAGCCAGGTGCTGGACACTACACCCACGGGACGCAGCCCGTGGGCTTTCGGCCCCCTGTCGCTGAGCTTCAATGGAAGAAGACGACCCTCTGAAATATCTGAACCCCCTCACCCTGGCCCGGGTCAGCAGCCTGGAGCTGCAGGCCCGGCTGGTCGTCGAGGGCTACCTGTCCGGGATGCACAAGAGCCCGTATCACGGGTTCTCGGTCGAGTTCGCCCAGCACCGCGAGTACGTCCCCGGCGACGACATCAAGCACATCGACTGGAAGGTCTACGGCCGCACCGGGCGTTTCTACCTCAAGCAGTACGAGGAGGAGACGAACCTCGTCTGCTGGCTGCTGCTCGACGTTAGCGAGTCGATGCGCTACGGGTCCGGCCCGGTCAGCAAGTACGACTACGCCTGCATGGCGGCGGCCGGACTCGCGTACCTGGTGTTGCAGCAGGCCGACAGCGTCGGGTTCATCACGTTCGACAGCGACGTGCGCAAGTACCTCAAGCCGTCCAGCCAGCCGTCCCACCTCAAGGAGGTGGTGCATGTGATGAACCAGGGGTGCGGCCAGGCGAAGTCGCGCATGGCCGGGGTGTTCCACGACCTTGCCGAGCGCATCAACCGCCGCGCCCTCGTGTTCGTCATCAGCGACGTGTTCGACGAGGTGGACGAGGTGCTGATGGCGTTCAAGCACCTGCGCCACCGCCGTCATGAGGTCATCCTCTGGCACGTCCTCGATCCGGCCGAGCTGACCTTCCCGTTCCGCGAGGCGACGCTGTTTCGCGGGCTGGAGGAGTACCCCGAGCTGCTCACCGACCCGCGCTCGCTGCGCAAGAGCTACCTCGAACAGATTGAGAAGTTCCTCCACGATCTGCAGCGCGGCTGCCGCGAGCAGAACATCGACTACGTCCAGATGCAGACGAACACGCCGCTGCACGTGGCGCTGTCGAGCTACCTGGCGCACCGGCTGACGATGAGAAAGTAGGGTCCAGGGGGGCAGGTTTCGCGCAAAGGCGCCAGGAGCGCAAAGAGGGAAACAACAGACCTATATCTTTACGCTCCTGGCGCCTTTGCGCGAAACCCTGCCTCCGGACCCCTGACCCCTCATTCATTCATATGCTCGCACACCTACTCGCACCATTCGCGTTTCTCGGTCTGTGGGGCACGGTCGTGGCCGGGGCGGCGGCGGTGTCGGTCCCGGTCATTATCCACCTGCTCAACCGGCGGCGCTTCCGCGTCGTCGTCTGGGCGGCCATGCGCTTCCTGCTCAACGCCCAGAAGCAGAACACGCGCCGGATGCGGCTGGAGCAACTCATCCTGCTCGCCGTCCGGACGACGCTGGTGCTCCTCGTCGTGCTGGCGATGGCGAGCGTCACGCCGTGGGCCGAGCAGCTGTGGGCGAGCCTCTGGCCGGACGGCGGCGGGTTCCGGCCCCTCCGCACCTCGCGCCTCCACAAGATCCTCGTCGTCGATGGGTCGCTCAGCATGGCGGTCCGGACGAAGGACGGCAAGACGGCGTTTGAACACGGCCGCGAGCTGGCGCTGCAAATCGTCAAGGACGCGCAGCCCGGCGATGGGCTGAGCGTCGCTTTGATGAAGGACGTGCCGGTCTGGGTCGTCGGCGAGCCGGCCCTGGAGTCGGCCAAGGTCGCGCGCGAGGTCGAGGGGCTGCGCCAGTCGCACGGCAACGCCAACGTTCCGGCGATGCTCAACATGGTTGCCGCCAAGCTCGCCGAGTCCGGCAAGCGCTTCGACGCGCGCGAGGTGTACTTCATCACCGACCTGCAGAAGAGTACCTGGCTGAGCGGCCAGGCGGCCGCCGACGGCGCGAAGAAGGACGGCAAGGAGTCGCGCGAGAAGGCGGTCATCGCCGAGATCCAGAAGAGCGCCACCACCATTTTCGTCGATGTCGGCCGCGACAAGGTCACCAACGTCGCCGTCACCGATGTCACCCTCGGGGACAGCCTGGTCATCGCCGGCGCGACGGTGCCGGTCCTGGCGACCGTCCAGAACTTCGGCCCCGAGCCCCGCGAGAAGCTCAACGTGACGCTGTGGGTCGGGCGGGCCGCGGGCCAGGCGGGCGACCCGTCGGTGGCCGACCGCGACGGCCGGGCCGCCCTGCGCACCCAGCAGCAGCAACTCGTCAAGGCGCTGCCCGGCGAGCCGGTTCGCGTCGCCTTCGCGTGCAAGTTCCCGGCGGCGGGCACCTACGCGGTTCAGGTCCGCGTCGAGGAGGACGACCTGCCCGCCGACGACGGCCGCACGGTGATCGTCACGGTGCGGGACAACGTGCCGACGCTGCTGGTCAACGGCAAGCCGGCCACCGACCCGTTCAAGGAGGCGACGTTCAACCTGAGCTTCGCCCTCAACCCGCTCGCGCCACGGCTGGACCTCTCCCCGATCCTGCCGCGCGTGGTCAGCATCTCGCAGTTCGCCGACGAGAACCAGACCCGGCTGACGGACTACGACTGCGTCTGGCTGTGCGATGTCAGCAAGCTGAACCTCGGCGACCTGCGCCGGCTCGAAGGCCACCTGCGCCGCGGCGGCGGCGTCGTCATCTCGCTCGGCGAGCAGGTGGCCGAGCAGATCGTGGGGTACAACCGGCTGCTCTACAACAAGGGCGAGGGCATCCTCCCGGCCGAGTTGCAGGGCGTCGAGTCGGCGAAGCCGGGTACGTACTACGTCCTGTATGCCCCCAACGAGGCGTTCAGCGAACCGCCCCTGAAAGCGTTCGCCGACGATAACTACCGGCTGACGCTGTCCACGCCGCCGTTCCAGCGCTACATGCGCGTCCAGCCGGCGGCCGACGGGCGCGTCCGCCCGATCCTCTCCTTCGTCCCCGAGGCGGCTAGCCCCGAGAAGAAGGACGAGAGCAAGAACCTGCGCACCGGCGATGCCGCCATCCTGGAGTGGAACCCTCCGCTCCCCGCCGAGGAGCGCGCCCGCGCCCGGGCCGAGCGCCAGGGGCCGGCCGGCGCGGCGCCTGCGCCGGCCAGCCCGACGCGCTATCGCGGCAAGGTGATCCTCGTTACCACGTCCCTCAACCTCGACTGGAACCGCTGGCCGATCTCGCCCAGTTACGGCGCCATGATGCAGGAGTTGTTCCGCGTCGCCGTCTCCGGCCGGCTGCGCGAACGGTCGGCCACGGTCGGCCAGCTGCTGGAGGAGTTCCTCCCCGTCGGGTCCGCCAAGCTCGACGGCCGGCTGTACCTTCCCGGACTGGAGAAATCGCCCGCGAAGGTGCGCCTGGGCGGGGCCGACGGGCAGGGCGTGTTCCGCTGGACCGACGCCGACCTGGCTGGCGTTTACCGCCTCCTCGTCGGCAACCAGCCGCAGGAGTACCTGTTTGCCGTCAACGTCCCGACCAGCAGCGGCGACCAGCGGCCGAGCGAGAGCGATCTGGCTCGCGTCACCAGGGACCGGCTCCAGGGCGCCTTTCCGGCGTGGGACTTTCAGACCGTCACCGATCTGCGCGACGTCCGCCACCCCGACGCCCCCGCCACCAGCGAAGGCGAGGCGGTGCGCAGCAACGTCGGCCCGGCCGTCGCCCACTGGTTCCTGCTCGGCGCCCTCGTGCTGCTGATCGCCGAGGTGCTGCTCGCCTGGTTCTTCGGCCACCACACGGCCGTTCCCGGGGCCGCCGAACCGCCGCGCGTCGGCCTGCTGCTCCCCGGTGTCGTCGGTGGGGTGGCGCTGGTGCTGTTCGCGCTCATCGCCTTCTCGCTCCTCCACGCGGCCGAGACGGGCGACTTCCTCAGCTACCTCCCGGACGGGTTCCGCTCGACCGTCGAGGGATGGCTCGGCGTCCCCCCGCCGGCGCCCGGCGAGAACACCCGCTGGCACCTGGAGTTCAACCCGTACCTGCACAGCGCGGCCAACGACCCGTGGCTGGCCGGTGGGCTCGCCCTGCTCGTCCTGGCACTGGTGGCGGCCGTCTACACGTTCGAGGCAAAGACCGCCAACGGCGTCTACAAGGGACTGCTTGTCGGCATGCGCATGTTCCTCATCCTGCTCACCCTCGCCGTCCTGCTGCCGCAGATCCAGCTGCGCTTCGAGCGCCAGGGGTGGCCGGACGTTGTCCTGCTCCTCGACGACTCCAGGAGCATGGGCGTGCCGGACCACTTCCGCGACGAGGATGTGCAGAAGAAGGCCGACGCCCTCGCCGAGCAGGTCAGGAAGCGGTTGCTGGAGGACGTACCCGGGCGCGTCAAGGCGCTGCAGGCACGGCACGACGCGAAGAAGGCGCTGGGCGACAAGGGCGACGCGGCGGCCCGCGCCGAGGCGGGGCAACTCGCCGCCGTCATCCGCGCGCTGGACGCTCAGCGCCTCGAGGTCGATTCCCCGAACTGGCGGCCGTCCCGGCTCCAGCTCGCCCAGACGCTTCTCGGTCGGAAGGAGCCCGACTGGATCGGCTCCCTGCTCGCGAAGCGCAAGATGAAGGTCCACATCTTCCACCTCGACGGGCACGGCCGCCTCGTCAAGCTCACCGACGCGGAGGGCAAGGCGGCGGGCGAGATCACCGACCCGGCCATGCAGGCCCGCGCCCGTCAGGCGGTCGCCGACCTCGTCCCGACCGGCAGCGACAGCCGCCTCGGCACCGCCGTCCGGCAGGTGCTCGACTACTACCGCGGCGCGTCGCTCACGGCCGTCATCATGCTCACCGACGGCGTCACCACGCGCGACGAGACGCTCGCCCAGGTGTCCGAGTACGCCGGCCAGCGCGGCGTCCCGCTGTTCTTCGTCGGCATCGGTGACGACCACGACGTGCGCGATTTGAAGCTGCACGATCTGCAGGTCGAGGACACCGTCTACGTCCACGACCGGGTGATCTTCGAGGCGCGCCTGACCGGGCGCGGCTACAAGGACTTGACCCTCCCGGTCGTCCTGAAGGTGCGCGAGAAGGACGGCAAGGAGAAGGAGCTGGACCGGCAGAACGTGCGCATCGACCCGCGCGGCAACCCGATCAAGATCCAGCTGAAGCACCAGCCGGACGAGCCGGGGGAGAAGCTGTTCATCGTCGAGGTCGAGATGCCGAAGCTCGACCCGAACGAGAAGGCGCCCAACCCGGCCGACCTGCGCCTGCAGCGGACCGTGTTCGTGCAGGAGAGCAAGCTGATCAAGGTGCTGTACATCGAGGGCACGCCGCGCTACGAGTTCCGGTTCATCAAGAGCCTGCTCGAGCGCGAGGCACCGGACAAGAAGCGCAACAAGACGATCGCGCTCAAGGTGCTGCTCGCCGACGCAGACGACGACTTCCCCAAGCAGGACCACACGGCGATCAGCGACTTCCCGGCCACGCGGCAGGAGCTGTTCGAGTACGACGTCGTCATTCTGGGCGACGTGGATCCGCGATCGCGCAAGCTGGGCGACCGGCGGCTCAAGGAGTTGGCCGACTTCGTGCGCGAGCGCGGCGGCGGGCTGCTGATGATCGCCGGCAGCCAGTTCAGCCCGCACGCCTACAAGGGCACCCCGCTCGCGGACGTCCTGCCGATCGAGCCGACCGCCCAGCCGGCCGAGCCGGAGGACCGAACCGAGGGCTACCGCCCGGAGCTAACGTCCGTCGGCCGCCGCTACCCGATGTTCCGGTTCAGCTCCGACGACGCGGAGAACCAGGACATCTGGCAGCGCCTGGCCCCGCTGTACTGGTGGTCGGAGGGCTATCGGACCAAGCCGCTGGCGGAGGTGCTGGCGACCCACCCGCGCAAGCGGGCCGAGGGCAAGGGACCGAAGGACGCGGAGGGCCACCCGCTGGTGGTGCAGCACTTCGTTGGCGCCGGCCGGTGCATGTTCTTCGGGTTCGACGAGACGTGGCGCTGGCGGTTCCGCGAGGACGAACGGCACTTCAACCACTTCTGGATCCAGACGGTCCGCTACCTGTCGCGCAGCCGCATCAGCCGCACGACGGTGCGCCTTGACCGGCAGGCGCCGTACCGGGTCGGCGAGCCGATCAAGGTGACGGTGCAGTTCCCCGACAGCCGCCTGGTGCCAGGCCAGAAGCCCGGCGGCAAGGCGCCCGACAAGGTCGATGTGAAGGTGCTGGTCGAGCACAAGCCGCCGCCCGGCCCGGACGCCGAGACGGAGATCCAGACCCTCCAGCTCGCGAAGGCGGAGGGGAGCTGGGCGACCTACGAGGGGCTGCTGGTGCGGACGCGCGAGGGTAAGTACAAGTTCACACTGGTCACGCCAGATGTTAGCAAGCAGCAGCCGAGCGGCGAGCGGCCGAGCGCCGAGGGGGTTGTCATCCCGCCGCCGGGGGAGTTGGACCGGCTGCGCATGAACGTGGAGGAACTGAAGCAGGCGGCGGAGGCGACGGAGGGCAAGTTCTACACGCTGGCGGCGGCCGACCGGGTGCTGGAGGAGCTGCCGTCCGGGGTGCGCGTGGTGATCAACACGCCGCGCCCGCCGCAGCCCTTGTGGAACCACTTCCTGGCCTTCCTGCTGGTGCTCGGGCTGCTGGCGTCGGAGTGGGTGCTGCGCAAGCGCAAGCACCTGTTATAGGGCGGTTGGCAGACGGCTGGCAGACGCGCGGGTGCCACCCGGTTGCGCGCCGCCCTGGACCGTCTCCCGTACCCCCGAACGTGGAGTACCCCGCTGGCGAGAGGGGCTTGCGGGGGCCGGTTCCTGCTTGCCTTGGGTGCGGCGGCCGATTACGCTGTCACCACTTCGCCAGTGACGGAAGATCCGGGAGAAAGGAACCACATGGCTACCACCAAGAAGGTCCGCGTCGCGATCGTCGGGCTGGGCTTCGGCGCCGAGTTCATTCCCATCTACCAGGCCCACCCGAACGCCGAGATGTACGCCCTCTGCCGACGCAACAGGGCCGAACTCGATAAGTGCGGCGACCGCTACAGGATCGCGAAACGCTACACCGACTACAATGAGCTGCTCAAGGATCCCGACGTCGATGCGGTCCACATCAACTCGCCCATCCCCGACCACGCTCCGCAGTCGCTCGCCGCGCTCCGGGCCGGCAAGCACGTCGCCTGCACCGTCCCGATGGGCACGTCCGTCGAGGAGTGCCGCCAGCTCGTCGAGGCGCAGCGGCAGACCGGCAAGGTCTACATGATGATGGAGACCGTCGTCTACAGCCGCGAGTACCTGTTCGCCCGGGAGCTGTACGACAAGGGTGAGCTGGGGCGCATCCAGTTCCTGCGCGGCAGCCACCAGCAGGACATGGACGGCTGGCCCGACTACTGGCCCGGCCTGCCGCCGATGTGGTACGCGACCCACTGCGTCAGCCCGTGCCTGGCTATCCTCAGCCAGCCCGGCAAGCCGGCCCACGCCGAGAGCGTGGTCTGCCACGGCTCGGGCCGCATCCGCGAGGATCTCATCAAGCGCTACAACAGCCCGTTCGCGATCGAAACCGCGACCTTCAAGGTCCGCGGCAGCGACGTGGTCGCGGAGGTGACGCGCAGCCTGTTCGACACCGCCAGGCAGTACCGCGAGAGCTTCGACGTGACGGGAAGCAAGAAGAGCTTCGAGTGGCAGCAGGTCGAGAACGAGGAGCCGGTCATCCACACCAAGAGCAGCGCCGCGAAGCCGATCCCCGAGCCGGAAATCCCGAAGCGCGTCAAGGTGCCGGACTACGCCCGCCTGCTGCCCGAGCCGATCCGCCGGTTCACGCAGCCGGCCGCCATCCAGGACGCCGATCACCTGTCGTTCCTGCAGGGCGGCGGCCACGGCGGCAGCCATCCACACCTGGCCCACAACTTCCTGATGGCGGTCCTCGGCGAACAGCCGGCGTTCCCGGACGCGGCGACCAGCGCCAACTGGACGATGGTCGGCATCTGCGCCCACGAATCGGCGATGAGGGGCGGCGCGCGCGTCGCGATCCCGGAATTGTGAGCGGCCGCACAGGCGGAATGACTGGACGTTGAGGATTGCAAAGCTCACGGGTGGCGTCTCGTGGGTCAAGTCTCTGGGAACTTGACCCACGGGGCGCCACCCGTGGGCTTTGGGGCACAGGGTCACACCTCCGGTAGTACCCACGGCTTGCGGTACTCCGGCCGGGTGCGCAGGGCGTTCGCCTCCTTGTCGTTGACGAACGTTTCGGTTTTCGGATCGAGCACGAGCCGGCGCCCGAGCCGGACCGAGATGTTGCCGGCGTGGCAGAGGACCGACGCCGGGTGCCCGACCGTCTCCAGGTCGCACTTCGGCCGGTGCCGTGTGCGGATGCAGTCGATGAAGTCCTGCACGTGCGGCGCCTCGTGGCTGTCGCCGCCCTCCTGGCGCACCAGCTTGCCGCCGGTCGTGTACGCCCGCCAGCCGCGGTTGCCGAGCACCATGTAGCCCCGATCGCCGTACACCGCCGCCCCCTCTCCCTCACTCTCCATCGGATACGGCGCCCAGATGCGCATCTCGTAGGTCAGCAGCTTCGGCGAGCCCTTGCTGCCCGCCGGGGGGGCGTACTCGTAGTTCACCTGCAGCGTATCGGGAAATTCCTGGGCGTCGTCGAAGTACCACTTGCCGCCGCTGGCATAGACGGCGCTCGGCAGGGTCAGCGGGGTGTCGCCCTGCGCCTCGCAGGCGGCGCTCAGGGCGGCGAACGCCATGTCCAGCCGATGAACGCCGTCGTTGCCCAGGTCGCCGGTGCCGTAGTCGTGGAACCACCGCCAGTTGCCGTGGAAGCGGTTCGGGTTGAACGGCCGACGCGGGGCCGGGCCGAGCCACATGTCGTAGTCCACGCCGGCCGGCGGTTTGCCGTCCGGCGGCCGCCCGATGGCGCGCTGCCGGGTGCTCTCCCACGCCTTCGCCACCAGACAACGGCCGAGCGCCCCGCTGCGAATGTACTCCAGCGCCGTCTGCATGCGCTTCGTCGAGCGGTGCTGCGAGCCGAGCTGCACCACCCGCTTGTGGCGCCGCAGGGCCGCCACCATGCGCTTGCCCTCCTCCATGTTGTGGCCGTCCGGCTTCTCGACGTAGACGTCCTTGCCGGCCAGGCACGCCAGGATGGTCGGGATGGCGTGCCAGTGGTCCGGCGTGCCGACGACGAGGGCGTCGATCTTCTTGTCGTCGATCAGGCGGCGGAAGTCGCCGGTGGTGCGCGGCGCACGGTTCTGCCGCTTCTGCACCTCGGCGACCGCGGCGGGCAGGCGGCGGTTGTCGATGTCGGCGAGGGCGACCACGTCCACCGAGCGGTTGTCGGCAAAGGACCGGATCAGGCTCAGGGCGCGCCCGCCGGTGCCCATCACGCCGACCTGCACGCGGTCGTTCGGCCCTGCCCTGGCGGTGCTGGCCGCGAGCACCCCTGCCGTGACGCCTGCCGAGTTGCGGAGAAAGCCCCTGCGGTTCATGCGTGGCCTCCAGATAGGTGTTCCTGGGTGATCGGGGTCAGTTTGCCGCGCGGCCGGACGAATGTCCAACGGAAAGTCGATCGGGCTCGCGATTCGCGACAGGCTACCACAAAGCAGACAGGCATGCCTGCCCCACGTTCTCAAACCGCATTGAGGCGATTCCCTGGAGGCATTTGCGGCGGAGAGTGGGGAGAGGGTGTGTTGTCGTGGTGCCCCTTGCCCGCGGGGAGCGACTGGGCGCATCGCCCTCCGCCTGGAACACAGTCTGTCGGCCGCCCGCGGGTCAAGTGTGCGCGGCGTCCCGAAGTTCGTCGCGGAGATCCCTGATCAGATAGACGTACCGCGAGGTCCAGAAATAGCCGATCGGGGCCAGCAACCCTTCCACGAACGACCCACCCATGATGATCGTCATGGTCTTCACCAGGGCACCGAAGCAGACGCAGCCGACCATGAGCAGGAGGGCAAATGCAAGCCGCATGCTGAGCACACCGAGGACGCCAACCACAATCAGGCTGCCGAACAGGGTCATGAAGAAGATGGTCAGCAAGGAGCCCACGAGCGTCATCCAGTAGCTCACCATCAGGTCGGCGGCGATCAGGTCGGACTTCACGACCGTCGCCATGCGCTGTACGGCCCCGAGCCAGCACGACCAGGAGGCGAACAGGGTAAGGAAGAACAGCACCAGCAAAACGGCCTTCGCCGTCCCGGAAGTGGTCAGGAACGCGATGCCGGCCGCGATCGTCAGCACGCGTATGCCGATCGATGCCAGGATCAGGGCGCGGGCCTGACCGTCCTTCAGCCGCAGACACTGTAACGAACCCGGAAGCTCGCCAATACTCGCGAGCAACACTACCACAACGCCGGGCATGAAGAAGGTGGCTGGTAACCAGGCCGATTCGACGGTAGGCGCTTGCGGTGCGTCCGCGCCCACGCCCGCAGCCACCCCGGCCACGAAACCTGTTCCGATCAGGGAAAGCCAATAGCGGAACAACGACACCGCCAGCGCTGCCAGGGCGAACCCCACCCCCGCGTGCGCGAGGAAGGGCACCACCAGGTGAAAGACCAACCCCTGCCGCACGGCGGTCAGGTCCGCGGCGTGCTTCTTCTTTCGGTTCCGTTTGCGCTGGGGGCGCTCATCTTCCGCCCCAACGACGGATGCCGCGCCGCCGGCCAGGGAACCGCCACAGTGCGGACACCGGGCCGCTTGCAGGTGACTCGCACGCACCTTCAGACGCGTCTGGCAGGTGGGGCAAACCACGATCGTGACACCCATGAGCGTCTCCCTTCGCGCGACTCGCCTCGGCCCGTAGCGGTCCGGCCCGCACTTCGGGTCCGGGGGCATGGTTCTCCCCTGCTGGAACCAGACACGGTTTGCGGCTACCTCCCGCGCGCAATCCGCGCACTTTCCTCTCACTGCCTTCGCCCGCGTTCCCCGCGACGATTATATGCCGAACACCCGCACCGACCAATCCCACGGGGGGGGACTCTCGTCTATAACAATGAAAGGTGGGGTGTTGCTGCGTATCAGGAACCTGCGCGCTCACCCTCTGTGCTGCCGGGGCGACCGCAACCCCGTAGCACCTTCTGACCGGGACACAACACGAACCTTCGCGTCAGAACGACCCGTAACCGACGGATGGGTTGCTTCCCCTCACAACCCGGGGCCGCGGAGCCCCCGATGGAAGGATGGTAGACCGATGAACAGACGCCTGGCAATCCTCACCCTGGCATTTTTCGCCCTGCCGTTGCTCATCTTCGCAATCCCCGGCCCGCGCCAGAAACAGTGGGACAAGGTCCAGGAAGCCATGACGAAGGGGCTCCCGCGGACCGCCATCGAGCACCTCGAACCGATCATCGAGGCCGCCATCAAGGACAAGGCTTACCCCGAGGCCATCAAGGCCGTCGCCCGGAAAATCGCCCTCGAAGGCACCATCCAGGGGAACAAACCCGAGGAACGCATCACCCGCATGAAGGCGACCATCGCCAAGGCGCCCGCCGAGATGCGCCCGGTCATGGACGCCGTTCTCGCCAACTGGTACTGGCACTTCTTCCAGCAGAACCGCTGGCGCTTCCTGCGCCGGACCATCACCGCCGAGCCGGCCGGAGAGGACATTCTCACCTGGGATCTGCCGCGCATCCTCGCCGAGGTCGATAAGCAGTTCTCCGTCGCGCTGGCCGCCGACAAGGCGCTGAAGGCGATCCCGGTTGCCCAGTACGATGATCTGCTGGAGAAGGGCACCGCCCCCGACGCCTACCGGCCGACGCTGTACGACTTCATCGCCTTCAACGCCCTGGGGTTCTACAGCAGCGGCGAGCAGGCCGGCGCGAAGGCCCAGGACGCCTTCGAGGTGCCCGCCGACAGTCCGATCTTTGCCCCGGCCGCCGAGTTTGTCAAGTGGCAGGTGCAGACGACCGACCGCGACTCGCGCACCCTCAAGGCGATCCACCTCTACCAGAACCTGCTCACGTTCCACAAGGACGATAAGGACCGCTCCGCCTACCTCGACGCTGACCTGGCCCGGTTGAACTTCGGTTACAACCGGGCGTTCGGGGCGGACAAGAACGCTCGCTACAAGGCCGCCCTGGAGCGCCTCAACAAGGACGCGCCGACGCACGAGGTCGGCGTCCGCGCCCTCTATCACTGGGCGTCCGTCCTGCAGCAGGAGGGCGACCTCGTTCAGGCGCGCACCGTCGCCCTCCGCGGCGTGCAGGCGCTGCCGAACAGCCACGGCGGCAACCTGTGCTACAACCTCGTCCAGGGCATCGAGGCGAGGTCGGCGCGGCTCGAAACCGAGCGCGTCTGGAATGCCCCCTGGCCGACCATCGATGTCCACTACCGGAATCTGACGAAGGTTTACCTTCGCGCCGTCAAGTACGACTACACCGCGCTGCTTCAGGGCAAGGGCTATCGGCCCGAGAACCTGTCGCGCGAGGAGCGCAAGGCCCTCCTCGCCCGCAAGCCCGTCAAGGAGTGGTCGGCGGACCTGCCCGCCACCCAGGACTACAAGGAGCGCGTCGAGAGCCTGACCGCCCCGAAGGATCTCAAGGCCGGGTTCTACTTCATCGTCGCCAGCCACGACCCGCAGTTCGGCGACCAGAACAACGTGGTGTCCTTCGCCCCGGTCTGGGTGAGCAACCTGGCGCTGGTCATGCGCGTCCGCCACGGCGAGGGGTCGCTGGAGGGGTTCGTCCTCGACGCGAAGACCGGCACCCCGATCGAGGGCGCCGAGGTGCGCGCCTGGTATCGGACCAACCAGAACGCCCGCGGCAGTACCCAGCCGACGCAGTCGGACGCCAACGGCTACTTCCGGTTCGACGGTATCTCCAACCGCCAATCGTACCTGATTTACGCGAAGACGAAGGACCAGGAGCTGGCCAGCGCCCACGACTTCTCCAACGGCAACTACAACAGCCGGCCGCAGCCCCAGACGCAGACGATCTTCTTCACCGACCGCTCGCTGTACCGCCCCGGCCAGACGATCCAGTATCGCGGCCTGTGCATCAGCATCGACCAGGCCGGCGACAACTACCAGACGCTCGGCAACCAGGGGGTGACCGTCATCTTCTCCGACCACAACGGCAAGGAGATCGCGCGCCAGCAGCAGCGGACGAACGAGTACGGGTCGTTCAGCGCCAGTTTCACCGCCCCGTCGAACAAGCTCACCGGCATGATGACGATCCGCACCGAGGGCCAACCGCACGGCGCGGCGAACGTCCGCGTCGAGGAGTACAAGCGGCCCAAGTTCCAGGTGACGCTCGACAAGCCGAAGACCGCCTCCAGGCTCAACGAGACCGTCGCCCTCCAGGGCAAGGCGACTGCCTACACCGGGGCGGCGATCGACGGCGGCAAGGTCAGCTACCGGGTGGTGCGCCAGGTGCGCTACCCCGACTGGTACGGGTGGCGCTACTGGTGGCGGCCGCCGGTCCCGCAGGACAGTCAGGAGATCGCCCACGGCGTCGCGACGACGGAGGTGAACGGGAGTTTCAAGATCGAGTTCGTTGCCCAGCCGGACGTGACCGTGCCCGTCAAGGACGAGCCGGTCTTCGAGTACACCGTCCACGCCGACGTGACCGACTCCGCTGGCGAGACGCGCTCCGGCCAGGAGACCGTCAAGCTCGGCTACACCGCCCTGCAGGCGAAGCTGACGGCGGACAATTGGCAGACCACGAAGAAGAACGTGGTGGTGACGGCGCTGACGACCACCCTCGACGGCGAGGCGCAGGTGGCGGAAGGGACGATCAAGGTCCACGCTCTCAAGCAGCCGGACAAGGTCCACCGCGCCCGGCTGCAGCAGCACTACCACCGCCACCCCCGGTTCGGCCACATCGGCGTTGCAAACGAGAAGCCGGAACCCGACCCGTCCGACCCGAAGTCCTGGCCGCTGGGCGAGGCGGTCGGCGCGAAGCAGTTCAAGACCGACAAGGACGGCAAGGTCAAGGTGGACTTCCAGCTCGGCGTCGGCGCCTATCGCGTCGTGCTGGCGACGAAGGATCGGTTCGGCAAGAAGGTCACGGCCGAGCTGCCGCTGCAGGTTCTCGACCCGGGCGCGCAGAAGCTCGACCTGAAGGTGCCGAACCTCGTCGCCGCCCCGAAGTGGAAGGTCGAACCGGGGGAGAAGTTCACCCTCCTCTGGGGCACCGGCTACGACACTGCCCGGGCGTTCGTCGAGGTCGAACATCGCCGCAAGATCCTCAGGAGCTTCTGGACGAAGCCGGCCCAGACTCAGATCGTCCTCGACCAGGAAGTCACGGAGGCGATGCGCGGCGGGTTCACGGTCCGGATCACGATGGTGCGCGAGAACCGCGCGTACCTGGAGACGCACCGCATCGACGTGCCGTGGAGCAACAAGGAACTCGCGGTCCGCTGGGAGCGCTTCGTCAACAAGCTCGAACCCGGCCAGAAGGTGACGTGGACGGCGGTCGTGACCGGCCCCAAGGCACAGAAGGCGGTCGCCGAGATGGTCGCCACCCTGTACGATGAGTCGCTCGACGCCTTCTTCCCGCACCACTGGATGAAGCGGTTGAGCGTCTTCCGGCAGGATCACGCCAACCTGGGCATGCAGTTCGAGAATGTCCCGGTGCAGTGGCAGCACCTCCACGGCCAGTGGCCGGTCGGCCACCGAGGCACGAACTGGTCCTACCGGCACTTCCCGCACGACATCGCTGCCAACTTCTGGGGGTACGAGTTTGCATCCAACGGGCGGTTCGCGGCACCCGGTCGGGGCGGGTTCGGCGGAATGCCCGGGTACATGGCCCAAGAGGCGGCGCCGATGGCGGGGGCGCCGGTCGCAGACGGCGCCCTGCGCGCCGACAGGGACGGCGTCAGGGAACTCCAGAAGGCGGCCGGCAACGACGGCGGTGCCGCCGAGCAGCCGCCGGCGCCGGACCTGGGCAAGGTGTCGCCGCGCAAGAACCTGAACGAGACCGCCTTCTTCTTCCCGCACCTGATCTCCAACAAGGAAGGCGAGGTCCGCATCCAGTTCACGATGCCCGAGGCGCTGACGAAGTGGAAGTTCATGGGCTTCGTCCACGACAGGGAGCTGCGCAGCGGGTATCTGGAAGACCACGTCGTCACCAGCCGCGACCTGATGGTCCAGCCGCACGCCCCGCGCTTCCTGCGCGAGGGCGATCTGCTGGAGTTCACCGTCAAGGTCACGAACCAGTCCGACGAGAAGCAGGCCGGCACCGTCCGCCTGACGTTCGCCGACGCCCGCACCGGCAAGGCGGTGGACGTCGCTCTCGGCAACACCAACAACGAGAAGGCGTTTGAGGTGCCGGCCCGCGAGTCGCGCAGCTTCGCCTGGCAGTTGAAGGTGCCCGACGGCATGGGCCTCCTGACCTACAAGGCCGTCGGCGCGACGACAAAGACGGCCGACGGCGAGGAGGGCTACCTGCCCGTCCTGTCGCGGCGCATCCTCGTGACCGAGTCGATGCCGCTGCCGATCCGCGGGCCGCAGACGAGGACGTTCGAGTTCAAGCGGCTGCTCGAGTCGGGCAAGTCGGACACGCTGCGGCACCAGAGCCTGACCGTTCAGATGGCGTCCAACCCCAGCTGGTACGCAATCATGGCCCTGCCGTACCTGATGGAGTATCCCTACGAGTGCAGCGAGCAGGTGTTCAACCGGCTGTACGCCAACGCCCTGGCGCGCTACATCGCCACCAGCGATCCGAAGATCCGCAAGGTCTTCGATCAGTGGAAGAACACCCCGGCCCTGGACAGCCCGCTCATGAAGAACCAGGATCTGCGCTCGGTCCTGTTGGAGGAGACGCCGTGGGTCCGGCAGGCCGAGTCCGAGAGCCAGGCCCGGCGGAACGTCGGCATTCTGTTCGACGACAACCGGCTGAACGCCGAGACGGCCCGGCTGCAGAAGCAGCTGGCCGAGATGCAGCTGGGCGACGGCGCCTGGCCGTGGTTCCCGGGCGGGCGCGGCAACGACTACATCACCCTGTACATCACGACCGGGTTCGGCCGGCTGCGCCATCTTGGCGTGAAGATCGATGAGATGAGCGCTCTGAGGGCGCTCGGTCGGCTCGATGGGTGGGTCGATCGCACGTACCGCGAGATCGTTCGGCGCGGCATCAAGGACAAGAACAACCTGTCGCCGACGATCGCCCTGTACCTGTACGGCCGCAGTTTCTTCCTGCTGGATCGGGGAGTCGCCCCGGCCCACAAGGAGGCAGTCGATTACTTCCGCGGCCAGGCGAAGGCCCACTGGCTGAAGCTGGCGAACCGGCAGTCGCAGGGCCACCTGGCGCTGGCGCTGCATCGGTTCGGCGACAAGGACGCCGCCCAGGGCATCATGCGCTCGATCAAGGAACGCTCGGTGACGCACGAGGAACTGGGCATGTTCTGGCGCGACACGGAGTTGTCGTGGTGGTGGTATCGGGCGCCGATCGAGACGCAGGCACTGATGATCGAGGCGTTCGAGGAGGTGATGAACGACCAGCAGGCGGTCGAGGACTGCAAGGTCTGGCTGCTGAAGCAGAAGCAGACGCAGGACTGGAAGACGACGAAGGCGACCGCCGATGCGTGCTACGCCCTGCTCCTCCGCGGGGCCGGCAAGCTGCCGCTGCTGCGCGACGCCCTCGTTGAGGTGACCGTCGGCGGTGTCGCCCTCAAGCCGGAGAAGGTCGAGGCCGGCACTGGTTTCTTCGAGAAGCGCTACGTCGGCAGCGACGTCAAGCCGGAACTCGGGACCGTGACGGTCAAGAAGGTCGAGGAGGGCGTTGCCTGGGGCAGCGTCCACTGGCAGTACCTGGAGGACGTCAGCAAGGTAACCGCCTACGAGGGTACGCCGCTGACGCTGAAGAAGGCGCTGTACCGCCGGACGTACACCAAGAAGGGTCCACAACTGGAGCGCGTCAACGGGGCGCTCAAGGTGGGCGACGAGGTGGTGGTGCGTCTGGAGTTGCGGGTCGATCGCGACATGGAGTACGTCCACCTGAAGGACGCCCGCGGCAGCGGGACCGAGCCGGTGAACGTGCTGTCGCGGTATCGCCACCAGGACGGGCTGGCGTACTACGAATCGACGCGCGACACGGCGAGCCACTTCTTCATCGACTACCTGCCGAAGGGGACGTATGTGTTCGAGTACGCGACGCGGGTCGTCCACCGCGGCGAGTACCAGACCGGGCTGGCGGAGATCCAGTGCATGTACGCACCGGAGTTCAACAGCCACTCGCAAAGTATCGCGATGAAAGTGGAGTAAGGCGGCGTCCAGGAATTGGTGACTGTCCTGTATACGGATGTCTGTTCAGTAGTGACAAACCACTGACACCGAAAAAGCCCTGGGAATCTGGCACGCGATCAACGTTTCACTACTGAACGCTTGTCTGTATATGGGACAGTCACCAAGACATAGCCAATCCGATACAGGCCCAGGAACTGGGAAAGCCGTGCCAGTCTTGATTTGTCGTAAGTGACGAAATGAAAACGGCTTGGAGGAATTACCTCCAAGCCGTTTTATTATCCCCGACAGGATTCGAACCTGTAACCTTCGGCTCCGGAGGCCGACGCTCTATCCAATTGAGCTACGGGGACATCTCTGAACCAATCTCGCTGTATTCTAAACGCCCGGCCCGACGTTGACAAGACTGAGCGCGCCTCCCGCGCCGGGACCGGCTCTCCACATCCGGGCTCACTCCTTCTTCGCGGCGGCCCGCCGGGCGAGCGCGCGCTTCTCGGCGTCGGTAAGCGACCGCACGCGGATGTCGCGCACCGCCCCGACCGTGTCCCAGGTGGCGACGCCGAACGGCTGGCACGCCGCGCACTCGACGCGGGTCGTCAACTCCAGTCCGTCGGTGTTCAGATCGACCACCTGGTCCCGGTCGATCCACGCCTCGATCCGCTTCGCGCTGACCCGGATGCGGACCCGATACCACTGGTTGGGCTTGAACTCCCGCTGCCCGCTCGTCTCGTTCTCCGATGCGTCGGCCCCGTTGATACTGGAGATGCCGACCACCCGCCCGCCCCACCCGCCAACCACCAGGGAGCAATAGGATTTCCCAACCGGAAACGTCGTCGTGCAGAAGAAATCGTCCCCCGCCAGCTTCTTCCCCTCCAGCGTAACCTCATAATCCATCTTCGGGAAGTCGCGGCGGGCGTACGTCACGCCCGTCATCTTCGTCCCTTTCGCCATCACGATCGTCCCGTCCTTGACGGTCACCTTCCCCGGCTTGTAGAAGTCGGTGGCCTTCCAGCCGGCCAGCGACTTGCCGTCGAACAATGGCTTCCAGCCCGCGGCGGCCGGCCCTTTCTCCTGGGCCAGGGCGGCGACGACGAGAGCGAGGGGCAGGGTCAGGGCCAGGGCAAGCCGGCGAACGGTCGGCACAGTCGTCCTCCTTCCACGGTGGGGTGGCTCACCCCTCATCATCGGCCGCAGCAGGACGCGGCGGTCGGTCGGGCTTGACGTAGAACTGGGTCAGGTCGAGCTGCCCCTTCACCTCGCTCTCGACCAGCTTGAGGCGCGCCTCCAGCTCGCGCACCTTGACCTGCAGCATCTCGATCTTCGCGCCGGCGTCGTCGCGCGGCTTCGGACGCGGCACCTCGGGGTAGCCGAGTTGCCGCTGCAGCGCGGCGAACAGGAACAGCGGGTCGCGGCCGCGGTTGGCTTTCGCGATCTTGCCCTCCTTCTCCCCGAGCAGCGGGGGCAGCGGCGGCTCGTACGCGGGAGCCTGGCGGCGCTGCTCGGCGACGTACAGCGCCGAACGCAGATAGACAAGATCGGCGAAGTCCACCAGGCCAAGCTGGCGGCGCACCATCTCCAGGTAGGCGCGCCAGTCGGCGTCATAGCACGGGTCCGCCGCCATCGCGCGCAGCCCCTGGTCGTAGCCGAGCCGGTTCCGCGAGAGCGTTTCGAGCTGGTAGACGAATAGCCCCGGCGCGGTCCACGTCCCGCTCCGGTACAGAGCCTCACGCTCGAGGACGAGGAGGGCCGTCTCCATGCTGAACCGGCGGCCCTCCTGCTCCGCCTGGCCGATGACGAACGCCTGGAACGCGGCGAAGTAGTGCGGCAGGCGGTGGAACCCCGAGGCGACGACGCCGGTATGTTTGAGTTCCGTCCCGAGGAACTGGACGGCGAGCGGCAGGCGCGTGGTGGAGAGGATCTCCTCGTGGACACGCGCGAGGATCTCCTGCGTCGGGATGCCGGCGCTCAGACGCTCGCGCCACGCCCGGAAGAAGTAGGACTGCTCGACGTACTCTTCGCGCTCGAGGACGGTGCCCATGCGCACCATGCTACCGCGGGCGGGGCGGGAAGACAATCGCCGCGCGCCCGGCCCACGGAACGTAACCCGTGGGCTTTCCTGAATCCAGCAGAGGAACGTTCGCGGTGCGAGCGGCACGCCGGTCACCGATCGGGCCGGGTCAGGATGCGCCGCAGTTCCAGCAGCCGCTCGCGGTCCAGCCCCGGCGGGTTGTGCTCCAGCAGCCAGTCGAGGTCGGCGAGCGCTCCCTGCCGGTCGCCCGACTGGAGCCGAACCTGCGCCCGCGTCACACGCTCGTCGGCCGCGTCGGGCGCCACGCTCAGGATGGCGTCGGTGCAGCGCAGGAAGGCGGGGGCATCGCCGTCGCGCTTGGCGAGGTTGCGCAGGTTGTGCAGCACACGCACCAGGATCGCCTTCTTGCTCACCGAGCCCAGATCCTCCTTGCGCAGCTCCTCCCCGGTCGCGTCGCGCACCTTGCGGGCCGCCTCGGCGATCGTCATCGGCTTACCGCCCTCGTACACGTCGATCAGCCGCGTCTTGCCCTTTGCGGGGACGTGCCGCACGACGAAGTGCCCCGGCAACCCCACTCCCTCCAGCTTCAGCCCGAGGCGCCGGCCGACCTCGATGTAGAGCAGCGCCAGCGTGATCGGCAGCCCTTCGCGGTCGTCGAGAACCTCGTTCAGGTAACTGTTCGAGCGGTTGTAGTAGTCGCCCCGGCTGCCGTGGAAGCCGCGCCCCTCGAACAGCTCCTTGTTGAGGGTCGCCAGCTTCTGCTTCTCGTCGGCGCCCTTCGGCAGGGCGGCGGCGACCTCGTCGGCCAGCCGGTCCACCTGCCGGCGGTAGCCCTCGACGTTCACCTCCTCGTTGTCGAGCCGGGCGATCAGCAGGGCGGCATGGACCAGGTCGAGGTCGGCCTCCTTCGCCTGCGCCACCCGGGCCAGCTCGGTCAGGACGGCCTTGTGGTGGACGGCGCTCGCCAGCTCCCGCAGCCGCGCCGCCTGCCGCTCCAGCTGCTGGGCGCGCTCGCGCAGGACCGCCAGGCTCGCCGGCGCGTCCGGCACCAGCTGCTCGACCGTCTCGGGCCTCACCTTGCCCGCCGGATCGACGCCCTTGATGACCTTCGTCACGCGCGTCACCAGCTCGACCGGCGGCCGGCTCGGCGGGAGTTCCTTCGCGACGCGGAAATGCTTGAACTCGACGTGGCTGTTGCGGAACTTCGCCAGCCCCACCCGTCCCGACCTGAGACGCGCATCCGCCGACTCGAACGCGAGGTGGTCGTTGACGAAGCAGCGGATCCGGCCCTTCTCGACGCGGACCTTGAAGACGTTCCAGTCGCCGGGGCGATAGTGCGGGCTCGCCTCGTTGAAGAGGATCTGCCACGAGTACACGTCCGGACCCATGAACCGGACGAAGCGCAGCTTGCCGGCGCTGGGGTAGAAACCGTAATGCTTGTCACCGCCGTCGGCGTGGCAGACGAGGCCGCCGGCCCCGGCCTCGTCGGCCAGGCGCAGCGTTACCGCCGCCTCGTAGGGGCCAGCGGGCGGCAGATGCTTCGACAGGCACAGCGACCGGCCGCCGAACCCGGCCCCCATGCCGTCGGCGGTGATGGTCCCGTTGCGCTGCCGCCAGCGGCCGTCGAAGACGATCTGCCAGTCCTCCGGGTTGAGGGTGCCGATGGTGATCCAGCGATCCATCGCCACCGGGTTCGGGCGGGCCAGGAGCGACCGGAGGGCGTTGGCCGGCATGGCGAACCCGAGGTTCGGCGTCACCTGCGCCTTGAGGGTGATGACGCCGCGGACGCGCCCCTGCAGATCGAGGAGCGGCCCGCCGCTGTTGCCCTGCTCGATCGGTATCGCCACCTGGATCATGCGCTTGCCGTCGATCTTCGGCCGGCCGGATACGACACCGCTGACGATGCTGTGCTCCAGTCCGCGCGGGTGCCCCAGGGCCACGACCGCCTGGCCGTCCTTCAGCGTGTCCGCGTCGCCCAGCTCCAGCGGCGCGAGTCCCTTCGCCTCGATCCGAATCAGGGCCAGGTCGAGCGAGCGATCGGTCGCATGAACGGCGATGACCGGGTGCTTCTTACCGTCCGCTGTCTGCACCTCGATCGGCCGCGCCTCGCCGATGACGTGGAGGTTGGTCGCGATCAGCCCGTCCTTCGCGATGACGAAGCCGGTGCCGATGCCGGTCTGCTTGCCGTCGCGGCCGGCGGTTCGGATGACGACAATCGAGCCGCGGGCGGACGCGGCCAGCTGCTCGACGGTCCGGTCCGCAGGTGCTGGCTTCTCCTGGGCGTGGGCCGGCGAGGCGAGCAGGACAAGCAGGAGGAGGGCGGGGAGAAGGCGCGGGTGAGGCATGCAGTCGCTCCGGAGTGGGGCCACGTCGGACGGGCGAACGGGTCTATTGTGGCCGACGCCGCCGGAAAAAACCAGCACCAGGGAGGTCCATGAAAGCCCACGGGGGCGTCCCGTGGGCGAGGTCTTCGGCACCTGGCCCACGGGACGCCCCCCGTGGGCTTTAAGGGTCTTGCCCTTGCCTCAGGCCTCGTCCTCGTGCTTCAGCACCACCACGGCCAGCGGCGGGAGGGTGAGCGGGATCGACACCGGCCGACCGTGCGCCAGCCCGGCGACCGCCTCCGCCCCACCTTCGTTACCCAGTCCGCTGCCGCCGTACGCGCGCGCGTCGCTGTTGAGCACCTCGCGCCAGAACCCGGAGCGCGGCACCCCGACGTAATACCCGAAGCGCGGCACCGGCGTGAAGTTGCACACCACCAGGAGCGGTTCCCGGCCCGACCGCTCCTTGCGCAGGTACGCCAGCGTGCTATTCTCGGCGTCGTGGTGGTCGATCCACTCGAAACCGGCCTGGTCGAAGTCCAGCTCGTGCAGGGCCGACTCGGCCGCGTACAGCCGGTTCAGGTCGCGCAGCCACGCCGCCACGCCCTGGTGCAGCGGCGAGTCCAGCAGGTGCCAGTCGAGGCTCGCGTCGTGGTTCCACTCGTTCCACTGGCCGAACTCGCCACCCATGAACAGCAGCTTCTTACCCGGCTGCGTCCACATGTACCCGTACAGCAGCCGCAGGTTCGCGAACCTCTGCCACGCATCCCCCGGCATCTTCGACAGCAGCGAGCGCTTGCCGTGGACCACCTCGTCGTGCGACAGCGGCAGGACGAAGTTCTCGTTGAACGCATACATCATGCGGAACGTTAGCTCGCCGTGGTGATACTTGCGGTGGACTGGATCCTGGCTGAGGTAGTGAAGGGTGTCGTGCATCCAGCCCATGTCCCACTTCATGCCGAACCCGAGTCCGCCGACGTACAGCGGCCGCGACACCATCGGCCACGCGGTCGATTCCTCGGCGATCGTCTGCACGTCCGGGTAGACCCGGTACACCTCCGCGTTCAGTCGGCGGATGAAGTCGATGGCGTCGAGGTTCTCGCGCCCGCCGTACCGATTCGGCACCCACTCGCCCTCCTTGCGCGAGTAGTCGAGGTAGAGCATCGACGCGACCGCATCGACGCGCAGCCCGTCGAGGTGGTACTTCTCCAGCCAGAACAGGGCGCTGGAGATGAGGAAGCTGCGGATCTCGTGGCGGCCGTAGTTGAAGATGGCCGTGTTCCAGTCGCGATGGATCCCCAGCTGCGGGTTGGCGTGCTCGTAGACGTGGGTGCCGTCGAAGTAGATCAGGCCGTGCTCGTCGGTCGGAAAGTGGGACGGCACCCAGTCGAGGATGACGCCGAGGCCGCGCCGGTGCAGGTAATCGACCAGGTACATGAAGTCCTGCGGCGTGCCGTACCGGCTGGTTGGACCGAAGTAGCCGGTGACCTGATACCCCCACGACCCGTAGAACGGGTGCTCCGAGAGCGGCAGAAACTCGACGTGGGTGAACCCCAGGCGCTGGACGTGGTCGGCGAGCGGCTCGGCGAGTTCGCGGTAGCTGAGGGACCGATTCCCCTCCTCCGGGACGCGCCGCCACGACCCGAGGTGGACCTCGTAGATGCTGACCGGGGCGGACAGGCCGTTGCACCGATGCCGGCCTTCCATCCAGGCGTGGTCCTGCCAGTCGTAGGCCAGATCCCAGACGACGGACCCGGTCAACGGCGGCACCTCGGAGTAGACCGCGAACGGATCGGCCTTGTCCACCCGGTAGTGGTGGTAGCGCGAGACGACGTGATATTTGTACCGCGCTCCCTTGCCGACGCCGGGAATGAACGTTTCCCAGATGCCGGACTGGCCGCGCGGCCGCAGCGGGTGGGCGCCCTTGTCCCAGCCGTTGAAGTCGCCGAAGACGGTCACCTGCTCGGCCCCCGGCGCCCAGACGGCGAAGTAGGTGCCGGCGGCGCCGCCGACGGTCGTCAGATGGGCGCCGAGCTTGTCGTACAGCCGGAAGTGACTGCCCTCATTGAACAGGTACAGATCCTCTTCCGTCAGGCGGGTGGCCGTCTCGCGCCGTTGTACCCTGGCTGTCATGGTCGGCTCCGTCCTCTGGCCTCTGGAAACGCCACGGGTCGTCAAGCCCCGCTGCGGTATAGAAGTTGCTCCGTCCTGTTCCAGGCTCGTCTTGTCACCGCGCACTTCCTGGCGTACGCTGCAGGGAAGTTTACGGAGGCGAAAGGAGCAAGCCAGGTGCCAACGACGAAAGCAGGTAAGCGGACCCGGTGGGCGGGGATCCTCCTCCACCCGACCTCGCTGCCCGGCCCTTACGGGATCGGGGACCTGGGCAAGGAAGCGTACCAGTGGGTGGATGGGCTGGTGCGAGCGCGCCAGACGTGGTGGCAGATCCTGCCGCTCGGCCCGACCGGGTACGGCGATTCGCCCTACCAGTGCTTCTCCGCGTTCGCCGGCAACCCGTACCTGATCAGCCCCGACCAGCTGGTCCAGGATGGCGTCCTCCGGCCGGCCGACGTGACCGGGTTCCACTTCCCGGCCGGACACGTCGATTACGGTCCGGTGATCCAGTTCAAGATAGGCATGCTGCGCCGGGCGTGGGAGAACTTCAAGAGCGGATCCGCCTCGGCCCTGCGGCTGCCGTTCGAGGAGTTCTGCCGGCGCGAGGCCGCCTGGCTGGACGACTACGCCCTGTTCATGGCCCTCAAGGGGGCGCACGGCGGGGCCAGCTGGCACAGCTGGCCGCACGAGCTGGTGCTGCGCCAGGCTGCGGCCCTCGACCGCGCTCGCCACCAGCTGAGCGGCCCGCTCGGCATGCACAGGTTCGGCCAGTTCCTGTTCTACCGCCAGTGGAAGGCGCTGAAGCGCTACGCCAACGAGCGCGGCGTGCGGCTGATGGGCGACGTGCCGATCTTCATCTCGGCCGACTCGGTGGACGTGTGGGCCAACCCCGACCTGTACCAGCTGGACGAGGATCGGCAGCCGCGCGTGGTGGCCGGCGTCCCGCCGGACTACTTCTCCGCCACCGGCCAGCTGTGGGGCAACCCGCTGTACGACTGGGAGGCGAGCCGGCGCACCGGCCACGCCTGGTGGATCGCGCGGCTGAAGGCAACCCTGGAACAGGTGGACATGATCCGGCTCGATCATTTTCGCGGATTCGAGGCGTACTGGGAGGTGCCGGCGGGTAACCCCACCGCCGTCAAGGGGCGGTGGGTCAAGGGGCCCGGCATGGAGCTGTTCCAGACGATCCGCCGGGCTCTGGGCGGGCTCCCGCTGGTCGCCGAGGATCTGGGTCTGATCACGCCCGAGGTGGAGGTGCTGCGCGACCAGCTCGAGCTGCCCGGGATGCGTATCCTGCAGTTCGCCTTCGGCGGGGCGCCGGAGGACCGCTTCCTGCCGCACAACTACGAGCGCCGCACCATCGTCTACACCGGCACGCACGACAACGATACGACGTGGGGTTGGTATCGGAGCATCGGCGACCGGGAGCGCGACTTCCTGCGCCGCTACCTGGGACGGGACGGCAGCGACATCGTCTGGGATCTGATCCGGCTGGCGTGGTCGTCGGTGGCGGACTGGGCGCTGGCCCCGCTGCAGGACGTGCTGAACCTCGGCACCGAGGCGCGGATGAACTTCCCGGGCAAGCCGTCGGGCAACTGGAGCTGGCGGTTCACGCACGGCCAGCTGCACGACGGCATCCTCGGCCGCCTCGCCGACCTGACGCACCTCTACTCGCGCCACCCGGCGTGACCGCTGGGGAGTGGGAGTGGGGAACCAAAGCCCACGGGTGGCGGCGCGTGGGCGAAGTGCTGGGAACCTGGCCCACGGGACGCCACCCGTGGGCTTGACTTCCTCACTCAGTATCCGCGCACCTGCCGGATCGGCCACATCAAGGTGTCCCAGAACCTGTTTGGCTCCTCGCGCGCGAGGGCGTCCCCCTCGCGGCGCTGCTCCGGGTGCAGGTGCTGCGTCCACATCGCGGCGTCCGGCGGATAGTGCTTGCCGGTGACCGCGACGAGGGACTCGTGGGCGCGTTGGCGCAGGGCCGCATCCCGCTCGCTCTGCAGGACGTGCAGCAGCGTGTCGGCCGCCTGCGGCGAGTTGTACCGGCCCAGCCCGCGGATCGCTGCCACGCGCCGGTCGATCCACTCCTGCCGATCCTGTGCGCTGCCCTCGGCCGGCGGCTCCTTCGCCACCTGCACGAGGCGTTCGACCGCCAGCGGGCTGCCCGTCGCCGCGAGCGCCTTGATCGCCTCGACGCGGACCAGGTTGTTCGTGTCGGCAGTGAACGTCAGCTTCTGCTCGGTGACGGTGGCCAGCGCCTGCGCCGCGCGCGGATCCTTCCAGTGCCCCAGGGCGCGGATGGCCGCGATGCGGCACAGCGCGTCTCGGTCGGCGGTCGCGGACTTGCTGAGGATTTGCAGGAACCCTTCCTGGTCTCGCTCGTTGCCGCCGTGCTGGAGCGGTTCCTGCAAGGTCTTGAGGGCGTAGGCCCGCTGCGTGTCGTCGTCGCTTTCGCGCAGGACGTGCAGCGGATCGGGGCGGGCGAACAGCTGCTTGACGGTGAAGTCGCGACTGGTCACCTCGTCGATGAAGGGCGCGCAGCCCCCGGCAAGGGCGACGGGCCACAAGTACAGGCACACCAACCGCCGTGCGATTTGCATGGTCGCTGTCCCCTTTCCCCCTCCCCCGCCCAGCGCCGGGGACGCCGCGTCATGACATCCCGCCGGGCCGGATCCTCGCCGTTGGACAACAGGGGGTGGGGCATATACCCGATGGCCAGCCCCACAGGCAAGAGGAAAAAATGCCCGCATGCCCGCAGCAATCCCAGGTGAAGGATCTGGGGAGAGAGAAAGACCTGGAAAGCCCACGGGTGGCGTCCCGTGGGCTTTTCAGGAACCTCTGCGCGCCAGGCCACTTCCTTCCGCGCTACTCGCCCGGGACGACCTCCCCGCCACCCCGGGTCGTGAGGGCGGCCAGCGTCCACAGGTCGGTGGTGTCGGCGAGGAAACGCACCGACCCGTCCGCGAAACACAAACCTGCCCCGCCGTCGTGGAAGCCGTAGTAGAGGTAGCCCGATTCGTTCGAGCTGTTGATGCGCATCGGCGTCGGCGGGGGCGTGGTCAGGGCGCCGGTACACCACAGCTTGCGCCTGCCGATTCGGTACGGGTTGTCGTTGGTCGCCCACGCTCCACCCTGGGCGCGGGCGCAGGTCGGGCTGGCCCTGTCCGCATTGGCCGCCACCATCGTTCGGCCGCGCCAGACGTCCTCCCGACCGGCGCACTCGCCGACCAGGATCGTGTTCGACGTGCCGTCGCGGATCGTGGCGACGGTGGACTTGCTCGGGAACGGCTGCAGCGCCCCGTCGAGGTTCGCCCCGGCCGGGAACTGCTGGGCGGCCGGCAACTCGCCGTTGATGGCGGTATCGACCCCCTCCGGCACGAAGTAGTCGCCGCACGCCCCGGTCTTGCGCGGCGTGTCGATCTTGTCCTGGATGCGGTTCGGATTGGGGCTGGACGGGCAGATGAAGATAGTCACGAACATCTTCGCCGTGACGGCATTCGGGATTGGTCGGCCGTCCGGGTAGAAGTTCCCGTTTACCTGACCGTCGTACCAGTTGCGGTTCAGGTCGTAGTACGCCCCGCTGACCATGTTCGCCTGTTCGAGGTAGGGGAGCAGGTCCGGCGCCCAGCTCCGGTTCGGCGAGGTTCCGCTACGCCGCGAGAAGGGAAAGCGTTTCAGGCCGTCGTGGTGGGCGTGCATGGCCAGGCCGATCTGCTTGAGGTTATTCATGCACGACGAGCGGTTGGCCGCCTCGCGGACCTTCTGCACGGCAGGAAGCAGCAGACCGATGAGTATCGCGATGATCGCGATGACGACGAGCAACTCGATCAAGGTGAAACCGCGGCGGGTGGGGGGCACGGCAGGCTCCTTTCTGTGGGTGTGCGGACCGAGACGAAGGCGGCGGGGAAAAAGCAACTGCCGGGCCGAACGGCCTATTCCGCGCAAGCACATACCATTGAATGGGTTGCGAATATGAACGGTGACGGTGTTGGAGGGCAGGTGGGTCAGGATTTGCGCGGCGCTGGTTATCTCGTGATCAGCCCGGGGCGACACAACCGGACCGTGTGTAAGGACTGGCGGAGCAAACGCGATGAGCCGGAAGTGTCAGCGACGGCAGCTTTGACAAAGCCGGCGCTGACGCTTCCGGCTCGGCGGCGTCAGGGCGTTTGATCCGCCAGTTCCAAGGAGCCACCAAATCTGGGGGGCGTATCACCGTGCTACTCGCCCGCCCCCTGGACCGTCCCACGCCGTTCGTTTAAGCTGAAGGCTGACGACAACCGTCTGACACCGATCTCCGCGGGATGTTCCATGCGCGTGCAAGTCCGGATCGTGGCGGGGGCACTGAGGGGCCGCAAACTGACGTGCGATATCGGCCCGGACCTGCGGCCGACGCCGCAGATGGTGCGCGAGGCGCTGTTCAGCATCCTCGGCAACGCCGTCCCCGACCGCCCGTTCTATGACGTCTTCGCCGGCACCGGCGTGGTCGGCCTGGAGGCGCTCAGCCGCGGGGCCACCGTCACCGAGTTCGTCGAGCGCGATTTCCGCCTCGCGCAGGAGATCGACCGCCACCTGAAAGCGTTCGCCTGCGCCGAGCAGGCCCGGGTCCGGCGCGTCGATGCCTACCGCTGGGCCGACCACTGGGCGGCGCCGGCCGAACCCGTCACCCTCTTCCTGAGTCCTCCCTATCCGGATCTGGAGCGGCGCCCGGACGACCTGCTCGGCATGGTCGCGACGCTGCAGCAGAAAGCCGCTCCCGGGTCCGTTCTGGTGCTGCAGGCCGAGGAGAGCGAGATCCTCGACCGCCTGCCCGACCCGGAGCGCTGGGACCGGCGTCGCTACGGCCGGAACTGGCTCGTCTTCTGGAGCCCGCCGGAGGAAGAGACCTAGCCTCCCGGCCCCCTTCTCTTGCAGGGAAGGGGGAGTAAAGGGCTCAAGCAAACGAACAACAATGCAGGTGGCCATACGCCTCTTCTCCCCCTCCCCGCGCAGGGGAGGGGGCCGAGGGGAGAGGTTGAACCCCGTACCAATCCGGGGCACGCCATGACCGAGCGCGAGTTTGCCAGCGACGTCGTCCAGCGCTTGCAGAAAGCAGGCTACCAGGCCCTCTGGGCCGGCGGCTGCGTGCGCGACGAGCTGCTCGGCCGCGAACCCAAGGACTACGACGTCGCCACCGACGCGCGGCCCGAGCAGGTGCGGGAGCTGTTCCGCCGCACCGTCGCCGTCGGCGCCGCCTTCGGCGTGGTCGAGGTACTCGGCCCGCGCCGCCACGGCCAGTTCCTCAAGGTGCAGGTGGCCACGTTCCGCACCGACCTCGAATACGTTGACGGCCGGCACCCCGGCGGCGTCGTCTACAGCTCGGCGCGCGAGGACGCGCTGCGCCGCGACTTCACCATCAACGGCATGTTCCTCGACCCGCTCAGCGGCGACGTGTACGACCACGTCGGCGGCCGTGCGGATCTGGAGGCGAAGGTGCTGCGCGCGATCGGCAATCCGCGCCAGCGCTTCGCCGAGGACAAGCTGCGCCTGCTGCGCGCGGTCCGCATGGCGGTCCGGTTTGACCTGATGATCGATCCGGCGACGTGGGCGGCGATGCAGGAGATGGCCCCGCAAATCACGGTCGTGAGCGCCGAGCGCATCGCCGAGGAGCTGCGCCAGCTGCTCGTCCACCCGCGGCGCGTCCATGCCGCGACCCTGCTGTTCGACAGCGGGCTGGGTGCCGCCGTGCTGCCGGAGGTGGTGCCGATGAAGGGACTCCCGCAGGGCCTACCCGCCGCCCCGGTCGGGGACTTGTGGGACCATGTGATGCGAGTCCTCGACCTGCTCGGCGATTCCCCGTCGTTCCCGCTGGCGCTGGCGGCACTGCTGCACGACATCGGCAAGCCGCGGACCGTCGGCCGTACCCCGGACCGCTACACGTTCTACTACCACGAGCACGTCGGCGCCCGGATGGCGTCGGCCATCTGCCAGCGGCTGCGGCTGTCGAACGCCGAGCGCGAGCGGGTCGAGTGGCTGGTTGAGAAGCATCAGTACCTGTGCGACGCGCGCCACCTGCGGCCGAGCAAGCTCAAAACGATCCTGGCCCACCCGGGCATCGAGGAGTTGCTCGCGCTGCACCGGGCCGACGCCCTGGCGTGGGGCCGCAGCACCGACCAGGTCGCCTACTGCGAGGCCCGGCTGCGCGAGTGGACCGCCACCGACCTGAACCCGCGGCCGCTGCTCACCGGGGACGATCTGAAGAAACTGGGCATCCCACAGGGGCCGATCTACAAGAAGCTGCTCGACGCGGTGCGGGAGGCCCAGCTCGACGGGACGATCAGCACCACCGAGCAGGCGGTGGAGCTGATCGGGCGCCTGCATGAGTAAAGCCCACGGGTTGCGTCCCGTGGGCTTTGTGCTATCTGTCTGACCTCTGACCCCTCCTACTTACCTTTCTCCAGCTCGGGCAGGAACTCCTTCAAACCCTTCGCAAGATTGGGGAGAGTATTCGGATCGGTATTGAGGGCGCGCAGCTGGATGACAATGTCGGGGCGGCCGACGACCCGACGTGCCCCAATCTCCTTGAGCGCCTGTACCGCCATGATGCGCCCGTCATCGACGCCCTTTTCCTTGAACCCGACCCCGGTCGGCTGGCCGCCCTCGCGCTGGCCCTCGGGTCCGCCGGTCCCGCCGGCATAGAGCTTGATCTCCGGATCCTTCAGGAAGAGGAGCAGCACATCCAGCGCCTTCTCCGGCGCCGTCGCCCCCTGGAACATCCCGAGCAGGTAAGCGCAGTCGTACCGGAGCATCTTCGTCTCTCGCTGGGTCGGTTCGTTCAGGATCGCGGTCAGCGTCTTGAACACGAACACGCGGTCGGGCGAGTTGTTCAGGTAGGTGCGTACCGGCCACAGGGCGCGCTCGCGGACCTGCCCGGTCTCACTCGGGTCGGCGACCACACGCAGGATGAGCGGCATCGCCTCCTTGAGCCCCGGCCCGAAGCCGATGCGCGACAGGGCGACGGCAGCCTGCATGCGGACCCGCTTCGCCTCCTTCTGATCGACCACCAACTTCGTCAGATCTGGGACGGCCGGCTCGCCGGTCGCCTTCAGGCCGATGAAGGCGACGGCCGCGTTCATGCGCAGCTCCTCGTCCGGGTCGGCGAGCGCCTTGCGCAGCGCCGGCACGGCAGCCTTCGCCTCCGGGCCAACGTTCTTGAGCGCCAGCGCCACCTGCCGGCGCATGTTCAGGCTGCCGTTCTGCAGCAGGTCGAGCAGCACCTCCATCGCGGACAGGGCGTCCTGCCCGCCCAGCCCGGCCATCGCCAGGGCGGCGTTGCGGCGGATCTCCGGTTCGCGGTCCTTGAGGGCCTGCGCCAGCGGCGCCTTGGCGGCCGCGATCTCTTCCGGCCGGGCGAACTCGGTTAGCCGCACCAGCGCCGCGACCGCCGCCTTGCGCAGCTCGACGTCCTTGTCCGCGGCGCACTTGACCAGCTCGGGGAGGGCGTCGGCTGCCACCCCGGCGCTGAGGCGCGCGACCGAGCCGGCGGCGTCGCGCCGGACCAGGGTGTCGGCGTCCTTGAGCGCGCGCCGCAGTCCGGGGAGCATGTCGTCCCCAAGCCGCCCCAGCGCCCACGCGACGTTCTGCCGGACGGCCGGCTCCTTGTCCGCCAGCCCGGCGTTGAGCGCCGCCTTCGCCTCGGGGGTGGCCTTACCCATGTGGCCAACCGCACAGGCGGCGCTGCGCCGCACCAGCGGGTCCGGGTCGTTCTGCACCAGCCCGGCCAGGGTCTTGAGCAACTCCTCGTTCCAGGCGCGGGCCTTGCCGCAGATCTCACCGATCGCGAACGCCGCCGCCTCGCGCACGCCGGGGTCGGTGTCCTTGAGGCTCTGGCCCAGCGCGCCGAGGGCGGGCGTGGCCTGCTTGCCGATCTTGCCGAGGGCGAAGGCGGCGCTGCGGCGCTCTCCGACGCTCTTGCTCGGATTGAGATCCTCCAGCCACTTCGCCATCGGCTTGCCGAGGAAGTCCTGGGCCGCGGCCGGAGAAAGGACGAAGCCGAAACCGGCGGCGCATAGCGCCGCCAGGGCGAGCAGCCGGGTGGTCATTTGCCGGCCCCCTTCTTGGAGTCGTCCTTGAGGGTCTTGCCCTCGATGGCGTCGCAGACGTCGCGGGCCAGCAGGCGCAGTGGTTCGGCTCTGTTCTTGTCGGCGGCGAGGGCGCGGAGTTGGGGCAAGGCGGCGGCCGCGTCCGGGCCGATCTTGCCGAGGGCGGCGAGAGCCGCCATGCTGACGCTCGGCTCCTTGTCGTTCACCGCGCCGCGCAGCGCCGGCACCTGGTCCTTCGCGCTGGGGCCGATCAGCCCGAGAGCCTCAGCGGCGGCCGCCCGGACGGCCGTCTCCGGGTTCGCGGACGGCACCAGGAACTTGCCAATTGCCGCCCGGCGGGACTCGTTGAAGGTCTTGCGGATGTCGTACAGGCTCAGGTTCGCCCAGATGCGCACGATCGGGTCGGGGTCCGACTTGGCGACCGGCTCCATCGCCGCCTCGAACGCCAGCTGGTGCTTCTTGTTCTCGGGGACGCGCAGGTTCTCGAGGGTGCGGATCGCCTCTACCCGGACCAGCGACGACGGCTCCCGGGTGCTGCTGAGGGCGCCGTACAGAGCCTGGGTCACCTTGAGCGAGGGTCCGTCCTTGTCCAGGGCGACGGTCCCAAGGGCAGCGATGGCGGCCTGGCGCGTCTCCCAGGTGGGGAAGTCCTTGACCATCTTGACCAGCTCGTTGATCGTCTCGTGCGCCACCGGGCCGAAGTACCGCAGCGCCTGGGCCGCCCGATACTTGATGATGATCTGCGGATCCTTGAGCATCGAGTGGAGCAGGTCGATGGTCTCCTCGACCTGCTTCCTGTCCGGATTCTTGAGGCTCGTCAGGATCATCGCCAGGGCGGCCGGAGCGTTGACGCGGACGCTGGCGTCGAGGTTCGCCGCCGGCGGGCGGTGCTTCTTCAGCTCGCTGAGGATGACCGGGATCGCCTTCTGGGCCTGCTCCGGCCCAAACAGCAGGATGGTCTTGATGGCGGCGGAACTGCGGCTGCGGTCCCGCGAGGAGATTTCGGCGATCCACTGGTCGAGCGTCTTGCCGCCGATCTCGGTGATGGGAGCGGGTTTCTTCGCGTCCTTCTCGCCGGTACTACTCTTCTTGCCCTTGTCCTGGGTGACGGCAGAACCGGCCCAGAACGCGATCAGGGCGACCGCCAGAATTGGCACGAAACGCATGTTCAAACTCCTCCCATCTGAAAATCTTCCCCGCCTCCACGATAACACGGGCCGCGCGCGGCAGACAACCGCGAAGTGGCGTGGGCTTTCTTTCCCGCTCCCTGCTCCCGGCCTCTACACCACCTTCTCCGCCGGCCGCGGCAGGCTGTACCAGGCCAGGTTGAGCGTCTCCATCTCCTCGGTGCCGAGCGCCAGGTCCACGGCGGCCAGGCTGTCGTCGAGCTGCTCGGGGCGGCTGGCACCGACGATCGCCGACGTGATACCGGGTTGGGCCAGCACCCAGGCGACCGCCACCTGCACCAGCGACCGGCCACGCGGCCCGAAGAACTGCTTCAGGTGTTCGACCGCCTCGAACTGCGCCTGCTGCCAGTAGCGCTGGCGGTACAGGTCGCCCGTCTTGCCGAGGGTGAAGCGAGTACCCGCGGGCGGCACCTCCTGGAGCCGGTACTTGCCGCTGAGGAAACCGCCGGCGAGCGGGTTGTAGGCGATCACCCCCACCCCCTGATCGCGGCACAGCGGCAGCAGTTCCGCCTCGATCTCGCGGTACAGCAGGTTGTAGCGCGGCTGCACGCAGTCGTATCGCGCCAGCCCGAGCCGTTCACTCATGCCCAGCGCCAGCGCCAGCTGCCACGCCGGATAGTTCGAGCACCCGAGGTAGCGCACCTTCCCCTGCCGCACCAGGTCGTCCAGCGCCCGCAGCGTCTCGTCCTGCGGCGTGTCCGGGTCCGGCATGTGCGGCTGGTACAGGTCGATGTAGTCTGTACGCAACCGGCGCAGACTTTGCTCGGCGGCAGCGAGGACGTGACGCCGTGACAGACCCTCGTCATTCGGCCCGTGGCCGACGCGCATTCGGCACTTGGTCGCGACCACGAACCGATCGCGCTTGCCCTCCAGCCACTTGCCGAGGATGACCTCGCTGCCGCCGGCGGTGTCCGGGCTCGGCGGCACCGGGTAGATGTCGGCGCAGTCGAGGAAGGAGACGCCCCGTTCAGCCGCCCGGTCGAGGATGGCGAACGAGGTGCGCTCGTCGCACTGGTGGCCGAATGTCATCGTCCCGAGGCAGATTGCCGACACCTTCAGGCCGGTGCGGCCGAGCTTGCGCGTCTTCATGGTTGGTTTCGTCCCAAAGCCCACAGGTCGCGTCCCGTGAGCGAGGTGCCGGAAACTTGCCCCACGGGACGCGACCCGTGAGCTTTCCTCCTGTCCCCCGATCACCCCGTCATCTTAGCGATTGACGCCGCGCGCGCGCTGCCGTAGGCTGGCGGGCGGGACTAACTGCGCTCGCCTTCCTGAGGATCCACCCATGCAACATCTGCTTCCCCTCGGCGCCGTCGCCTTGCTTCTCGCTTCGGGCACGTTCGCCGGCGCCGGCGAACAGCCGGCCGCGAAGGACAGCCGCCTCACCCTCAAACACTATGACGGCTACTTCCCGTGGACCCCGCCGACGAGCAAGGAGGCGTGGGAGAAGCGCCGCCGCGAGCTGCGCGAGCAGGTTCTCGTCGCGAACGGCCTGTGGCCGCTGCCGAAGAAGACGCCGCTGCGCCCGACGCTCCACGGCAAGATCGACCGCGACAAGTACACGGTCGAGAAGGTCTTCTTCGCCAGCTACCCGGGCCACTACGTTACCGGCAGCCTGTTCCGGCCGAAGGGCAAGAGCGGCAAGCTGCCCGCGGTTCTCTGCCCACACGGCCACTGGGGGGACGCCCGCCTGCGCGACGCGGGCGAGAAGGCGGCCAAGGCCCTCATCGAGCAGGGGGCCGAGAAGACCGTCGCCGGCGCCCGCCACCACATCCAGGCACGCTGCGCCCAGCTGGCCCGCCTGGGGTGCGTCGTCTTCCTGTACGACATGGTCGGGTACTCTGACAGCCAGCAGATCAAGCATCGGGCCGGGTTCAACGACGCCGAGGGCGAACTGCGGCTGCAGAACTTCATGGGGCTGCAGACCTGGAACAGCATCCGCGCCCTCGACTTCCTCAGCGGCCTGCCGGACGTCGATCCGGCGCGTATCGGCGTCACCGGGGCCAGCGGCGGCGGCACCCAGACGTTCATCCTCTGCGCCGTCGATGAGCGGCCGGCGGCCGCGTTCCCCGCGGTGATGGTTTCGACCGCCATGCAGGGCGGGTGCATCTGCGAGAACGCTCCGTACCTGCGCGTGAACACCGGCAACATCGAGCTGGCCGGCCTGTTCGCGCCGAAGCCGCTCGGCATGTCCGCGGCCAACGACTGGACGAGGGAAATCGAGACGAAAGGCCTGCCCGAACTCAAGGCGCTCTACCGCCTGTACGGCGCCGCGGACAACGTGATGGCGAAGGCGTACCTGCAGTTCGGCCACAACTACAACCAGGTGAGCCGCGAGCTGATGTACAACTGGTTCAACAAGCACCTCAAGCTCGGCCACCCCGGGCCGGTCGCCGAGCAGCCGTTCGACCCGGTGCTGGCGAAGGAGCTGTCGGTCTTCGACAAGGACCACCCGTTGCCAAAGGACGCGACCGACGCCCAGGGCTTGCGCCGCTACCTGACCGAGCAGTCGGAGCGCCAGCTGGCGAGCCTGCTGCCGAAGGACGCGAAGGCGCTCGCGGAGTTCCGCCGCGTGATCGGCACGGCGCTGCGCGTGATGATCAATGACAGCCTGCCTGATGCAGCCGACGTTGAGGTGATCGCGAAGAGCAAGCCGGCGGTCCAGGACGGGATCCAGTGGGCCGGTGCCACCCTGAGCCGCAAGGGAGCAGGGGAGGCAGTGGCGGTCTACATGGCCACGCCGAAGGGGGCTGACGGCAGGGTCGTCGTATGGGTCCATCCCGACGGCGCCGGCAGCGTCATGCAGAACGGCAAGCCGACCGCGGCCGCCCGCACCCTCCTCGACAGGAACACGACGCTCCTCGTCGTTGAGCCGCTGCTCACCGGCGCGGATCAGGCGGCAGCGGACCAGCCGATCAACAAGCACCACAAGAGCACCAAGTACGCCGGCCACACCTACTGCTACAACCGCTCGCTGCTGGCGAACCGCGTTCACGACATCCTGACGGCGGTGGCGTATGCGCGCGGCCCGCTGAAGGCGCGGCAGGTCCACCTTGTCGGGTTCGACCGGGCCGGGCCGTGGGTGGTGCTGGCGCGGGCGCTGTGCGGCGACGCCGTCGCGCGGACCGCGGCCGACATGAATCAGTTTCGGTTCGAGCGCGTTACGCGCGACGCGGACGAGATGATGCTGTCCGGCGCGCTCAGGTACGGCGGGATGCCGGCCCTGTCGGCGCTGTGTGCGCCGCACGAGCTGTACCTGCACAACACGCGCGAGACCGGGAGCGCGCAGTGGCTGCAGGCCGCCTACCGGGCCGCGGGGAGCCCTGACCGGGTGCAGCGCGTCGCCGACCGGCAGACGCCGGAGGCGGTCGCCGCGTGGCTGCTGCGTTAGCCTGACAGGGGCAGGGAGGGGTTCCAAAGCCCACGAGAAGGGCGCCTTCACCGACGCCCACGCGACCCGCTTGGGCAAGTTCGAGGCGGCCAGGCTGCTCGGCCTGCACCGTCCCAACCTGTACCGAAAAATGAAGCTGCTAGAAAAGGAACTCGGACCGCTGTTTTGACCTCTAACTGCTGGCTGCCGTTTTCGCTCCCCGTAGGAGGGGGCTGCGGCCCCCGATCCGCCGTAGGAGGGAGCGCCGACTCCCGCTCATAACGCCCTCGCCGGACGGAGCCGGCTCCTACGGCGGACCGGGGACGATTCCGGGTTTCTACGGAGCCCCGGGATGGGACGTGTCGAGCAGCCAGAAGCGCTTGAAGGAACGGTGAAGGCAGATTAGGATAGAAACACTGATTCGCGGTCGCCACGGGGCGCCCCCCGAACAGGTGAGCGTGGCCCGGACGACCGGCGGGAGGGTTCTCATGGAGAAAGCCAGCGTCTACCTGGATTGCGTCCTGGAAGCGGAAAGGTTCAAGTGGATCGAGAGCGAGAAGGCCGGCCGCGATCTGGGGGAAGCCGCCATCCGCCGCTGGGTCCAAAACCACTGGTGGGGCTATCTGCGGGCCCGCTGGCTCGAACACCTCCAGGGGCGCCGCTTCTGGGTCGAACTCGACCGCGGCGACTTCGGCCTGTTACAACGCCGCTTCTGCGACAAGGGCATCCTCCTCGACCGCATCCTCGACCGACTCAAGGCCGGGCAGGAAAACCTCGACATCATCCTCTGGGCGCTCGACTGGAACGTCCCCCTCGATCAGGTCCGCGAGGTTCTCGAAGCCCTCGACATCAACAGCCGCCGCCTGGCCCACCGTTTCGACCCCCTGGACTGACCCCCGACCGTTTCCTTCCGGCCCTGACCGGCCCAGCTGCCCTCCCCCGGAACCCCGATCCGTCAACGATATCTCACCCGCTCGCCGCCCCGCCGCGAACGAGGAACCGCCTGGCGCAACCGGCCGCTGCGCGCATTTGCCGTTGCACCGGGGCCGGGGGCGTGGTCTGATAACCAGGGGTACGGTCCCAGGCCGCCGGGAGACGCAGTCATGTCCGCGGACCCCCAACAACACTGGCTGGACATCGAGCAGGTCGGGGCGGTAACCGTCGTCCGTCTGCTCTGGGCCGAACTGGTCAAGGACGAGGACATTGCCACCGTCGGCAAGCGCCTCCTCCGGATCGTGGACGAACTGGGCTGCAAGCTGCTCGTCTTCAACCTGGCGCGTGTCGAAAGTCTGGACAGCGCGACGATCGGTAAACTGCTCGCCGTCCACAAGCGGACCCGGGCGCTGGGCGGGCGCGTGGTGCTGTGCGCAGCCGACCCGTCCGTCCAGGCCGCGCTGCAATCCCTCCACCTCCACCGCCTTCTGGGCCTGTACGCCACCGAGCAGGAGGCGGTCACCGCCCTGGCCGGCGCATCGTGAAGCAGCGACGGAAAGGCTGACCAAACTGTCGGTTACGCTTCCCGTTCGTCGGCGTTTGGGCGGGTAGCTTTTCGCACTTGAGCCACACCGGCCGACTACAGGTTGACGACTACCCCCGTCGCGGCCGACTGCTCCGCGGCCAGGCAGGCAGTCACTGCGGCCCGCGCCTCCTCCGGCGTGACGAGCGTCGGCCGCTGGCCTTCCTGGATGCAGGCGGTGAAGTACGCCAGCTCCTCACGCAGCGCCCCGCCGCGGACGCCGTGCAGCTGCGGCCAGTACGTGGTGTCGGGCGTTTGCCAGCCGTCCCGGTCGCAGACGGAGAAGTTCGGGTGCGTCTCCTGGATGTGGACCGACCCGTCGGTGCCGATCACCTCCATGCGCTCGTCGATCCGGAACGGGGTCCGGTCCGGCAGGAACCAGACGTTCTCCAGGACGCCAATCGCGCCGCTGTCGAAGCGATACATGGTCCAGCCGAGATCGGGGTACTTGCGGCCGCGCACATCCACCGTCTGGGCGAACGCGCTCACCACCCGGGCGCCGGTGTACCACAGCATCAGGTCGGTGTCGTGTACCCCATCGCCCGCGATCGGGCCGATCTTGTTGAGAACCTGGTCCGACACCCGGGCCGGAATGTTGCGGCGGGCGTAGAGCGACACGATACGGCCGATGCGACCCTCGGCGATGGCGTCCCGGGCGGCGGCGTAGCGCGGGTTGAACCGGCAGATGTGGCCGACCATGAAGAAGCCCGGGGCGGCGGCTGCCGCCGCGACAAGGGCGTCGCAGTCCACCACCGTCGAGGCCATCGGTTTCTCGAGGAAGACGTGCTTGCCAGCTCGCAGGGCGGCGATGGCGGGGACGGCGTGCTGGTCCCACATGGTCACGATGCTCACCGCCTCGACGTCCGGGTTGTCCAGCAGCTGGTGGTAGTCGGAGTAGGTGTGGCGGACGCCGAAGCGGTTCGCCAGCTGCTGCAACCGCTCCTCCCGGCGGGTGCAAAGGGCGAACAGCTCCGCGCCGGGCAGGCCCAGCAGGGCCTCGCAATGGATCTCGCCAAACCGACCCAGTCCGATCACGCCGTACCGCACCCTGCGCATGTCGGCCCCCCTTTTCCTGGATGCACGAATCGCCTCACCATTGTATTCCCACACGACGGGACTGGTTATCCGAGCCCGCAGCGCCAGCGCGGGGGTGAGCGCTGGCCCTTGTCATGCTGCGGGCTCGGATAGGCCCAGCTGATTGAGACGGGGCAGGCAGCGGCGGTACAATGCAACCGCGGCGCATCCGGCTCGCCAACGCCCGGCCATCTGCCTGGCACGGCCGGATTTCGTGGTCTACAATTGGAGGGCCGGGCGGAGGCGCCAGCGGCTCTCCGGGCCAGGGCACGATGCGCACACCAAAGGTTGTTCTGGAGCGACACGGCGTGGAACCCGCGAACAACGTCAACGCGGTGGAGAAGGTTACGGAGACGTGGGTCACCGTTCCGGAACGGCCCCTGTCCATCACCAGCCGCAACGCCTGTCTCGTTCACATCTACCCGACCGGCCCCGGCATGGGCCAGCGCTACACCCTCGCCGACAACCCGGTGGCGATCGGGCGCGGCAGCGACTGTGACATCCGCATCAGCGACCACTCCGTCTCGCGCCGCCACGCGCGCATCCAGCCCGGTGCCGACGGGTACTATGCGGTCGATCTGAACAGCACCAACGGCACGTTCGTCAACGATGCCCCCGCGTCGATGCACAAGCTCAAGGACGGCGACTACCTGCGTGTCGGCAACTGCATCTACCGCTTCCTGATCGGCGGTAACGTCGAGGCGGAGTACCACGAGGAAATCTACCGCCTGACGATCATCGACGCGCTCACCGACATCCACAACAAGCGCTACCTGCTGGAGTTCCTCGACCGCGAGCTGGCGCGTTCCGGCCGCTACCACCGGCCGTTGGCGCTGATCATGTTCGACATCGATCGATTTCGCGACATCAACAAGGATCTGGGCCACCTCGGAGGCGACTTCACGCTGCGCGAGCTGTCGGCCCGCATCAAGGGCAACATCCGCAAGGAGGAGTTGTTCGCCCGCTACGGCGGCGAGGAGTTCGCGGTCGTCCTGCCCGAGACGACCACCGACGGCGCCGTAAACCTCAGCGAGCGCCTGCGCCAGGCCGTCGCTTCCCAGCCGTTCCGGTATGAGGACCACGCCTACCACGTCACAATCAGCCTCGGCGTCGCCACGACCACCGGGGACGAGTCCATGACGCCTACCGGCCTGATCCGCCTGGCCGACGAGAAGCTCTACCAGGCGAAGAACGAAGGCCGTAATCGCGTCGTCAGCTAACCCGCCCGCGATACAATGCCTGTCAACTTTTGGGGCGAGACCGCGAAGGATCCGGCCCCGACGGCCTGGAAGTGTTGCGGGCTTATCGGGAGCATTGACGAGCCACGGGACACAGTCCGCGGGCTTGTGAAGGGTGGAGCGCCTGGTCATGTTTGAGAAGCTCAAGCAGCTGAAGTACGCGGCGCGGGTGCTGCTGTCGCGCGGCGGCGGGCAGCCGGAAACGATCGACGTGGCCGGCCGGCCGACCGTGATCATGCACGCCGGGGAGGGTCCGCCGTTCGTGTACCTGCACAGCACGCTCGGCGAGGCGTTCCTGTGGCTGCCGTTCTACCAGGCATGGGCGAAACAGTTCCGCGTGCTGGTGCCGACCCACCCCGGCTTCGGCAAGAGCGGCGGCTTCGACCAGATCGACACCATCGAGGACATGGCGTTCCACTACGTCGAGCTGTTCGACGCACTCGGCCTCGACGAGGTCTGCCTGGGTGGGGTGAGCCTGGGCGGGTGGATTGCGGCCGAGGTCGCCGTGCGCTGGCCGGAGCGCGTCAAGCGGCTGTGGATCGCCGACGCGCCGGGGCTGTGGGTCGAGGACCAGCCGTTGCCCGACCTGTTTCGGGTCATGCAGGACCGCCGGAAGCTGCGCGAACTCCTCTTTCACCGCCCGGACGCCCACATGGCAACCCTGGTCATGCGCGACAACCCCGACGAGGAGCAGTTGCTCGCCGCCTACCAGTCGCTGACGGTGCTGGCGCGCCTGGTATGGGAGCGGCCCTACAACCCAAAGCTGGCCGCCCGGCTACGCCGGATCGCGTGCCCGACCCTGCTCGTCTGGGGGGCGCATGACCGGCTCGTTCCGCCGGCATACGGCGAGGCGTACCGCCGCCACATCCCCGGCGCGGAGCTGAAGCTTATCCCGGAGTGCGGCCACCTGCCCATGTTCGAGGCGGAGGCCAAGTTCGTCCAGCTGCTCGCCGACTTCTGCAAGGAGTGAACCGCGCATGGGGCTCGCGAACGAGGTGGCCCTCATCACCGGCGCCGGCGGGGGGATCGGCCGCGCGCTGGCGCGCACGCTCGCGGCCGCCGGGTATGCCATCGCCGCCATCGACCTGCGGCCGGAAGGACTGGTTGAACTGGCGCGCGAGCTGGAGGGAACGGGCACAGCTGTCGCCTGCGCCACCGCCGACGTCGGCGACGCGGCCGAACTGGCCGGGGCGGTCGCGCGGCTGGAGGAGCAGGTTGGGGCGACGGACCTGCTGATCGCCAACGCCGGTGTCGGGTTCGAGAACTCCGCGCTGGCGTTCCGGGCCGAGGACTTCGCCGCCCACATTCGAGTTAACCTGGTGGGGGTCGCGAACAGCGTGGCCGCCGTCCTGCCCGGCATGCTGGCGCGCCGCCGCGGGCACCTCGTCGGCATCTCCAGCCTGGCGTCCTACCGCGGCATTCCCCGCATGGCCGGCTACTGCGCCAGCAAGACCGGCGTCAACGCCCTGCTCGACGCTCTCCGCGTCGAGTTGCGGCCGCAGGGCATCCACGTCACCACGATCTGCCCAGGGTGGATCCGCACGCCGATGACGGCCAACCTCGACTTGCCGAGCCCTCGCATGCTCGAACCGGACGACGCGGCCCGGCAGATCGTCCGGGCGATCCGCAAGCGCGTGCCGTTCTTCGCTTTCCCGCGCGGACCGGCGTGGCAGGTGCGTCTGCTCGGGATGCTCCCGGCCCGGCTGAGCGACTGGCTCCTCGGCCGGGTGCTGGACCGCCGCGCGCCGGCAGTGGCAGCGCCGGACTGACAGCGGGGCCAAAGCCCACGGGTGACGTCCCGTGGATCAAGTCTCCGGCGCTTCGCCCACGGGGCGCCACCCGTGGACTTTTCATGTGCCTGACCGCCCCGGTGGCGCCGGTGAATTCCGGTTCGCGCCCGGCGGCGCCCCCTCTATGATGAAGAGCGTCGCGGGCGACCCTTTCCCACGCCCGGGCGGAGCGTGAACCCCGTCGTGCCAAATGGAATCGCTCTTCCGCTTCGTCGCCAGCCCCAGCCCGTGCGGCTACCTGCCGGACCAGCGCTGGAGCCTGGAGTACGACCTCGTCGCGTCTCTCAGCCCCGCCGAGTACATGGAGCGTATGGGAGCCGGGTGGCGCCGGTTCGGCAGTATGCTGTTTCGCCCGCACTGCGCTGCCTGCCGCTCGTGCCTGTCGCTGCGCGTCGTCGTCGAGCGGTTCCGGCCCGACCGCAGCCAGCGCCGCGCCGCCCGCGTCAACGAGGGCCAGGTGGAGTTGCGTATCGGTCGGCCGTCGGTCACCGCCGCCAAGCTGCGCCTGTACGATCGCTACCACGCCCGCCAGGCGGACGCGAAGGGGTGGCCGCAACACCCCGCCAAGGATCCCGCCAGCTATGCCCAGTCGTTCGTCGAGAACCCGTTCCCGACGGAGGAGTGGTGTTACCACCTGGAGGGTAAGCTGGTCGGAGTCGGGTACGTCGATGCCCTCCCGGGCGGGCTGTCGGCCATCTACTTCTTCTACGACCCCGACCAGCGGCACCGCTCGCTCGGCACCTGGAACGTGCTGAACGTCGTGCGCGCGGCGCAGGCCCGAAGCCTGCCGCACGCCTACCTCGGCTACTTCGTCCCGGGCAGCGAATCGATGGCTTACAAGGCGCGCTTCGCCCCCAACGAGCTGCTCGGCGAGGACGGAAACTGGCACTCCTTCCGGCAGTAGCAGGTCGCCCGTCTTCCCGGCCCGCCGGCTTCTACCGGAGGATTGTTTGGATTGTGCTGCCTTTGCCGGGTTAACGTCCGCGCCGCGCGGCGAACCTGGACCGAAACGGGCGAACGCCTGCGCCGCGGCAGGCGGGGCGTCCGAATGAAAGAGGGGTATCGCCCTCGTCCAGGGAAGACGGGCTGACAGGCTCGGCTCTGTGGCGAGCCGCCAGCGACCCGGCGAGCGAGTTCCGGCACCCCGGCTGTTCCGACGCGCCCCGTGCCACGGAGGGTTTGAACCATGAGAGGGTTGGTAGGGAGCGGTGTTTGTCTGGCGCTCGGTGTCCTGGTCGCCTCGGCCCACGCGGAGGACGGCCGGTGGCAACTGGCCGGTCAGGTTCCCGCGGCCGCGACGCCAACCGGCGTGTCCCTGCGCCGCCCGATTCCCCTCGAAGCGACCCCCGCCCCGGCCGACCCGGGAGTTACCCCCGCGGGGTTCGCCGGGGGAGCGCGCACGATGGTGTTCCGTGCCAAGCCGCACGACCAGCCGCCGCAGCCCCTGCCTCCCGGCCCGCCCAATCCGGCCGGGGCCAAGCCGTCGGTCCCCGAGCAGGCGCCGGCCCCGAACCCCGCCGCGAGCCCCGCCCCGGCGCCCACCCCCTCCTCCCAGGTCTGGGGGGACGTGGTGTCGCGCTGGGTCGAGGGGGGGGCGGCGTTTGGGGGCGTCCCGGTCGGGGTGATGCCGGAGGGGGCGGTGGTGCTGGGCGGGGACGGCAGCTGCCTCGGCGACGGCTGCTGCCTCGGTGGCGACGTCTGCTGCCCGCCGTGCGATCCGTGCTGCGGCGACCCCTGCGGGCTGTTCGGTCCGTGCTGTGGCGTCGGCAGCTGCTGTCCCTTCGGTCGCGTTTACGGCAGCGCCGAGTACCTGATGTGGACAGTCAAGGACGGATCCTCGCCGCCGCTCGTCACGGCGGGGCCTCCCGGCTCCGGCGGTTCCCTCGCGGCGGGCAGCACGGTGCTGTACGGCGGCGACGACGCCTTCAATTACAACATCTTCTCCGGCGGCCGGTTCAACCTGGGGTTCTGCATCCCCCGCCACAACCTCGGGATAGAGACCACGTTCTTCTTCCTCTCGCCCCGGTCCACCCACTTTGTCGCCGGGACGGCCGGGACGCCCGAACTGGGTCGGCCGTTCGTCGAGGTCACGACCGGCAACGAGGTGGCCCAGCTGGCCGCCCAGCCGAACGTCGTGGCCGGGGCGGTCGCCGTCGATAGCACCAGCCGCCTGTGGGGCATCGAGGGCAACCTGCGGCACCGGCTGTGCTGCGGCTGCAACTCCTACCTGGACCTCCTGGGCGGGTTCCGGTTCCTTGAATTGAACGAGGATCTGCGGATCAGCGAAAACCTGACGCTGCTCGCGCCCCTGGCCGGCGGCCCGGCCGGAACCCGCATCCTGGTATTCGACAACTTCTCGACCCGCAATGAGTTCTACGGCGGCCAGCTCGGCCTCGAAGGCGAGTGTCGGCGGAACCGCTGGAGCCTGGGCGGATCGTTCAAGCTCGGCATGGGCGTGATGCACCAGGTCGTCAACATCAACGGAGCCACGGTCTTCCTCGTCCCCGGGCTGGGGCCGAACGTGCAGCCGGGCGGCCTGCTGGCGCTGCCGTCGAACAGCGGCCGGTTCAGCAGCGACCGCTTCGCCGTCATCCCCGAGGTGGGCGTCAAGGTCGGGTATCAGCTGACGAATCACGTGCGCCTCACCGTCGGCTACACGTTCCTGTACGTCAGCGACGTGGCGCGTCCGGGCGACCAGATCGACCGGGTGCTCAACGGCTCGCAGCGCCCGACCGTCTTCGGTCCCGGGACGCTGGTCGGCCCCGCCCGCCCGGTGCCGATGTTCCGCCACACCGACTTCTGGGCTCAGGGCGTCAGTTTCGGCGTGGAGATCAAGTATTGAGAAAGGGTTCAAGGGGTCAGCAGGGAAAGCCCACGGGACGTGACCCGTGGGCTTTCCCTGCTGACCCCTGACTGCTCACAGCAGTTCCGCGACCACCGTATCGGCCACGCACTTGCCGCGCCGGGTCAGGCGGACGGAGGCGCCGTCGTCGCGGAGCAGGCCGAACTCGACGTGGCGACGCAGCGAAGCGCCGACCAGGGCATCCAGGTCGTAGCCCGTCTGGCGAGCGAACGACTCGCGAAGGATGCCCGCCGCCCGGCGGAGCTGTACCCCGGCGGTTTCGTGGGCGCGTTCCTCCGGCGGCAGGCACTCGCTCTGGAACGCGGTCGGCTCCCCGGCCAGCGCGCGGCGGATGTAGCCGGGCAGACTGCGCGTGTTCAGCTCGCGCCGGCCCTCGACGTAGCGCGCCGCCCCCATGCCGAAACCGAAGTACGCCTCGTTGGCCCAGTAGACCTCGTTGTGCCGGCAGCGCCACCCGGGGCGGGCGAAGTTGGAAATCTCGTACTGCTCGAACCCGGCCCCTTCCAGCACGTCCATGGCCCGTTCGTACAGCGCCAGCTCCGCCTCCTCCGGCAGCGCCTGGACCTCCCCGCCGCGGCGCTGCTTCCACAGGCGCGTCCCCTTCTCGTAGGTCAGCCCGTAGGTGGAGACGTGCGTCGGGGCCAGCGCGAGCGTCCGACGCAGGTCCGCCTCCCACCGCTCCGGTGTCTGCCCGGGCACGCCGAAGATCAGGTCCAGAGAGACGTTCTCGATCCGCCGCCGCACGCGCTCGACGGCCGCCGGCACCTGCCCGGCGTCGTGCCGGCGCTCCAGGATGCGGAGCACGTCCGGCGCGAACGACTGGGCGCCGAGGCTGACGCGATTGACCCCGTGGTCCGCGAGGACTGCAATCCGGTCGGCGTCGAGGTCGTCGGGGTTCGCCTCGATGGAGAACTCGCGGCCCGGGGAGAGCAGAAGCCACCGACGCACGTCGGCGAGCAGGCGTTCGAGCTGGCGCGGATTGAGGTGTGTCGGGGTGCCGCCGCCGAGGAAGAGTGTTTGCACGGGCTGCGGTTGGCCGAGGGTCGCCAGCTCGGCAGCGAGGGCCGCGAGGTACTCGCCGATGCGATCGTCCTGCCCGGTGGCAACCGCGAAGTCGCAGTAGCCGCAGTGGTGGGCACAGAAGGGGAGGTGAACGTATGCGGCCCGCGGCCAGATCCACGCGGGGCGCTGCTCGGCGGCTTCGGTCATCCCGTCAGTATAACGCAGGCAAGGGGGTCGGCGGTCAGGGGGCTTGACTCCGCCCCCTGCCCCTCACTCTTCCTCCTTGAGGTGATATTTGCGGATCAGGCGGTACAGGGCGCGCCGGCTGATGCCGAGCGTCCGGGCGGCGTGGACCTTGTTCCCCTTCTCCAGCCGGAGCACCTCCAGCACATGGCGCCGCTCCACCTCCCGCAGGTGCTGGGCGTCGCCGGTCGGCGGGGGGACGGGCGGCGCCACCTCGACGATGTTCTCCGGCAAGTCGTCCGGGGTGATCAGGTTGTCCTCCGCGAGGATCTGCGCCCGCTCCAGGACGTTCGCCAGTTCGCGCACGTTGCCCGGCCAGTCGTAGCGCCGCAGCGCCTCCATCGCCTCCGGCTGGACCTGGAACGGGTGCGGGCCGACGCGGCGCGTCTGCAGGAAGTGTTCCACCAGCTCCGGGATGTCGTCCGGCCGCTCGCGCAGCAGCGGCAGCCGGATCGACACCACGTTCAGGCGGTAATACAGATCCTCGCGGAACCGGCCGGCCTTCTGTTCCTCCTCCAGATTCTTGTTCGTCGCCGCCACCACGCGCACGTCGGCGTGCATTTCCTGCGTGCTCCCGACCCGCCGGTAGTGGCCGTTCTCCAGCACGCGCAGCAGCTTGGCCTGCAACCCCGGGGCCATCTCGGCGATCTCGTCGATGAAGAGCGTTCCGCCCTCGGCCACCTCGATCAGTCCCTGCTTGGTCGCGACCGCGCCGGTGAAGGAACCCTTCTCGTGGCCGAACAACTCGCTCTCCAGCAGCGTCTCTTGCAGCGCCGCGCAGTTGATCGTGACCAGCGGCCGGTCGCGGCGCGCGCTGTTGTAGTGGATGGCGCGGGCCACCAGTTCCTTGCCGGTTCCGCTCGCCCCACGGACCAGCACGGTCGCCTCGCTGGACGCCACCTTCTCGATCATCTGCACCACCCGGCGCATCGGCGGGCTCGACCCGACCAGCCGGTAGCGGTCCGACTCGTACCGCACCTGCTCCCGGTGCTGCCATTCGCGCCGGCGCAGCTGGGCCTTCTCGAACGCCTTCTGGATCTGGATCTCCAGTTCCGGCAGGTGGAACGGCTTGGTCAGGTAATTGTACGCGCCGCGCTTCATCGCCTGGATGGCCGTCTCGATGCTGCCGTGGGCCGTCAGCATGAGCGCTTCCATTTCCGGCTGGCGCTCCTTGAGGCGCGTCAGCACCTCGATTCCGGTCGTGTCCGGCAGGTGCAGGTCCAGCAGCGCGACGTCTATCTTGCCGGAGTCGGCCTTGATCATCGCCTCCGCCCCGCTCCCGGCGGTGATTACAGCCAGCCCCTGGCGCTCGAACCGGCGCGCCAGCGTTTGGCGGAGCAGTTCGTCGTCATCGACGATGAGGAGGCGGAGGGGGGGGCGTTCGGGGGGTGGCATGGGGGTGCTCATCAGTTCGTCGGCTCCGTCAGGGAGGAGGGGGTCGGGCGCCCCGCCACGCCCAACGACTATCCTCTCACGGGCACAGATTTGCTGCAACATCTCTCCTTCACGGTTCGGTTAGAGACCGTTTCCAAACACCGCAGGAGGTGGGCTCCGGCCCCCGATCTACCTTGAAAAATCGGGGACTGGAGCCCCCTCCTGCGGCGTTTGGAAACTGCTTCTTGGCGCTGTTGGAGCCGCGCACGCAGCGCCGCGGCGTAAGCGGAGGTGAGTCCCGCTTACGCCGCGGCGCTGCGTGCGCGACTCGGCTCGGCTCGGATTAACTGGCGGCCGTGGACGGTGGCGGACTCAGAAGATGGACAGGTGGACCACCAGATAGCCAATCAACCCGAGCGTGAAGATCGTTAGCAGAATGCCGACGATCAACCCGCTGGCCGTGCGCTCGTCGGTTTCAGGCGCGTCCCACCTTTGAGGGAGGGATAGCCGGGCGCGATAGGCGGCCGCTGCACCAGGGGCGCGGGGGGGAACGAGGAGCTGGTTCATGGCTGGGAACTCCTCGGCACGGCCGCGCGAAGCAGGGCCAGATCCGGCCGCTCGCCGGGCAGGCGGGCATCCCGCACCTCACGCACGTACTGGTGACAGCGGACGCAGCTCATGGTCATCTCGAAGTAGGCCAGCGTGGCGCCGTCGAGGTTCTTCGCCCTGGCCTTCTGGATCGTGCTGTCGGCGGCCCGCCGGAATTCGTTGCTGTACATCTCGTACTTCGGCGTGCGCAGAACCATCCACTCGGCCGTCTTGCTCAGCTGGACCAGTTCCTCCGCGCTGCGGGAGATCTTGGCGAAATCGCCCAGCGCGAGCCCCTCAAGGACCGTCTTGGCGTGCTTCAGCTTGTCCGCCATCAGCTGGCTCACGCGACTGGGCTGCTTCGACTGGCCCTGGGCCGCGTCCCCCGCACAAAGGGGGAAACAGACCATCGCGAGAATCAGGTATCTCATGGCATCGTCCTCCGAATGCCGGTATGCTGGACCAGGGGCAGGGGTGGCAAATCTCGGGCCGTTTACCGGAGAAGCGTGAACCGGCCGGCCTCGACCGCACAGCCGTGCGAAAAGCGGCTGTGTGGAAGGCCGGACGTGCTCGCTGTCAGCCCACTTTCCTTCCGCAGCCGCAGACGGGATGTGCCGGACCCGCCCATCGGGTGACCGATTCCGCACAGGTGGGGAATGGGAGCATGGACCGATTGAGGCGGGAACGGTCGAGGGGCGCGGAAACTCGCCGGTACAGGAGTCACCGGCGGGTTCCCGCGCCCCTCGCGGGAGTGGGCAGCGCGGGGGAGCGACGGTCGCGCTTCAGGGCTGCAAAGCGCGGAGGACGTCCAGGGCGCTGATGACGCCCACCAGCACGCCGTTGGCGTCCACCACGAACAGGCGGTGGACGTGGAGGGCGGGCATTTCCGCCACGACCCGGGTCGCCGGCGCGTCCGGGTTGATCGAGAACACGGCCGGGGTCATGATGTCCCGGACGCACGTCGTCTCGACCTTCTCGACCTGGAAGCCGGACCCGAGCCGCTCCTTCGCCCGTGTGGTCAACTCGGCCCGCTCGTAGTACTCCGGCACCGGGGGGACGTACTCGACCCGCTCGCGGTCGTGAATGATGATGTCGGTCCGGCTCAGCACTCCCACCGGCCGGCCAGCCTCGTCGATCACCGGCGCGGCGCTGTAGCCGCGGTCGATCAGCAGGGCGATGGCCTCCTTAACGCTCGCGTCCGCGCGGATCGACACCGGGTTCGGGGTCATCAGGTCGGCGGCCGTCCTGGATCGCAGGCACAGGACAGGGCTCGCCTCAACGGTTGGTGTGAGCGTCATGGTCTTCCTCCTTTCGAGGGTTCGTTGGGGGCCAGCGGCCCGGGTTCGGTGCAGTGCTGGTTGCCCCGATCGCCATGCGCCATATGGCGTCGGTCTGGGCGACCGCGGCCAGGATGTCCGTGGTGGATACCACGCCGATCGGCCGGCGGTCCTCGTCCACCACGATCACGCGGTGGATGCGAGCGTCGAGCATCAGCCGCGCCACCTCACCGACGGTGGCCGTGGGGGGAACGCTTATCGTGTCGCCCGTGATGTACTGGCGAACGACTTCCCCGGGGTATTCCACATCTTCGAGGATCGTCCAGGCGTACACCAGTTCGGGCGGCGACGGGGGCGGGAAGGGCTGGCTCTTGCCGCGCTGCGCCCAGCGCACGAAGTCGGTGGCCGAGAGCACCCCGACGCACCGGCCGTCCGCGTCCACCACCGGCGCTCCGCTAACCTGGGCCTGTGCCAGCAACCGGGCCGCTCCCTCCAGGGACATGTCGGCGGGCACAAGGACCGTTGCGGGGCTCATCAGGTCGCCTGCCGCCAAACTTAGCAGTGGTTTGTTGACGAGATTCACCGGACACCTCCCCCTCTCGGGCGCCTTGGTCCGCTGGGATAGCCGTGAGCTTGAACCTGCAAACCTCATGCCACGCAGGACGGGCCGCGGCCGTGGCCGCCCTGGGTACGGGAGTATCGACTGCCGACGGGACGTTAGCGATTGAATTGAGCAAAAAAGACGGGGTTCGACCACGCTTATCCGGTGCGTGCGCAGGCCGGGCGCGACCTGGAATGGGAAAGGGCCAGCGGCTCGGGTTGTGCCCACGACTGCGGCAGGCGGTTCCGCACATTGCGGTGAGCGGGCTCGACACATGATTGATTTCCCAGCCGCGAGCGCCAGCGCGCGGGGGCGGCTACTCACAGATTGAGTTACTTGTAATGCCTCCAAAGTAGTATTCTGAGATTGGATGGGGCGCAGCCTGTTACCGTTTCCCCCTTCCCCCCGAGATGCATAATCTTGCACAGGGGGAGAAAGAGGAAAGACAAACTGGACAGGGGCACCCGGACCGCGTAGCAGGCCCAGCCTCTCCGCACGCCGTCCGGTTGAGAGGTCGCGGGGAGGCGGCGAGGGCCGGGAGGTATTCCCGTGTGGCAGCGCAACCTGTCGATGCGGCTCGCTGGGCCGACCATCGTGGTGAGTTTCTTGCTGCTGTTGCTGTGTGGGGTCGCGGCGTTCTACCTCTACAACGAACAGGCGGCCTCGGCCAGCGTCCACCGCGAGACGGTCAGCGGCGCGGACGTCGGCAACGAGCTGAGGAAGATGCTGGTCGAGCTGATCGCCCAGCTGCAAGCGGGGGGCCAGACGCCCGAGGCGATCCACCAGCAAATCCACGCTCAGCTGGCCAGGGCAAGACGCCTCGCGGACACGGAGGAGGAGAAGGCCCTCGAAGAGAAGCTGGAGAAGAGTTTCGCGCCGTATTTCGCGCTGTATCGGGAGGAGCGGACGCCCGATGGGCACCTGCGTCAGGAAGTGGTTCCCCAGGCGCTCTTCATCCTCGAAGAAAAGGCGCTGCCAGCCTGCCGCGAACTTCAGTACGTGAATGTCGTGCAGGTCAGGCAGACGGAAACGGCCCTCCGCCGCACCCTGCAGTGGGTCATCGCCTGCCTGGTCGGGGTGTGCAGCCTGGCTGCCCTGGCCGGGCTGCTCCTGGGTTACGGGGTGGCCAGGGGGGTGCGGCAGTCGATCCACCATCTGTCCATCCACATCCACGACGCCGCCACCAAGCTGGGTCAGGACTTCCGGCCGATCGAGGTGAGCGAGGACGGCGACCTGAAGGGGTTGCACGGCCAGATGGAGCAGGTGGTGCGCGAGATCGAGCAGGTGGTGGACAAGCTCCAGCAGCGTGAGCGGGAGGTGTTGCGGGCGGAGCAACTGGCGGTTGTCGGTCAACTGGCGGCCGGCGTGGCCCATGAGCTGCGCAACCCCCTCACCTCGATCAAGATGCTGGTGCAGGCGGGCCGTGAGGGCACGAGCCCCGACGGCCTGCCGGGGGAAGACCTGGAGGTGATCGAGCGGGAGGTGCGGCGGATGGAGCGCTGCCTGCAGAACTTCCTCGACTTCGCCCGTCCGCCGCACCCGGCGTGCCGCCTCCTGGACGTGACGCGGCCGGTGGCTCACACCGCGGCCCTGATCGGCGGCCGGGCGCGCAAGCAAAACGTCACGGTCCGGTTCACCCCCCCACCGACCGCGGTCCCCGTCCAGGCGGACGAGGAGCAACTGGCGCAGCTGTTCATCAACCTGGCGTTAAACGCCCTGGACGTGATGCCGCGGGGCGGTACGCTCGATCTGGAGGTGCGCTCGCCGGCCGGCCCGACCGACCGCGGCCAGGTGGAGGTGCGCGTGCAGGACACCGGGCCGGGGATTCCTCCGGAGCTGTTGCCGCGCCTGTTCCAGCCGTTCGTCAGCGCGAAGGAGACCGGGCTGGGGCTGGGACTGGTGACGTCGCGTCGGATCGCCGAGACGCACGGCGGGACGCTGCAGGCTCGCAACCGGCCCGAGGGCGGCGCGTGCTTCATCCTCCGGCTGCCGACCGCGGCGCCAACGCGGGAGGAAGGGGGGGCCGCCTGAGAGGGCAGCGCAGCAGTCCTGAGCGCCTGTGCGAGAACCCCTCCCCTCGCAGGGGAGGGGGCTGGTAGGCAATTCAGCTGCAGGGAGAAAGAATCGTCCGCGGCAACGGAGCGACGCGACCATGCCGACTCTGCTGGTCATCGACGACGAGTCCTCGATCTTGCATGCCTTCCGGCGCGCGTTTCGCGAGCCGGACGTGACGCTGGTGACCGCTTCGACGGCGGCCGAGGGACTGGAGGCAGTCGCCCGCGAACGCCCGGATGTGATCATCCTCGACATCAACCTGCCGGACCAGTCCGGCCTCGACACCTTCCGCGCCATCCGCCAGCGCAACGCGCGCATCCCGGTGATCTTCATCACCGGCCACGGGACGACCGACACCGCCATCGAGGCGATGAAGCTGGGGGCGTATGACTACCTGCTCAAGCCGCTCGAGTTGCCCCAGCTGCGCGAGCTGGTCGGCCAGGCAATGGACATCAGCCGGCTGATGCAGACACCGGCCGTGCTGGGGGACGAGGCGGACGCGCCCGACGCCTCCGACGTACTGGTCGGCCGTAACCCGGCCATGCAGGACGTCTACAAGGCGATCGGCCGGGTCGCCTCTCAGGATGTGACGGCCCTGATTCTGGGGGAAAGCGGGACCGGCAAGGAACTGGTCGCCCGCGCCATCTACCGCCACAGCAAGCGCGCGGCCGGACCGTTCCTGGCGATCAACTGCGCGGCCATCCCGGAGACGCTGCTGGAGAGCGAGTTGTTCGGCCACGAGAAGGGCGCCTTCACCGGGGCGGAGCGGCGGCGCATCGGCAAGTTCGAGCAGTGCAGCGGCGGGACGCTGTTCCTCGACGAGATCGGCGACATGTCCCCCCTGACGCAGACCAAGCTGCTGCGCCTGCTGCAGGAGCAGCGCTTCGAGCGTGTCGGCGGCAATGAGACGATCCAGACCGACGTGCGCCTGATCGCCGCGACGAACCGCGACCTGGAAGGGCTGGTAACGGCCGGGCGGTTCCGCAGCGACCTGTACTACCGCCTCAACGTCTTCAGCATCCGTCTGCCGCCGCTCCGCGAGCGGGTCGATGACCTGCCGCTGCTGGTGGAGCACTTCGTGCGCCGGTTCAGCCGCGAGCTGGGCAAGGACGTCCAGCAGGTGTCCCCGGACGCCCAGGAGACGCTCAACCGCTACCCGTGGCCGGGGAACGTGCGCGAGCTGCAAAGCATCCTCAAGCAGGCCCTGCTGCAGGCTACCGGGCCGGTCCTCGTCGCCGAGTTCCTGCCGGACGCGGTCCTCGCCCGGCCGGTCGGGGAGGCGGTCGCGGAGGCGTCCGCCCCCGACTGGGACCGTTTCTTCCTGGAGCGCATTCAGGCGGGCTCGCAGGATCTGTACGCCGAGTCGGTGGCCCAGCTGGAGCGGCACCTGCTGACGACCGTGCTGCGGCACACGGGAGGCAATCAGGTTCAGGCAGCCCGCATCCTCGGCATCACACGCGGCAGCCTGCGCACGAAGATCCGCGCGCTGGGCATCAAGATCGAGCGTGCCGTCTGGGCCGACGACGACCAGGGAGAGTGATTGGCGCCTGATCCCCGGTCCGGGGGAAGGTATCCTGTTCTTTCCCCCCTCTCCCACCAGGGGAGAGGGGAGAAAGAGCAGACACGCCGCTCACCATTCGCGTCCCCGCAATTTCACACCGCCTCCGGCGAATACCCTGGTGGAGCGGCGCCGAAACGCGAACTTGCACATACAGCGCCGTGTCCCTATTGAGGAACGTGGCGCGGTAGAGCAGATCCCTTCTAACCTTCTGCCAACCACCACGATCTCTCACACGACCCATTCCCTTCCCAGCCGCAACCCCTGTCCAGGAACGCGGCGGAAGATTTGTCGGACCTTGAAAGGAGGAAGGCCTGATGAACCTCGACCAGCTCAACGTGCGCCTCTCGCAATGGGCCGTCCTGGGTAACGACACGTACCAGGTCTGCGGCGCGACGGTGCCGCGCCTGCCCGCCGGCGCTTATACCTGCGCGCTCGACTGCTACGGCAACCCGCTGTTTCACGCCAAGCGGCTGCACGTCGATGACCTGATCGACTTCAGCGACAGCCTGTCGGCCCGCATCCTCGACGAGATCGGGCGCTTCTGGACGCTCGGCGAGCGGTTCACAAAGTACGGGTTCCTGCACCGCCGCGGCTACCTGCTGTACGGCAAGCAGGGCGGCGGCAAGTCGTCGCTCGTCCACCAGGTCGTCGCGCGCGTCGGCGCCACGGGCAACCTGGCGTTCTTCTGCGAACAGCCGAACGTGTTCGTGGCATGCATGGAGCGGCTGCGGCGAGTCGAGCCGGATCGGCCCATCGTGTGCCTGTTCGAGGATCTCGACGCGATCATCGCCGCGTGGGGCGACAGCGACCTGCTGCAGTGGCTCGACGGCAACCAGCAGGTGGACCGGGCGGTCAACATCGCGACGACGAACTACCCCGAGAAGCTCGACCGGCGCATCGTGGCGCGCCCGCGCCGCTTCGACCGCATCCTGCGCATCGACGCGCCCGAGGGGAGGCTGCGGGCGGCGTACTTCGCGAAGAAGATGCCCGACCTGTCGGCCGCCGAGCGCGCGCAGTGGGTTGACCTGACGGACGGGCTGTCGTTCGCGGCCCTGGCGGAACTGGTCATCAGCGTCCAGTGCCTGGGCAACGGCCTGGCCGAGACGGTCGCGCTGCTCCGCGACCTTGACGGCGGCGCGCCGTCGAGCGCGGAGTACTTCCTGCCTCAACCCATGCCGGCGGTGAGCGCCGAGCCGGTCAACGGCACCGTGGCGGCACATCTGGCGAACTGACCGCACAGTCCCGGGGGATGCCTGCGCGTCCTCCCGGGACTCCTTCGCACTCTGCTCCTCGACTATCCTGAACTCCCGAGATGTCAGACCTGCCGCATGTAGTCGAGGAACCGCCGGGCGCACGCATCGAGGTTCGCCTCGCTCCCGCCGCCGCGCAGATACGAGCACATCTCATACGCGACGTGGCCCTGGAAGCCCGCCTCCTTCAGCGCGGCGAAGAATGCCTTGTAGTCGATGAACCCCTCGCCCAGCGGCACGGCGCGGACTGCGTCGGCCTCGCGGACGTAGTTCACCAGCGGCGGCTGATACCGGAAGCGCGGCCGCTTGACGTAGTCGGCGACGGTCGTGTGGACGATGTACGGCGCCAGTCTACGCACCGCAGCGGCGAGGTCGGCACCCTGCAGCGCCGGCGCCCACGCATCAAACATCGCCTTGCAGTTCGGCTCGCCGACCTCCTCCAGCAGGTCGAACAGGCTGTCGTGGTGGACGGCGGTGTCGTGGTGGTTCTGCACGCCGACCGTCACGCCAAACGGCGCCGCCAGGCGCGCCCACTCGCGCAGCCCGGCCACGCACCACCCCCAGAGCTGGTCATACGTCGCCGCCGGGTGGTCGAAGGCGGTGAAGACGCGCACCAGCGGGCACCCCAGATCGTGCGCCAGCCGGCACAGCTCGCGGACGTACAGCGCCTGCATCTCGCGGGCCGGGACATCGGGCCGGTCGGCGCTCATCGCCAGGTCGGTGTACCCGGCCAGGCACGCGACACGCAGCCCGAGCCGGTCCAGCTGCTGCCGCAGTCGGCGGCGCGTGTCGGCGTCGTAATCGAGGACCGACAGATGCGGGCGCTTGGCCATGAGCATGACGGCGTCGAAGCCGAGGGCGCGAGCCTTCTCCAGGAACGCCTCCAGCGACAGGCGGGCCTGGCCCGGCCAGACGCCGGCGTAACTGACCGAGTGCAGTGCGGTTTTCATTGTCATGTCGGCACGCTATGAGTGGGACAGGCGCGCGGCAAGCGACGGCTGGCACCCGCCGCCGGGCGGTGCAGTGCGAGGCGAGCAAGCACGCCCGGCGGCAAACCCGTCCGCCGGTGAACGGCTCACCGCTTCCGTTCGTGGACGACCTTCCCGCCGACGACCGTGTACAGCACCTCGGTCCCGGCGACCTCCTCCTGCGGACACGTCAGGAAATCGCGGTCGATCACGATCGCGTCGCCCAGCTTGCCGACCTCCAGCGTGCCCTTCTCATTCTCCTCGTGGTGCAGGTAGGCGTTGTTGATCGTGTACAGGCGCAGCGCCTGCTCGCGCGATAGCGCCTCGTCCGCCGTCACCACGTCGCCGCCGTCGGTGCGGCGCGTCAGCGTCACCGCCATCCCGACCCACGGGTTCCACGGGTTCGTCGCGGCCAGGTGATCGAGCTTGATCATGTGGTCGCTGCCGCCGCCGACGGTCGTGTACTGCAACCAGCTCTTGTACGGCTGGAACCAGCGCATGCGGTCCTTGCCGAGTACCTTGAGCAGCGTCGTCCCGTCGCGGTACAGCCACGCCGGCTGGACGTCGGCGCAGACGCCGAGTTCACGGCACCGCTCCAGGTTGCGCTTCGACGGGAAGTTGGCGTGGGTGATGCAGAAGCGCCGGTCCTTGATCGGGATCGAGCGGTTGACGAAGTCGTAGGCGTCGAGCAGCACGTCCATCGCCCCCTCGCCCGCGGTGTGGGCGGTCACCTGCCACTTGTGCCTGGCCGCCTCCTCGACCAGCACCTTCACCTGCTCCGGCTGCACGAACAACAGCCCGCGGTAGTCGTTCTCGACGATCTGGTACGTCGGCCCCGCCGGCCACGGCGCGCGCATGTAGGCGGTGCCGTTGAGCATGCCGCCGTCGAGGAAGAACTTGATCGGCCCGATGCGGATCCAGATCCCGCCCTTGCCGGTAGGGCCGTACTTGCCGTCCTTGCCCGGCAGATTGGCGAAGCGCCGGGCGATCTCCTCGCGGCTGCCGTAGGGGCTGAAGTTCGGGCAGACGACGATACGCACCGTCAGCTCGTCCCTGGCGAGCAGATCGTGGTACAGGTCGAAACTACCCCGGCTGGAGCTGCGGTCGGCGATGCTGGTGATGCCGCGCGAATTGTAGAGGGCGAACAGCTTCTTGACGGCCTCGCGGCGGTCCTGCCCGCTCGCCTTGCCGCCGGGGACGCCGCGCAGCAGTCCGGTGGCATTGCGCAGCATGCCGGTCGGCTCGCCCGTCTTCGGATCCTTGACGATGACGCCGTTGGCCGGGTTCTTCGTATCGCGGGTGATCTTCGACACCTTCAGCGCCATCGAGTTGACCATGCTGGCCGGCCCGGCGTTGTAGTAGACCGGGTGCTTCGGGGCGGCCGCGTCCAGTTCCGCCAGGGTCGGGAAGCGCCCCTCCTTGAGGCGCGTCGGGAAGGCGAACCGCAGGACGATCCACTGCCCCTCCGGGAGTTTCTTCGCCTTGTTGCGGATGTAGGTGAAGACATCATTCAACGTCTTCAGATACGGCACTTCCTCGTTGAACTCGCTCAGGGCGGCCCCGACTGGGTGGGTGTGGCTGTCGTACAGCCCGGGCAGAACGGTGCGCCCGCTCGCGTCGAGAACCCGCGTCCTGGGGCTTTGGAACTTCTGCACGTCCTGGTTCGAGCCGACCGCGACGATGCGGCCGCCCCGGATCGCCAGCGCCTGCACGACCCGGTTCTTCGTGTCGAGGGTGACCACCTTGCCGTTCAGGATGACCAGGTCGGCCGGCTTCTCGGCGCCGTCCCCGGCCTGGACGACCTCGGCGACGACGATCTCGACGTTTTCCAGCAGGGTGAGCGCGGGGAACGCGCCCCAGAGCAGTAGCAGCGGTAGCCAGCGTTTCATATAACCCTCCGGGTAAGGAACAGGAGTATTGTGCCCGCCGCCGCCTGGACGGCAACGGCAGCATCTGAAAAGCCCACAGGCTGCTGGGGCATTCGCGGGGATTGCCCTTGACCCCTGCGGCGCACCACAATAGGGTAATTGTTTCGAGTAGGAACGGCAGCGGCCCTGCGCGTTGCGCTGGTGGGAACGTGAGCTATCCCTTGCTCGCGTCGTGACCCGACGAAGCGGACCCTGCACCCGAGAGACCGGAGAGAAGTGAATGCCGACGATCAACCAGCTGGTCCGCAAGCCGCGCGTGCCGCAGAAGAGCCGGCCGAAACATCCGGCCCTGCTCGGCTGCCCGCAGCGACGCGGCGTGTGCCTCCAGGTCAAGATCATGACGCCCAAGAAGCCGAACTCGGCCCTGCGGAAGGTGGCGCGCGTCCGCCTGTCCAACGGCATCGAGGTGACGGCGTACATTCCCGGCGAGGGGCATAACCTTCAGGAACACTCGATCGTGCTTGTGCGCGGCGGTCGTGTCCGCGACCTGCCCGGCGTGCGCTACCACATCATCCGCGGCGTGCTCGACTCTCAGGGCGTCGCGGACCGCAAGCAGGCCCGATCGAAGTACGGAGCCAAGCGCGAAGGTGGCTAACGGGCTTCCGCGCCGGCGCCGCCCTGGCCCCCGGGCGCGCCGTCTGATGCGTGGAAGCCCGGCCCAGACGCCCGCGCGGCGCAACGGCGCCAGTGCGGGCTCTGCCGCCTTCGGTGTGGTACACATCCGAACTCCTCGAGGGCCGTCCCGATCATGATGGAGGTGAGACTCAACCTGGACTTTAGCTGTTGCAGTTGTGGCGACCCGGTAGGCGTGACGCTCGAATGTGCCGGCAAGGGACTGGCCGGCAAGGCTCACGCGGTCGCCACGGTGAAAGTGCCTTGCCCCCACTGCGGCAGCATCAACGAATTGTTCTTTGAGCCCAGCGGCACGCTCCACGCCGTCGCCCCCTACCAGGGTGCCCGGCGACTCCTGGAGCCGTCGCTGAATTGATTATCCGAACGCCCGCGGGACGCGTCCCGTGGGCCTGGCAACCAAGCAGGAACGACCGATCATGGCCCGTAAACCGACCGCCAGCCAGGCGACCCTGAAACCCGACCCCCGACACGGCTCCAGGCTGGCCAGCAAGTTCATCAACTGCCTGATGTGGGACGGCAAGAAGGCGACGGCCCAGCGGATCTTCTACAACGCCCTGGATCAGATCAAGAACCGCATGCCGGACCTGAACCCGATCGACGTCTTCACCCAGGCCGTCGAACACGTCAAGCCGTCCGTCGAGGTGCGCTCGAAGCGTGTCGGCGGGGCCACGTACCAGGTGCCGATGCAGGTCAACAAGACCCGCCAGCAGAGCCTGGCGATCCGCTGGATCATCGGCGCTTCCCGCGGCAAGAGCGGCCGGCCGATGTACCTCCGCCTGGCCGACGAGTTGATGGCCGCCTACCGCCGCGAGGGCGAGGCGATGACCAAGCGCGAGAACACCATCAAGATGGCCGACTCGAACAAGGCCTTCGCGCACTTCGCCTGGTAACGCCGGCAAGGAAAGAACGAACCACAGAGGCACAGCGAGCACAGAGCCAGGCCGCACAGAGAGTACAAGGAACGTTGTCTCTCCTCTGTGGGTCTTTGCTCGGGGCTCGCTGTGCCTCTGTGGTTCGTTCGTTTTGTGAAGGGGATAACCGTGGCGACCTTCGACCTGAGCCAGATCCGCAACCTCGGTATCATCGCCCACATCGATGCCGGCAAGACGACGACCACCGACCACGTCCTCTACTACGCCGGCGCCAAGCACAAACTCGGCGAGGTGGACAAGGGAACGACGGAAACCGACTACGACCCAGAGGAGCAGCAGCGCGGCATCACCATCTACAGCGCCTGCATCCCGTTCGCGTGGCGCGGCTGCACCGTCAACCTGATCGATACGCCGGGGCACGTCGATTTCACCGCCGAGGTCGAGCGCTCCCTGCGTGTCCTCGACGGCGCCGTCGTCGTCTTCGACGCTCAGAAGGGGGTCGAGGCGCAGTCCGAGACGGTCTGGCGCCAGGCCGACAGGTACAACGTCCCGCGTCTCGTGTTCGTCAACAAGATGGACGTGGTTGGCGCCAACTTCGGGGCCGTCGTCGAGGAGGTCAAAGAGCGTCTCGAAGGCACCCCGGTCCCGGTCGCGATTCCCATCGGCAGCGGGTCGAGCAAGGACAGTCACAAGCCGTTCATCGGCATCATCGACCTGCTGGAACAGAAGGCGCTCTACTTCGACCCGGGCAACCAGGGCAAGACGTTCCGCACCGAGGCCGTCCCGGAGGAACTCGCCGGCGCGGTGCAGCGCTGGCGCGAGCGCCTGTTCGACGTGCTGACCCAGTGGGACGACGCCCTGGCGGCCGCCTACCTCGAGGGGACTGAGGTGCCGGTCGAGATGATTCGCCAGGCGCTGCGCGAGCAGACGCTGGCCCGGCGCATCCAGCCGGTGCTGTGCGGGTCCGGCCGCGAACACGCCGGCATTCAGCCGCTCATGGACGCGGTTGCGTGGTATCTCCCCAGCCCGCTCGACCGCCCGCCGGTCGTGGGCCGCAACCCGAAGACGGGCAAAGAGGAGAAGCGCAAACCAGACCCGAAGGAGCCATTCTGCGGACTGGTGTTCAAGATCGTCGCCGACACGCACGGCGACCTTTACTACCTCCGCATCTACTCCGGGACGCTCAAGGCCAACACCCGGCCGTGGAATCCGGGACGGCAGGTGAAGGAGTTCGCGAGCAAACTGTACCACGTCCAGGCCGACCCGCGCCACCGCGAGGACTTGCCGGTCGCCTACGCGGGCGACATCGTCGCGCTCATCGGCCCGAAGGACTCGATCACTGGCGACACGCTCTGCGACCTGCAACACCCGATCCTGCTGGAACAGATCCGCTTCGCCGAGGCGGTCGTCAGCCAGACGATCGAGCCGGAGTCGTCCGCCGACAAGGACAAGCTGGCGGACACCCTGAACCGGCTCAAGCGCGAGGATCCGACCTTCACCTGGCGGGAGGATTCGGAAACCGGCCAGACGCTGATGAGCGGGATGGGTCTGCTCCACCTGGAGGTCAAACGACATCGGATGGAACGCGACTTCCGGCTGAAGGTGCGCGTCGGCAAGCCGCGCGTCAGCTACCGCGAAACGGTGCGCCGGCCGGTCCGCATCGAGGGCGAGTTCACGCGCCACATGGGCGGGGCGAACCTGTTCGCGAAGGTGAACGTCGCGTTCGAGCCGGCGAAGGACGGCAAGGGCGCGGTCACCGTCGAGAGCAAGGTGCCGGAGGAGACGCTCCCGTCGGAGTTCGTGATGGCGGCTGAGCAGGGTATCCGCGGGGCGCTGTTGTCGGGCGAGCTGGGCTATCCGGTGATCAACGTCAAGGCGACGCTGACCGGCGGGCAGATGGACCAGGAAGCGTCCAACGAGGCGGCGTTCACGGGGGCCGGAGCCGACGCCGTCCACAAGGCGCTGCGCGACAACATGACGCTGCTGGAGCCAGTGATGCGCGTCGAGGTGACGATCCCGGAGGAGTACCTGGGGGCGGTGCAGGGCGACCTGAACGCGCGACGCGCGGAGATCGCGAAGATCGATGCGCGCGGCAAGACGCGGATCATCGAGGCGCTGGTGCCGCTGCGGCGCATGTTCGACTATTCGGACCGGGTACGGAGTTTGACGCAAGGACGTGCGAGCTGGACGATGGAGCCGCGTGCCTATGCCCCGGTGCCCGACGACATGCAGCGCGCGATGCTGAGCGGCGAGGACATGGGCTGGTGACCGCCGGGCACCTCCGGGCTGGTGGAACGCTACCAGTCCGGAGCGCCAGCGACAGGTTCCGGCGGCTGGGTGAAGTCGTAAATCAGGAAGGTCGTCGTCCGGGCGATGGGCTGGCGCCCCTGCAAGAAGCGGGGGACGGGAAAGTTGGACAGGCCGCCGTGCAGGTAGGTCGTGCCGACGGCGAGGTAGCGTCCGCGCTCCCGCGCCTGCAACTCCTCCGCGGACGGCACCCACAGCAGCTCCACCGGGCGCATGGCGAAGCGCTTCAGCGCCGGGTCGTTGCCGAAGTACCACACGTCCAGCGGCACCGCGCGGTGCCGCGCTTGCCAGGCCGCCAGCTCGCGCAGCCCCTGGCCCCAATCGTAGTTGGAATCGCTGAGCGCCAGATACCCCTTCGCGGTCCCGCCCCACAGCTCGTTGGTGAAGCAGAGCCCGTGCGGCCACACCTGCACCGCGCCGAGCGCCGACCAGCACAGCGCGCCGCCAACCGCCGCCCAGGCGCGCCGCCGCCACCGCCCCTCCAGGCCGTCCAGCCAGCGGGCCAGCGCGATCGCCACGCCGACAATGAGCAGCGCCACCGCCGGCAGGACGAACCGAATCCCGATCTGCAAACGATAGCCGGGACTCAGCGCCAGCAGAGCCAGGCCGGCCAGGAGGGGAACGTTCCACGAGCGGCGCGGCCGGACCGCCACCACGATGAGGCCGAGCACCAGCACGGGGAGCCCCACCTTGATGAGCACCGTCATCAGGAAGTAGTGCAGAAAGCCGGCCTCGCTGATCTCGCCCAGGAGAAAGGCCCGGCCGTGGCCCTGCGTGTTGTGACCGACCTGAAACGCGATGGCGTGGAGAGCCCGGAACCCGCGACAGAAGACAAGGACCGGGATCATGGCGAGGATGCCGATTTGCACCAGATCCCACGTCGCGCGCAGCCAGCGCCGCCTCACCGTTGGTCCTCCGGCCTCCGTGGACGCCGGTTGGAGCAGGCGTCCCAGCTCCACCACGGCCAGACAGACGGGGCCGAAGACGAGGGCGGAAACCTTCGCCAGCAGGGCCAGACCAGCAACGCCCGCCGGCAGCAGGACGCGCCGGAGCCAGCCCCGGTCACGCCCCGCCTCAAAAACGGCAAGCGACAGCAGCAGGCACGCCGCCAGCGCCAGGTCGGTCGTGACCAGGCTCGCGTGGCCGAGCAGAATCGGCTCAGCGGCGAGGAACGCCACCGCCAGCGCGGCCGCCGTCGGTCCGCCCCAGCGTCGCGCTAACCAGCAGCCGGAGGCGAGCAGCACCCACCAGAAGACGAGCGTCCCCACCCGCGCCACCGGGAGCCAGGTGTCGAACTCGGCGTCGAGGTTGATGGGGCGGCCGCGGAGTGTCTCGCCCACGAGCAGCGGCAGCGTCTCCACAGCGGGGGGCAGGGGCATGCAGCCGGCCTGGAGCAACTCGCGCGGGTTGAGCTGGTGCCAGGCACGCAGGCCCGCCTCCAGGTAGAACGGCTCGTCCCAGGTCGGCCCGAGTCGCGCCCCGGCTGCCACGCACCACGCCGAGGACGCGGCGGCGCAAACCAGGAACCACACCAGCAACCATTTCCGGCTTACCCAGTCCGCTCGTTCTGCCACGCCTGCGCCCTCCTGGCACTTCACGGCAGGTGTATACCCCCCGGCAGCGCGGCGGGTCAAGATCGCCCCGCTTACGCACCGCGGATTGGCGCCGGGCGATGGTTTCCAGGAAGGGTATGCGTGGGACTGGCATGGACGGGCTCACTTTGGTAGAAACGGGGCATCTCTCCAGCGGCCCGCGCCGGCGCGGTACATCACCCGTGACTTTCGGGCCGCTCCCGAGGAGCAGGTTATCCAGGGAAGAGGTCGCAGCATGGATCCATTGGCGCTCGCCACCCGGGGGTTCGCCGCCGTCCAGGCCGAACCCGCGCTCAAGGAACAGGCCGTGAAATACCTGCGGCAGTGGCTGACCGGACCGGCTGTCGCCGCCTACCGGCCGCAGCTCGAATGGCTGATCCAGACGGAGCAGTGGACCGGCCTGCTCGACCGCTTCTATCAGATCCTCCCGTTCGGCACCGGCGGGCGGCGCGGCGCCGTTGGCATCGGCCCGAATCGGATGAACCTGTGGACGCTCGGCGCCTCCGTCCAGGGGCACTGCGAGTACCTCAAGGAGTCCTTCCCCGGCATCGAATCGCTGCATGTCGTCGTCGCCTACGACGTGCGCCAGTTCGAGGACCGCCGCAAGAACTACAACCCGGACCTGCCGAACCCGGTCCTCCACCTGCGCTCGAAAGACTTCGCGCAGTACGCCGTCGGCGTGTACGTCGCCAACGGCATCCACGCCCACATCCTGCCGGAGGATAGCCCGCGCTACCTCGCCACGCCCGAGCTGTCGTTCGCCATCCGCCAGCTCAAGGCCCACGGCGGGCTGAACATCTCCGCCTCGCACAACCCGCCCGACGACAACGGCGGCAAGTTCTACGACGATCGCGGCGGCCAGCCAATCGCGCCCGACGACCAGATCATGGCCGACCTCGTCGAACAGGTGACGACGATTCGCCATCTGCCGTGGGCCGACGCGGTGCGCACCGGCCGGGTCCACTTCCTCGCGGAAGCGGTTCACGACGGCTACATCGACCTGTGCCGCCGGCAGTCGCTGGTTCCGCCGCCGCGCGGCGACGAGGTCAGGATCGTCTTCACTCCGCTGCACGGCGTCGGCTCGATGACGGCGATGGAGGTGCTGGTCAAGCAGGGTTTCCGCGTGTTGCCGGTCGAGGAGCAGATGCGGCCGGACGGCCAGTTCCCGAACGTCACGCAGACGCCCAACCCCGAGGTGCCGGCGTCGATGGACCGGGCCGAGGCGCTGGCCCGGAAGGAGCACGCCGACCTGGTCCTCGCCACCGACCCGGACGCGGACCGCATCGGCGCCATGGCCGCCGTCAACACCGGGCGGCGCGGGCCGGCGGGCGATGACTGGCCGATGCAGCTGCTGAACGGCAATACGCTGGCCGCTCTGGTGACGCACTTCAAGCTGGAGAAACTGGCGGAGCGGGGGGAGATGCCGCCCTCACCGATCGTGGTGCGGACGCTGGTGACGACCGGGCTGGTGACGCGCATCGCCCGGCACTTCGGGGCGCAGGTGATCGAGAACCTTCTCGTCGGGTTCAAGTACGTCGCCGACGTGCTCTGGCAGCTGGAGCAGCACGGCGCCTACGAGGACGTCCGCGGCACGCCGGAGGATTTCGTCATCGCGTCCGAGGAGAGCCACGGTATCCTGGTGACGCCGCACATCCGCGACAAGGACGCTGGCGGGGCGGCCCTGCTGCTGGCCGAGATGGCGCTCGACCTGCGGCGGCGCGGCTGGTCGGTGCTCGACTACCTGGACGAGATCGAGCGCCGCTTCGGCTACTTCCGCACAGAGCTGCACACCATTACCATGACTGGGATCGAGGGCAAGCAGCGGATGGCGCGGATGCTGGACCGGCTACGCGCCGAGCCGCCGCGGGAGATCGGCGGGCTGAAGGTAACGCAGGTCGAGGATCTGCGCCGCGAGGACTCGTGGCTGGGGCCGATAAAGGGAGCGACCGACGCAGCCGCGCGGAACTTCCTCATCTGGCGGTTCGGGGACCGGGGCCGCGTCGCCCTGCGGCCGAGCGGCACCGAGCCGAAGGCGAAGGCGTATGTCGAGGCGTGCTCAGCCCCGTGCCGGCCTGGCACGCCGTCGGCCGAGTGGGAGCAGATCCGGCGCGAGACTGACGAGGCGGCGCGGCGGCTAACCGTCGAGTTTGTCCGCACCGCGCTGGCGACCGCCGACGCTGGCTGAGGTCGGACTGAGGAGCAGTGGTGCAGCAACGTCTGAGGGGAGCGGTTGACATCCGCAACCGAGCGCCCCTGGCAGGCGGCCCCGAGCCCCGGAGGTTCCCGTGGATTGGCTGGCTCCCGACGAGCTGCTCAGTTGGCTACCCTACCTCGTCGCCATCGCCAACATGCTCATCACGGCGGCGACGATGGCGTGGGTGCTGATGACGAAGACCGACTCCACGTCGGCCGTCGCCTGGGGTCTGGTGATCGTCTTCCTGCCGTTCGTCGGCGCACTGCTGTTCTTCCTCTTCGGCTACCAGCACATCAACCGTCCGCTCAGGCGCAAACGGCGCCACAAGCTCGGTTACATGCAGCTCTATCCGCGCCGCCCATCCCTGGATTCGGCCCAGCTGACGCCCCGCTGCGACGGCCCGGCGGAGGGGGACGGCGGACGGCGCGGGTCGCTCCCCGAACGAATGGCGTGGCTCGCGGACAGGTTCGGTGCCCACCCGCTGACGCAGGGGAACGACGTTGCGTTCTACCACGAGGGCCGCCCGGCGTTCGACGCGATGCTAGCCGCCATCCGCTCCGCCCGGCACCACGTCCACCTGCAAACGTTCATCTTCCGCACCGACGCCTGCGGCGCCGCGTTCCTCGACGCCCTGACGGCGAAGGCGAAGGAGGGGGTGAAGGTACGGCTGCTGTTCGACGCGATGGGGTCGCACAACCTGTGGCCGTCGCGACTGCACGCCCTCCACGCGGCCGGCGGACACAGCAGCGTCTTCCTGCCCGTCAACCCGTTCCGCCGCCGGTTCCAGATCAACATGCGCAACCACCGCAAGATCCTGGTGGTGGACGGTAACGTCGGCTTCGTCGGCGGGCTGAACATCGGCGACGAGTACCTCGGACTGGCGCCGCGGTTCGGATTCTGGCGCGACACCCACATGCGCCTGCGCGGGCCGGTCGTGGCCGACCTGCAGCGCGTGTTCGCCGAGGACTGGAACTTCGCCTCCGGCGAGCGACTGATCGAGCCGGGCGGCAAGGACACGGACCGCGATTACTACCAGCCGGCTGACGCGGGCGGGGCGTACCTGGCGCAGGTCATCGATTCCGGGCCGGATCGGGAGATGAAAGGGATTCGCGATATCTACTTCTCGGCGATCCTGAACGCTCGCCGCCGCCTCTGGATCGCGTCCCCGTACTTCATCCCCGACGCCGGGCTGCGCGACGCGCTGCGCCACGCCGGCTACCTCGGCGTGGATGTGCGCCTGCTCTGTCAGTACCGGCCCGACAAGTGGCTCCCGCAGTACGCGGCGCAGTACTACTGGGCCGAGATGCTTCACGCCGGTGTGAAGGTGTACCAGTACACGCGCGGCATGATGCACGCCAAGGTCGTGCTCGCGGACGACGACTGGGCGTCGGTCGGGACCGCCAACCTGGACAACCGCAGCCTGCACCTGAACTTCGAGGTGAATTGCCTGCTGTACTCGCGGCAGGCGGTCGAGGAGCTGGAGCGGGCGTTTCTGCACGACCTGACAACGGCCATCTGTCTGGACCGGGCGGTGTATGCGCGTCGGCCGTTCGCCGCGCGGTTGCTGGAGAACGCCTGCCGGCTGCTATCGCCCGTGCTGTAACGCCCCGCGCGTCCTCATCGTCTCCCTACCAGCCCGGAGCGCCAGCGCCGGGCGCTGGCAGGGCAAGCATCCGTTCAGGGGGTGAGCCGGGGCAGCATGGCAATCAGCCAGATCAGCCCGCCGACGAACGCCGACACCACGATGAACCCGAACGGGCACGATCGTTCCGCCGGAGCAGCAGGGGTATCCGTTTCCATCGCACACCTGATCCGTGTCTCAGGGCAACCGAGGGGGAAGTCTCTCCCCAACTCTAGCTTACGGTGTCTCGCATGGCCAATGTCACGACGAGCGGCGTGGCGCCAGCCTGCCGGTACACCGTACCGGCGGACTGCCGCCACGCCGCTCGCCAAAGGGTAACAGTGGTTACACGGGACTCAGGAATGGCTATTACTCGGACTCGAGCACCCGGAGCGGAAACGTCACCCGAGCGGTCTTTTTCGCCAGTCGGTCCGTTGCGACCACCTCGACCGTGAACCGGCCGGCCCGGTTGAGCGTCAGCCCGAACTGCATCGGCAAGATACGTTCGGTTTCCCGCACTCCGCTGTTGGCGCGGCCGGTCAGCGGAACCGGCATCGTCGCCTGGCCCTTCTCGTTCAGCACGCGCAACGTTATGTCGAGGTCCGGCTGCTTCTTCTCCTTGTCGCGGGCGAAGCCGACGGCCGCGAAGTTGACGTACAGCGTTTCGCCGATCACGCCTACCGGGGCGGTCGGCACCTGCGCGTCGCGGTCCGCGAACGTCCCGACCCGGACCAGGCCGAAGTCCGGCGGCCGGATCTTGCCCTGGGCCTGGAACACGGCCTTCCGGCCGGAGACGCGGTCCTCGACCGTCACCTTCAGGCTGCACACTCCCTTGGGAGTGTCGAACGGCACCTCCAGGCTGGCAGCGCACGGCATCGTGTCCCCGCCGAGGGAGTTCTGGGCGACGGCGTTGGTCGGTCCGAGCCGAAAGAGGGGCTGGCCGGCCGCGTCCGCGATCTCGACCAGCAGGCTGTACGACGCCCGGCCGTTGGCGTCGAACGTCATCCCCTTGATGTCGAAGCGGAAGTGAAACACGTCCCCGGGCAACCCGCCCTCGCCCTTGGGGCGGAGTGCGCCCAGGTATCCGAAGGTGGCGCGGGGGTTGACGATTTGCAGTTTCCCCCCGGCGGGGGGCTGGGCCACAGTGAGCAGGCACGCAAGCGCGGTCCACATGGCGGTCTGTCCTCGCGGATCGTCGGTGATGGGAGTCAGTTCTTGAACGACCCCTTCGGGGATCCCTGCGGGGAACCCTGCGGGGGCAGCGGCGCTCCCGCCGCACGGAAGGCGGAGTTGTTCTGGGCGCCGGCGGCGTAGTCGGCGAACGATCGGTACGTGGCGAAGTAGGCCGATTCGTTCCCGCGCGTGGCCGCGGCGAACGTGAGGCCGTCCCTGCTCATGTTCATCACCAGTTCCGGGACGTTGCGGCCGCGGGCCGTCAGGGTGCCGTCGAGGAACCGGGTCGCGCCCGGCTGGCCGAGTTGCCTGACCGCCTCTTCCAGCGGTCCCAGGACGCGCTTCCCGGTCAGGTACGCGCCGCCGTCGATCTTCTCGGCGCCGAACCGATCCTTTAGATCCTTGCTCAGGTTCGCCACCTCGGTGAGCACGTCGGAATACAGCTGGGGCGTGAGCTTGTTCTGGCTGGCCAGCGCGACGGCCTGCGGCAGCAGGGTGTCGAGCTTTTCCTGGATAGGTCCGCGCAGCACCATCGGCCACTCGACCTTGCCCCCGTTCCGCAGCGGGCCGACGCTGGCGGCGCTGCCGGACGTCACGTTGAGCATGCTCACCATCCGCGCATCGAGCGGGAAGGGCGGCCCCATGATCCCCTGCGCGGTCAACGATTGCAGGTAGGGCATGATGATGTTAAGAGCCCTGCCGGAAGTGATTTCCGCCTCGGTCGGCTTGACCAGGACGCGCTGCAGGAGGAGGTTCTTGTTGCGCGTCGCGTCGTCGACGAACGTCGGTTTGTGCATCCGCTCGTAGTTGGCGAAGTCGAGCGCGGCCTTCTTCGTCGTGAACTTCTCCTGATTGACCTGCTCGCGCATCATGTACGCCTGCTCGTTCTGGAGGGCGAGGTTGCCGGTCGCGCCGATCACGTTGGCGCGGCCATTCAGAACTCCGCCAGGGCCCCAGCCGTAGCCGGACCCGTAGGGGGGGGGCGGCGGGTACTGCCACTGCCCTGCCAGTTCGGGGACGGGCGTCAGGCAAACCAGCACACTGAGAGCGGCCAGGGGCCGGAACACGCGGCGCAGCATGTCAATCTTCTCCGTTGGAGTGAGTCCGGGGCACAACCTAACCCCCCGGCTCCCCTCCCCTGCCAGGGAAGGGGGGAGTAAGGAAGGGAGGAGAGCTGAAAACCCACGGGTGGCGTCCCGCGGGTCGAGTCCTCAGCACTTCACCCCACGGGACGCCACCCGTGGGTTTTCAAAACTCTCCTTCCCTCCTCACTCTTCTGTGGGGGCAAGGGTTCTCCGCGCGCTCACTTCTTCGACGGGGCGGGGAGTTCGCGGCGGGGTAACTCACCGGGCGGGATCAGGTCGCGCCAGCGGGCGAGGGCGCGCTGCCGGTCGGCCTCCGGCGCGGCCGCGTCGTAAAGGATCCCCCTGCCGGCGGGCGCCAGCCGGACCAGGTGCCAGTGGGCCAGGGTCCGCACCGGCAGGCTAGGGTGTTCGAGATACCGGAGGAGGACGGCATAGGTTTCGGCGTGGGCCTGCTGTTCGTCGGTGAACCCGAACAGCAGTTGCAGGAGGTTCCGCGCGCGCACGTCTGAGTAGCCGCCTTCCTTCATCAGCATCTGGTAAAGTCGTCCAACCTCGCTCGATCCACGTCCTATCCAGTGGCGCAGCACGAGAATCGCCTGGTCGCGCACCTCGGGGTGCTTCGCGTCCGCAAGGGCGTGCAGCACACGCGGCAGGTCATCGACGGCACCGGCGACCGTCACACCCACCAGGCGATCCGCCTTCTCGGAAGAGGTGAGCAACGCATCGAGCGAGGTGCCGAGGTTGCCTTCCTTCAATCGCCCGCACGAGGCGCAGACGGCCTTGAAGATGTCGCCCTCGGTGCTGTTCAGAGCGGCCAGTCCCTCCGGCACCTTCTCCAGGCGGCGCACCTCGGGCTCCCGGGAGTCGCTGTTCCAGTGGACCACTGCCGGCCCGGGCGGCGCGGTCAGCCGAACTCCCTGCACGCCGGACTCGAAGAACACCTTGCCCTTCGTCACCAGCAGCAGCACATCGGTGCGCGGCTCGCCGAACTTGCCCTCCTTGATCTCGGGCAGGCCCGGGGGGTGGCGGGCGTACAGTTCCACCCCAAGGCGGGTGCCCGGTTCGAGCAGCGTCAGCCGCCAGTCGGCATCGCGGAAACGGACACGCACCTTGGCGGCGCCCTTTGCCTTGTTGTTCCGGAACCCGACGATGCCGCGGTCGAGCGTCACGTCGAGGTCGAAGTCGGGGTTGGCGTGGAGCGTGGCGCCAGCTTCGAGGACGGGGAACGGCCCGCGCTGGCCGATGTCCGCCACCAGCACCATTGTCACCGCCCCGTTCGCCGACAGCAGCTCTCCCCGCGGCAGTCCGAGCAGCAGCGACCCGGCGGGGATCGCGTCGCCCTGCTTGACCACCTTCCAGGTATTGCCGTCAGCCCGCCGGAGCAACGTGCCGTGGACGTGCTCGGCCTTCGCCGGGGCGGTCTTCTCCTGGGCACCCCCGCCTCCGGGCAGGAGCGCGAACGCCAGGAGCCCGGCGGCCACGGCCGGGGTGAGAAGACGTCGGAGCAGTGGTTGGAACATCGTCTGGCACCCGTCAGCGATTGCGACTCGTGCTGTGCCTCAGCCGCATCGGCTTCCAATGCGGCGAGGGGTAGAAGGGAAAATGGGCGTATGGTTCCCCGGAAAAACCATTATAGGGGCAAGCGACCGCTGCGGCCAGGGGGCGCTTGCGGCTGGTACACACGTCAGCGCTCGTAGGCGGCCCGGTAGATCGGCCGCCCTTCCTGCCGGTACTTCCGCTCGAAGTTGGTCAGGTAGTCGAGGTCGTGCGCGGGCCGGTTCTCCGCGGGCGGCGGCAACTCCTTCAGCTCCGGCAGCCGCGCGAGCAGTTCCTTCATGATGGCGAAGTATTCTGCCACGTCCGACGCGATGAGGAGGCGTCCACCCGGCCGCAGCACGCGGGCGCACTGGGCAGTGAACGCCTCGTCGAACAGGCGCCGCTTCTGGTGCCGCCTCTTCCACCACGGGTCCGGGAAGTAGACGTGGACCGCCTGCATCGAGGCGTCGGCGACGCGGTCGCGACAGAACGTCTTCGCATCGCCGCACAGCACGCGCACGTTCCTCAGCTCGCGCCGCGTCAGGCGCGTGGCGGTGAACAGAGTGTACTTCCGCTCGATCTCGACGCCCAGGAAGTTCGCGGACGGCCGGCGCTGCCCCTCGGTCAGCAGGAACAGCCCCTTGCCGAAGCCGACCTCCATCTCGACCGGATGCTCGTTGCCGAAGACGGCTGCCCAGTCGAGCTGCCCGGGCGGTTCGGGCACATCGAGGAGGTACGGGGCGAGCTGTTCCAGGGGCAGGCGGACACTGCGGCGCACGGTCAGCCCTCCTCCTTGCGCGCCATCGGGACGCCGATGATGTCGCCGTGAAAGACCATCGTGGTGCCGACGAATCCCTGGACGTTGCACACCGTCTGTCGGCGGTGGATTTTCTCCCCCTTGGCGACCAGCACCAGCCGATCGCCCGGCCGCACCGTCCCGCGGAAGCGGACGTTCTCCAGCCCGGCGAAGCCGATGAAGTCGCCCTGCATGAGGTTCTGCGTCAGCAGGTAGTAGCTGCACAGCTGGGCGGCGGCCTCGCACATCAGCACCCCGGGCAGGAGCGGGTAGCCGGGCATGTGGCCGCGCACCCAGAACTCGTCGGCGGCGATGTCCTTGTACCCGACGATGACCTGCGCCTCTGCGTCGAGGTGGACGATGGCGGTCAACTGCTCCATCTCGAAGCGCTGCGGGTTGACCTTCCGGATCGCCTCCTGGTCGGCGATGACGTGCGTCAGGTCAAGGCGGGCCGGGTCGTAGTGCAGTTCGGGAGGCATGATCCTGAGTGATCGGGTGACCGGGCGACCGGGTAGTCGGGCGACCGCAGCAAGCCCACAGGCTGCGCCCCGTGGACTGAGCCACCAACTGGGCTTGCTGCGGTCATCCGGTCACCCGGTCACTTGGTCACCCGATCACCTTGTCTCCTTTCAGGGGCCGGGAACGACGTCGGCGACCTGGCCCAGCTCGGTCAGCAGGACGTCGGGCCGGCTGGCAGGATCCTTGAGCTGCTCGGGGGTGGCCTGCAGCGATGCCTTGTCGCCCGCAAACAGGGCGGTCCGCATTCCCAGGCGCCGCGCCGGAACGATGTCCCGGTCGATGCGCGAGCCGACGTGGAGCACCTCGGCCGGGCTGATGCCGCGCTGCGCGAGCGCCTCCAGGGCGTGGCGGAACAGCCGCTCGGAAGGCTTGCGTGCCTTCACGTCGCAGGAGAGCGCCCTCTGTTCCGGGTCGATGAAGTCATCGAGGCGGGCCGCTTCGTCCTGCCTGGCCAGGCCGCGCTGTAGTTGTACTATCGTGAAACACTGGCCGTCGGCAAGTAACCCCTGCGCGACGCCCCGCTCCTGCAACGCCCGCAGTGCCGCCGCTGCTCCGGGGTAGCAGCCGACGCCTTGCAGGCTGGCGTGGAAGAAGTAGGCGATCTTGCGGCTGTACTCGTTCAGCGACCCGAAGAACCCGGCGTCGAACTTGTAGTCCTTCTTGAGGAGCTTTTTGAGGATGCTCTCCCATGCCTTTTCGACCGCGATCTCGGGGTACTTCTCCCCCGGCGACGGGGCGACGCGCAGCTCAGTCAGGGCGTTGGCGTAGAGCTGGCCCATGTACTCCGACGGCTGGCCGGGTTTGCGCGACATCGAGCCCCACATCTTGAACTCCTGGACGGTCTTCTCCAGGGCCAGCTCCATCATGAACTTCTGCGGGTGCTCGAAGACCAGGTCGCCGCCGCTGATGGCCAGCAGGGTGCCGTAACAGCTCCAGGTGACAGCCCGAACCTGCGGCAGGGGTTTGAGATGCGGGCGCGCCCTGGGCCGCTCCACCTCCGGCGGCGCCGGCCAGGGGTAGTCGCGGCCATCCAGGTAGTCGGTGTACTGTTCGAGGGTCAGCGCCATGGGCGTGTCGGTCTCCGCGGCGGCACCGGGCTGGAGCGCTTCACCCTAGCAGGAGCGGCGCGCGCCTGTCAAGGGATTGCCTGCGGCGCGGCGGTCCCTATAACAACAGATACAGACGTGTACGAACCCACCTCTTGGCCGTGCCGTAGTATCAGGGGGAACCCACGGCGCGGCCGGCGCCCGATACGAGCACCTCGCATGGCATCCGAAACCCACCCACCCGCCGAGAGCAACGGAGCGCCGTGCGGCCTGCCGCCGGTCGCCCCGCCGTCCGGACGCTTCATTGCCCAGCTGTTCCTGATTCCGGGGCTAATCGTCGCGGTTGCCGTCTTCATCTGGCTCGGGTCGTCGTACCTGGTCCGCTCCGGCCAGACGCCCAAAAAGTTCCTCGAGAGCCTCGACAGCGAGAACGCCGAGATCCGCTGGCGCGGCGCCCACGACCTGGCCCAGGTTCTCAAGCGGCCCGAGAGCCTGGCGCTGGCGTCCGACCCGACGTTTGCCCTCGACCTGGCGGAGCGGCTGCATCGGGCGGTGGCCGATCTGGAGAAGGCCGAGAAGGAGACGCGCCAGCAGGTCGAACAGGCGGAGAAGGCGGCGAAGCAGCAGGGCCGCGAGCTGACGCAGGCCGAGCGCGACAGCCACTGGCGCAAGCTGTCCAACCCGCGCAACCACGTCCTGTACCTGACCGCCTCGCTCGGCGATTTCACGATCCCGGTCGGGGCGCCGCTGCTGAGCGCGCTGGCCCTCAAGGACACCGGGGCGGAGGTGAAGGGCGTGACGTTGCGCCGCCGCCGGGCGGTGTGGGCGCTCGCCAACCTCGGCGACAATTACCGGCGCCGCTACCTGGGTAAAGGGGTACGCCCCGATGAGAAGGCGCTTACCCCGGAGCAAAAGACGGAGGTCGTGGCCGCGTTGAAACAGGAGGCGAAGGGCACGACCGAGCGCGCCGAATGGGCGTGGGCGGCGCTCGCCTACCTGCAGGGGACGGTGGCCGCGGATCGGGGAGTTGATGCCGTGCTGGAGCGCGTGGCGGGGGCGGATGACCCGTACCTGCGGGCGCTGGTGGCGCTGGCGCTGAACTTCTGGGACGGCCCGCGCGTCGAGCCGACGTTGCTGCGCCTGGCGCGCGACGACGGCCACGGCCAGCGCATCGAGATCACCGAAACGGACTGACACCGGGAGAGGCAGCGATGGCGGAGACTCAGGGTTCGGGCCTGGTGCGGCGGGGACTGGTCCTGCTGGGCGTACTGGTGGCGATCCTCGTCGGGTTCTGGGCGATCCTGCTCCGCAACCCGGGCCAGGAACTGCCCGCCGAGAAGCGCTCGCCGGAGCGGGTCGCGGCGCTGGTCGTCGTCCCCGTCGCCGCCTTCCCCGGTGCCGTCGCCTGGCCGTCGGTGGTGGGCGTGGCCGACCTGTTGCCCAGTGCTTCGGGCTGGCAGGTGCGCTACAACGCGGCCGTCGCCCTGGCGCGCCGCGGCAGCTCGAACCTCCCGTTCGACGTCCTCGCCGAGATGCTCGACGAGGATCAGCAGATGCGCAACTTCCGCGCCCGGTTGCAGGACGGCCGTGAGGTGCCCGACGAGACGGCCGCACGGCGCACCGTCCTGCAGGCCCTTCGCGCCGTCGCGGAGTGGCACAGGCACCCCGAAGCGCTGAAGGCGGCAGGGCAGGACAATATCGGTCTGAAGCAGGTCCACGCCGCCATCGCGGAACTGACACGCAGCCCCAACCTCGTGGTCAAGACCGAGGCTGCGAACGTCCAGCTCAGCCTGCGCAAGGGGTGAGAAGCGCGAGCGGGCCGCCCCGCGCGCTCGCAGCTGGTCACGTCCGATACATCGCGCGTTAGCGATTCCGAACATCGATCTTGCCGAAGGTTTCCCACCGGCAACACACCGCGCGCTCGCGCTGGCGATTGGTCGTCCCCGCACACCACCGGATCGTGACTTATACTCCAGTTGAAACGGTTCGTTCGGAGTGAAATTGGTTGCGCGCCGAGCCGACGCCGCTTTCCCGGCGCCGCGGCACGACCGTTGCCTGCAGTTTCCGGGAGTCGGCTACCCCCGCGAGAAGGAGGCTCACAGGGGTAAGTATGCCATAAGATCTTGGCTAATTTAAACTTGGGACGCCTGAGCGGGTGACACCCACGGGGACGGAGTCCGCGCGGCCTTCGCCACCGGCAACCAACCCTCTGACCTGTTTTCGCGGCCCTTCCTCCAGGGCGTGCTCGCTCGCTTCAGGTACTCCGACAATGCCCCTCATGACCGCTCGCCTTCAGCAGTTCTGCCGCGGAGCACAGGCCCGAACCTGGTTGCCGCTGGCCGCTCTCGCGGGCGGGTTGCTGTGGGCGTATGCGCCCACCCTGGCGGTGATGGCGGAGCGCTGGTCCACCGATCCGCAGTACTCGCACGGGTTCCTCGTCCCGGTGTTCGCGCTGGGAATCCTCTGGGCACGGCGCGATCGACTCCCCACCCAGGGGCCGGTGCCAAGCTGGTACGGGCTGGCGGTGCTGCTCGGCGGCATGCTGCTGCGACTCGTCGGGGCATACTTCTACTTCGAGCCACTGGACGCCTTCTCCCTCCTGCCGACCCTCACCGGCCTGTGCCTGCTGATCGGCGGGGTGCCGGCGCTGCGCTGGTGCTGGCCGGCCCTCGCGTTCCTCGGGTTCATGCTGCCGCTGCCGTACCAGGCGGAGATGGCGCTGGCACACCCTTTGCGGCGTGTCGCGACCGTGTCGAGCACCTACCTGCTCCAGCTTCTCGGCTTCCCCGCCCTGTCGGAAGGGAACATCATCGTCATCGACGACCTGCGCCTGGGCGTGATCGATGCGTGCAGCGGGCTGGGGATGCTGATGACGTTTTTCGCCCTGTCCACCGCGGCCGCGATGATTGTTCGCCGACCGCCGCTCGACCGCGTCGTGCTGATCGTCAGCGCCGTCCCGATCGCCCTGCTCGCGAACATCCTGCGCGTGACGGCGACCGCGGCGGCTCATGTGCTGGTCGGCAGCGAGGCCGCCAACGCGCTAACCCACGACCTGGCCGGCTGGCTGATGATGCCGCTGGCGGTCGGGCTGCTGTGGCTGGAGCTGCGCTACCTCGACCGCCTGCTGCCGGACGCGGGGGAGGCCGGGCCGCTGCCGCTCGACCTGCTGCGATCGACCGCCCCCGCCGCCGGGCAGTCCCGCAACCATCGCGAACCATCCACCGCGTCCGCCACGGCGGCTCCCATGAGTGAATGACCCGGCCCGCACCGGATGCCGCCGGCTCCTCCCTGCTCGGACTGGAGAATGCCGATGCTCCCGCTGGAACCGAACAACAAGCCCCAGACCCTGGCGCAGCCGCTCGCGCCTGCGGCCGAGTCGAGCCACCCGACGCTGCTGCTGGGGCCGCCCATCCCGGCGGCCGACGCTGCCCCTGCCGGCCCCCCCGGCCTGGCCGCCCCGCCGACTCTCGGCACCCTGCTGAGCGCCCTGCGGCGGCGCTGGCTGCTGGCGCTCGGCGTGGCCGTGGTTGGCACCGCGGCCACAGTGGCGCTGCTCTGCTTCCTCGTCCCGGCGCGCTACGTCACCGAGGCCCGGGTCAAGCTGACGCTCAACCCGCGCAACCCCCTCCTCACCGGATACGGCGTCACCCACCACAACGACGCCTCGATCTGGAAAGCGAACCAGGAGGGCATCCTCAAGGGCCGCATGGTGCTGACGCGGGCTCTCGACAGCCCGCGGGTGAAGGGCCTGGCGGTCGCGCAGGAGCCGGTCGAGTGGCTGGAGAAGGCGCTCAAGGTCGATTACCTGCTCGGTCCGGAGATCATGCGCATCACCCTGAGCGGGGACGAGGCGGAGGGCCTGGCGCCGCTGCTCAACGCGGTCGTGGACTCGTACCTGGACGAGATCCACCAGCAGGAGGCCGGCAAGCGCGCCGACGTGCTCCGGCAGCTGGAGGAATCGCAGCAGGGCCACCAGCGCAAGCTCTACCTGGCCGAGGGCGATCTGCGCAAGGAGGAGGCGGCTCTACAAATCGACCGGCCGGAAGTGTGGAAGGCGAAGTACGACCACGCCCAGCAGGTGTGGAGCAAGACGGCGGCCGACCGGCAGACGTATCTGGCCGACCTCGCCGGCAAGCAGAAGGCGCTGGCGGCCCTGACCGAACGCGAGAAGAACCTCAGCGCCGAGCCGGTGTCGTCGTTCCAGCTGGAGCGGCAGTTGCAGGAACACCCGCTGGTGAAGATCACCCTGAAGGAGCTGGAGCAGCTCGATCTGCTCATCAAGGAGTACGAGAAGGCGGGCCAGGGAGGGCAGGTGGAGCGGGCGGTCGCGAACCTGCGGTCGGACCGGGAGAAGATGGTGCGGGGCTATGAGGCGACGGCCCGCGTCCTGCGGCCCGGAATCGAGGCGAAGCTGCGCGAGGAGCTGCGGGCGACGATGCGGAGCGACATGGCCCGACTGCGCGGGGAGATCGAGGCGCTGGAGTTCCAGGCAAAGCACGCGGCCGACGCGGTCAAGCGCGCCGAGGACCAGGTCAAGAAACTCGACCCGGCCAACCAGCCGCGCACGCCGGTGCTGGAGAAGCTGCGCAACGACGTGGACCAGGCCCGGGAGGCGCTGGCGAAGCTGAACAAGGAAATCAACGGGTTGAAGGTTGAGCCGACGGCCGACCCGCGCGCGGTGCGGCTGCAATCGGCCAACGTGCCGACGGAGCGGGACCACTCGCGGCAGCTGAAGGTGGCCGGGGCGGGTGGTGTCGGCGTGTTCGGGTTGCTGCTGTTCGGGGTCGCGTTCTGGGAGTTCCGCAGCCGGAAGGTGAACAGCGCCGGCGAGGTGGCGCGGGGGCTGGGGCTGGGGCTGGTCGGCACCGTCCCGGCCCTGCCGGCGCGCGTTCGCCGGCCGGCAAAGGGGACGCCGACGCAGCGCGACCTGCACTGGCAAAGCATGGTGACCGAGTCGATCGACTCGATCCGCACCATGATCCTGCACCACGCCCGGGCGGACGGACTGCAGGTCGTGATGATCACCAGTGCTCTGGGCGGGGAGGGCAAGACGTCGGTCGCCAGCCAGCTGGCGGCGAGCCTGGCGCGGGCGTGGCGCAAGACGCTGCTGGTGGATGGCGACCTGCGTAACCCGGCGGCGCAGCGACTGTTCGACGTGCCGGCCGAGCCGGGCCTGAGCGAGGTGCTGCGTGGCGAGGCGACGCTGGACGACGCCATCCGACCGACGGCGCTGAGCCGGCTGTGGGTGGTGCCGGCCGGGCACTGGGACAGCCATGCGGTGCAGGCGCTGGCCCAGGACGGCGTGCGCCAGCTCTTCGCCCGGCTCAAGGAGCAGTACGACTTCATCGTCGTGGACTCGTGCCCGGTGCTGCCGGTGGCGGATTCGCTGCTGCTGGCCCAGCACGTGGACGCCGTCGTCTTCTCGGTCCTCAAGGACGTGAGCCGACTGCCCGCCGTCCACGCCGCGCACCAGAAGCTCAGCACCCTGGGCGTGCGGACCCTCGGCGCCGTGGTGATCGGCGACGGCGCCGCCGCGACGTATCGGTATCCGGCCTGAAAACCCGAGGCGGGCGGATCGAGGATTGAGAAGAGTTCCGCCCGATACCAGGTACTGAGTACCCCGTACCGAGGCGGAACCCTCGCTCAATGGACCTGACTCCTCCGCCCGCCATCCTCCACCCGCAACCACAACCGTCATGTTCCGCACCCTGCCCATTCTCACCGGCTTCATCCTCCTGCTCATCTCCGGATTCGTCCACGGCCTGTGGACGGGCCGCTGGGAGACGTCGGCGGCCCTGGAAAATGCGGTCGCGCGCGTCACGCAGGTGCCGACTACTCTCGGCGACTGGCAGGCAAAGGAACTGCCGGTGGACCACGAGGCGTTCGCCCAGGCGGGCGCTCGGAGTTACTGGATGCGGCAGTACACCAACCGGCGCACGGGCGAGGGGGTCACGGTGCTGCTGATGTGCGGACGGTGGGGCAAGATGTCGGTCCACACGCCGGACCTGTGCTACCGCGGGGCCGGGTACGAGGTGGCCGGCGAGCCGGTCCGGCAGGCGGTGGTCACGCCCGCCGGCCGGGCCGAGTTCTGGACCGCTCGCCTGCGCAAGACCGGAGCGGGGGCGACGTCGGCGCTGCGCATCCACTGGGGGTGGAGCCCGGACGGCACGTGGAGCGCTCCCGACCGGCCGCGCTGGACGTTCGCCGGCGCGCCATTCCTCTACAAGCTGTACATCGTGCGCGACGCCACGGCGGACGGCAACGGAGGCGGGGCGGACGCGAATGTGCGGCTGCTGGAGGTATTGCTCCCGGCCCTGCAGCGAACGTTGTTCGCGCCAGCGAGTCCTGGCCGCAAGCTATAGTTGCGTGCCTGTCCCAACGGGCAGGAGTGGAGCCAGCACCTGCCGGGGGTTGCCCGGGACGACCGCCGGGCGGGGCGGTGGTCGGACGGGAGGAGGCGAGGGTGTTCAAGAAGGGATCGGCGGTCTGTTCGCGCATCAAGAAAGGATCCGGACTCGTGCTGAGGCTCCTGTTCCCCCGCCGCAAGGCGGAGCGCGATCTGTGCGAAGCCGTTTGCGGGGCCTCCCACGCCAGCCCGGGGGAAGTGGCAGGGGGCACCGTACCCCGGGCCGGGGCCAGGTCGTCGCGCCTGGTGGTCGGCCCCGGGGTGCCAGGAACTTCCTTCGTCCCGCCGCTGTGGTACGAGGTGTGCAAGCGCGCGGCTGACGTGGCGTGTGCGCTGGTACTGCTCGCCCTGACCGGCCCGCTGGTCCTCGTGGCGATGCTGCTGATCCGGCTGACGTCGTGCGGCCCGGCGCTGTACACGCAGACGCGCGTGGGGCGCTACGGCCGGCCGTTCACGATCTGCAAACTCCGCACGATGTACGACGAATGCGAGAACCTGACCGGAGCGTGCTGGTCCCTGCCGGGCGACCCGCGCGTCACGCCGCTGGGACACTTCCTGCGCCGGACGCACCTGGACGAACTCCCGCAGCTGTGGAACGTGCTGCGGGGTGAGATGAGCCTTGTGGGGCCGCGGCCGGAGCGGCCCGAGTTCGTCCCGCAGCTGGAGCAGGCCATCCCCCACTACCGCGAGCGGTTGCAGGTCCGGCCCGGCGTGACCGGCCTGGCCCAGATCCAGCTGCCGCCGGACACCGACCTCGACAGCGTGCGCATCAAGCTGGCATACGACCTCTACTATGTCCGCAATCTCGGTATGTGGCTCGACCTGCGGATTGCCCTCGGGACGGCGCTGAAAGTAATCGGGCTGCCGTTCCGGCTGCTGCGCCGCCTGTTCCAGTTCCCGGCCCGCGACGCGGTCGAGGCGGCCTACCGTGGCCTCGGTCCGGCGGCCCGCCTCCTCGCCGCCCGGGCGTAAGAAAGCCCACGGGAATGGATAAAGCCCACGGGTGGCGGCCCGTGGGTCGAGCGCCGGAGACTTCACCCACGGGCCGCGACCCGTGGGCTTTAATTGCTGACCTCTGCCCCCTTTCCTCATGGCCTTCTTCCTCTTCCTGCTGGTCAACGCCACCCTCTTCCTCCGCCCGACGGAGGTGGTGCCGGGACTGCTCGGGTGGAAGATCTACGAGGCGCTGATCATCGGCTGCTTCGTCCTGGCCCTGCCGGACGTGCTGGCGTACCTCACCGGCCGGCCGCTCGACACGCAGCCGATCACCCTCTGCGTCTTCGCCCTGTTGCCGGCCGTCGTGCTGTCCCACCTGAGTCTGATGGAGGGGGAGAAGGCATACCGGGCGGGGTTCGAGTTCTTCAAGCTCGTCGTCTACTACCTGCTCCTGGTGAGTGTCGTCAGCACGCCGGCGCGGCTGCGGCGGTTCCTGTTCTGGACCGCGACGTTTTGCACCGCGATGGCCCTGCTGTCGGTGCTGCGCTATCACGATCTGGTCGAGATCGCGGTGCCGCCCCCGGCCCTGACCGATGAACGGGGCCTGCCGCTCCCGCCCGACAAGATCGCCGCGAAGCAGCTGGAGGCCCGCGCCGCGTCGATCCGGGAGGTCGTGTTCGACCCGGCAACCGGAGCGTACCTGGAAATCCGCCGGCTGCGCGGCACCGGGATTTTCCAGGATCCGAACGACATCTGCCTGGCGGTGGCGCTGGCGGTGCCGCTCTGCCTGTTCTGGTTGACCGACCGGCGGCTCGGGGTTCTGCGCCTGTTCTGGCTCGGTCCGCTGGCGGTCCTGTGCTACACCCTGTACCTGACCCAGTCGCGCGGCGGGCTGCTCGGCTTCCTGGCGGGGTTGGGGGTGCTGTTCGGCGCCCGGTTCGGGTGGCGGCGGACGCTCGCGCTGGGTGTGGCCGTGCTGCCGGTCGTGCTGGTCGTCTTCGCCGGACGCATGACGACGCTCGACGAGGGCGGCGGGACCGGGCAGTCGCGCATCCGGCTGTGGAGTGACGGACTGTTCCTGATGCGGTCGGCGCCGGTGTTCGGCATCGGCATGGACGAGTACGCGCCGCAGGTTTCGCAGGTGGCCCACAACTCGTTCATCCATTGCTTCGTCGAGCTGGGGTTGTTCGGGGGGACGCTGTTCCTCGGGGCGTTCTACTTCGCGCTGCTGGCCCTGCGGCGCAGCGGCACGGGGCGTGCCCCGATCCTCGACCCGGAGCTGGAGCGCTTGCGGCCGTACCTGATGAGCGTGCTGTGCGGGTCGGCGGTGTGCATGCTGTCGCTGTCGCTCAGCTACATCGCGCCGACGTACACGGTCCTCGGGCTGGTGACGGTGTACGTCGGGCTCGGGGCGGCGCGGTCGGCGGCGCCGGTGCTGCGCTGCGACCTGGCGTTGTTGCAGCGGCTGGCGCTGGTGAGCGTGGCGTTTCTGGCGGCGGCGTATGTGTTCGTGCGCGTGATGGTCCGGTGGTCGTGAGGTTTCAACCTCTTCCCCCGGCCCCCTCCCCTGCGCGGAGAGGGGGCCGGGGGGAGAGATTTCGGACGGTGGAGGAGCGATGAACACGCAAACCGAGCTCCCGGGCCGAGCCTCGAGCGAGCCCGCCGGTCCGTGCGAGGAGCCGCAGGGGCCGCCGCTGACCACGATCCGCCCGCCGTGCGGATGGCAGCTGATCAACCTGCGCGAGCTGTGGCGGTTCCGCGATCTGCTGTACTTCCTCACCTGGCGCGACGTCAAGGTGCGCTACAAGCAGACCGTTCTCGGCGCGACGTGGGCCATCCTGCAGCCGGCGCTGATGATGGTCGTGTTCAGCATCTTCTTCGGCCGGCTGGCGAGCGTCCCGTCCGGCGGGATCGCGTACCCGCTGTTCGTCTACGCAGGTCTGCTGCCGTGGATCTTCTTCGCGACGGCCATCGCCAGCGCCGGCCACAGCGTCGTCGGGTCCGAGCGGCTGATCACCAAGGTCTACTTCCCGCGACTGGCGATTCCGTTCACCGCGGTGGCGGCGGCGGTGGTCGATTTCCTGCTCGCGTTCGGCCTGCTGGTCGTGCTGATGGTCTGCTACGGCGTCGTGCCCGGGCCGGCGCTCCTGCTCGCGCCGCTGTTCTTCGCGCTGATCGTGATGGCGGCGCTGGGCGTCGGCGCGCTGCTGGCGGCGCTGAACGTGGCGTACCGCGATTTTCGCTACGTCATCCCGTTCCTGGTGCAGCTGTGGCTGTTCGCGACGCCGACCGTCTACATGGACCTGAGCGCCGGCGGCGGGAGCGAACCGTCCGGGTCGGTCGCGTTCCTGCTGGGGCTCAATCCGCTTACCGGACTGGTGGCCGCCTTCCGCGCCGCCACGCTCGGGGGCGCTGTCCCGTGGGATCAGGTGGCGCTGTCGGCGGCGCTGGTCGTGGGGCTGTTCCTGGTCGGCTGCCTGTACTTCCGCAAGGTCGAGGACAGCTTCGCGGACGTGATCTGAGCAGGCGGTCCCGGTTGCGCTGGATCTTCTCCCCCTCTCCCACCAGGGGAGAGGGGGAGAGAAGGGCATACACACCCATTGAGGCGCCGCGGAACCCCGCGCCCGGCGCAGTGAGGGATTCGACATGGCCCTGGCCGTGCAGGCCGAGAACCTGGGTAAGTGCTACCGCGTCAGCCGGTCCGACCCGCGCGGCATGTACTCGTACCGTACCCTGCGCGACGAGATTGCGCGCTGGGTCGCGGCCCCGCTCCGATTCCTCAAGCGGTCCGCCGGCCAGGCCGTCGAGTTCTGGGCGTTGCGCGACGTCTCGTTCGCGGTCGAGGCAGGCGAGGTGCTGGGCGTCATCGGCCGCAACGGCGCCGGCAAGTCCACGCTGCTGAAGATTCTGTCGCGCGTCACGAAGCCGACCACCGGCGAGGTGCGGCTGCGCGGCCGGGTTGGCAGCCTGCTGGAGGTCGGCAGCGGGTTCCACCCCGAGCTGACCGGGCGCGAGAACATCTACCTCTACGGCGCCGTCCTCGGGATGCGCCGCCACGAGATCACCCGCAAGTTCGACCGCATCGTCGAGTTCGCGGAGGTCGAGGCGTTCCTCGACACGCCCGTCAAGCGCTACTCCAGCGGCATGTACGTCCGCCTCGCGTTTGCGGTGGCGGCCCACCTGGAGCCGGAAATCCTGATCGTCGATGAGGTGCTCGCGGTCGGCGATCTCGGCTTTCAGCGGCGCTGCATGGAGCGCATGCGCGAGGTCGGCCGGTCGGGGTGTACGGTCCTGTTCGTCAGCCACAGCATGCCCGCCGTCGAATCACTCTGCACGCGCGTCATGCTCCTCGACCAGGGGCGCGTGCAGCGCGCCGGCGATGTCCGTGACGTGGTTCGCGAGTACCACCGGCGACTCCTCGACGCCGGCCGCGCCGTCCGCGCCACTCTCGACGAGCGCAACGACCCCGGGCGCCGGGTCAAGGTGTTTCGATCCGCGACACTCCTCGACGAGGACGGCGGGCCGACTAACCACCTGCCGCTCGGCGGGGCATTCCACCTGCGCGTCGAGCTGGACGCGCCGAACCGCTGCGGCGCCGTGGGAGTGACAGTCGGCATCGACGACACCCTCGGGCACCGCCTGCTCAGCCTGGTGTCGCCGATTACGAATCCGGTGGTCGAGGAGTTGCACGGCCCCGGCCGGCTCGACTGCCGCGTGCCGTTCTTCCCGCTCGCCCCCGGCGATTACTGGATCAAGCTCGGGCTGAAAGCGGACGGGCAGGAGATCGATCAGATCGAGCGTGTACTACACTTCAGCGTGACCGACGCCGATGCCTTCGGCGACGGCGTCGGCGCACACAGCGGACTTTGCGTGGCGTCGTCGCGCTGGCGCTACGAGCCGCTGCCGTCCGTCCGGCCCGAGAACGCGCCCTCCAACCCCCAGGGGGACACATGATCCGCGCCCTGCTCCGGCCCATCCGCAAGCTGTTCCGGCCGCGCCCGCCCGCCGCCGCGCGCACCGAGGCCCGCCGCGATGCGCGCGGGCTCCCCGAGTTCGATCCCGGGCCGGAGCGGTGCCTCGACGAGGCCGTCGCCTGGCTGGGACGCGCCCAGGACTGCTCGCGCACGCGCGACGGCGGGGCGGCACGCGACTATAGCCTGGTGAACGGGTGGAACGCTTCCTACCCCGAGACGACCGGCTACATCGTCCCGACGCTGCTGAGCTACGCGCGGTGGCGCCGCGGCGCGCGGGGAGACGAGGCACGCGCGCGGGCACGGCGCATGCTCGATTGGCTGGTGCGCATCCAGTTTCCGGAGGGCGGATTTCAGGGCGGCGTGGTCGATGCGCTGCCGCGTGTGCCGGTCACGTTCAACACCGGGCAGATCCTGCTCGGGCTCGCTGCCGGGGTGGCGGAGTTTGGCGCGGCGTACCGCGACCCGCTGCGCCGCGCGGCGGACTGGCTGGTGAGGACGCAGGATCCCGACGGCTGCTGGCGCCGCTACCCGACACCGTTCGCGGAGCGGGGCGAGAAGACATACGAGACACACGTCGCGTGGGGCTTGCTGGAGGCGGCCCGCGTCGATTCGCCCGCCTACGCCGACGCCGCCCTCGCCAACAGCCGGTGGGCACTGACGAAGCAGCGCCCAAACGGCTGGTTCGCGGACTGCTGCCTGGACGATAACGCCCGTCCGCTCACGCACACGCTCGGGTACGTCCTGCGCGGGGTCGTCGAGGCGTACCGCTTCTCGGAGAATCCGGAGTTCCTTCGCGCCGCCCGCGCGACGGCGGACGGCCTGCTCGGTGCGCTGCGCCCGGACGGCTTCCTGCCCGGTCGGCTCGATGAGCGGTGGCGGGCGGCGGCGCGGTGGGTGTGCCTGACGGGTAGCGTGCAGGTCGCCCACTGCTGGCTGACGCTGTACCGCAGCACCGGCAACGTGCGCTACCGCGACGCGGCGTGCGCGGCCAACCGCTACGTGCGGCGGACGGTGCGGGTCGAGGGATCGCCGGAAACGCGCGGCGCCGTCAAGGGATCGTTTCCGGTGGACGGCGCGTACGGCACCTACGAGTATCTGAACTGGGCGTGCAAGTTCTTCATCGACGCGCAGCTGCTCGAGCTGGAAGTGCGGCAGGAGGCCCCGGCGCCGGCCAATTCCTGCTGTGCGACCTGAGCGGCAGGCGAGGGACCGACCGTGACGAGCCCAACGTTTTGCGCCGACCGCGATCCTGGCGAGGAGTTGCTCCAGCGCCTGGCCGCGCTGACGCCGGCGAACCCGTTTTGCACCCCCGCCTACGTCCGCGCCAGGCAGGCGCTGGGCAGGCCGGTCTGGGTGGTCGGACTGCGGCGCGGCGCGGAGTGGGTCTGGGGCTGTCCGGCGCTGCTGCACACCGGCCGCTGGAGCCGGTCCCTGGAGATCGAGTCGCTGCCCTCCGACCCGCCGCGGGCGTTCTGGGAGGGACTGACGCCATTCTGCAAGCAGGAGCGCGTCGGCTTCCTCGAAGTGTGGACGATGGCGACGCCGAGCGCCGTCCTCCCGGCCCTCTCTGGCGAGGAGTGGCGGCGGCCGCGGTTCGAGCACGTCATCCGGCTGCGCGGGCGTGACCTGGGCGAGGGGCTGTCCGGCAACCAGCGCCGCAATCTCAAGCGGGCGCGCAAGGCGGGCGTGACGGTGCGCGTCACCGCCGACCCCGCCGCGTGCGCCGAACACGCACGTCTCATGACGCTCTCGATGGACCGGCGCAAAGAGCGCGGCGAATCGGTCGCGGAGGGCATCCGCGCCGAGGACCACGAGCCATACCTGCGCAGCGGCGCGGGCCGACTCTACCAGGCGCTGGCCGGCGGTGCGGTGCTGTCATCGGTGCTGGTGCTGGAGGCGGAGCGCGGCGCGTACTACCAGACGGCCGGGACGAATCCCGAAGGGATGGCGTGCGGCGCCTCGCCGTTCCTGATTCACGAGATAGCGCTGCGGTTGCAGGAACGCGGGCTGGAGGTGTTCAACCTCGGCGGCGCCGCCCCCGACAACCCCGGACTGTTCCGGTTCAAGGCGGAACTGGGGGCCGAGGCGGTGTCGCTGGAGTGTGCCGGCTACGGCACCGGGAATCGGCTCTGGCGCGCGTGCAGGAACTTCGTTCGTGCGGCGCGGAACGGTTTGCAGAACCTGCTGCGGCCCGCGTCGCGGGCGGTCCCGGCAGCGAGCGCGGAGGTGAGCGCCGGAACAACGGCGGCGACGCCGGAGAAGGCAAAGGCCGGCACCGCGGCGACCTGACGGGAGTGACATGGCCCTGACATTCTGGTACGATCGCGATCCGGCGGACGAGGTGCTGGCGGAGATGGCGGCCCTGGCGCCGCTCAACCCGTTCTGCACGCCGGCCTGCGTCGCCGCCCGACGGGCGCAGGGGATCCCCGTCTGGGTGGCCGGCCTCCGCGACAGCGCGCGCCTGACGTGGGCCGTCCCGGTCCTGGTCCGGCCCGGCGATGCGCTGGAAATGGAAACGCTTCCCAGCACCCCGAACGGTCTGTTCTGGAAGGAGTTTCGCGCCTTCTGCCGGTGGCGCGGTGCGACGTTCTTCGAGGTGTCCACCCTGGGGACGCTTGCGGGGGCGGTGCCGGCCCTACCCGGCGAGGCGTGGCGCAGACCGCGTGTCGAGTACATCATCTGGCTGACAAACCGGGATCTGGGCAAGGGGCTGTCGAGCAACCAGCAGCGCAACCTCCGCCGCGCCCGCAAGGCCGGCGTCGCACTCCGCATCGCCACCGACCCGACCGCGTGCGTCGAGCAGGTCCGCCTCATGGCGCTCTCGATGGAGCGCCGCCAGGAGCGCGGCGAGGTCGTCACGGCGGACACGCGGGCGGAGACGTACATCCCGTACCTGCGTGCCGGGGCGGGGCAGGTGTACCAGGCGGTCGCGGGCGAGGTCGTTCTCTCGTCCGGGGTGATCCTGTTTGCTGAGCGCGCGGCCTACTACCTCGCGGCCGGCACCACCCCCGAGGGCATGGCGTGCGGAGCCTCGCCGTTCCTCATTTACGAGATCGCGTCGGACCTGCAGCGCCGGGGGTACGAGGTGTTCAATCTCGGCGCGGCGGCGTTCGATAACGCCGGGCTGCGACGCTTCAAGCTGGAGCTGGGGGCGGAGGAACTGAGCCTGGAGTGCGCCGGCTACTTCATCGGCGGCAAGGTGTGGCGCCGCTGTCGCGCCGCACTGCGCGTGGTGGGCGGCCGTGTGCGCGACTTCCTGCGCGACGAGGGCCGCTTCGCGGACGTGGTGCCGGAACCGGCGGCCAGCACGTCCGCATGACGCCCGGCACGGGCGAGAACCGGGGCGGCAAACGTGCGGAACTGACGAGAGGGCATCTCATGGCGGAAGTGTGCGTGCTGGGCCTGGGCTACGTCGGCTTGCCGACGGCGAGCCTGCTGGCGAACGCCGGGTTCGACGTCCTCGGCGTGGACGTCGATCCGCGCGTCGTCGAGATGCTGCGCGACGGCCGGACGCGCCTGGAGGAGGCGGGACTGGCGACACTCGTGTCCGCAGCGGTCAACAGCGGCAACCTGGCGACCGCGACCGAGCCGGAGCCGTCCGACATCTTCCTGATCTGCGTCCCCACCCCGATCACCGCGACGAAGGGGGCCGACCTGAGCATGGTCGAGAGCGCCACGCGCTCGATCCTCCCGGTGTTGTGCCCGGGCAACCTGGTGATCCTCGAATCGACCTCGCCGATCGGCACGACGCGCGACGTGGTCGGCCGCATCCTGCGCGAGTCGGGGCTGGAACCGGGCACCGACTTCGACCTGTGCTACTGCCCCGAGCGTGTCCTGCCCGGCAACACGGTCAGTGAGCTGATCAACAATGACCGCATCATCGGCGGTGTGTCTCCGCAGTCGGCCCAGCACGCCCGCGAGGTGTACGAGCGGTTCTGTCAGGGCAAACTTACCCTGACCGACGACCGCACGGCCGAACTGTGCAAGCTGATGGAGAACACGTACCGCGACGCGAACATTGCGCTGGCGAACGTGTTCGCGCGGGTGGCGGAGGATGTCGGCGTTAACGTCTGGGAGGCGATCGAGTACGCCAACCTGCACCCGCGCGTCCGGATCCTCAAGCCTGGCCCCGGGGTCGGCGGGCACTGTATCCCGATCGACCCGTGGTATCTCATCCAGGCCCATCCACGGCACACCGCCCTGCTCCGGCAGGCGCGGAGCGTCAACGACAGCCAGGCGGAGCGGGTGCTGGACCGGCTGTGCGCGACCAGCCAGCTCCGGCCTGGCGACAGGCTGGCCGTGCTGGGCGCCGCGTACAAGGCGGACATCGACGACCCGCGCGAGAGCCCGGCCGGCCTGCTGGCCGCGGCGGCGGTGCAGCGCAACCTGCGTGTCGCGGTCCACGACCCGCTGGTGCGCGCGGGCCGGCACCACGGGCTGGAGGTCAGCAACGACCTGCCGGGCTGCCTGAAGGGGGCGGCCGCGGCGGTGCTGCTGGTGGAGCACCGGACCTACCGCGGGCTGTCCGCGAAGTTCTTCGCCGAACACATGGCCGGCCGCCTGATCGGCGACGCGCGGAACTGGCTCAACCATGCCTCGCTGCGTCGCGCCGGCTTCCGGGTGGTCGTCCTGGGCGTCGGCGACCTCGACCACCCGGCCCCGGAGCTGAACGGCCACCCGGCGTGTACCGCCTGCTCGACCGACAACCCGTGAGAGCCCATGAACCATCCCGGCGGCCCGTTGCACAAGGTAGCGGTGATCTTCGGCACCCGTCCGGAGGCGATCAAGCTCGCCCCGGTCGTGCTGGCGCTGAAGGCGCACCCCGCGTTCGACTGCCGCGTCTGCGTCACCGGCCAGCACCGGGAGATGCTCGACCAGGTGCTCGACGTGTTCGGCCTGGTGCCCGACACCGACCTCGCGCTGATGGAGCCGAACCAGACCCTCGGCCGGCTGACCGCCCGCGCGGTCGAATCGCTCGACCAGTACCTCGGGCGCGAGAAGCCGCAACTGGTACTCGTTCAGGGCGACACGACCACCGTCTTCTGCGCCGCCCTCGCCGCCTTCTATCACCACATCCCGATCGGCCACGTCGAGGCGGGGCTGCGTACCGGGGATCTGCAATCGCCGTGGCCGGAGGAGGCGAACCGGGTGCTGACGTCGCGCCTCACCACCCTGCACTTCGCCCCGACCGCCGCCAGCTGCCGCAACCTGCTCGCCGAGGGCGTGCCTGCCGGGAGCGTCGTCGTCACCGGGAACACCGTCATCGACGCCCTGTTTCTCGCGCTGGAACGAGCCCGGGCGGCGCTCCCCACGATTCCCGGACTGCCGGCCGAGGTGCTGGCCGCGGGAGAGGGGCGGCCGCTGGTGCTGATTACCGGCCACCGCCGCGAGAGTCACGGCGCCGGGTTCGAGTCGATCTGCCGCGCCGTCGCCGAACTGGCCCGGCGTTTTCCGGCCGCCCGGTTCGTCTACCCGGTTCACCTCAACCCGAAGGTGCGCGAGCCGGTGCAGCGGCTCCTTGGGGGCGGTCTCCCGAACGTCCACCTGATCGAGCCGCTGGCGTACCTGCCCTTCGTGGCACTGATGGACCGGGCAACGCTGCTGCTGACCGACTCGGGCGGCATCCAGGAGGAGGCGCCAAGCCTGGGCAAGCCGGTGCTGGTGATGCGCGACACGACCGAGCGGCCCGAGGCGATCGAGGCGGGGACGGTCCAGCTGGTCGGCACGTCGTTCGACCGGATCGTCGGCGAGGTGACGCGGCTGCTGACCGACCGCGCGGCCTACGAGGCGATGGCGCGGGCGCACAATCCTTATGGAGATGGGCACGCGGCCGGGCGCATCGTCGCGGCGTGCCTGGTATTTCTGGAGAGAACTGAGAGTGGGAAGAGGGAAGAAGGAAGGAGAGCACCATAGGCCAAGGCCCACGGGTGGCGTCCCGTGGGCTTTACGCATGGGCGCTGATGCCCAGGGCGTGGAGACAGAATGACCCGGCGCAGGCTACTGCTGGTCACCTACCACTTCCCGCCGTCGGCGGCGAGCGGGGCATTCCGCATGCTCGGGTTCGCCCGGCACCTTCCGGCGTTCGGCTGGGATCCGGTCGTGGTCGCGCCGCCGCACGGGCTGTGGGATCCCACCGATGAGGTACTGGTTCGGCAGATACCGCCTGAGGTGGCCGTTCACCGTGTCCCGCACTCCAGCGGGCTGGCAGGGCGGGTGCTGCGGCGCGTCATGCCGAACGCGCTGTGGCTGCCGCGGGCGCTGGCGGCGTGCGCGCGAGCCGTCGGCGAACACCGCCCCGACGCGGTCCTGACCTCCGGCCCGCCCCACTGTGTCCATCTGCTGGGGCGGTGGCTAAGGGCGCGGCATCGGCTGCCGTGGGTGGCCGATTTCCGCGACCCGTGGATTGCCACCACCCCGCGGGCGAGCGGGCGCACCGGGTGGGACCGCCTCGAACGCCTCGGCGAGCGCTGGGTGATGGGCAGCGCGAACGCGATTCTTGCCAACGCCCCGCGTGCCTGTGCCGCGCTGCAGGCCGCCTTCCCGGCTCACGCGGACCGCATCGTCACGCTGACCAACGGCTACGATCCGGATGCCTTTCCCGCGGCGGACTGCCCGTTGCGGGCGGACGGACCGATCACAATCCTCCATGCCGGCGAGGTGTACGCGGGTCGCGACCCGCGCCCGCTGCTCGATGCGCTGGCCGCCCTGCGGACGAGTGACAACGGGCGGACAGTACGTCTGTGCTTTCTCGGCGAGGTGACGCCGAGTTGCTGCGACCTGGCGGAGGAAGTCCGCCGGCGCGGGCTCGAAGGGAGTGTCGTGGTCGAGCCACAGGCGCCCTACGCCGAGGCGCTGACCCGAATGGCGACGGCGGACCTCCTGCTGCTCCTCGACTCACCCGGGCGGCGCATCGGTGTGCCGGCGAAGCTGTACGAGTATATCGGCGCCGGCCGGCCGATCCTGGCTCTCGCCGAACCGGACGGCGACACTGCGTGGGCGTTGCGCGCGAGCGGGGCGCCGCACCGCATTGTCGCACCGGCTGACGGAGCGGGCATCACACGCGCCCTGGGCGAGCTGGTCGAGTCGATTGCGGCAGGCGGGGTGCCCGTTCCGACTGCGGAAGAGTCCAGGTTATTCGCGCGCGCGCGCCTGGCCGGTGTTCTCGCCGGGATTCTCGACGGCTGCCTCGTGCCGGAGGCGAGGCCGGAAGCGCGGCTGTGCGCGGCACCGGGCGCGGGGGGCGGTTGACATGGGCAGCGACGAGAGGGATTTGCCCCGGGTGCGAGTGCTCCACGTCACGCAGGGGCTGGATGTCGGCGGGCAGGAAAAACTGCTCGTCGAGTTCGCACGTCACACCGACCGTGGCACCTTCGACCTTCGCTTCGTCGTCCTGGGTACGCGCGGGTCGCTGACGGCGGACATCGAGAGCAGCGGGTGGCCGGTGGTGGAGTTGGGCCAACCGTCGGGGCTGCGGCCCGGCCTCGTCGCGCGTCTGGCGCGACTGTTCCGGCGCTGGCGGCCGGACGTGGTCCACACGCACGACGACCGGCCGCTGCTCTACGGGACGCCCGCCGCGTGGCTGGCCCGGGTGCCGCGGGTGGTCCACACGAAGCACTACGGGCACATCGCCCAGATCACCGCGCGACAGGCACGGCTGTCTGCCCTCGCCGCCCGGCTGATCGACCGCTACGTCTGCGTCTCCCGGGACGCCGCACGCATCGCCGCCGAACAGGGCGTGCCGGCCGTGCGGCTCTGCACGGTCTGGAACGGGATCGACGTCGCCCGGTTCGACTATACCGGCCCACGCCCGGATGGTCCGGTGGTGGCGGTCGCCCGACTCAGCCCCGAGAAGGATCTCGCGACCCTGCTGCGGGCGCTCGCACGGGCGGCCGGTGTCGCCCCCACGCTGCGCCTGGAAATTGCGGGCGACGGACCCTGCCTGCCCGAACTGCGGCAGCTGGTAACGGACCTGGGCCTGAGCGAACGTGTCGCGTTTCTCGGCGAGGTGCGCGACGTGCCGGGGCTGCTGGCGCGGGCCGCTCTCTTCGTCCTGCCGTCGCTCACGGAAGGGATCTCGCTCACCCTGCTGGAGGCGATGTCGCGCGGGCTGCCGGTGGTGGCGACGCGCGTCGGCGGCAACCCCGAGGTGGTCGTCGAGGGTGAGACCGGCCTGCTCGTGCCGGCGCGCGCTCCGCAAGCACTCGCCGACGCGGTCCTGACGCTCTGGCACGATCCGGAGCGCGGCCGGCGCATGGGACTCGCCGGACGGCGTCGTGTCGAGGGCCATTTCGACATTCGCCGCGTGGTTGCCCGCTACGAGGAGTTGTATCGCGAGGTTCTCGCCGCCCCGTCCGGGCGCCCGTGCCGGCGAGTGGCGCGGCAAGCCCTGCGGTCGTGACGTAGAGTTGGTTGGCGGCGTGGGTCCGCGCGAGGCGAAAGAGAGCCGCTATTGCAGCCGAGGCGGGAATGAACGCGGTCATTGTGGACGGCGACCTGTCGTACCCGGCCACGTCGGGCAAGCGTCTGCGGACACTCAACCTGATGCTGCGCCTGGCGCGCCGGCACCGCGTCACCTGCATCGCCCGCAACCACGGCGGCCCAGAGGCAGCCCGCACCGCCCGTGACTACCTGGAAGATCACGGCGTGCGAGCGGTCGTGGTGGACCACCCGCTGCCGCGCAAGTGCGGAATCAGGTTTTACGCCCGCCTCGCCGCCAACCTCTTCTCGCCGTTGCCGTACTCGGTCGCGACGCACACCAGCGCCCCCGTGCGGCGGGCCGTCACCGCCTTCGCCGCCGCGAACCCGGTGGACGTGTGGCAGTTCGAGTGGCCGGCCTACCTGGCGACGTTGCCGGACCCACGGGCGCGCAAGGTGCTGATCGCCCACAACGTCGATTCGCTGATCTGGCAGCGCTACCACGAGACGGAGCGGCGCCCGCTGCGCCGCTGGTACATCCGCAGTCAGTGGCGCAAGTTCGAGCACTTCGAGCGCCGCGCGTTCCACGCCGCCACGCGCGTCGTCGCCGTCAGCCCCGATGACGCGGCGTTGATCCGCCGCTGGTTCGGACGCGCCGACGTGGACGTGGTCGAGAACGGCATCGATCGCGGCTATTACGACGCGGTGGAGCCGGCCCGCGACTCGAACGTTATCCTGTTCCTCGGCGCCCTCGACTGGCGCCCCAACGCGGACGCACTGGGCGTGCTGCTGGGGCGGATCTTCCCGCAGGTGAAGGCGGAACACCCAGACGCGAGGCTGTGGGTGGTGGGCCGCAACCCGCCGCCTGGGCTGGCGCAGCGCGTGGCCGGTGTCGCCGGCGCCGAGTTGCACGCCGACGTGCCGGACGTGCGACCGTTCCTTGCCCGCGCCGCAGTGATGGCGGTGCCGCTGCGGATCGGCGGTGGATCGCGGCTGAAGATCCTCGAAGCGCTGGCGTGCGGGCTGCCCGTCGTGTCCACGCGCGTCGGGGCCGAGGGATTGAGCTTGACGCCGGGCGCGGACTACGACCTGGTCGAGGGCACGGAGGAGATGGCCGGCGCGCTGGTGCGCTGCCTGCGCGACCCGGGGCCGGCGCTGGAGCGCGCCGGGCGGGGGCGGCGCGTGGTGCGGGAGTGCTGCGACTGGGACGCGCTGGCGCTGAAGCTGGAGGACGTGTGGGAGCGCTGCGCGGCGGGCGGACGGAGGGAGGTGGCGTGTGCGGACGGTCCTCATCTGTCATGACGACGACGCGCTGAATCGCGAGGGGCTGGCGCGCTGGCTGGCATCCTTCTCCGACCTGACGGGCGTGGTCGCGATCCGCGAGCGGCCGCAGCGGCTGTGGCGGCGCGTGCGGCGCGAGGTGAGCCGCGTCGGCCTGCTCCGGTTCCTCGACGTGCTCGCGTTTCGGGTGTACTACCGGCTGCGGCTGCGGCAGCGCGACCGGCGCTGGGAGCAGGCGAAACTGGCCGAGCTGTGCGCGGCCTACCCGCCGCTCCCGCCGACGACGCGCGTCCTGGTCGCGCACAGCCCGAACGCGCCCGAGGCGGAGGCGTTCATCCGCGAGATGCGGCCGGACGTGGTGCTCGCCCGCTGCAAGGTGATCCTCAGGGAGAGCGTTTTCAGCATCCCGGCCCACGGCACGTTCGTCATGCACCCGGGCATCTGTCCCGAGTACCGCAACGCCCACGGCTGCTTCTGGGCTCTCGCCCGCAACGACCTGGACCGCGTCGGCATGACGCTGCTGCGGATTGACCGCGGCGTCGATACCGGGCCGGTCCACGGCTACTATCGCTGCGACTGCGACGAGGCGACCGATTCGCACGTTGTCATCCAGCACCGCACGGTTTTCGATAATCTCGGCTCCCTGCGCGAGCAGCTGGAGGCGATCGGGGCGGGGCGGGGGCGAGCGCTGGACACGGCGGGGCGCACGTCGGGCACGTGGGGCCAGCCGTGGCTGACCGCGTACTGGGCGTGGCAAAGGCAGGCACGACGGAGGGCGAGATGGCGGTCACGCTCCTGTACCACGACGTCGCCGCACGAGGGCGCGAGGACGCGAGCGGCTTCCCCGGCCCCGGCGCCGCTCGCTACAAGTTGACGCCCGAGGAATTCGCCGCCCACGTCGCCGCTCTCGCCAGTGCCGTCCCCGGTGGGACCGCGACGGCGGCCGACGTGCTGGCCGGGCGCGACGCGGGCCGGTTGCTGCTGACGTTCGACGACGGCGGCGCGAGTGCGTTCGGGCCGATCGCGGACCTGCTCGAAACGCGCGGCTGGCGCGGCCACGTCTTCGTGACGACGGACTACCTGGGCGCGCCGGGCT